>OICB01000550.1_pt1 | contig 20226 bp, 18 predicted proteins | sample 1581121 | NCBI WGS metagenome assembly OICB01 (sample SAMEA3882544, study PRJEB24775) | human gut metagenome | biome: human-associated habitat; feature: intestine environment; material: feces | place: Netherlands | collected 2009/2010 | reverse complement strand
GTCTTGAACTGCTGCGGGTTTTGGCGGATCTCCTCCATTGCCGCCTGAATCTCTTTTTCCGTAGGAATAGAGAATAGTCCAACGGCAGTGAAGTAAATATCAACCTTGACCTTCTTGGTCGCCTTATCCTTGTTATGGACTTCAATACGGCGGATCAGCGCATTGACGATCTCCGGCGTAAGCTGCCGTATGTCCGTATAGTCCCGCAGTGCTTTCATCAGCAGCCTCAAATCCACCTTGGTTTGCTCCGCATCCAACAGATTTTTCTTGCCGTCAGCTACGAGCTCCAACAGATCCTTCTGCTCTTTTTCGTAGTTGGCGGTCATTTTTGTGAAACGCTCATCGGTGATTTTTCCGGAGATATCCGCTTCAAACAACCCTTCAATAGCTTTATCGATTGCTTGGATGCGCCGTTCACTGGTGGTAATGACCTGCTTCAGCTTCTGCACCTCGGACTGTCGTGCAGCGGTATTGTTTTTTGCCAGCAGATACAGGAAAATCGGCTCATAGCACCGCACAAAGTCTGCGAGACTACCCACCGCTTCTGCCACGATCTGCTCCAGCACCACATTGCGGATGTAGTGGATGCCGCAAGTCCCACGCCCGGAATTATAGTTAGCACAGCGGTAAAACTCCTGATTGGGTTTTAGGCTTTTGGCGGCGCAGAAGTGCAGTTTTGCACCGCAGTCGGGGCAAAACAGCAGGCCTGCAAACAAGCTCGCCCGTCCGGTTTTCGTATTTCTGCGTTTATGGCTGCGAAGCTCCTGCACACGGTCAAACAGCTCTTCTGATATGATCGGCTCCTGCATATTCGGAATGATTTGCTGCTCCGCTACGGGGTTGTAGATCTTCTTGTGAACTTTGAAGCTGACCGTTGTGCTTTTGAAGTTTACTGCGCACCCGGTGTACTGTCTGTTTTCAAGAATGTGTTTTACAGCTTCGTCTGCCCATAGATACGGATTTGCCGGAATTGGGTTGCGGGTAGCTCTGCCTACGCTGGCATAATATGCCGTAGGCGTGAGAATCTTTTCTCTTTCAAGGTCACGGGCAATTTGTGATGGGCCACGCCCCGCAAGGCATAGGTGGAATATCCTTCGTACCACCTCCGCAGCAGGCTCGTCAACGATCCACTTTTCTCTGTCCTCCGGCGACTTTTTGTAGCCGTATGGAACAGTGGAAGATACCCGTTTGCCGTGTTCCGCCTTACTCTTCCAGACCGCACGAATCTTCTTGCTGGTCTGCTCGGCATACCACTCATTGAAAATGTTGTAGAATGGCATCATCTCCAAGCCGGTTTTGGCGGCCGTGTTCACATTCTCTTGGATGGAAATGAAGGTCACACCAAGGGACGGATAGACGATCTGTGTCAGCCGTCCCATTTCCACCTGCTCACGACCAAAGCGGCTGAGGTCCTTCACAATGATCGTACCAATCAAACCGTCCTCTACCATTTTCTGCATCTGCTGAAAGCCTTCCCGCTGGAAGGTAGTGCCGGATACGCCGTCGTCTACAAAGAATTGCGTGTTCCGATAGCCTTCCCGACGGGCGAAGTCCTGTAAAATCTGCTTTTGATTCGTAATGGAGTTCGACTCCATATCCTTATTATCATCATCCACGGACAGGCGGCAGTACAGTGCCGTAATGAGTTCTTCCTTTTGCCCTTTGGTTTTGTTTGCTGTTGCCATAATAAAATGCTCCTTTCCGACAACCGGGCATAGCAAAGGCAAGTGTATTTTACTATGCCCGGTTGCCTTTTTCGATTATGCGGTTATATCAGCTTTTGCGAGAGCAGCAGGTCACGGAACTGCTGCAGCACGCTTTGCTTACCGTCGGCACTGAAATGGGTGGATACATCATAGACTGTGCCACCGATTTTCATTGTGTAATTGCCGATGCCGTAACGCTGTAATTTTCCGTCCTCAATACGCTCTCCGGTGCTGTCAGGAAGGAACGCATCAACATACGCAAAATCCTCGGCGCTTTCCATTCGTGGCGGTGTAGGTAGCCATATCAGGTTGGGATTCACAATCATTTCTTCAGTTTTAATATTCATCTGCGCACCTCCTTATCGCTCCCGGTCGGTTCGTCGGCGGTAGTCCCGCTCGCAGAGCTTCACCACGGCGTCCTCGATCTGGGCGGCGGTATAGCTCTGGGGGAAATACTTTCGGATGCGTTCCATCGGAATTTTGAGACGGACCTTCTGATTGGCTTTTTCCTCCGACATAATGGCTTGAATGACCGCCGTGGTCAGCGTCCCCTCCCGGTCGGCCTTGTGCATCCGCCACGCCTGCGAATAGGACGGGGTGCAGTCGTTCATTTCGCACTGCTCCAGCACCTCCCGCTGGCTCTGTTCGTCAAGAAACGAAAGCTCCACACCGACAGACAAGGCGATTTCGCCTTGATCCATCTTTTCAAGGAACTCTGGGATGAGATAGGTCAGGCGGATATAGCGCCGTACCTGAGATTTACTATCATCGGACTGCTGTGCAATAATCTCAGCGGTTTCCAACTTCCGACCAAGTTGGTCGGAAGTTAGGTCAGAGCGGTGTCCTTGTCTGCTCATTGCTTCCAGCTTCATTCTGTACGCAAACGCCTTTTCGGAGGGCAGAATATGCTCCCGGTGCAGGTTGCTGTCCACCACAGCAATGGCGGCAGAATCCCGGTCAAGGGCATAAATTAAGGCAGGGACCTCGGTAATCCCTGCCTTTTGTGCGGCGTGTAAGCGGCGATGACCGCTTATGACCTCATATTCCTCTGTATTTTCTATCGGTCGGACGATCAGCGGCGAGAGAACGCCTTGCGTTTGTATGCTTTCAATCAGCGCGTTCATCTCGTCATCGTCCCGGACCTGATAGGGGTTATTTTCAAAGGGGCGCAGCTTGGAAACTGCAATGTTGGTTTGTTTCATCGTTCAATCTTCCTCTCTTTCTTTCGTGTCAGGTTGTTGTGTTCCATTTCGGTTTTACGCTCGGCATCCAGAAGCTCCTGTATTTTGGGAATGTGCTCTGCGATACGCAGAACGGTTTTCCTCCCCCGTCGCAAAGGCGTGAGCTCTTTTGTAATCTTTTTGCAGTGTTCCTTCAGGCCAGCTTCTTCCTCCGGAGATTTCACTCGGCGCAGCTTCAGGCGCAGGGCGTAGCGCTGTTCCTCCAGCGCCGAAATCCGGGCGATCAACCCCTCCTGAAATGACAAAAGCTCCTTTGGCGACTCAATGCGGTGGTCGCAAAGGAGCTTGTATTCTTCCAGATATTGATCCAGCTTCCGTACCTCCGCCCGCATGGCCGGTGATAAAGGGCGGCGGTCGGTGTTTTCAATGTTGCTGCCGGTGCAGATTTTCAGCAGTTCAATGAAAATCTCGAACAGCATCGTAACGGTATCTTGCCTCTGCGCCTGCCGCAGATGATACTCAATAGCTAGCAGCGGTGCTCGTTTTCGCTGCGGATAGGCGTATCCGTACAGCTCCGGCTTCCGCTGGTTTTCAAGGCACCGCTCCCGGATGGCTTCTCTGCTAAACTGTGGCCCAAGGCTGTCAATGCGAATAGGGCGCTGCCAGCCGTCGATGATGACGGAGGGGTGGGCATAATGGAAGTCCCGCTGGAAGCGATAGCCCAAACATTTCAGGTAATATTCAATTTCACGGAATGAACCGCACTTGGCCAGCGCCTCCTCCACATCCCGGCGCAGCATATCCCGGTGGGTTTTCTTGCTGGCCTTATGAACCCAATATTCTTTCTTTTTGCCCTTGGAGTAGAAATCGCTGTTTTCCAGCACAGACAGCTCGTGTTCCCGGCAGATCTCATCGGAGATTTTACGCAGCTCCTTGTGGTCGCCGATTTTGTTTTTGAACTTTGCGCCGTCCTTGAAGGACACTGGATTCACAACAAAATGGCAATGCACATTGTCGGTATTCAGGTGGACGGTAACGAGCACCTGATACCGGTCGCCCCACATCTTTCTTGCTGTTTTCTTGCCGATTACAAAGGCTTGCTCCGGTGTGACCTCGCCCTCTTTGAAGCTCTGGATGCCGTGGTAGCCCACCACCTTGCCACGCAGACCGAACCGCCGCTGGACGGCGACCATCTCGGCATAGGCGTTCTGCGCCGAGCAGTTGATGCCGCCAACGAACATCTTGCGGTCGGTTTTATCATCGTTCTCTGCATAGCGCAGAGCGGCGTATAGATCCTCGTCGAGATATTCCGGTGCGGTGGTCTTGTTGGGATTGTCGGCGTAGTCCAGCGTGGCTTTCAGGTTTTTGAACACAGGCCAGAATCCTGTCACCGCCATACCGCATCACCCCTTTTCCGGCAGCAGGAATTCCGCTGTGATCTGCTTCAGCACCGTGTAAATTTCCTTGTCCAGCTCCGGTGAACTGGCTTTATCCGCAAGCTCGCCCAGCTTTTCAAGGCAAGCAAAAAGAGCGTCAGGCGGAACCGCTCTCGGCTCGTACCCCAACGCTCTTTGCTTCACATATTCGGTTGTACTCAGTCCGCATTTTCGGGCCTTTGCTTGAATTTTCTCTTTCTCTATTGCCGTCACACGGACGGCAATACGAACATCTTTCCCCATACACATCTCTCCTTTCGGGGGATTGGGGGCTTCGCCCCCAAAGAGTCAGCCGATTTCGGCTGTGATTGGGACTTTTGTGGCACACAAAGTCCCTGCTTGTTATACCGTGAGACGCACGGCAGCGGCGCACTCTCAAATCCGGGCATAAAAATAACACCTACCGATTTCCGATAGGTGTTATCCGATGATTTTGCCGCTCTCAAAGCCGTAGTCCACGCCGGTGTAGGCTTCATAAGCCTGCCCGATCTTGCGGATACGCTTGAGCACGCCGCTGTGATTTTTGTAGCCCAGCTTTTCGGCAATTTCCTCCAGCGTGTCGCCGCTCATACGCAGTTCAAGGATCTGCATATCCTTTTCGTTGAGCGTGGCCTTGAACTGATCCACCAGCGCCTGTGCTACCGCTGTTTCTTCCACATTCTGCGACGGGTCAGGCTCCTCGTATTCCTGTCCGCCGTGGGCGTCGGCATATGCCTCCTGAAATTCCTCCAGTGAGATCATCGGGTGCTTGGTGCGGGTGTGATACCATTTTCGGATGAAGTCCGTTTTCTGGTTGCTTTTCCGAAAGTCGAAGTCCTCGAAACAAGGATATTCCCGCGCCACTTGGATGATCTCGTCCATCCGGTGCTTTTTCATCACATTGGGCACAATGTAGCGCAGATAGATGTCGATCTGCCATTCCGGTACATACCCCAATTCCGAGTGGCAACCTTTGAATAATTCGCCGGCGGACGCCAGAATGCCTTCGTCCGTCAGCTCTTGAATCCAGTAGTCCGGGCAGTGGGCAAACCGCCACGCTGGGTCGTAGCCGGAGTAAATTTCCATATACTCGCCGAAGCCCATATACGGCCAAACCATAAAGGCGGTGGCATCTATGATGAGCAGCCGGAACAGATCGCTCTCCACGAACTCACAGGCGGCCCGGTTACGGAGCAGCACCTGCGGATTCCGTGGGATGGCGTTCAGCTCCGCCCCACAGCGGGACAGGATGCTTTTCGGGATGAAGTAGTAGAACGGGATGTACTCTGCGTTGCGGAACGGCGTAGGTGGCCCGTCCTTTCTGGTCAGCATAATTGGCATTTTTATCGTCTCCTTTCCAGAGGGCCAGCGCCCTCTATTTTTAACGGCATAAGCAAGCGTCGATTGTTCCCACTTTTCAAAAATAATTTTAGCATAGTTGCTGTCCAATAAAAATCCCTCATTAGAGAAATGCTTCAAAAACATTTTTTAAAGAACGGGATGCTCATTACATCATCTCTTGAATGCCTCACTGCCTGTAATGTGCAGGCCAGCCGATGGCCCCTTTTTATCCCACTCAATTTCCTATACTCGTTTTGCAAGGATAAAGAGACATGGGAGGTACAGAGATGCAGTTTTTTAAGCTGGTAGGGGCATTCGCAGCCGGGAGCGGCGGACAGGGCAGAAAGCGGACGGCGGATGAAAATGTGGATTTACTGGCCGCCAAGAGCGAGGCCTTCAACAAAGGGCTCCGTGGTCGGGCCTTTTTCTATGTGGTCAACGCCTCCGGCGGCACTTTTACGGCAATGGCCGTGCAGAAGGACCCTCGTATGAATATGAATCCTCAGTTTCCTGCGTATACGGAGGCATTGGGCGTAAAGCTGACGGATATCCATGCGGAGGAGGTCTCTCTCCATACTGCTTGCAATTTGCTACACCGGGCCAGCCGAAGTGATTATATTGAAGATGATGACGATGTTTTGAAGACGCTGGATCTGGACTACATGGTAAATCGGCGCTTCAGTGACTTCTGCTTCCGGGAGGATCTCATGGACGAGGCTTGCAGGGACGAGATCTACGCCAAAGCCGGACGGCTCTTTACGAAGGACTGCCTTCTCCCGGAGCTGGACCGCATTTACGCCGGAGGTTCTTTCGGAAAAATCGTTGGTCACCCCGTCCACTACTTGATACAGACTGATGACGCAGGCATCCGCCGGGAGATGATCCAGGCCTTGCTGCCATCGCTCTACGCCAATGGGCGGCTGCAAAACAGGCGGTACAGCGCTGTCCGCTTTCGCGGAGAGGCGTTGCATGGGGAGTCCTCGGCTTACGACCAGTTTTATAAAAGCAACGCCGGTGGCACAGTGATCGTCCAATACAGCGCCGACTACGGCGACATAGACGACGAGGATACGGCTGACGGGATCCGTGATACCATTGAAAAGTTATGCAGCTACATCAAAAAATACCGTCATCAGGTGCTGACCATCCTTTGCCTGCCCCGGGAATGCACGAAGCTGAAAGAGCTTTTTTACGAAAATCTCGGCACGGTCAGTTTTGTGGAGCTGAAGGAAGAATTTCTCGAGGGTGAACAAGCCGGAGATTACTTGAAGCTGTTGGCCCGGGACAATCATGTCCGCACAGATAAAAAGCTGTTTGCTAAGCTGGAGGGAAACCGGGGGTATCTGGCGCCGGAACTGAGGACAATCTTCGATGGTTGGTATAACAACAAGCTGAAAACCACCGTGTATCCCCAGTACAAAGAGATTACCACTGTAAAAACCGAGGTGGAGAAAGCCAAACCGAAGGGCGACGCCTACAAGGAGCTGATGGAAATGATTGGCCTGACCGAGGCTAAGAATGTCATTTTGCAGGCGCTGAACTACCACAAGGCGCAGAAGCTTTTTGCGGACAAGGGCATGAAAGTCGATCGCCCTGCCATGCACATGGTGTTCACAGGCAATCCCGGCACGGCCAAAACCACCGTGGCCCGGCTCTTTGCCCGGATCATGCGGGAGAACGGGCTGCTGTCCCGGGGACATTTGGTGGAAGTGGGGCGGGGCGACCTGGTGGGCAAATATGTAGGCTGGACAGCGCAGACCGTGCAGAAAAGGTTCGAGCAGGCGGAGGGCGGCGTACTGTTTATTGACGAGGCCTACTCGCTGGTGGATGGCCGCAGCGGCTCTTATGGGGATGAGGCCATCAACACCATTGTGCAGGAGATGGAGAATTACCGGGACGACATGGTGGTGATCTTCGCCGGGTACCCGGATAGGATGGAGGAATTTTTGCAGAAGAATCCCGGCCTGCGCTCCCGAATCGCCTATCATGTGCCCTTTGCGGATTACAGCGTGGAGGAGCTATGCAGCATTGCGGCGCTGGCCGCCCGAAAGAAGGGCTTGCACCTGGACGATCGGGCGCAGGAAAAACTGGCCTCTGTTTTTGAGACGGCACGGAAGCAGATGGATTTCGGCAATGGCCGCTATGTTCGCAATATCCTCGAAAAAGCCAAAATGGCGCAGGCCACCCGGCTGCTGACTCAGGACTATGAAAGTCTCACGCAAAAGGAGATCACGACCCTGTGTGCCGAGGATATTGAAATGCCGGAGATTGCAACCCCAGCAAGGCCGAGGATAGGCTTTTCGGCGTGACTTCCCATGTCCTGTTTTCTGCGCTGATTCTTGATGCGCAAATGCGCTTGCAGGATAGAAGCGACAAGGCAGATCATACCCGGTGGAGCATTTTTGCCTCACCGGGTATTTTACACTATGGTTAGACTGACCAGCTATGGAATCAAAAACAATTTGGATAACGATTCCGGATTGGTCGGCCAAGTAAAAGCATATATGGAGGGAGTCTTCAATATGAAAAAATGGTTTAGACCGGTTAGAGTGGTTAAAAAGTATATTGACATTGTGGTGAATATGGATGATTACAAGGATTACAAGACGGATACTTCTGTTGCCGTTAACCCATATTTCCCCATGAAAGTTTCTCGGCCTTCTGCGATAAAGGACTGGAAAATTTCGGATGAAGCGTTGTCTTTGTATATTGATTTTTTGAACTGTGTACTGCATATTATCTGGTCTCATGGGTTGAAAATTACAAAACAGTATTGGGCAAAGAAAACTTACACATACAACATTGAAGTAAAGCATTACGGATATATTCATGATGAAAAAGTTAAGTACATTATGCTATTTAGAGTAAATAATCATATCAATCCAACACTGAATAGGGGCCCTAAATTCAATGGCGGCAGAGAAATGACTATGCCCGTATTGCAGGATATTCGGGTAGGAAAATTTGAATCGAGCATTTATCCTGATGCAATGTTTTATATAAATAAAATTTGTAAGGGAATCAAGGAGAATGACGAGTTTACAGAAGGCATGCTGGCTACTTAGAACGCATAAGGGCAATCATACCCGGTGGGGCATTTTCGCCTCACCGGGTATTTTACACTATGGTTAGACTGACACCATAGGAGGCACTTATGAACGACAAGGCCATTCGGAATATTCTGATCGCGTACCTGAAGGCATCCAATCACGAGATCCGCATTTATCAGGAAAAGAGCATAGGCACTTCGATCTGTGATGTAATGGCGGTAACGGACAGGCTGACCGGCTATGAGATCAAAAGCGACTTGGACAACTATTTCAGATTGGCCGGCCAAATAAAAGCATATGACCGGTTCTTTGACGAAAACTATTTGGTGGTCAGCAAAAGCCACTGTCAGTCTGCGCAGTATCATGTGCCGAACCACTGGGGCATCCTGTGCATCGAAAATGACAATATCACTTTGTTTCGGAAAGCGCTCGGCAACCAGCAGGTATCCCGGAGAAACCAGCTTACCATACTGTGGAAGCTGGAGCTCAAGAATCTTCTGGTTCGGAATAATATGCCCCTTTATGCGCAAAGGGATCGTAAGTACATATCAGAGCAGTTGGCTTCGACAGTGGAGCCCGGCCTTTTAGGGCGGCAAATCACCCGGGAACTGTTGCAAAGAGATTATTCCGTTTATGACGCGCAGGATCATACGCTCTATTACAATGACGGTGAAGGGTTTCCGGCGGAGGAGATCGTGGATATGCTGTCGGAAAAGAATCTGGAGCAGATGACGCTGGATAAGTGGATTGAGCTCTATCGGCAAGCGGCCGCCGTGCATGAGCACAAGGAACAGCTATACCGAGCGCCAACGGTCGGCAGAACACCGCATGCGATCCCCTACACAGATATTGAGGTTTCCTTGGGCGTTCCCTGGGTCGGCAAACAGATTATTGCGGATTTCATTGCTCATATTCTGGAGAGTGAATCGGATTTTTCCAGATTTTTGGGATACGAAGAGGTAACCGGAAGCTGGTGCATCTACAATAAGGACTATCTGGCCTCCTTAAACAGCAAAAATGCGATGTTCAAGTACGGACTTGAACGATACAATGCACTGCGCATCATGGAAAATACACTGAACCTGCGGGAGATCAAGCTGCTTGATAACGGAACGGAGTACAACGAACGGGATACCCTTGCTGCCTTGGAAAAGCAGCGCCTGATTAATGAAGAATTCAAGCGGTGGATCTGGCTTGACGAGGACCGCCGTTGGCTGGTGGAAGAAGCCTATAACAACATATTTACCGGCTATGAAGCGCAGAAGTATGACGGAAGCGCACTGCAATTTCCGGATATGTCGCCGGCGTTCTCCCTCTATGGCTACCAAAAGGATGCCGTGCAGAAGATCCTTTCCTCGCCGAACACCCTCCTTGCCTTTGATGTAGGGGCGGGCAAGACCTATATCATGATTGCCGCAGCCATGAAAATGCGTTCGGAGGGGATCTCACGGAAGAATCTGTTTGTTGTACCGAATCATATTGTCGGTCAGTGGGAAAAGATATTCACCGATCTGTATCCGAAAGCAAAGGTTCTTGCTGTCGAACCGAAGTCCTTTAAGCCGATGATGCGGCAGAAGGTACTGAAACAGATACGCGACGGCGACTATGATGGGATCATCATGGCATATAGCTGCTTTGAAATGATTCCCCTGTCGGAAGATGTTGTGCTTGGCAATATGAAGCAAAAGCTGAACCGCCTGAATGATGTGCTGTTCGATGCGCGCCAGCGGACGGATTTTTCCAATACGATTGACCGGGAAAAGAAGTATATCAAAAAGCTGACCCGGGAGTTTTTGGATAGCATGACGACGCCCCAAACCGGTGATATAACCTTTGACGAATTAGAGATCAACACCTTGTTTGTGGATGAGGCGCACAACTACAAAAATATCCCCATACGGACAAAACTGAAAAACCTGAATGGTATCAACACCAAAGGTTCCTCTAAATGCATGGATCTGCTGCACAAGGTGCGCTATGTTCAGCGCACAAATGGTGGGCGAGGTGTGGTGCTCGCCACAGGCACGCCGCTGTGCAACTCCATTTCCGATGCCTATGCCATGCAGCTTTATCTGCAATATGACGAATTGGAAAAGAGTCATCTGGATGTATTTGATAACTGGGTCAAAACCTTTGCTTTACCCGAGCAGCTCTGCGAGATCGATGTGGATACCTCCAAATTCCGTTTTGTGAGAAGGTTCTCCAAATTTTTTAATCTTCCGGAGCTTTCACGGATGTTCTCGCAAATCGCCATTTTTCATGCGATGGACGACACGGAAGAAATGCCGAAGCTGGAGAGCTATACAGATGTAACCATCAAAAGGTTTCCGGTACTCACTGCCTATATGAATTCCCTATGTGAACGAACCGAGGCAATTCGCGGCAAGGCGGTGGACCGTCGCATAGACAATATGCTGAAGGTCAGCACAGACGGGCGAAAAGCTGCGCTTGACCTGAGATTGGTGGGAAAAGAGCAGCCGGCGGGTGAGAGCTCCAAAATCTGTCAATGCGTGGAGCGTGTGACGGCGCTGTACAACAAGTATCCCCAGATGACGCAGTTGATATTTTGCGACTACGCTACCCCAAAGAGTGATGCATTCAATGTTTACGATGCACTGAAGGAGAATCTGGTACAGTGCGGCATTCCGGCTGCGCAGATCGCATTTATCCATCACTACCATACAGAAAGCCGCAAACTGGAGCTGTTTCGTAAATTCAATGCGGGGGACATACGCATTCTGATTGGTTCGACCTTTAAGCTGGGTATCGGGGCCAATGTGCAGGAGAGGCTGAAAGCCATTCACCATTTGGATGTGCCCTGGCGCCCTGCGGACATGATACAGCGTGAAGGCAGAATCCTGCGCCGGGGCAATCAGAATAAAAATGTGATCATCTACCGTTACATTACCGAAAGCAGCTTTGATTCCTATTCCTGGCAGATTTTAGAAACAAAGCAGCGCTTTATTACACAGTTTCTCACAGGAACCACCTATCAGCGCTCTATTGAGGATCTGGAGAACCAGGTGCTGACCTATGCACAGGTGAAAGCGCTTGCATTGGCTGAGCCGCTGATGAAACAGCTGGCTGAAAAAGAAAACGAGGCCAAGAACCTGAAAATTCTGCTGTCCAGGGAGCGGCAGACTCTTGCAGAGCAGAAAAAGGAGCTTGCGCAAATCGACGAAAAAATCGAAGCGGCCCGGCAGCGCTGGGAAACATCGATAGCCGCAGTAGACGCCCTGAAAAAATATGATGCCGATGCACGCAAGAATGTCTATCAGCGAATCAAGTCACTTCTGACAGATGACTTTCTCACCTCCGGGAGCACATTGCAGATGCCAATGGTTTTGGGAATGGGCATGGAGCTTCCGGAAAAGCAGGATGAAAAGAAGCCCTATATCCTGCTGAAATACGCGGAACAAAAATATCCGGTTTCCATGGGTGACACACCGGCGGGCAATGCCCGCCGTGTGATCAACGCCTTGAAAGATTTTCAGAAGCTTGCGGATCAGGACAAGGAACACCTGGACAAGGTGGTTTCCAGAAAAGAGGAGCTTCAGAGCCTTGTGCGGTCACCGGATCATTCCTATTCGGATCAATTGGCGGCCTGCGAAAAGGAGGTTCGCCGGCTTCGCGAGCAGATCGCCGTGCGTGCGGAGTGCGGAGCCTTCACGGATTAGCACCATGTGTGCCTGCTCCGGTATTCTGTGGCCTGTTTTTGCCCACGCCATCTTGTATTATAAGATATACCGTGATAGAATATGGTAAAAGAGGAAGTGATCCCATGCCTGTGAAACAGCCGAAAAAGCTGCTGATTATGAATATCCTGGACATCCTGCGGAAGTACTCCGACGAGGAGCACCGTCTAAGCCAGAAGGACATCGCTGAAATTCTAAAAACCGAATACGACATGACCGCCGACCGCAAAGCCATCCGGCGGAACATTCTGAACCTCATGGACTGCGGCTACAACATCGAGTACAGCGAGTCCATCCGTATGGTGCCGAACCCCAAGACCGGCGTGCCGGAGGAGAGCTACCTGTGGTCAGACTTCTATCTGGAGCGGGACTTCACCGATGGCGAGCTGCGGCTGCTCATTGACAGTCTGCTGTTCTCCAAGCACATCCCTTACAGCCAGTGCAAGGAGCTGGTGGGCAAGCTGGAGGGCCTGTCCAATGTGTATTTCCGCAGCCGGGTGAAGCACATTGCCCGCCTGCCGGAGGACAAGACCGACAACAAGCAGCTCTTTCTCACCATCGAGCTGCTGGACGAGGCCATCAGCCGGGGGAGGAAGGTCAGCTTCAAGTATCTGGAATACGGTACGGACAAGCAGCACCATATCAAAACCCGCCCCGACGGCACAGAGCGGGTGTACATCATCTCCCCCTACCAGATGGCGGCCAAGGAGGGGAAATATTACCTGATCTGCAACTATGACAAGTATGACGACATCTCCAACTATCGGCTGGACCGCATCACGGAGCTGAAGATCTTGGACGAGCCTGCCAAGCCCTTTGAACATCTGAAGTGGGCCAACGGCCGGACGCTTGATCTGGCCACCTATATGAAGGAGCACCCCTATATGTATGCCAGCGACAATGTCCGGGCGATGTTTCGGGTGGCCAAGGCCATGGTCAGCGATGTCATCGACCTGTTTGGCACGGAGGTGACCTTCTCCGACGAGGACGACGCCGGTGTTACCGTGACGGCCTTCACCAACGAGATGGCCATGGAGCAGTTTGCCCTGAATTTCGCCCCGGATGTGACGGTGCTGGAGCCCCAGCGCCTGCGGGAAAAGGTCAAGAGCGCTTTAGAGAAGGTGCTGGAGAAACATAATTGATGGAGGGATAGGAATGGAAAAGAAAAATGCGTTGAATTTTCTCCTATACAGCTACTTTGGCGTAACAAGCGATAGTGAGGAGAATGAACTGCTCAGAGCAGCGGCAAACCGAGCATATCAGGATGCTGCAAGCCATGTGCTTTCTGTCCGTAACGAAGGCGAAAAAGATGAACTGCGAAATGCAGGATGTGACGCCTTAGTGACATTTTTACGGGAGCTTCCGGTTGAGGATTATGATGCAGCACACAAGGAGCTGTGCGGGAAATTGGAGTCGCTGTATAGCGGAAGGACAACGGAAGACCGTGGTTTTACCTACGGCATTGCGCAGAAGTGGGTCAATATGACGATGAAATATATTTTCGTTTTATCGACACTTATCGAAAACAAGGGATTTTCCACAAAATATGCAGCTCAGCTTCCCGAAAAGGAAATGCACATACCGCTGGACAGTTATATGCTGGAGTACATTGCACAAAAGGATACCAAGAAGTTTGTCGGCTCTCCATGTATGAAGATCCCTGCAAAAGGTGAAAATGGCGGTGAGACATATTATTCTTCCGATAAAGCGCTCGCGTGGAGCAAATATCCTGATGATGATACATATATGAAGGTTCAGAATGGAGTGCGAGAGAAGATGCGTAGCAGTTGGGAATCCCCATTGGACTGGGAAGGTCCTGCATGGATTGAGGTTGCAAAAAAGAGGAGCAATAAATAAGTGAGTCTCAAAAGGGCACGGAGATTGAATTGTTCTCCGTGCTCTATTTTTGCCCCACTCACCGTGCTACACTATTCCACGAAAGGAGTGGATGTGCATGAATAAAACCCCCAGCGCCTGGATGCTGCGGCGGGACGGGACGGCGTTCCCCTGTCAATGGCACTACTACGGCAGCGCCGACCCGGCGGAGGTGGAGGAGACCCTCTACGCCGCCGAATGGCTGTATGACACCACCCGGAGCGAGGTGACCCGGCGGCGGTGCCTGGAGCTGATCGCCGCCTACGGTGTGGCGCTGCGGTCCAACCGCAATCTGGTGCGGAACCTGCTGCTGGCCATCCGGGAGCGGCCCTATGTTTTCCTCAGCCGTGCTTTTGTGGAGCGGCACGCCGGGGAGCTTTTCTATGTGGACCCGGCCCGTCTGCCGGAGCTGAACGCCGCCGTAAACCGGGCGCTGAACAGCGAATTTCTCCGGGTGCGTCTGGGCGGACTATATGACACCGTACCCGGCGGCCGGGATCTCTATTTTCGAGTGTCCGGGGCAAATTTTGATTGGCTGCCGCTGATCCGGGCGTTTGCCGAGGCCCATGCCGCCGAAGTCGACACCGTAACCGTGCTGTGGGATCAGGAGAGTACCGGCCACAGCGAATATCTGACGGACGAGGCCGGGCATGCTTTGGATCATATTCCCCTAAAGGAGGTAGTACAATGACCATTCTTGAAGAAATTTTGGGCCTGCTGTCCGGCTCACCGGAGCTGCACGCCTACCTGCTGGCCCGCCCGGAACAGCTCCAAACTACCGACTATGCCGATATCATCACCGGTGCGCCCATTGCGCTCACGGAAAAGGGGCGGCTTTTAGAGCGTCTGTCCGGACATATGGCACACAGCAAAGACGCCGATCTGATTCGGGATTACAGCGCCTGTTTGCACATGGCGCTACAGGCGCTGGAAAGCAAGGAAGCTGCGTTTTCGGTGGAGCTTTGGAAGGACGGCGAACAGCTTGACGGTCCCTATATCGCCTTTTCCATGGAGGAAGCCCGGCGCGCCATCGCCCAATATCGGAAATATTGGGAGGAGAATGCGGACGATGAGATAGCCACATACTGGCGTATAGAGCAGTATCGCCAGGGCGGCGCATCGGAACCTGAAGGATTCGCATGCCCCGAATACACCTTTGCCGCTGCTCCGAATGGAGAAGTACAGTATTTTATGCACGATCCCCAAAAACGCCGGGGTGTGTGGGCAGAGGGTGCTTTTGGGGGAAATTCCGTCCATTTGAATCTGCCGGTACCCTATTGCCCCGGAGACATTCTGGAGGTCGGCTGCGCCCCCTATGTTTCGAAGCCGCATTACTGTATTCTGACCGAGGTGGGCGACGACTGCTGCGGCGTGCAGTGCTTGTATCCCGGCGAAAACGGGCGCATCGAATTCGGGGCGCTGAAGCATGGACACTATTTTTCGGGCTGCTTCGATAGGAAGCAGTATCTTTCGCCCCTGTACGGTGCGAAGATTTACACCGGCGAACTGTCCGGCGAGTACAAATTTATGAAGCCCCTGTCCGAAAAGCTCCATAAGGATCCGGCCTTTGGAAAAGTGCTTTGGGAAATCGGGCACGACTTAGGCTTCTCCCAGCCCCAATAAAACGCATACGGCGGCAGGTGCAATCACCTGCCGCCGCTGCTTATTTCTCCATCCACTTTTTGATGGTTTTGTTGGTATTGTGCCGCTGCACAGCGCCCACCGCCGCCGCTATATTGGCGTCCCGCCGGGCTTTCTCCGCAATGGAGTTCTGCCGATCCAGCAGGTCGTTCTGCTCCATGGCCAGGGCGTTGGCCTGCTGCTGTTCCTGCAGGCGCATTTCCTCCAGCGCTCGCTGCTGGCTCTTGTCGAAGTATTCAATCGCCTGGCGCACATCGTAGTCCGAGGTGGAGATCATGTCATAGATGTACTGCAGGGCATCCACCTGCCGGTACTGTGCCGGAACAATGCGGGTCTCCCCGTAGAGCGCCGCCAGTTCCTTCTTTGCTTGGGCCAGCTCCTGCTCCTCTTTCCTGATTTGCGTTTGATGCTCCGCTTCCCATGCGCTGCGGGCCGTCTGATATCGGGGCAGGCGCACGGAGTCATATTCCTCCTTCGCCTTGGTGTATGCCTCGTCAAACTCCTGCTGCTGCCGGTTTGTGGCCATACGGGCGGCCGTGCACTGCTGCTGGTATTCGGCGGAATTGCGGATTCTCTCGATGGTTGCCGCCTTTTGCTTGCGGTAAAGAGCGAAGTAATACACAGGCACCCAGACAAACAGCGTCAGTGCAAACATCCAGACGAGAAAAGCACTGTTGCTGAAGGTGGAGAGGGCCAGCGTGATCCCGGCAGGCCCCAGCATCAGCAGCCAGTTGACCTTGCAGCCGTGCCGGATAGGCGGCTCGGTGTAATGGGCCTCCTGCCGCACCGGCGGCTGGGGCTCCGGTTCGGCGTAGGTCTCCGCCCGCTCCTCCGGCAGAAACTGCTCCAGCACCTGGATCTGCGTTTCCAGCTCCAGCGCCTGCTTGACGACTTCCACTTGCTTTTCGTGTTCCATAGTGTTTTCTCCTTTTCGTTTGATATGGACAGGATAGTGCACTCTGTGCGCCTTTTTCGCCCTACGGTGTCAGGTGTTGAGCATCGTCCAGATTTTCATGGTTCCTCCCGGGACGATTCATTTTTGGGAAGAATACCAATATCTGCGAGTGCTTCCTTGTTATAACAGTTCCGAAACCATGCGATGCTGTTCTCCAACATTGCTTGCTGCTGCGCCAGGCAGTAGGTGTTCAGCAAATATTCAATGTTGCGGTCGCCCTTGAGAAAGTCGCTGATGGGCCACAGCAGCTTGTGAATGCCCTTCAGCGGCCCCCGGTAGTACTCCAAATCCAAATAATCACAGACAAAAAAATCATCGTAAAACACAAGCGGTATGGCCTCTCCCGGATCGCCCGATACGGTGTATCCGCGGCAGGTCATGTCGCTGGTATCGCCTCTGACACGCATTCTTGCCAGTGCGTGATCCACGTTGCTCAGCCAATTGTCGGAGTATTCCGAAACGGGCAGCTCACGCCGCAGGGTTTCGGCGTCCCAAGTGCAGAGGTCGGTCAGCACAAAGGGCTCGTCGGGCCTTCTGTGGGAACACACGATGTCCCCGGCGTGAAACGGAGTGGGGAAGTCGAACCACATCCCGTCGAAGGCAAGAGACAGATCTAAGTCGCGATCGCTGATCGCTCTGCAATCCAACAGGCACACCTCTCCCTGCGGGGTCAGAATGCAATAATCCTCCCGCGGCGAATCCTCCCCGGGATCCATGGGACGCTTGAAAATGCGGAGACCGACTGTTTCTTCCTCTGCCGCCCTCCGGATCGCTGCGGACAGGCAGCGGTCAAAATCGCTGAACGGGCCGAACTCCATATCTCCGCATAATTCGCCCTGCCGGGACAGCTCACAGACATAGACGCAGCCCTCCGGCTCCTTGAAGCGCCGCAGATCCCGCTCCTGCAGGTCAATATAGTCCCGCAGAAACTGGTGAAAATCCGGAATGGCCTCCAAATTCAGCCGCTCCGCCATAGCGCAGTTCGGCATGGTGTCGATGATCTCCCGCCATGCGGCGATTCTTTCCTCCAGTGTGGCGTCTTTGCACCAATACACCAGAAAAGCCGCCTCCGGCGTGGTAAATGAATAGTTCAGCTTTTGCAGGTGCTCCCGCATATCACGGGAATCAATAAAACGATAAATGTCCATTTTTTCCTCCTGTTCATTCTGCCTGCCCTAGCAGTGTCGACTGCCGAAGCAGGCAATAGGCGTTCAGTAAAAATTCGATTCCGCAATTTCCTTTGAGATAGGTGCTGACAGGCTGCAAGATTTTATGAGATTGATCCAGCGATTCCCGGTAATATTCCAGGTCCAGATAATCACAGATGGGTGCTTTCTCCCGACGAATCAAGTTTCCTTCCGTGCGATACCCAAAGGCGCCCATGATACGGCTGTCGCCCTGCTTGAGAAGACGCTCTACTGTCCAGTCGGCGCAATCCAACACCTGCCGGTCATACTCGCTGGGCGGCAATTCCTTGATCATTCGCTCAGAGTCCCAAGTGACCATGTCCGTCAGGACAAACGGTTCATTGGGAGAAAATCGAGAGCAGACAATGTCGCCGCTATGAAACGGTGTAGGGAATGCAAACCACATCTCCTCAAAGAGAAGATAGGTCATCATATCTTCGGCATCCGTCGGCAGGCAATTAATTTGCATGATCTCACCGTCCTGATTGAAGAGACAGGTGCCTATCCGACGGCTGTGCTCTGCCGCATTGAGCGGTTCCTTGCGGATCTCCAGTTTGCAGCAGCCCGCAGCCTGTGCCGCATGTATTGCGGCAGCAAGACAATCCTTGTAACTGCGATACACGCTGCCCGAATCAGTTTCTCCCGTCAAACTGTCTATCAATTTGTATTGATAGGCGCAACTGTCTGCCGACTGAAACTGTCCCAACATTTCTTCCTGCAGTTCGATGTACGCAGCTACCCGCTCTCGGATATCCAGAGCGTAGTCCCAAGGGCAACTCGGCACATACCCGACTATTTCCTGCCATGCGGCGATTTTTTCATTCAGTGTGGCAGACTTGCAGTACCAGATCAAGAACATTTTTTCCTCTGTACTGAATCGGTATTGAATTTCTGCCAGGTATCGCCGGATGTCGGCGGAGTCTATAAATCTGAAAATGTCCATCTGTACTCGCCTCTTTATAGGTACTCCATCCAGCGAATTTGCCGGATGCCCAGTTGCTTTTTCCTTGCGTAGCACAGCGCCCGCCAGGTTCCGCTATGGATCCGGGAATGCTCATCGTAGACGGCGATCAGGCGGCTGCTGCGGTCAATCATATACCGGTCCCGGGCCGCCAAAGCGGCCATCCGCCGTACCGGTTCCACACAAAGAATGCGGTCAGATGCCGCTATAGTTTGCCGATAGGAATTCTCTGTTACATCGGCGTTATAGCCCGGAAAGGGCAGAATCGCCATCAGCGTCAGCGGCAGATTCTTACGCAGCCGCAGCACAATCTCCGCCGCCCAAGCGTCCACTCCCAGCGCACCGCCGTAGAGAAATGTCGTATAGCTGTCGGCAATGGCCTGCAAAATTTCGCTCTCTAACGCACGAAGCATTTTGGCAGCGGCGGGATCACCGGTGTTGCTGCCCCAGGGAAAAAATTGGGGGCGATGCCCCGTAAAGCAGCAGGTTTTCTCTGGCTGTATGTCCAATGCTCATCCCTCCTGTTCCTCCTGAATACTCCGGTAATGCCGGCTCCCGTCGGCCTTGAACGACAGCGGCATCTCATCCGGCAGCGAAAAGGCATGGCGAATCCGGGCATCAATTTCCGGTGTGCAGAGCGAGGGATTCAGGTAGACGACGGCTTTTCCGTGCCGCAGCTCTACCCGCCCACGGGGAAAGTAGTTGTATGGCATCCCGCAGGTAAGGGAATGCGGAAGCGTTTCCCAAAACCGCCGATGATTGTTGCCGACTGTATCGACCTCTGCGCTGGAAACGGGAAAGCACAGCAATTCTCCGTCCACATACCAGAACAGCCCTCGTTTCGCAGTCACCCTTCCATCACCTCCGCTTATCAGGATAGAACATCCTGTGGGCCTTTTTCGGTTCACCCAGGCAAAAAGAAAGCCGGTATACACCGGCTTTTCTGAAACACACTTGTACTCTTTTTCGATGGTCGTCATTTCTAACGGTAGATAAGCTCGTTTGAAACGATTTCCATAGCGGCATTTCGAAAATTGTTCATTTTCTGCACCCAAAGCATCTGGTTTTCTGCTTTGAGGACCTCCGTTACGCCTTCCTTTTCGGCAAGCAGCTTTACAAGCTGAGAAAACATTGCTTCTGCCTGCTCGTTGAGGTCTGCAAGGTAAGCCTTTCTTCCTCTGCTCTTTCAAACGGGTCGTCAAACATAATGGCAAGTTCT
>OICB01000542.1_pt1 | contig 20521 bp, 15 predicted proteins | sample 1581121 | NCBI WGS metagenome assembly OICB01 (sample SAMEA3882544, study PRJEB24775) | human gut metagenome | biome: human-associated habitat; feature: intestine environment; material: feces | place: Netherlands | collected 2009/2010 | reverse complement strand
CTTTCAAGCCAGCCTTTACTTTCTGTGACTGAAATTCCGCTTGCTGCATATACAGTAGCTGGAGTAGTAGCAAAAGGTACTACAGCAACGCCTGTTGTAATCATACAAGCAGCTAACACTGTGCTTATGAATTTGGACAAACCTTTTTTCATAAACTTTTTCCTCCCTTTAAACACATAAAGTTTATATTTTGCATAAATACTATACATATATTATACCTTGAAAGTCCCCGTTATTACTCACAGCGATTATCAACATACAAGATACATATAGGTACTTACGCTGATACTAATTAAGATACCACTTTGCAATAAAAGTGTCAATAAATTAATTGTTAATAAAATTTTTTCCATATTTTAAACAATTCTTAAGTATTGTTTTTGTTCACTTTAACAATAGTATTGTACCTTTTTTTACCCATTATCAAATTTTATGTATTATTGCCATTTACTACATTTTTTTGCCAATTTCTATTATAGGCATATTGCTATCTTTACACTAATATAATAGAGAGTATCTACTATATATAATGTAGTGAAATACGGATTTTTTATAGCTTAAATTCTTAAATATGTAATCCATTCTTGTTTTGTTTACAAAATATTCATATTTTAATGAAAAAGAGGTTTCAATAATATGAAGAAAAAGCTTTTCATTCTTATATTTGTGACCTGTGCCATATTCCTTACAGGTCACAAAAAGTACAATGTAACCGTTGCCCACAATGTTTCTTTCCTCGAAATAGGTGACTCATCATTAGTTATTGAAGAAACTCTGCAGGAAACACCCTCACCTATTACAAATGTATCAGCTTTGCAAAACCTATCTACTTTAAGACAGAACTACTATGCCGTAGATAAAAAGACAGGTATGACTTCAGATTTATTTGACGTAAATTCATTTTTATCTACTGATTTAAAGATACATGCTGGGAAAAAGCCTACTATTCTTATTTTTCATACCCACGCCCACGAAATGTTTGCTGACAGCAAAGATATATCTGAGGGTATAATAGGTGCTGGTAATAGATTAGCTAAGGACCTTGAGGAAAAGTACGGTATTAAATGCCTGCATATTACTGACAGCTTTGACACAGTAAATGGCAAAGTGCAACGTGACGGTGCTTATGAAAGAGCTGAACCTGTCATTAAAAAGGTTCTTGCCGAAAATCCTTCTATAGAATTAGTAATAGACTTACATAGAGATGGTGTAAATCCTAATCTCCATTTAGTGACAACAGACAATGGCCAACAGTGTGCAAAGGTAATGTTTTTTAATGGTCTTTGTAAAAAGCAAACCAACGGCAAACTTCAAAATATACCGGGGCTTTCAAATCCATACATAAAAACAAACCTTGCCCTAAGTTTTCGTATGCAACAAAAAATGAACGAACTCTATCCCAATTTAACTAGAAAAATATATCTCAATGCCTATAGATATTCTCTCCATATGAAAGATAAGAGTATGCTTATTGAACTAGGAGCACAGACAAATACTATAGAAGAAATAAATAACTCTATTGACAGATTAGCGAAAACGATATACGAGGTAACGAAATGAAATACATACATATAGAAAGAACTCCCCCAAGTTTTCACTTGAGGGAGTTAAATATATCAGTTATTATTTATTCTTTGCTGCAGCAGTTACAAGACCCTTGAATAATGGATGAGGTCTATTAGGTCTGCTCTTGAACTCTGGGTGGAACTGAACACTTACAAAGTAAGGATGTATGTCCTTTGGAAGTTCAACGATTTCAACAAGTCTGTCATCAGGAGATGTACCGGCAAATACAAGACCTGCCTTTGTCATAGCTTCTCTGTAGCTGTTGTTGAATTCATATCTATGACGATGTCTTTCGCTTATTTCAGCATCACCATAGAGTTCTCTTGACCAAGTATTTTCAGCCAACTTACAAGGATAAGCACCAAGACGCATTGTACCACCAAGGTTATCAATGTTCTTCTGGTCTGGCATAATATCAATTACTGGGTCTGGAGTATTTTCATTGATTTCTGATGTATTTGCATCTTTAAGACCAAGTACATTTCTAGCAAATTCAATTACTGTACAGTGCATACCTAAGCAAATGCCAAGGAAAGGAATTTTGTTTTCTCTAGCATACTGAACAGCCATTATCTTACCTTCAACACCTCTAGTACCGAAACCACCAGGAACAATAATACCGTCAATACCTGCTAATGCCTTTTCAACACCAGTTTCTTCAACATCTTCAGAATTTACCCAACGGATACTTACATTAGCACCGCTGTGGATACCTGCGTGATGAAGACTTTCTACTATAGAAAGGTACGCATCGTGAAGTTCTACATACTTACCAACAATAGCGATTTCAACCTTCTTAGATAATGCTCTTTCTCTGTTTACAACATCAATCCAATCAGTTAAGTCCGGCTTGCCACAAGGCATACCAAGTTTCTTGCAAACAACATCTGCAATATTCTGTTCTTCAAGCATAAGAGGTACTTCGTAAAGTGATGAACAGTCAGCATTTTCAATGATACATTCATCATCAACACCACAGAAACGAGCAAGTTTAGCCTTTTCTGATTCACCGAGAGGATATTCTGTTCTGCATACAAGAATATCTGGCTGAATACCCTGACTTAAAAGCTGCTTAACGCTGTGCTGTGCTGGCTTAGTCTTTAATTCCTTACTCATAGCAAGGTATACAATAAGTGCAACATGAATGAAAAGTACATTTTCCTTACCCTTATCTCTACCTACCTGACGGATAGCTTCGATAAATGGTTCACTTTCAATATCGCCTACAGTACCACCAATTTCAGTAATAACAAAGTCTGCATCTGTAGCCTTACCTGCTGCGTATACCTTGTCAATAATAGCGTTTGTAATGTGAGGAATAGTCTGTACTGTACCACCGAGATATTCGCCCTTACGCTCTTTATTTAATACAGACCAGTAAATCTTACCTGTTGTAATGTTATTATTTACTGTAAGACTTTCATCAATAAATCTTTCATAATGACCTAAGTCTAAGTCAGTTTCTGCACCATCATCAGTAACGAAAACTTCACCGTGCTGGTAAGGACTCATTGTACCTGGGTCAATATTGATATAAGGGTCAAACTTCTGAATTGTTACCTTATACCCTCTTGCTTTTAATAAACGACCTAAAGAGGCAGCTGTAATACCCTTTCCAAGACCGGAACACACGCCACCTGTAACAAAAATGTACTTCATTTTACGCACCTCATAATGTTATTATTAAGCTCTATATTTATATCTGTTTCTTTTTAGAAAAAGGAAAATCAAGTTTAAATAATGTACTTCATTGTCTAGGCACTTTGTCTGACAAAATCATAGAGCAAAAATATACTGTTTCTACATCATTTGACTAAAACCCAATTAATATTCTCTTTTCCTACATTAAGTTTTATTATATCTCACTTGTGCGTTCATTGTCAATATGGTTATGACAATAAACTCAAATATCCAGCAGTAAGTGCTCTGTCATTATTTATCATATCGTTATATATTTCCAAATTAATTGCACTTACTGTAGCTTTATCCAAAACATAGGTTACTGGCAATCCCATTTCCAGCTGATACATACCTAAGTCCTTTGCAACTGTATTTTCTTTATCTATTTTATAGCCTAAAAACTTTACAGCTGACTCTACATTTTTACTATCCAATGTATCTGTTTCTGACACAAACTTTAGTCTGTCAATAGATATATCTGGCGTAATACCTATGCCATTTATTATTCGACCTAATCTTGTAGTATATTCCTGTGTAGTCATTTTCAGAACACCAAGACCCTCATAGGCAGTAACACTTTGCATAATACCTTTACCAAATGTCTTTTCGCCTACAATTTTAGCAACACCGCTATCCTGCATAGCCGATGCCACAATTTCTGCTGCTGATGCTGTGTTATTATCTACCAAAATAACATACTTTTCAAAAGGTCTTACCTTTAAATCAGATTTGTAAACAGTTTCTTTGCCCTGTTTATCCTTAGTAGAAATAATAACACCCTCTGGCACAATTTGCTTCGCCATAGCAATAGCTGCATCTACATAGCCACCAGTATTTCCTCTTAAATCAATAATAAGTTTTTTTGCACCTGATGCCTGCAACTTAGCAACAGCCTGTTGAAATTCACTTCCTACATTTTCAGTAAATTCCTTTACCTTTACATAGCCTATAGTCTTGTCATCGTAGTTCTGATTTTTACCACTTAGCTTTGACATAGCTACAACCTCTACAGAACTATTGTCAACTCTAGTAAGCTTGACATCCATTTTCTTAATAGCTCCTGTACTAGCAATCTTCATAGAAACTGTAGAACTGGAGTTCTTTGTAACAAGGGTCTGATATTCATCTACGCCAATACCATAAGCACTAATATTACTTATTTCCCTTATTTCATCACCCTCTCTTAATCCCTGTTTATAGGCAACTGAGTTTCTACTTATTTCCTTTATAATAGGATAGCCATTGTCGTTAAACTCACATTTAAAATCAGGAGCATAGTGTGTAGATGCTGAATCAGCTTTTATGGCATTATATTCATCAATGTCAATATACTGGCTATACTCATCAAGCTGACCTGTCATACCCTTTATGGCAGCCTGAACCAACTGGTCTGTTGTAACATTTCCACCGTAGTAGTTGTTTTGTATATCCTTTATAATTTCCTCTATATAAGCACCAGCAGTTTGAGCCTGCTCGCTTGTACTCATATTATCAAAGGCTTCGGAACCATACACACTACTACAGCTTAACACAACTGTAAGTAATGCCGATGTAATGACCTTACCCCTCATATATATCACCTGCACTTTTTAAGCATTTGCCCTGTACCCTTAATTAAATCTATTTTACTTCAAAACCTGCTTGTTATTTACAATATAATCAACAGCTGAAACAATAGCTAATATAAGACTTGCCCAAATAAGAATATGTGAAATCACAATAGTAACGCTGTTATTAAAGTTTAAAAGCAAGAATATAATCATAAACATTTGACATATAGTCTTTAACTTTCCCCAAAAACCAGCAGCAATTACAATGTTCTGTTCTACTGCAAGAGTTCTGAAACCTGTTATCATAAATTCTCTTGCAATAATTATAATAACAACAACGCTACTTAAAGGTACAACTGCATCGTTCATACCAATAAGGGCAATCATAGCTGATGAAACCAAAAGCTTGTCAGCCAATGGGTCCATAAACTTTCCAAAATTTGTTACAAGATTGTATTTTCTGGCAATATAGCCATCTAAACAATCTGTAATAGAGGCAAGACAGAATATACCTGTAGCAATATATCTTGCAACCTGCTTATCTAAGCCTAATGGGCAAAGCAAAAGCACAAGGAAAATAGGTATCATTATAATTCTTGCCATAGTCAACTTATTAGGTAAATTCATTTATTCCACCCTCTCACCAATTAAGTCATAATCTCCTGCAGAAGTAATCTTGATGTTATAGAAATCTCCTGCAATAAGTTCTTCACTGCTCTTAAAGAAAACAAAGCCGTCTATTTCATAGCAATCTCTGAAACTTCTACCACAGTATAAATCGTCTTCATCTTCAATTTTACCCTCAACGATAACTTCAAGAGTTTTGCCCACAAACTTCTGTCCTAATTCGGCAGAAATCTCCATTTGAGCCTCCATAATAGACTCTTTTCTCTGAGCCTTTATTTCTTCGTCTATCTGACCATCCATTCTACAGGCTGGAGTACCTTCCTCCGGAGAATAAGTGAAAACACCAAGTCTATCGAACTTAACTTCTTTCATAAAGTCAATAACACTTTCAAATTCTTCCTGTGTTTCAGTTGGGAAACCTGTAATAAGTGTAGTTCTGATACACATATCTGGCATTTTTGCTCTAAGTCTGTTTACAGTATCCTTAATTTTAGCTCCTGTACTTCTTCTGCCCATTAACTTTAATATTCTGTCGTTAGTGTGCTGAACAGGCATATCTAAATAGTGAAGTACCTTAGGATTTGATGCCATTTCATCAATAAGTTCATCGTATACATTTTCAGGATAACAGTATAAAATTCTAATCCACTTTATATCTTCAATTTTGCTTATTTCCTGTAATAAAACATGTAACTTCTGTTCGCCGTATAAATCCTTGCCATAAAGAGAAGTATCCTGAGCAATAAGTATAAGCTCTCTGACGCCCTTATCTGCTAATATTTCAGCCTCTTTTACAAGACTTTCAATATTTCTTGAACGGTACTTACCTCTAAGAGAAGGTATTGTACAGTAAGTACATCTATTGTCGCAACCCTCTGCAATCTTTAAATAGCTAAAGCCACCAGTTGTAGTAACCATTCTCTTGTAGCTGTTGTTTTCATTTAAAAGGTGGTTAATATCAGTAACCAACTGAACCTTCTTTTCGCCATTTAAAAGTCTGTCAATTACAGCACCAATGCTTTCAAAGTCCCCAGTACCAACTACGGCATCAACTTCTGGGAGAGATTCAAAAATTTCATCTTTGTATCTCTGTGCCATACAGCCTGTTACAATAAGTGCCTTGCAGTTGCCATTTGCCTTATAGTCTGCCATTTCAAGAACCTTGTCAATAGCCTCCTGATTGGCGTCTAATATAAAGCCACAGCTATTAATAATAATAACATCAGCCTCTGAATCATTAGGTGTAATTATATAACCCTTTTCATCAATTAAGCCAAGCATTATTTCACTATCAATAAGATTTTTGTCACAGCCAAGTGACACAAAACTAATTTTCGTTGCCATATATATCTCCTATACTAAAAAACCATTAATTATCACTTTAATTATAACACATACAAAATTAAAAAGCTATGAAATAATTATTAAGAGAGCCTATTTACGCAAAAACACCTGTTTTATTGTCTTAACAAAACAGGTGTCTTCCTATAAAGTTATTGTAAATTTACTGCCCTTACCTTTTTTACTTTCAACTTCAATTTTTCCATTGTGAGCTTTTATAATAGACTTGACAATGGTAAGCCCTATACCTGAACCACCGGTTTTCCTCTGTCTTGATATGTCAGTTCTGTAAAATCGTTCAAATATAAAAGGAATATCGTTCTCATCAATGCCAATACCAGTATCAGTAATTGTTATGACCTTATTATTTCCCTTTTCGTACACTTCCCATATTATTTTGCCACCATTTTCTGTGTACTTTATGCTATTTGAAAGCAAATTGTGAAGCACCTGTGTAAATTTTGAAATATCTACACAAGCTATGGTACTTTCTCCCTCTACTGTACAGCTAATATCTTTTTCTTTCATCTTACTTTCAAAAGCCTTATTGCATTGTTCTATTAAATCTATTAAATCCACATTTTCACAGCACAAATCCATATTTTCATTTTCTATTTGCTGTAATTTTTCTAAATTTTTTATTATCTCTGAAATGCGACCAAGTTCACTACTACATATTTCCAATCTTTCTGGACTTGCCTCCCATATTCCGTCAGCCATTAACTCAATGTGGGACATTACATTAGTAAGAGGTGTCCTCAGTTCGTGAGCAACATCTGTAACCAACCTTTTTCTAAGCATTTCTTGATTTTTCAAGTTATAAGCCATTTGATTTACAGCATTTTTCAACTCCAACAATTCCTTTGTTTTTATGTTGTTTTTCATTTCTATGTTGTAGTTTCCCTCTGAAATTTTTCTGGTTGTATCTGTAACCTTTTCAATAGGGTTTGAAATATATTTTGCAAGAAAATATCCTGAAATTCCTGCAACTACAACTGCTCCAACGCCCAACACAAGTAAAAGTTTGTTTAGTGCATCTAAAAATTTAAAATCTATTTCATTCATAGAGTAAGGGCTGTAATAGCTTATTTTAGCTACTCCAACCTTTGTATCGTTATTAACCAAATCATAATCATATTTATAAAAACTACCCTTTATTTCTGGTCGTTTTTCTTTCATTTTAGTGATTATATTATCCATTATTTTGTGGCAAAGTGTCATATCGTGATTTTCTGCGTCCCAAACCACATTTCCACTATTGTCATAAACTTTAACTATATATCCCTCATTTAAAGCATACATACCATAGCCATGAATATAGTCTATATTCCACTTGCTTGTACTAAAATTGTATTGCTGTGACAGCCCTGTAGCAATAGTATCTGCTGTTTTCTTTTGCTGTAGTTTTAAATGCTCCTCATATTGTCTGCCAACACCAATATTTGCTGTTATATAAATCAATACAACTGTAACAAAAACAATAAGGGAAAAACCAAATGTCAGCCTTGTACTAAGTTTCGTATTCATACTTCACCACCAAACCTGTAACCAATACCATGAACAGTATGAATATAAGTAGATTTTCTAGGGTCATCACCTAATTTTTTACGCAAATTTTTAATATGAGTATCTACAGAACGGTCAAAGCCATCATAATCTGTACCAAAGGCTATTGTCAAAAGTTCATCTCTAGTATACACCTTTCGCTGATTTTGTATCATAGAGGATAAAATTCGCCATTCTATTGGCGTAACAGAAATAAATTTTCCATTTAAAAACACTTCCATTTTTGAACAATCCACCACTAAATCATCATATTTAAAAACCTTTGCCAAAGGCTTATTACTGTTTGAAAATCGTCTGCTTATAGCCTCAACTCTTGCCAAAAGCTGTTTCATACTAAATGGCTTTGTCATATAATCATCAGCACCTATATTAAGTCCATTTACTATATCATCATCGCCTGTTTTGGCTGTAAGCATAAGAATAGGTACAGAGGATATGGTTCTCAAATGTTCGCACACTTCTTCCCCTGTCATTTCCGGTAGCATTAAGTCTAAAATGACAAAGTCTATTTTTTCGGTGTTAAATACATCAACAGCCTTTTTTCCACTATCTGCTGTAAAAACTGTGTAGCCTTTTGCTGTAAAATAGGCAGTAACAGCCTGACAAATCATTTCCTCATCATCTACAACAAGAATATTGAACTTTTCTTCCATACCTCTCACCTCTAATCAACTTTATTTAATTATAAAACCTACCGAAACTAATTGCAACCTGCTTAAAAGCCAGTTTTCCATTGTGCAAATATTTCCTTATAATTTTTAAGAAAATCATAGCTTATCGTAATAGAAGTGTCAGTTATTTTTCTATCATTATCCATAATAGGAACTGGATTACAACCACCAGATTCCAAACCTACCTGGTCAGTTGTAAAGCTATTTCCACAATTTTGGCATACTAAGTCGTTACCCTCTTGCTGATAATAACCTCTGCCTGAGCTGTAACAAACCTGACAAGTATTAAAAGCTGTTCTTATATTTCCAGAACTATCGCGAACAGCCATAACCTCCATTTCTGTACCATCTACATCTACTGCGTAAAATGTTACATTATTAGTCACCTTGTCTAAAGGTATAACTAAATCTTCACTCTCAGAAAGATTTTGAACATCTTTTTCACCAGCTTCAGCCGAAACAGATACTTCCTCCTTCTGTGACATTAATTTTGGTAATGTAAAAGCTAATACTGCCACAATTACAGCTACAACAACAATTACTAAACTACTTGATTTTTTCTTCATTTTTATAACTCCTTTATTCAACTACTTTTATATTTCCTTTTATCATACCCATCCAACAGGAATAACCTATATTTCCCGACTTTGTTGGGGTAAACTCAATTATATTCTCTCCCTTTTGAAATGTATATTCAATGCCATAACTATTTATATAAATTTTGTAATTACAGCCGTTTATACTGCCATCAGGGGCATTTATAATCCACCTTACAGGAACATCTTTTTTAACCTTTATACTAGGATATTTTCCAGAGGCTAATTGACTTTCCACCACCTGAACACCATTTTCCATATGATAACTGCTTTCATCATTTTCTGAAACATAATTAATAGCCATAAACCTTGATGTAAAAATTCCTATAAACAAAATAATCATTAATGACACAGTTTTTACTTGCCTTTTATTAAAATTAATATTTTCCACTATGCACATAAAAGCAAGCATAACAACAATCACCATTAAATTTTCTGATTTAATCACTCCTGTCAGACTTGCACCTTGAGAAACCATAGCAAGACCCATTACAGTAACCAAAACAGCTCCCACCGTCATCATTCTGTCAGTAAACCTTTTACCTAAAACCGAAACTAGACTCCCCAGCCCAAGCATAAGGGGAACTGTTCCTAAACTAAAGGCAAACATTGAAAGTCCACCAGTAAAAGGATTTCCTGTTGCTAAAGCCACTAGCTGTATAGATTGTAACGGACCACAAGGCATAAATCCATTTAGCAAGCCTACAACAAAAGGCTGTGAATTTTTAACTCTAAACTTTCCTATAAAATTTGGCAAATGAAAAGTAAGCCTTTTTATTTGTGGCACGAAGCCCAGCATATTTACGCCCATAATAACCATATAAATACCGGCAAAAGACTTTATAAGTCCCTGAATTATTGATGATACTCCTAGATTTTCCCCTGTACCAAAAAGCATACCTGCAAAACCTAGTACGAAACCAATAACCGTATATGAAACTACTCGCCCTAGATTATACATTACTGGATATAGTCCACTAAATTTTTTGTTTTCAGACAAGCATTGGGAAACATTAATACCTCCACACATTGCAATACAATGTACAGAGGTCATAAGCCCTATTACAAAAAGCATACCAAAACCCATTGTACTGTCTGCTACCTTTTCAAAATTCAGCAAATTCAAAAGCCCAGTTTGTTCAAGGAAATAGTACAGAGATACAATTATAACCACAATGGAAACTATATTTATTAAGTCTGTCTTTTTATTATTTCCAACTGTATAGCCTAAATTTTCAATGGCATTAAAAATATCTTTCCACCCAACTAACCTTGTATCAATCGTTATTTCGCATTTACCTGTTTTATAGTTGACGGAAACACTTTCAACACCAGTTATATTTCCCAATCCATTTTCTATAGCTTTTTTACAATTAATACAGGTCATACCACCTATTTTAATTATTTTATTTTCCACATAACTTCGCCCTTTCTGACAAATTTATGTTTGGAGTATATCAAAAAGTTATGTGATAATTATGTAGATTTAAAAATAAACACAAAAAAAGACTTGAACCATGTTCAAGTCTTGAGAGAGCGCGAGACGGGATTCGAACCCGCGGCCCTCGCCTTGGCAAGGCGATGCTCTACCACTGAGCCACTCGCGCATATTAAATTTTACGGGATAAAGCTAAATGAGAGCGGGTGATGGGAATCGAACCCACGTCCTCAGCTTGGAAGGCTGATGTTCTACCATTGTACCACACCCGCATAACCAATGTTGTAAAAAGAGTGCCCAGAGACGGAATCGAACCGCCGACACGAGGATTTTCAGTCCTCTGCTCTACCGACTGAGCTATCTGGGCAAATATCAGTCACAACAAAGTTATTATACTTTATAATGACTGATTTGTCAAGCATTTTTTATAAATTATTTTTCGTCAAAGTTTTCAAGTATCTTCCTCTGACTTTTCATCGCTACTATCGTCATTTTCATTAGTCGCCTGTTCGCCACTCTCATCTGACGGAGCAACCGTTGTTCCCTGTCCTCTTTCGTAAATAGTAACATCTACAGTAACAGGAGCTTTAAGTGTAGCATAGTTAGGCAAATTCAATTTCAATTCAACCTTATGAGTACCTACATCTAAACCTGTTAAATCCAATGACGGTTTAAGACTTTGTGCTGTAATGTTATCTGGTCCACCAATTTCAGCGGTTACACTATCTGGCAATTTTACAACACAATCCTCTTTTAAGCCTATAATATTAATGTCAGTATTTTTAATCTGTATCTTCTTAGCCTGAGTTACCCCAGTTTTAATATTTACAGTAACTGTAGAAGAACTGCTGTTTTTAAGCTGAAGACCAGCATCGGAAATATTCTTGGAAATATCAAATGTCAAAGTAGTATTTCCTGTAATCTTACTTAAATCAATAGTAGGCAAATCAATAGAGCTGACACTGTTTACTTCTTCTGAAGTACCAGCAACACTTACAGATTTAGGTTCCCAATCAATAGAACTTATTTCCAAATGACTAGGCAAAGTTCCTGTTGTCTTTGGTTGATTAATAGTTATTGTACCCTGTTTAGATACTGGTACAGTTACTGTTACCGTTGCCGGGTCACTTGTGAAATTAGTAAGTTCATTACCACTAGCATCATAAGCCTTTACAACAACATCACGAACTATAGTACCTACACTATCATTTAAGTCAACCTCTGCTCTTACAACAGCTACATTACTTATTTGACTAGCCGGTCCTGTAACAGTAACACTTGTTACATCACATACAGGGTTATCTGCTGTATAGCCATTTGCCAAACTACCTGTTGTAGAAACCCTTAAAGTTCTCTTTATACTGTCAATTCTATCAATTTCAACTTCAACATATGTTGGATAATAGCTAGACACATCATAGGTATAAGTATATAAAGTTGACGGCAATGACGGCTTAACTGGTACTTGCACTTTTACGGGATAAGTCTGGTCATCGTCAAGTTCAATCTTAGATAAATCCACTTGAGCTGTAATATTATTTTTGTAATTATTTTTACTAAGCTCGTCCAAAGCTGGTCTTGTTGCCTCAACTCTAAGGTTAATTTTTGTATCTTCAAAATCTCCCTCATTTACCATTGTAAGACCTTGCTCTTTTAATACAGAGGCATTTTCAAAGACAATAGAGGCAGGATAGTTCCTTACCTCTGTTGGATTTATTGTGTTCATAACAATAAACCAAAGGAAAACAGCAATAATCAGAGATACTATCTTTAACATAATATCGTCTGACATAAACTTCTTAAATTTAGAGGATACATCAGTTTTATTTGTCATGTCTGCTCATCCCCCTCCATATTTTGTTTATTGCTTTTGCTCCAGCTGGAGCTGTTTTTTCGCAAAGGTTCAAAAGTTCCTGACGGAAAACTGCCTCACTAACAGCCTTTTCCAACTTGCCATCTCTGGCAATAGAAATTTTGCCAGTTTCTTCACTTACAACAATAATAAAAGCATCAGAAACTTCACTTGCACCAACGGCAGCTCTATGTCTTGTACCTAATTCCTGACCTATTTCACTTTGTGTAACAGGCAAAATACAAGATGCAGCAGCAACTCTGTTATCTCTTATAATAACAGCACCGTCATGGAGAGGTGTTTTATCTTCAAATATATTTATAAGCAACTGGCTGGAAATTACAGCATCTACTGCAACGCCAGATGCACTTACAATATCGCCCATTGATACATTTCTTTCTATTACAATTAATGCACCAGTTTTAACCTCTGCCATTTTGACGCAGGCCTCTGCAATTTCGTTAGCATCTTGAGGAGAAAGCCTATCGTCAGATGATTTGGTCTGCAAACCAATCTGCTCCAAAGCCTTTCTAAGTTCCGGCTGAAAGATTATAATTACGGCAATTACGCCTACTGAAAAAGTTCTTTCTATTATCCAAGTAATAGTATAAAAGTGGAGGTTATAGCTTAAAAGAGAGAATAAGGCAATTACCATAAGCCCTCTAAAAAGTGACCACGCACGAGTTTCCTTTATCCAATGAATTACTGTATAAATAACAATGGCAACAATAATAATATCTATAATATCGGTAATATGTACAGAGGGAATGCTCAATGTAGACAAATTCATTTTTCTTATTAAATTATCCATAGGATTCATAGTTTCAGCATTCACAACATCACCTTCTTTTTAATATTCTTATTTTCTCATTAACCAATTTAAGTATAACATACATCACTATTTTTTTCTATTACAAATAAATGAATTTTTCCTTTAATATCCATAGCTTTCAGGCGATTTTTGTCATAAGTAAAAAAAGTCGGACATACCATTAAATAAAAAGGAGTGATAACAATGCTAGACTACATATGGGCAGGTATGATACTTATTGGAATATTGTCAGCAGCCTTTACAGGGCATATGGCAGATGTAACAAACGGTGCTATATCTTCGGCAAGGGAGGCTGTATCTACAGCTTTAACAATGCTAGGGGTCATTTCACTTTGGACAGGTCTTATGAAAATAGGCGAAAAAGCCGGTATAGTTTCATCTATGTGCCGTAAAATTACGCCTTTTTTAAGTCGTCTTTTCCCCTCTGTACCTAAAGAAAGCAAAGCTATGGAGTATATAGGCATTAATGTAATAGCCAATTTTTTAGGCTTAGGCTGGGCATCTACACCGGCCGGCTTAAAGGCTATGGAAGAACTTCAAAAATACAACCCACACAAAGAAAGAGCAACAACGGCTATGTGTGGCTTTATGATTTTCAATATGTCCTCACTCCAGTTGGTATCTGTCAATCTTATCGCCTACAGAACACAGTATAATTCCCAAGCACCCTCAGAAATTATCGGTCCTGGAATAGCTACAACCCTTGTATCAACTATTACTGCAATTATATTTTTAAAAATAATGGAGAAGTATAATAAATGAATTTCCTAATTATAATTTCCGACTTAATAATTCCCATAATATTTGTGTACTTCCTTTACTATGGCTTTGCAAACAAAGTCAATGTTTACGATGCCTTTGTAGAAGGTGCAAAAGAGGGTTTTAAAATAACCTATGAAATACTTCCTACACTTATAGGGCTTATGGTTGCCGTAGGTATTCTTCGCTCCAGTGGTGCTTTAGATATTCTCTGTAATTTTTTATCCCCTATTGCTGATGCCATAGGATTTCCAAAAGAGGCACTTCCTATAACATTTATGCGACTTGTTTCTTCCTCTGCCAGTACGGGCATACTTTTAGATGTGTTCAAAAATTACGGACCAGACAGTTTTATTGGTAGATTTGTTTCTGTAATGATGAGCTGTACTGAAACTATAGTTTACACAATGAGCCTGTATTTTATGTCAATAAAGGTGAAACAGACACGATATACTCTTGCCGGTGCTCTTGTTGCCAACTTTGTAGGCGTTATAGCCAGTTTATTAATCTGTAAAGCCTTATGGGGATAGCCCTACAATAATAAAATATGCTGTTTCAAGTCAATTTATGGGCGATTTTTCAATCGCCTTTTATTATACTTCAAAAAACTATATATTCTTTCATAAACCAAGCCCACGAATATCCATACTGGATAATAGTCCAGTCTTACAAGACCATTTATATTATAAACCGCTGAAGAATAATCCCAAGGACAAGCATTTACAGCCTTTAAACCTGTGCCACTAAAAAATTCTATAGCAAAAATAAGCAGACCATATGTCATACCTCTTACAATGGCACTTTGCCCCTTTAACTGTTTAAATAAAGGCTCCATAAACACCACAAGACCATAAATAAAGAACATAATAACAGATGTTGTACCTGTTAAACAAATATCCCCCCTTTTTATAAAAGACTGCATACCTGTCCAAAAAACTTCCATAAATATTCCTAAATTACCATAAATAAAATATCTTCTTAACATAGTAATATTATGTTTAATTTTGCTGTTTTTATGTGTAAAAGTCTAACCAATAACTGGGAAAGCCATAAATACAAAAAGACCGACAATGACCCGACAAGAATTATGCACACTTCTTGTCGAACTATGTCAGTCTTTAGTATTACCAAAAAGGAGAACCCCGAAGGATTCTCCAATTTGAAATTTATATATAATCGAAATTATATTTTATAAATTAAGCGTTGTAGATAGCTGTCTTTGTATCAGCATTCCAAGATACAGATACGCCGAATGCCTGACCTAAAGCTCTGAAAGGAACGAACATTCTACCGTCAGTGATTTCAGCAGTTACGCCGTTAGCCATAGCGATAGTAGAACCGTTAACGTTCATGTTGTTAGAACCAGCCTGGAACTGGATTACAGTCTTAGTAGAACCCTGACCGTAAACGATAGTAGCTGTCTTAGAATTTGCATCCCAGTTTACAGCGTTAGTATCATCTGGGTTAGCAGCGTTAGCTGAGTCAACACCAAGAGCAAGAGCTACAACTCTTAATGGAACCATTGTAGAGTTGCTAGAAGTCTGGATGTAAGCAGCAACGTCAGTATCAATCTTTTCGCCATCCATTACTACGTTCTTTTCGCCAATAGTAACTTCAACCTTCTTAGTTAATACAGAATCATTAGAAGTACCGTCAACGTTTAAGTAACCAGCAAACTTGAAGCCTTCGTTTACATCGAACATATCAAGCTTGTGAGTTGCAGAATCGTCGATATCCTTGTTAAGAGCAGCAGCTGTTGTATCAGGATCACTTACGCTACCTGAGCAGATTGTGCTAGAGTAAGTATCAACATCATCATCGTAGTTGTTTACTACAGCGTCGCCGTATACCTTTAAGTCGTATGCACCGTAAGGTACTGAACGAGTTGTACCAACCTGAACACCAGTAATCTTAACTGTAGATGGAGTGCTGTAAGAAGCAGTATCAATCTTGAAGCTCATTTCGCCATCAGATACCTTGAAGTTCTTTGCTTCTAAGTTACCATCAGTAGTTAAAGTAAGGTTATCAGCATCAGCGAAACCTAATTCCTTAGAACCGTATAATGAATCAATAGCTAACTTAACTGTGTTGCCATCAAGTAATGCACCTGCAGCATTTTCAGTAATAGTGATATCAGAAGTATCAATGTTCTGGTAACCCATAGCAGCCTTAGTTTCAGTAGCTTCAACAGTGATTGGAGTTACAACCTTAGCAACTGTTACAGGAGTGATAGTATCAGCTTCAACACCAGCACCAGAAACAGCAACTGTTACATCACCAGTGAAAGCAGCATCTGTAGAAAGGTAAAGGTACATATCTACGTATGCAGCATCGTTTCTTGAGAAACCGTTGAATACGTCAGAATCCTTTTCGATTCTTAAAGTCTGACCGTCGTTAGAGAGGCAAGCACCAGCTTCGAAGTTAGACTGATTTAACTTGTCAACCTTATCAACGTCCATACCGATAATCTTAACGCCATCAGGAACAGTGAATTCAAGCTTTCTTGAAGTTAACCAAGCACCTGGAGTAGTTTCTTCAAATCTGAACTTAGCTGTCTTGAAATCGTCATCATCAAGATCGTCATCTCTTAATGGAGATCTACCAGCGAAGATTGTAGGAGCTTCAGTCATAGCTGTTAAGTTGAAACCGTAGTCAGCTCTTGTACCAACCTTTAACTGCTGGCTAGTGATATCTGTACCAGAAACTGTTACATATACATCACCGTAGTTCTTTTCGTCGTTGTTAGGAACCATTACAAGACCGTCGATAGTTAATGAAGATAACTTATCCTTGTCAATGTTTGCAATATCAGCTACTTCGTTAGCACCGTCAGCGATAGTCTGGCTAGCTAAAATAGAAGTCTGAGTTATTTCCTTACCATCTTTGTCCTTGTAAGTGTAAGGAACAGCAGCATTAACACCACTCTTTAATGTTACAGTACCAGCCTTGAACTTGTAAGGGCCGTTAGCCTTAACCTTAACTGTACCACCTTCAGTTGTGAAAGTGCCAGAAACATCTTCCTTAACTGTAATCTGTGGAACGCTGATGTTACCACTGTGAGTCTTAACATCTGTAGATACTACAGAAGAAGTTGTAGAACCTGAACCAGAAGTAACCTTAGCGATAGTGTAAGAACCACCACCAGTAACTGTAGTTGAGTTAGCGTCTACAGTAACCTTGATGTCACCTTCGTCATCAGTTGCGTCAACTGGTAATGAAATCTGGTATACAGGAGTACCCTTTGTAGCTTCGTTAGCACCACCAGAGTTGTTCTGGTTTACCCACTTAGCGTCGATTGGGTATAACTGAACTTCCATAGAAGTCTTGTTGATGTACTTAAGCTTGTATGGTAATTCTCTTTCGTTCTTTGCACCTACATAAGCCTTAAGACCAGCTTCTGGGTCGTTAACATTGTAGTTGTAAACTGTGTCATAAGATTCACCATCGTGAGCCTTGTATGCACATTCTTTGAAGTAATCTTCGTTGTATTCACCGTTTTCGAGGTCGAGAACGATAGATGAGTTAGAAGCGATTGTATCGAGTGGCTTAATCTGTAACTGAGTAAACGCACCGTTAACCTTAACTGCTTCATTTGTCTTAACATTAGCTGTAACGCTAATTGTGTTAGTAGAACCAGCCATTGCTGACATTGGAAGCATGCTAACAGTCATAGCAGCTGCTAATAAAAGAGCAATTTTCTTTTTCATTTCTTTGTTTCCTCCTTATGAAAATAAATGTGTAGAGGCTAGCATATTTACCTCTTTTACAAAAGTATTATAGCATTACACCTACAACTAGTCAACTAAAAAGGTAATTTGTAATATTACTGTAACATACCTTGTAGTTACTGCTGTCGTTTTGCTTGAACATAATATAACACTATAAAAATCAAAAATCAAGGGGTTTTGGGTAAGTGTAAAATAGCTGTAACATTAGTGTCACAATCGTAATCTTAGAACCACATTGGCGTAACATTACGGACAGTTTTGTATTTTTTAATTGTTTTTTCCCTTTTTATTGCCATTATTTTTACAGTAAATGTTACAAAACTGTTTTTGGTATTGTAACATTTCTCTATTTATACACATAAGAAAATATTTGAACTTATCCACAAAAGCTATTTTTCTGACTTATGCACAAATACATTTTTTAATATACACAAACTAACATTTGTACACACCCAACACCCTCCCCTACATTTTAATATTCTTTCTACACACTCTGTAAATAAAATGCGTTTCTTCTATAAATAAAGAGATTTTTTTATTTCACAAAATTTTTAAACACAAAAAAGTGGCCAAATTTTCCTTTGACCACTTTTCCATATATTTAATATGTCAATTACTTAGCATCTACTGTTAATGAAACATTGCTAAATGTAATATCAGCATTTCTTGAAACGAACATACCTACATAGTCATGACCAGCATTTAATGCTGCAAGGTTTACATCAGTGTATGTTACAGGAGTGTTGTTACCATACTGTGCTGTGTAAACACCGTCTTTTCTTGTAAGTTTAAGTTCAATGCTATCGCCTGCTGCTGGAGCAGATTCAAGAACATTTGCCTTATCAAGAGCACCATTTAATCTTGCAAATGGAGCAATTGGAGTTGAGTTACCGCCTACAGACTGCTGAGTGTAACCAGCTGTTACATAGTCAGCCTTTGTCTTGTAGTTATCTGCAATGAACATATTATCTCTACAGATAAGACCGAAACCAATCTGGTTTCCTACCTTGAAGCCTTCGCCTACTGTTGCTGTAGCTGTTAATGTGAAGTCATCATTTGGACCAATTTCCTGGAATGCCATCATCATACCATCTTCGCTACCTGCAATCTTACCCTTGTTATTTCTAACAACGATTTCAAATGTAGTTGCATCTTTCTGAATTGCATCGTGATTTGGATGACTATCTTCTGTAATACCACTTACGCCTGAACCAAATGCCATAGCTTCCCATGGAGAAGAAAGTTTCCAAATTGCTGGTTCTGGTTTATTCCAAACACCTTCGTTGAACTTAGCCCAACCTGCATTTCTTGTAAGCATATCTACTGTTGGTTCAGTAAGATTTGCAACATGAGATGCAAGAGAAGTGTTAGATGCCTGAATATCCTTAGCCATCATATAAGCTACCATAGTTGCACCAAAATCATTAAGATGAGTATTATCTACAACAAGGCCCTGGTCAGTTGCATGTAATGCTGCTGAACCTGTTGGTGCTACTGTTTCGCTATCACCATTGTCAGCGTCCTTAGGAGCTGCACCTGGAGTTAATGATTCGTATAATGCCTTTGTGTTAGAAAGTGAGTCAATAACTGTAATACCAAGTTCTGAACCTAAATCTCTAACAGCCTGAGCATAATCGCCATTGTTAGCAACATGAACATCATTGTTAGCCCAAGTTGTAACGCCTGTAGTTGCGTTGTAGTTTGTAGTTCTTCTTACGATTGGAGTGCAAAGGATAGGAGTTGCACCCTTATCCTGAGCAAGCTTAATATAGTTTTCGTAAAGTGAGTTCTTGAAAGAACCTGCTGTATCCTTATCGCCGTTAGGGTCTGTAAATCTGTAAGAATCTGTCTTTTCGTCATTATGACCCCAAGCAATAATAAGTGTATCCCCAGCCTTAATATTTTCTTTAAGCTGAGTATAGTTTGCTACTGCTGAATCATCAACAGCACCGTTTTCGTTAATACCTGTTGCGAAACTCTTTGAGCTTCTGCCTGAAAGAGCAAGGTTTACAACATTAGCACCTGTTAAGTAGTTCTGGAGCTTATCGCCAAAACCTACTCTCTTATAGTAGAAGTTTACATCATCAGTATCGCCATAGTGGCAAGCTGTTGAGTCACCTACTACATAAACTGTCTTTTCGTCAGTAGTCTGGCTACCAACTGTTAATGAAACATTGCTGAAAGTAATATCAGCATTTCTTGAAACAAACATACCTACATAGTCGTGGCCAGCATTTAATGCTGCAAGGTTTACATCAGAGTATGTTACAGGAGTGTTGTTACCATACTGTGCTGTGTAAACACCATCTTTTCTT
>OICB01000533.1_pt1 | contig 20732 bp, 20 predicted proteins | sample 1581121 | NCBI WGS metagenome assembly OICB01 (sample SAMEA3882544, study PRJEB24775) | human gut metagenome | biome: human-associated habitat; feature: intestine environment; material: feces | place: Netherlands | collected 2009/2010 | reverse complement strand
TTATGAAGTCCCCCGGCTTCCTGGACCAAGTCGTGGCCAGGCCGCAGGAACAGGTGATATGTATTGCTGAGAATGACCTGAGCGCCCATATCGTAAAGTTCTTCCGGCGTCAGCGTCTTGACCGTCGCCTGCGTGCCGACAGGCATGAACATGGGCGTCTTGAAGGTGCCGTGCGGCGTGCGCAGAATCCCGGCGCGGGCGCCGTCACATTCGGCCTGCTGTTCGTAGGTAATGACCATAGATTTTCCTCCCTTAGTGAATGAACATGGCATCGCCGAAACTGAAGAAACGGTATTTTTCCTGGACGGCGATTTCATAAGCTTTCAAGATTTTTTCCCGCGTCGACAAGGCGCTGATGAGCATGAGCAGCGTCGATTCGGGAAGATGGAAATTCGTGACCAAGGCGTCGACGATGTGGAAGGTAAAGCCCGGATAGATGAAGATATTCGTCCAGCCCGATCCTGCCTGCAAGGTCCCCGTCGTGCCAGCGCTTTCCAAAGTGCGGATGCTGGTCGTGCCGACGGCGATGACCCGGCGGCCTTCGGCTTTGGCCTTGTTGATGGTGGCAGCGGCTTCCGGCGTGATGCTGTAGAATTCACTGTGCATCTGATGGTCTTCGATATTTTCTTCTTCTACCGGCCGGAAGGTCCCCAGGCCGACGTGGAGGGTGACGAAGACTTCTTCTGCGCCTTTATCGCGAATCTTCTGGAGCAGTTCTTCCGTAAAATGCAGGCCTGCCGTCGGCGCCGCAGCGGAGCCGCGTTCGTTGGCATAAACCGTCTGGTATTCATCAGGGTCTTCCATCTTTTCGTGGATATACGGCGGAAGCGGCATTTCACCGATTTTGTCGATGATGGCGTCGAAATCGCCTTCATAGGCGAACTTGATGATGCGGCCGCCGAAATCGGTCCGGTCTTCGACAGTGCCTGTCAGGCCTTCCGGAAATTCGATGACCGTCCCGGGCAGGGCCTTCTTGCCCGGTTTGACCAGGACTTCCCAGCGGTCGTCGCCGACGGGCGTCAACAGCAGGACTTCGACTTTCCCACCCGTCGGCGTCCGCTTGCCATGGAGGCGGGCCGGGATGACGCGGGAATCGTTGAAGACCAGGACGTCGCCTTCGTGCAGTTCGTCGACGAGGTCATAGAAATACTTGTGTTCGACGGCGCCGGTCTGGCGGTCATAGAGCATGAGGCGGGCGTGGTCCCGCGGTTCTGCCGGATGCTGGGCAATGAGTTCTTTCGGTAAATCGTAGTAAAAATCTGTCAGTTTCAAAATAATCTTCCTCTTTTTGGCTTAATATAATTTTTCAATCTTCGTCCCCGTATAATAGTGGGTCAGGATATGGCGGTAATAATTTTTTTCGTTGGCATGTTCCTTGGCCATCTGATAGGCCCCGTACTGGCTCATGCCCAGGCCGTGGCCCCAACCGAAGCCGTAGATAGTCACGGGCTGGCCGGCTTTGATGATGAAATCGCTTTTGCGCACAGCGGCGCCGGCATCGGGATCCGGTGCCGTGCCGCGGCCGCTGTAGAAATCAAAGAGCGTGCTGCGCAGGCCAAAGATGGACTGGAAGGCCGAGCCCTTGACAGTGACATTACCATTCGTGCCCTTGACGATCATTTCCTGGACACGGCCGGACACGCCGCGGTCCGTCATGGACATGGGCCGCTTCATGAGCGGCGACAGTTCGATGGACTTGATGCGCCCGACGCCCTTGCCGGCGGCGCTCAGTTTAGCCGCCATCTGTTCCGGCGTCGTCGTCACCGACCAGCGATACCCCGGCATGGCATCGCTGGCATCGCGGACACCGCGCAGATAAGGCACGTAGGAACCCCAGACATTTTCACTGTCTTCGGTCCAGCCGCCGGCAGTGGAACAGAAGAAGGCGTCGATGGGCTTGCCCTGATAGGTCAGGATTTCCCCTTTCGTATCGTTGACAGCCTTGATGATCGACGGCGATTCGCCGTTGATGCCGGCATAGACCTGGCTCGATGTATCATCCGTCAAGTCGAAACCGCGTTGGCTGAAGCGGTTCTTATGGGCAATGGCATAAGTCCGGGCCGCGACGGCCTGGGCCTTGAGGGCCTCTTCGCTCCAAGACGGCGACATTTCCTTGCCGACGACGCCGTAGAGATACTGTTCTACCGGTACGACGTTGACGACGGTCAGGCCCCAGCGGCCAGGAGATTTCATCATTTCCAGGGCGCCGCGGTAGGCATAGCCGTCGGTAATCTCAACGGACCCGCCTTGGACCAGGGACCGGACCTGGACGGGCACGGTGCTGATATCGCCATTGACAGTCAGGTTCGTCCCGGACAGGGCAATGGTGACCGGTACGTTGGCAGCGGCTTTCTTCCAGAGCATGTCGCCGCGGTAGACGCCCAGACCCTGCGGCCCGGTGACGGCCACCCGGCCCCGTCCTTCGCGGATGCCGATGCGCAGAGTCGCGCTGTCCTGGACGGCCTGCTTATGCGTATATGCGGCTTGTTTCGGCGTATACACGGGCTTTTTATGGGTAGACGCTGCCGGCTTAGCCGTATGAGCCGTTGCCTTCTGGGCATATCGTACGGGTGGATGTCGATGTACTGTTTTTTTCGCTTTCGGTGACGAAGCCAGCGCACTCGTCGTCAGCAAGGCGCACAGAGACGTAATGGTCACGATGCGGAGCCAGCTTTTTTTATTCATAAAAATCCTCCTCACAGTCGAAAGAAGAGATTGAGGACAATTGTAAGGACTGCACTGATGAGGATGCAGGTCACGATGGGGAAATGAAAAGATGTATTCCCTCTGGTAAAGGAAATATCACCGGGCAGATGGCCCAGGAAGTTCCCCAGTCCCAGCGAATCGCCGGCCATCCAGAGCAAACCGGCGACAATGAAGAAGACGCCCATGAGGATGAGTAATTTCGCCATCATATCCCCTCCTATCCTTCTGATGGCACGGGCAGGCCCAGATGACGGTAGGCGGCATCGGTGACGACGCGGCCCCGGGGCGTGCGGTTCAGGAAGCCCTGCTGCATCAAAAAGGGTTCATATACGTCTTCGACGGCATCGACGGATTCGCTGATGGCTGCGGCAATCGTATCGAGGCCGACGGGGCCGCCGCCGAATTTATCGATGATGACCTGCAGGACCCGGCGGTCCGTCCGGTCGAGGCCGCACGAATCGACTTCCAGCCGGTTCAGGGCATCGTTGGCCAAGGACGCCGTAATCGTCCCGGCTTCGGCAACCTGGGCGAAGTCGCGGACGCGCTTCAAGAGGCGGTTGGCAATACGCGGCGTCCCCCGCGAGCGGCGGGCGATTTCCAGAGCGCCGTCGTCGTCGATGGCCATGTCGAGGATATCGGCCGTCCGCTTGATGATGAGGACCAGGTCCTCAGGCTTATAGAATTCCAGACGACAGATGACGCCGAAGCGGTCGCGCAGAGGCGGTGCCAGGCGGCCGACCTGGGTCGTCGCCCCGACCAGGGTGAACGGCGGCAGGTCGATGCGCACCGACCGGGCGCTGGGACCCTTGCCGATGACGATATCCAAAGCATAGTCCTCCATGGCCGCATAGAGGACTTCTTCGACGCTGTGCGACAGGCGGTGGATTTCGTCGATGAACAACAGGTCCCGTTCCTGGAGATTGGTCAGGAGGGCAGCCAGGTCGCCAGGCCGCTCGATGGCCGGGCCCGACGTGATGCGCAGGTTGACGCCCAGTTCGTTGGCGATGATGCCGGCCATAGTCGTCTTGCCCAGGCCCGGCGGCCCGTACAAGAGGACGTGGTCCAGTGCTTCTTTGCGCAGTTTCGCCGCCTTGATGAAGACTTCCAGATTATCTTTGACCTTATCCTGGCCAATATATTCCCGTAAATAATGAGGACGCAGGCTGTACTGCCAGGAATCGCCCGGCAGGTCTGTCGTCTCGATGATGCGATTTTCTTCCATGGCTTACCTCCCGCTCCCCAAGGCCTTCAGCGTCTCTTTCAGCAGCTGTTCCACTGTCGTGCAGCCGGCCAGGTGCGATTCGGCGACGGGCAGGACTTCCTGTTCGCTGTAGCCGAGACTGGTCAGGGCCGCCAGGGTTTCCGCCAGGATACCCGACAAGCCTGCCGAAGACGAACCGCCCTCAACAGCTGCCGCTTCTCCGCCGGCGACGGGGCCGATTTTATCCTGTAATTCCAGAACGATGCGTTCAGCTGTCTTCTTGCCGATACCGGGCATCTTCGTCAAGCCTTTAATGTCCTTTTGATGGACAGCCAAGCGGAAACTGTCGGCTGTGCCAGCGCTGAGGATGCCCAAGGCTACTTTGGGACCGACACCGTTGACGCCGATGAGTAGCATGAATAAATCGTATTCATCCTGCGTGGCAAATCCATACAAGACGATAGCGTCTTCGCGGACGCTCATATAAGTATAGAGCATGGCTTCCTGGCCCACACAGAGCGTATCCAGCGTCGAAGCCGGTGCATAGGTCCGGTAGCCGACGCCGTGGACATCGATGAAGCAGGAATTGACGAAGATGTGGCTGATCACGCCTTTCAAATAACCGATCATAACTGCACCTTCCTTTTTAGACTCATAGAATGACTGGAATAAATCGCATAAATAGCCATGGCCAAGCCGTCGGCAGCGTCGTCAGGCTTGATTTTCTGGCGGATACCGAGGAGACGCATGGTCATGTCGATGACCTGGTCCTTCGTCGCCCGGCCGTAGCCCGTGACGCCCTGCTTGACCTGGAGCGGCGAAAATTCCAGGATAGGGATGCCCGCCTGCTGGGCCGTCAAGAGGATGATGCCCCTGGCCTGGCCGACGGTGATGGCCGTCGTGACGTTGCGGTTGAAAAAGAGCTGCTCGACGCCGATGACGTCGGGCTTATATTTACGATAGAGTTCATTGAGGCCGTCGAAGAGCATGACCAGCCGTTCGGCATCAGTATGATCCGGTGTCGTCTGGATAGTCCCATAGGTCACGGGCTTCAAGCGGCTGCCGTCGGCATCGATGACGCCAAAGCCGCAGATAGCCGTCCCCGGGTCGATTCCCATTGCCCGCATCTTCTCTGCCTCCCTTTATACCTTACATAATAGAAATAAATAGACTAACGTTCATTATACCATGAAAGAGGCTGTTGCACAAAGATTTTCCCCTTTGTCTCCAGCCTCTTTGACTCAAAATTTACACTAAGACGACTCGTTTCCCGTAAAAAGCGATACCGTATTTCAAGACTTTCGTAACGCCCCGGGCCTTGAAATCGGTTTCATAGCCTTTTTCATCAATCTGACGGCGGGCTTCCTGCGCTTTTTTCAGCAGTTCGTCCGAAGAACCTGCCGCTTTAAATTCCAAAATGACGCCGCATTGTCCTTCATGAGTTGGATAAATTGCCAAGTCATATCGCCCTAAGCCGCTTTCCCGGTTCGATTTGACTTCATATTCCGGAACCAGGAGCGTCGTCATCCCTAATAACAAGCCATGATAAAAACTTTCCCGGTTGGCCGTATCATACACACTGGCCACTTTCATCAGGATATCCTGTAAACCTTTGGTAAAGGCAGTACCATTCCCTGCCATGAGGCTTTCCATGGTTGTCATTAGATATGATGTCGTCCTACCCGGACTCAGGCGGCTCAGGATTTCATTGCGGTAAATGCTACGGACTTCCCGATTGGGAATGGCCAGGACGTACACCCAGGTGTCGATGACCAACCGGCGGGACACGATTTTCAAATACCCTGCCAGCACGAGAATCGTATATAACGCATCGGGATTATCCGTAACTTCCGGATAAATCGTATTTTCCGTAAGGACGGCTGTTACGCACTCTCCCTGGATAAGGCGCAGCAAGTTGTCTTCCTGGACCGAATCAGTCTGTTTCAACAATTCCCCCAGCAGGACATTGCCTGACGTATGACCCCAATAAGGCTGCGGCTGGCCTTGTGCCTTGAAAAAGCACAAGACCGACCAGGGATTATAGATTTCCTGGCTGCCAAAACAATAGCCATCATACCAGTCACGCAGGACAGGCAGGGCCTTGTCCTGCTGCTGCGCACGGGCCAGGACCCGTACTTCTTCGGGCGTGAAACCGATCCAATCGGCATAGGTCCCGTTGATGACACTGCTGACTTCCAGATTATTCAAGCCGCTGAAAATACTTTCCTTGGCAATCCGCAGGACGCCTGTCACCACAGCAAAATCCAAAGACGGATTCGTCTTCAGGGCAGGGCTGAGGAAATTCCGCATGAAAGCCATGCATTCATCATAAAAACCGTGCTCCCAGGCCTGCTGGACCGGGATGTCGTACTCATCCAACAAGAGGACTACCGGCTGCTGATGATAACGCTTCATCATGTCCATCAAGCGGCGCAAGGCCTCTTCCATCTCGACAGGTGATGCCAGCCCGTCATGGATGCGCTGAAAATACCGCCGTTCAGCTCGTGAAAAGCCAGGGACTTCCATGAGATAGGCGTATTGGTCATATAAATCACTGAGGAGAAATCGGAATTTTTCCACCATATCCGACCAAGTCCGGTGCCTGACATCCTTCAGGGACAGGAAAAGGACAGGCCGCTTCCCCTGCTCCGCCATATACCGTTCGCCAGCCCTTTCAATAGCCAGGCCGCGAAAGAGCTTCCGGTAATCCTGTTCCAGGTCAGCGGCAAAAAAATAATAGAACATGGACAAGAACAGCGTCTTGCCAAAACGGCGCGGCCGCGTCAGCAGCAGCACTTCCCCATGATTATCGAGGAAATCCCGTATAGCCAGGGTCTTGTCGACAAAATAATAATTTCCCTCACGGACTTTGGCAAAATCGTCAATACCAATCGGCAGGCCTTGCATAGCCGCTCCCCCTTTCCAAATGTAAAAAAATTCCCTTATATTATATCTATAGTATAGGGGAATTGCCGGACAAAAGAAAGGCTCAGTCTGCGGCCTGCGTCTCCAATTCACTGTCTCAGATGGATACTAGCGGTTGTTTCTCCGATGGCGATGCTTCTCACGGTAGCGCTGTACCCGTTCGCGCGTCTGTTCCCGTCGCTTCTCCTCGCGTTGGTTAAGCCATTCATGCTATTGAGACAAAAGTTATAGCGGGTCATAAACAGCAAGTAATTACATTTAAAAGTTCGATAATTAGCTTATGATTTGCCGTTTATAAACAAAAAAACGCCGATAGTTATTACACTATCGACATCTTTCGTCTACATCTCTTCACTATGCAATTATGACTTCACAATGCAAAAAGTCCAGAATGTTTTCCAATGTTTAACCAATAATATCGTGAATTAGGATTTCATTCCAAAGTTTAAGTTCTGTTCTCTTCCTTCTCTTCTTCCTCATCGACGATGACGCTGAGGATGTTGGCTTTCGTATCAATGATACGGCTCAGGGAGCGGTCATACTTCCGCACGGCCAGGGCCGAGACGACGAGTCCGGCGATGCCGCCGACGATAGCTCCGGCGCTGTGGCCGACGAGGAGATAGCCTAAGAGCGCTACGACGAGGAGCATGACTACGGGCAGGATGAAGCAGACAAAGGCACCGGAAATGAGGTGTGAGTCATCGACTTCATAGCGGACGTGGTCGCCTTCGGCAGCGCCGATGGAATTATAAGCCAGGAGTTTGACGTGATCCGCTGCGGCGCAGACGCTGCAGGCTACATAGAGCGAATCGCGGCTGACCCGTACTTTCGCCAAGCCATTTTCCTTTATTTCTTCGACAAAACCTTCACCAAAACGCATATCCTATGCCCCCCTTTCAAATCGGTAATCAATAATAATTATTCGTTACGTTAATTATAACATAGTGGATGTTACTAATCAAGTGTAGGCTGATTGCATCTCATCACTTGAGGAGTTAGCAGTTAGTGGCTCGTAGCTAGGGGCTAGGGGTTAGAGGCTAGCGGCTACCGCTCACTCAGCAGCCCCCGAACGATGTGTTTGCGGCAGGACTGGTAGACGAAGGTCAAGACGATGGCCGTGACCAGCCAGCTGGCCGGATAGGCCGCCATGAGGACCAGGAAGTCGCGTTGAGCCGCAAACACGGTGTACAGCCAAGTAATGCGGACGCCGCAGATGCCGGCCAGGACGACGACAGCCGGCGGCAGGGAATAGCCATAGCCGCGCAGGGAGCCGGAAATGATGTCGATGATGCCGTTGAGATATAAGGTCCCGGCGACGTAAAAGAGGCGTTTCGTCCCCAAGGCGACGACGTTCGGGTCGCCGTTGAACAGGCGGATGAGTTCTGGCGAAAAAAAGAGAACCGGCACGGTGACGACCAGGAGAAAGGCCGCTTCAACGCCGAAGGCGACTTTTGTAATGCGGAAACAGCGGCGCAAGTTGCGGGCGCCATAGTTCTGGCCGACGAAAGTCGTCGTGGCCTGGCTGAAACCGTTGACGAAGCAGTAGATATTGCCTTCGATGATGAAAGCCGCAGCCGACGCCGCCATGGCTTCTGTCCCCAGGCTGTTGAGGGCCGACTGGATGAGGACGTTGGACAGGGCAAAGACCATGCCCTGGATACCGGTGGGCAGGCCAATATGGATGATATGGTGCAATTCTTCCCGGGAAAAGCGCATGTGGTGGCGTTCCAGGCGGATGCGGTCCGTCGTCCGGCACAGCAGGGCCAGGAGGATGAGCGAGTTGACGGCAAAGGCAAGGACCGTCGCCCAGACGACACCGGCCAGGCCAAAATCGAAGACCAGTACCGACAACAGGTCGAAGACGATATTGACCAGATTAGCGGCAATCAGGCTGTATAACGGCGTCTTGCCGTCGCCGCAGCTGCGGAAGATGGCCGCTTCAAAGTTATACAGCGACAAAAACGGCAGGCCCAGCAGGAAAATGCGCAGATACTGTTCGGCCATGTCATAGACGTCTGGCGGCACTTCCAGGACCCAGAAGGCCGGATAGACGATGAGTTCGCCAATGATGGCCAGCAAAACGCCCAAGCCGAAGGACATCAAAATCGCCGTCTGGACCGTCCGTTCCACTTTATCATCGCGGCGGGCGCCGAGATACTGGGCGATAGTGACATTGGCCCCCAGGGAAATCCCCATGAGCAGGGTCACCAGGATGCCGATGACAGGCATATTATTGCCGACAGCGGCCATGGCGCTCTTGCCGACGAAGCGGCCCAAGATAAAGACATCGGCACTATTAAAAAGCTGTTCAAACAAACCCATAAGCCCGATAGGCATGGCAAAGAAGAACAGCTTATCAGCAATAGAACCGTGCAGCATATCCATGCCGCGGCGGCCCTTGTTTTGTTTACGTTCCATAATATGATTACCTCGTTCTTTTGTAGTATTCTCCTTCTCAGTATAACACATAAAAAGGGCTTGTCGCACGACGACAAGCCCTTTAAAGTTGTTAGTGGCTAGCAGTTAGTTGTTAGCGGATGGCTTTAAATTTGAATGTTTTCTCTGCAAACTACAAACTCTGTGCTACAAACTATAAAGTAAACGGGGCCAGCCAGTCCCGGAGTTCTTTAATGACCGCTTCTTTGGCAATGATGCCATGGGAATTCCAGACGACACTGTCCACTTCCTTGACATGACCTTCACGGACAGCCGGCACATGCTGCCACAGGGGATCGGCCTGGAGACTTTCATAACGGCGCTGAGCCGCTTCATTATTTTCGCCACTGCTCATGCCATAGCCGCAGCTGACCAAGATGTAGTCGCATTGGAAATCAGGAATCGCTTCCAAGGACAAGGCCATATTCTTGCTGTTGCCCATAGCGACGGCCAAGGGCGGAGGATAGAGATTGAGCAGGTCATACATAAATCGATTGATGGCATTTCCCGGATAAGGATAGAGGCGGATTTCTTTTTTCAAGACCCGCACTAAGGCGACACTGCTATTGCCAATGCGCGATTTGATGGCCAGGCGGGCCTGTTTGACGACGTCATAATATTGACGGAGCCGTTCGTCCCCCCGTTCGGGCTGTCCCAATGTGATGGCAATGGCCAAAAGGGACGTTTCCGCATCTTGCAGGTCAAAGGCGGCGACAGGAGCGATTTTGCTCAGGGCCACATAGGCATTACGGTCATACGAATCGCGGAGGATGATGAGGTCCGGTTTCTCGGCCTGGACCTGTTCCAAGTTGATCGTATTCGTACTGTCATTAATATAGACATTGTCGACGCCCTGAGCCGATAAAGCTTCGTGAAGATACGAATCGGGCCGGTCATGGGCGGCTACCATCGGCGCTCCTAAAGCTACCATAGGGTCTTCCATACCGATGACGACAACCCGTTTGGGCTGATCCGGCAAAATCGTCGTCCCATACTTATGGTGCAGTACGAGGCGGCCATCGCCATTATGGCTGAACATGGCCTTAGCCGCTTCACTTTTCTTGACGAAGCGCTGCTGCAGTTCTTTGTCGATAGCCTGCGGCGTGTCAGCATGCATCGATTCCTGATCCAACACGGGCAGGTCACTGCCGGCGCTCTGCCAGGAAAAGGAAGCGCAACCACCGAGAAAAAAGGCTGCCAGTGTCAGGCCCAGGCAGGCACAAAGGCATCTTACCTTAGCATTACTCGTCATGAGCTGCCCCCTCCCGGACATAAGGGATGCAGAAAGGCCGCTTGGTCCGCGGATCCTGCAGGATTTCGGCTTCGACGCCAAAGACATCACTTAACATCTCTTTGGTCATCGTTTCTTCTGGCGTACCGGAAAAGCGGATTTCCCCTTTCTTCATGGCAATGATGTAATCGGCAAATCGGGCAGCTTCATTGAGCTCATGAATGACCATGACGATGGTCTTCCCATATTTCCGGTTCAGACGCCGGACGAGCGTAAGAATTTCCATTTGATGGGAAATATCGAGGAAGCTCGTCGGCTCGTCGAGGAACAAAATATCCGTATGCTGAGCCACAGCCATAGCAATCCATGCCCGCTGCCGCTGTCCCCCAGATAACTGTTCAATAGGCCGGTTGGCAAATTCCGTCATATCCGTTTCAGCCAGAGCCCAGTCGATGATTTCAACATCTTCCCGGGTCAGTCCGGAAAAGGCGTGTTTCTGATGCGGCGCCCGGCCATAACTAACCAGTTCCCGCACAGTCAGTCCGCCTGGGGCACTGGGATTCTGCGGCAAAATAGCCAGCGACGAAGCCAGGCGCCGGCTGTCCTGTTCATGGACGGATACCCCGTCGAGCAGGACCTGTCCTTTCAAGGGCGGCTGAATCCGGCAGATTGTCTTGAGCAGCGTCGATTTACCGCAGCCATTAGCCCCGATGAGGGCCGTTACCTTTCCGGCCGGGATACGCAGCGTCAAATCACGGATGATGACATGGTTGTCATAGCCGGCGTACAGATGTCGTGCTTCCAGTTCCATAGATAGTCCTTTCTATTATACAGGTTTCTTTAAAAAGAGATACATAAAATAAGGGGCCCCAATAAGGGCTACAATCGTGCCGACGAGCATTTCATCCGGAGCGATGATGACCCGTGACACCCAGTCTGCCGTACACAAGAGAAGAGCTCCTAACAGAGCCGATGCCGGAAGGACCCGGCTATGGCGGACGCCAACCAGACGACGGGCAATATGCGGGCAAATGAGTCCGATAAAGGCAATGCTGCCACCGACAGCGACGCAGCAAGCCGCCAGGATGACACCTATCATCAGGTAGAGGAAGCGGCTGCGGTTGAGTTCAAGGCCCAAGCCAATAGCCGTTTCATCGGATAAATTCAAGATGTCCAAATCGCGATGGCGGAACCATAAAAAGAGGCCCAAGCCCAGGACGACGGGCAAGAGAACGGCTACATGATTCCAGGAATTGCCGAAAATACTCCCTATGATCCAAGCATTGACTTGGTGGAATTTCGTCGAATCCAAGCGGACAATGAGGACGATTTCCAGGGCATGGATACGCGTATACATCGACGTCTTCCGCCCTTTCCGATAAGACAGGCGGTAAATGATGAGCGCCGTCAGTGCAGCCCCGGCAATAGCGGCCAAGGGCAGTGCCCAAATCGGCAAAGCTTCCGCTGCCGACTGGCGGTAAATGAGCAGCAATACGGCAAAACCGGCACCGGCATTGACGCCGAGCAGGCTGGGACTCGCCAGACCGTTCTTGGAAACAGTCTGGAAAACGGTACCTGATAAAGATAAGCCCATGCCGACCAGCAAGGCCAGGACGGAGCGGACCAGGCGGAAATCGAAAACAGTCAGCCGCTCTTCCGGCGTTCCGCCGCCTAAAAGGATGCGAATCAGCTGGTCATAGGAGAAATTCGTAAACCCTGTTCCAGCATGGACGACGAATACACCGACTGTCAACAGCACTAAGACGGCCATACAAAGGCCGTAAGAATAAGAGCGCATCACTTCATCCCCTTTCGGTTGGCAAGATATAAGAAGAAGGGTACGCCAATAAGTGCCGTAACGGCGCCGAGAGGCAATTCAAAAGGCGGAGAAACGAGACGCGCTGCCATATCCGCTGCCACGACCAGAATAGCACCGAGCAGAGCCGCAACGGGAATGACCTTGCGGTAATCGATGCCGACGAGATAGCGGGCCATATGAGGCGTCACTAAGCCGATGAAACCGACAGGGCCGGCTACGGCGACAGCGGCTCCGCTGAGGAGAAGGACCGTAATCCCCGCTAAAACGCGGATGCGCAGTATCTTACCGCCCAGACCGATGGCCACTTCTTCACCAAAGGTCAACAGCGTCACCGATTTAGAAATGAACATGGCCAATATAAAACCGGCCAGCACCCAGGGCAGGACTGCGGCGATTTGGGTCATGCGGATACCGCTGATACCGCCGGCCGTCCAATAACTGACATCCTGTGCGACGTCGAAAAAGACGACCAGAGCCTGAGTAATGGCCGAAAAAATAGCCCCAATAGCCACACCGGCCAGGGTCAGGTATACTTTAGAAGAAGAGCCGCTGACGCGGAAAGCCATGGCCATGATAAAAAAGGTCGCCACGGCGGCGCCGGCAAAAGAGAAGAAAATCGTCCCTGTCAATTCAGCTGCGGGAAAGAAAATCATAGCGATTGCCAGTCCCAGACCGGCGCCGGCATTGACGCCGAGGATGGACGGGCTGGCCATGGGATTATTCGTAACGCCCTGCATGAGGGCGCCGGATACAGCAAATCCGGCACCACAGAGCAAAGCGGCCAGCAGGCGCGGCAGACGCAGCGTGCGAACAATGAGCTGGCCTGCATCATTAGGGTCGTAAGTCGTAAAAGACTGGCAAATGGCCTGCATGGAAATATCTCGGGCACCGACAGTCAGGAATAGCAGGGACAGGCCCACTAAGACGGCGGCCAGGATACAAGCCAGCGCAACGGCAAAGCTTTCGCTGCGGCGGCTGTATCGTTCCCCGCCTGGATGGGAAGTACTCATAGTGTCATTCCTTTCTGTCATGCCTTACAATTTAACGTTGAAGGACAAGAGGTATGTCCGGGCCTGGCCGAGGTATACGCCATTTTCCAGGGCATGCCAGTAGTTGCGGTTGAGGACGTTGAGGACGTCGAAACGGACGGTCATGGGAGTACCGCCACTCTTGAAGGAATAACGGGCGCCTAAATCCCAGCGGGTCCAAGGAGCGACGCGCAGTGTATTGGCAGCATTGACATAAGCTGAGCTGTTATAAATCATGCGTGTCGTGAAAGTCAGGCCCGGTACGGACTTGATGTCCTGTTCCAAGCCCATCGTAGCCGTCCAGCGGGACGTACCGGCAACCTGGTTGCCATTGTACTGACCATCCTGGGAATTCGTATACTTAGCATCGAGGTAGGCGACGCCGCCGAGGATACGGGTCCCTTTCGTCGGTTCGCCGAAGATGTTCCATTCGATGCCGCGGTGACGGACTTCGCCTGTCAATTCGTAGTACTTCGTCAATTCATTTTCGATGAGCGACGGTTCACGGATAGTGAAGGCACTGAGGGTCGTCGTGTACTTGCCGAAATCGAACTTCGTACCGACTTCGTATTGCTTCGTCTTATACGGTGCAAAAGACTGGCCATAGTTGGCTGCATTGGTATCGGTTACTGTTTCCCCAGCTTCCAGGCCCTGCATGTAGTTGGCATAGAACGAAGCGTGTTTACCCATCTTATGGACGATGCCATACGACGGCGAGAAGACCGTTTCATCGGATGAGCTGGCTGTATTGTGTGTCGTGCTGACGGTATTATTGAAGTTTTCCAATTTAGCCCGCTGGAAGCGGCCGCCAATGATGAACTGCCAAGCATCGTCTTTTGTCGACAAGATGTCTGTCAAAGCTACGCCAGTCAGCGTCGTTTCGTCGTTCTTCGGTTCAGCCCAGCTGTCGTGCGCCGGATAGCCCTGGAACTGCGGGTGATAGAAGTCCGTCGTATAGCTATAATTCTTGCCGAGGGCCGTCTTAATCTTGCGGTTAGCCATGTAGCGCGTATAGTGGACGCGGTCGGCACTGAGGACAAGTTCGTGTTTGATGTCGCCTGTCCGGACTTTACCGCGGATGCCTACTTCTTCCGTATCGGCTTTATTGACCTGGTTGTTATAATTGTAGGCTACTGTCGACTTGCCGCTCTTATTGGTGAGCTGGAAGGTATTATACAAGTAGTCCATAGACGTATCGCGCAGGCCGATAGCAGCAAAAGCCGTCCAATCCTTGTTGAGATCGTATTCACCGTGGAAGACACCGTATTTTTCGACGACTGTCCGATAAGTACCGGGGGCGCCAAATTTCGAATGGATATAAGTTTTAGGCATGTACGAAACATTTTTCAAGAAATCTGACCCAAAGGTAACGCGATACTGGGGGTTATCGATGTGGTCGTAGACGTAACCCAAATCGAGGGAAGCCCGGTAGCGGTCGCCTCTCGTATCCAAGGCGACGTTGACGCTAGTCGTCTTTTCCCGTTCGTCATCATTGGCCGTATGACCACCGCCGCGGTTGAGGACATTGACACGGACGCCGTATTTGCCGTCTTTCGTGCGCTGGCCGACATCGAGGTGCTCTGTCAACTGTGCTCCGGCTCCCAGAGATACAGTCAAGTCGCGAGTCGGTGTATCTTCAGCCCGTTTGGGAACGAAGTTGATCGTACCGCCTACAGTGCCATTTGGCGGAAGGCCGCCTAAGAGTGCACTCGGTCCTTTGATGACGTCGACTCGTTCTACGGCTTCGACACCGCTGTAGAAACGAGGTCCGACACCGTAAATACCGTCCCACTGGACATCTTGCTGAGTCGTCTTGAAACCGCGGATATTCCAAGCACTGGAAGCACCGGACAAGGTCTGGTCGCTGACCGACGGATCATTAGAAGTAACATCGGAAACGTCTTTCGCCTGCTGGTCTTCAATCGTTTTCGAACTAATCCCGACAACGTTGAACGGTACGTCGAGGATTTTCTTATCCCCTAAAGCCCCCATATGGCTCGTCGTCGATACCTGCCCGCCGGCAAAAGTCTGCGGCGGCTGTTCTTCAGGAACCGGTGCCGGTTCCGGTTCTTTCGGTTCTGGCGGCGCAGCTTCCTCTTTCGGCGTTTCATACGTATCATAAACGTCGTCAGATCCTAAATCATAGACTGGCATTGCATCGTCGGCATAAGCAGCAGCCCCATAGAGACTCATACCGGATAAGGTCGTACTGGCTAATGCCATCAAGACCCATAAGCGCATCGTCTTTTTTTTCACGTACATGACTCCTCCCTCATCGTAAATGATTATATATTATCAATATTTACCCCTTGTAGAGCATTGATAATGATACACGAATTTATTATCGTTGTCAAATATTTTTAAGTTGAATTACTTATTTTCTTTTTAAATTATCTTTATGCCACAAAAATACACAGTTTTGTCTTCAAATTGTAACTTTCGTTTTCATTGCATTTTCAATTTATTTATGATATACTTACTCCGCTATCGAAGTTAATTGAAAGTTAAAATTATTTAGGAGGTACACATGGAGTACATTTTGAGTGCGATTACGATGTTTCAAAAAGGCGGGGTTGTCATGTACATCCTGCTCTTATGTTCTATCTTTGTTATAGCCATCGGTATTGAACGAGGCTTATTTTTTTACCATGCCGATTCGGGACGGGCTTTTTCCCGTCTCTTTGCCATGCGGGTCTATAACAAAGAATTCCAGGTAGCCCGTGACTTAGCCGGTTCGACCAAGGGGGCTTTAGCAGACATCATTACAGATGGCCTCAACCGGTACAGCACCAATTCGGAAAAACTCAATTCGTATTTAGAAGTCCATTCCGGCATCGCTTTAGCCGGACTCCGCAAACGCCTGTATTATTTAAGCGTCATCGTTACCATGGCTCCACTGCTCGGCCTCCTCGGCACAATCAGTGGTATGATTTCGTCGTTCAGCGTATTCAACCTCGAATCGGGCCAGGCCACAGCGATTACAGGCGGCGTCGGCGAAGCCCTCATCGCTACGGCTATGGGGCTGTGCGTCGCTATCATTGCCTTGATTGTCCATTCTTATTACACCCAGCGCATTGACGCCGTCGTCACCGATATGGAACAGTGCTTCTCCCTTATCGAAGACAATCGCGCCGCTTTTGCCGAAACCCGTACAGATAATATCCAGGACGTTTCCCGGAAAGCAGGTGCCGCTGCATGAGACTTCGCGACAGGAGACAATTTTCTAAGCCCGAAGTCATGATCATCCCTATGATCGATATCATGTTCTTCCTGCTCGTATTCTTTATGATCAGTACGCTCTACATGGTCAATTTAAAGACGGTCCACGTCGCAGTCCCTAAGGCAGAACACGCTGAAACCCAGATGAATGTGACTTATTTAGTTACGCTGAAAAAAGATGGGACTATCTATCTGGAAGATAAACCGATCAGCCAGGACGTCCTGCTCACTCAAGCCAAAGCCGAAAAAGAACGGAGCGCCAAGTTCGCCGTCGTCCTCCGCGCTGATGAAGGAATCGATTACGGCAACGTCGTCCAGCTCCTCGATGCTTTTCGCAGTGCCGGCATCGATCGCCTGGGACTGGCTGCAGAATCAGGAGGCAAGTCATGACGACAGCCCAGCGACAGCTGTATACAGGCTGGGGTGCATCCATCGCCTTCCACGTCGTCGTCCTATTGATATTAGCCGCGACAGGCCTTTTTGCCACCTTTTCCCAGTCTGAAGAAAAACCGCCTGTCGATATTACCGTCTACGATGCTTCTGGCGCCGCAGCGCCGGCTGCCGGCGGAGACAGTGCACCGGCACCGTCAGCACCGGCACCGTCTGTCGATATTGCTATCCCAACGGATAAAGAAGTACCGCCAGACGACGATAAAAAACAGGAAGAAGAACAAAAACAAGACCAGACGCCTTCATCGAATCAAGATAGCCATGCCAACAGCGACTCTCATGAAAAAGGTACCGCTGAAGGTAAGGGGAATGGCAACGGCCAAGGTCATACGGAAAAGGGCGGTACCGGAGGCGGCGGTGACGGCTCCGCTCCGGGTAACGGTAACGCCTTGAAACCGGCAACGCCGCCGCACGTCGTCGCAGCAGCACCACCGGCATTCCCACCTTCTCTCCAAGGCAAGGGCATTAGCGGTTCCGTTACCTTATCCATCGTCGTCGGAGCTGATGGCAGCGTCCAGTCCGCTTCAGTCGCCGGTTCGTCCGGTTATCCCGAAATGGATGCCGCTGCACAACAGGCTATTTACAATTATTCCTTTGAACCGGCCCGCAACAACAATGGCGACCCCGTTCCTTGCAGAACGACAAAAACCATTAATTTCCACGGGCATTAAAAAAAAAGGCGCTGTCCCATGAAGACAACGCCTTTTTGAGTTTGAAGTTGAGAAAGAGACCTTGCATGATGGAATAACCCTTCGTGCGACAGTCCCTTTACATGGAGGTCTTTTTTATGAAATCAAAAAAATGGCAAACCCTGGCAGCCGCTATTTTTTGCTGCCTTTCTCTTGGCAATCTCAGCTATGCAGCCACTCCCATCAAGGATTGCACAGCCATTGCCAAAGTAACCGGCGACGGGGAACACGTGGCCGACGTCATCGTACAATATGACCAGCCGATTACAGCCTCATCCGTTTCGCCGGATGATTACAGCGTCGACGGCAGAACGATTGAAAGAGCCTACACCAATACAACGGACAGCCCATCTCCCGCGGGAACGGCTTCCGGTTCTTATGTCGTACTCCAATTGAAGGATCTTCCCCTTACTGATTCCTCTGTCGATCCCCATCCGGAAGACGGCTCGATGGAAAAACGTCAAAGTTTAGGACATAACGGGCCTCAGCTGGGTAGTCACGGCAATCCTCAACCGCTGCCGGTCATGAAAGCCACGGTCAGCCAGACAGGCTTAGTGAAGACAACAACAGGCAGCCTGTACGGGCCTTCAGCGCCACAGGAAACGACAAAAGTCCGAGAACCTATCGTTGAAGATTTCCAGCAACGTGTCTTTACCGACGAAACCCAGCAAAATGCAACCTTGAAGTATAATCTGTATATCCCGGCTCACTATGATAGCCATAAAAAATATCCATTAGTCCTGTTCATGCACGACGCCGGTACAGTATCTCCGGAAATAAAGGCAACCTTAGTCCAGGGGCTAGGGGCCGTGACCTTTGCTTCCCCTGAATGGCAGGCAAAGCACCCGTGTTTCGTCTTAGCCCCTCAGTACGACACGATCATCGTCGATGACAACTATCAGTACGGCCCCGAACTGGACCGGACTATTCACCTCGTCCAGCAGCTCTGTAGGCAATATTCAATCGATACAGACCGCATTTACAATACCGGTCAGTCCATGGGCGGCATGACGTCTATCGCTATGGATGTCAAATACCCGGACTTCTTTGCCGGTTCCTATCTCGTGGCCTGCAAATGGAACGAAAATGTCACGTCTCCTTTAGGACATCAACATATTTGGGCCGTCACATCCCAAGGTGACCCCGGTGCCAGCCCGAGCCTGACAAAAATCATGGCTAATTTAGAAAAAGAAGGCGTAAAAGTCGCCGTACAGACTCTCGACCCCACTCAGCCTCAGGATCAAGTCGATGCCCAGGCAGCTTCCCTCATCACAGCCGATTGCAGCCACTACCTGACCCAGTACCAAGGTGGGAGCCACCGTTCTACGTGGCAGCATGCCTACACGATGCAGCCAGCCTTAGAATGGCTCTTTGCGCAAAAACGGACTGCCAGCGCTCAATGACGCAGTCCGCTAAAAAGCATCCCATTCGGCGAAGCGTTCATTCATGCGTTTCTTCTTGATTTTTTTTGTTTCTCCCTCAGCTGCGGCGAAGGGCATTTTCCCAGCCGCAATGGTTCGTTTATAAAAGAGTTCAATAGCTTGTTCTTCTGTCAATCCCAGGCTTTCAAAGATAGCCTGGGCTTTTTTTCTCGTTTCTTCATCCATGCGTTTCATCTCCTTTGCCCTTGTCATGGCGATCCTGAGCTTCCTGGTTGATGCCGTCCAAGGTCGCCATATGCCAGACGGCATACATCATAGTCTTCATGAGAGTGACGCCTAAGACGGCCCCTGTCCCTTCCCCCAATGAGAGGCCCGCCTGGATGGGGACTTCGTATTCATCGATGCCGCACAGGCGCAAGGCCTGAGCCATGCCGGGCTCCCGGGAAAGATGGGACGGCAAGGCATAACCGCGGACGGCAGGTTTCATGGCAATGGCACAGGCCAGGGCCGTCGCCGTAATGAAGCCGTCAATATAAAAAGGTATCTTTTCATCAGCACAAGCCATCATGGCACCGCAGAGTGATGCCAAATCAAAGCCGCCGACGCAGCGCAGGGCATCGGCCGGCGTCTGGAGTTCTTTTTCATAGGTTTTGATAGCTGCAGCAATGACGCGCCGCTTGTGGAAGAGCAGTTTATAATTGCCCCGAGCCGAACCAAAACCGGTCAGCCAGGACATCTTTTTCGGAGACAAGGCGGTGAGGACAGCTGCTGACGTCGTCGTATTGCCAATGCCCATTTCGCCAAACGACAAGAGATTGATTCCCTCTTTGGCAGCTGCCTGTACCCGTTCGCGTCCCGTCGCCATGGCTTGTACCAGTTGTTCCCGGCTCATAGCCGGTTCAACGGCGAAATTTTTCGTTCCCCTGGCGATTTTACGGTCTAAGCCGACGGCATCGTCACTGTCGATACCGACATCGACGACTTCATAAGGAATGTCCTGGCTACGGCAAAAACAGGTCACAGCCGACGTTCCTTGGACCATATGGCAGCTCTGCATATAGGTTATATCCGCTAACTGAGCGACGACACCGGCTTGGACAACGCCATTGTCGGCGGCAAAAATGATGTGTTTGGGCCGCAGTTCCCGATTAAAAGTCCCCCAGGCCAGTAAAATCTGCTTGGCCTGCTTTTCCAAAAGTCCCAGGCTGCCCGGCGGCTTAGCCAGATTGTCGATCTGGTGCAGGGCCTGGCGCCGGTAATTTTCATAACTCACAGTCATACCCTCCCTCTTTCCTCGTCTGAATCGATTCTATTGTACCATGATTGCCAAGGATTCGCGAATGACACTAAAAATGAAGAATACTTGTTCATCTTCATGGTGCGGTGGAGACTCGTGACTTTAGTCATGAGAGGAGCCGCACCTCCCCTCCTTTCAATAATAAATACTAGACTTTTAGCAAAAAAATTATGATATAATAAGATATAATAATTTTGATGAAGTAGTATAGATTTTAGAAAGGCAGGTGAAAAAATGTCTAACCTAACTAAAACGATAAAACTTCGTATACACGTTACTCCCGAACAAGAGACGCTGTTCCGTCAGATGACGGAACAATACCGTCAGGCTTGTAACTTCGTGTCGCAGT
>OICB01000517.1_pt1 | contig 21111 bp, 17 predicted proteins | sample 1581121 | NCBI WGS metagenome assembly OICB01 (sample SAMEA3882544, study PRJEB24775) | human gut metagenome | biome: human-associated habitat; feature: intestine environment; material: feces | place: Netherlands | collected 2009/2010 | reverse complement strand
GGCTCGTCTCCGGCCGCCGCTACGTGGTGTTGGGAGTATTCAGTACACCCGAAAATGCCGCCCGGGCCGCGCAGCTCGCACGCGAAAAGGAGGGTTCGTTCCGCTGCGGCGTCTACCGCTTCGGCGCGAAATTCATGGTTTCGCCCTTCGAGTCGGAGGATGCCGGAGCCTGCACGCTCTTCATCCGCGCCCATGCGGAGACCTTCCCCGGCATGTGGACCTACACCGCTCGATGATGTCGCTCGCCGAAGGGATCATCCGCCTGATCGACCGGTTCTACCTGCCGCCCCTTGCCGCGCTGATGCCCCGTCAGACGTTCCGCTACGCCGTCTGCGGCTGCGTGACCTACCTGGCGTTCGATCCCGTGTGCTACTTCCTGATCTACAACTACGTCGTCGCCCACCGCTTCTTCGACCTGGGCGTGGTGGTGCTCTCGCCCCACATCGCGGCGATGCTGCTTGTCTTCCCCTTCACCTTCTTCTGCGGATTCTGGCTCAACCGCAACGTCGCCTTCCGCAACTCCCCCGTGCGGACGCATGCGCAGCTGCTGCGTTACCTGCTCTCGATCGTCGGCTCCATCGGGCTGACCTATGTGGGCATGAAGTTCTTTGTCGAGCTGTGCGGCCTCTGGCCCACGCCCGCCAAGGTGGTCACCACGCTGGCGACGACCGTCTACAGCTACCTCGCCGCCAAGTATTTCACCTTCCGCCACGCCGACAGGGCGTAGCCGCGGTTTCCCGTCTCCGGCGGAGCGGGCAGAGGTGGCGGATTTCGGATTTTGAGGTGTAATTTCCCGGATCAGCCGCTTGCGGGGAAGGCCGGTCCGGCGACAGGCCCGCTACCGGCGGTTCTCCTCCTTGAGTTTTTGCAGTTCGTACATCCGGTCGCGGAACTTCGCCGCGGCGAGGAAATCCAGCGACTTGGCCGCCCGCTCCATCTCTTCGCGGGCCCGGGCGATCAGCGCGTCGAGGTCCTCGCCCGGTCCGGGCAGTCCCGCCGTGGCAACGGCCGTGCGGGTGCCGGAGCCGCCGGATGCGGTGTAGCCCTTTGCCACGTCGGCCGCCACGGCGTAGTGCTCCTCGACGATGGGGTAGGCCGTGAGGTCAGCCGGGGCCTCGGTGCGGCCCGCCAGCAGGGTGCTCTGCCCCGTGCCGCTCTTCTGGGCGCGGCGCGGGAGCATGCCGTGCTCCATGTTGTAGCGCACCTGGATTTCGCGGCGGCGGTTGCTCTGCTCGATGGCGTAGCGCATCGACTCGGTGCAGGTGTCGGCGTAGAGGATCACGTTGCCCTGCGAGTGGCGCGCGGCGCGCCCGGCGATCTGCGTGAGCGAGCGCACGTTGCGCAGGAAACCCTCCTTGTCGGCGTCGAGAATCGCCACGAGGGCCACCTCCGGCAGGTCGAGCCCCTCGCGCAGCAGGTTCACGCCCACGAGCACGTCGAAGAGCCCGGCGCGCAGGTCCTCGAGAATCTGGATGCGCTCGAGCGTGTCGACATCCGAGTGGATGTAGCGGTTGCGCACCCCCACGCGGTCGAAATATTTCGAGAGCTCCTCGGCCATGCGCTTGGTGATGGTCGTGACGAGCACCTTGTCGTCGTGCTTCACGCGCTTGTCGATCTCCTCGATCAGGTCGTCGATCTGGTTGACCGTCACGCGCACCTCCAGCGGCGGGTCGACAAGTCCCGTGGGGCGGATCAGCTGCTCGACGACCACCCCCTCGCTCTTCATCAGCTCCCAGTCGGCGGGCGTGGCGCTCACGTAGATCGACGTGCCCTGCAGCTGCTCGAACTCGGCGAAGGTCAGCGGGCGGTTGTCCTTGGCGGCCGGGAGGCGGAAGCCGTACTCGACGAGGTTCTCCTTGCGGGCGCGGTCGCCGCCGTACATGGCGTGCACCTGCGGCAGGGTCACGTGGCTCTCGTCCACGACGAGCAGGTAGTCCTTCGGGAAGTAGTCGATCAGGCAGAAGGGGCGCGTCCCGGCGGCCCGTCCGTCGAAGTAGCGCGAGTAGTTCTCGATGCCGGGGCAGTAGCCCAGCTCCTTGATCATCTCCAGGTCGTACTCCACGCGCTGCTTGATGCGCTGCGCCTCGGTCATGCGTCCCTCGCGCTCGAAGTGTTCGATCTGCTTGCCCAGGTCGAGGTAGATCTGCTGCACGGCGGCGTGGATGCGCTCCTTGGTCGTGACGAAGAGGTTGGTGGGGTAGATCGTCAGCGTGTCGAGCGACGAGATGCGCTGCCCGGTCACGGGGTCGATGATCTGGATCGCCTCGATCTCGTTGTCGAAGAACATCACGCGGAAGCACTGGCTGCCGAACTCGCCGAAGGCCGCCATGATGTCGACCGTGTCGCCGTTGACACGGAAGGTCGCCGGTTCGAGCTCGCGCTCGGTGCGCGTGTAGAGCGCCTCGACGAGCTTGTAGAGAAAGTGCTTGTAGCTGACCACCTGCCCGACCTTCACGGTGATGGCCGTGGCGTGAAAGTCGGCCGGGTTGCCGCAGCCGTAGAGGCACGAGACGCTCGAGACGACGATCACGTCGCGCCGCCCCGAGAGGAGCGTGGCAACGGTTTGCAGACGCATCTTTTCGATGTCGGCGTTGATCGAGAGGTCCTTCTCGATGTAGGTGTCCGTCGCCGGAAGGTAGGCCTCCGGCTGGTAGTAGTCGTAGTAGGAGACGAAGTACTCGACGGCGTTCTCGGGAAAGAAGTTCTTGAATTCGCCGTAGAGCTGCGCCGCGAGGGTCTTGTTGTGGCTCAACACCAGCGTCGGACGCTTCAGCTCGGCGATGACGTTGGCCACCGTGAAGGTCTTGCCCGAGCCGGTGACGCCCAGCAGCGTGTTGTGCTTCGAGCCGTGGCGGATCGCGCCGACGAGCTGTGCGATGGCCTCCGGCTGGTCGCCCATCGGGGCGTAGTCCGATACGAGTTTGAAATCCATGCAGCAAAGGTAGTGATAAAATGAAAGAGTTTTCCATTTCATGCCGCTTTTCTGCGCCCTGCCGCGGCGGCCCGCCCCGGCGGGGGCTATGCGATTCAGGGGCAGAAGCTCCCCGGATGTCTGCTGACGAGATCAGAGGTCGGAATACCGGCCGGGCCGCAGAAGCATGTGGCTGAAACAGAGGATGCCATGCGGCGAGAAGGCGCCGTCGGGACCTTGGGCGTTCATCGCTCCGGGACGCGGTGCCGGTCGCATTGTACGGGGTGATGGAGATTTTTAACGCCGAATCGCTCCGCTTTCGGCCGATTATTCCTACCTTTGTAGGCTATGATTGATCCCGAAACAGTAGACCGCATCTATGCCGCCGCCAATATCGTCGATATTGTCAGCGACTACGTCACGCTCCGGCGCAAGGGGGTGAACTACGTGGCCTGTTGTCCGTTCCACAACGAGAAGACCCCGTCGTTCGTCGTCTCGCCCGCCAAGGGGCTCTTCAAGTGCTTCGGCTGCGGCAAGGGCGGCAATGCCGTCACCTTCCTCATGGAGCACGAGAGCCTGACCTATCCCGAGGCGCTGAAGATGGTGGCCAAGCGCTACGGCATCGAGGTTCACGAGAAGGAGCTTTCGGAGGAGGAGGTGCGGCGCAACGACGACCGCGAGTCGATGTTTGCGCTGAACGGCTGGGCCGCGGAGTACTTCGCCAACTACCTCCACCACGAGGCGGAGGGTATGAACGTCGGCATGTCCTACTTCCGCCGCACGCGCGGGCTTACCGACGCCACGATCCGCAAGTTCGGGCTGGGCTTCTGCCCCGCGAAGGGCGACCGCATGTCGCAGGCGGCCCTTGCTGCGGGCTACAAACGGGAGTTTCTGGTCTCGACGGGCCTGTCGCTGGTCAGCGAGCGCGACGGCGCGCTCTACGACCGCTTCCGCGACCGCGTGATCTTCCCCGTGCACAACATCTCGGGCCGTATCGTGGCCTTCGGCGGCCGCACGCTCCGCACGGACAAGGCCGTGGCGAAGTACCAGAATTCGCCCGAGAGCGAGATATACAGCAAGAAACGCGAACTCTACGGCCTCTACTTCGCCAAGAAGGCGATCCAGCAGCTGAACTTCGCGATCCTGGTGGAGGGTTACCTCGACGTGATCTCGATGCACCAGGCCGGGATCGAGAATGTCGTCTCGTCGTCCGGTACGTCGCTCACGACGGAGCAGATCCGCCTGCTCGGGCGCTTCACGAAGAACATCACGGTGATCTACGACGGCGATGCGGCGGGTATCCACGCCTCGCTGCGCGGCATCGACATGATCCTCAAGGAGGGGATGAACGTGCGCGTCGTGCTGCTGCCCGAACCCGAGGACCCCGACTCCTTCGCCCGGGCCCACACGGCCGACGAGGTGCAGGAGTACATCCGCGCCAACGAGCAGGACTTCCTGGCCTTCAAGGCGCGGCTGCTGCTCAAGGGTGCCGAGGGCGACCCGATCCGCAAGGCGGCGCTCATCGGCGACATGGTGCAGTCGATCGCCCAGATTCCCGATGCGATCCAGCGCTCGGTCTTCATCAAGGAGTGCGCGCGGATCATGGACATCGACGAGCAGATCCTCATCTCGGAGGTGGCGCGCAAGCGGCTGACCACGTCCGGAGACCGCGAGACGGACGAGTTTCTGCGTCGTCAGACCGTGCAGCGGCAGCGCGAGGCGGCGCAGCACGAGGTGGAGTATGCGCGCCGCGTGGAGGCGGGGAGCAGCTTCGAGGCGCTCGAGCGCGAGATCGTGAAGTACCTGCTCAAGTACGGCCACTGCTCGTTCGACTTCAAGGAGGGGCGCGAGATGGTGCCGTGCAACGTCGCCGAGGTGATTTTCGGGGAGTTGAGCGACGACAACATCACCTTCCGCAACCCGGTCTACGCCAAGATCATGGCCACGTACCGCGCACAGTGGGAGCAGACGGGCCCGGGCGTGGAGGTGCCTGTGCGGCTCTTCCTGAACCATGTCGACCCGGAGGTGTGCAACGCGGCGGTCGACCTGCTGACGGCCGACGATAACTACGTTGCCAGCGAGCTGTGGCGCCGCAAGGAGGTGCATGTCGAGAGCGAGGCGGAGATGCTGGCCGTGGGGGTGCCGAAGGCGGTGACGCTCTACAAGTCGAAGGTCATCGACTCGCTCATCAAGGAGCTCAACGCCCGGCTGGCGGACGATACGCTCACGGATGCCGAGCAGGAGGAGGTGCTGCGGCGCCTGGACGGCTACAACCGCGTGAAGGTGCAGATCGCGCACAAGCTCCGGCGGCTGATCCTCTGACGGCGGGAAGAAAAAAGAGGGGCGGATGCCGGGTTGTACGCGCATCACTGCGCATACGGTGTGCAAACAGAAAATAAACAGAAAGATGTGTAAAACATATCAAAGATAATAGTTACCTTGGACCGATACCCGCCCCGGTATCGTGTATCGCAAGATGTATGCCGATTTTGAATATATGGGAGAACAAAAGAAGATAAATATCCGCAACAAGCGCGCGACCTTCGACTACGAGATTCTCGAAGAGTGGGTTGCGGGCGTCGTGCTGGTCGGGACCGAGATCAAGTCGATCCGCGCCGGCAAGGCCTCGATGAGCGATTCGTTCTGTTATTTCGACAAGGGCGAACTGTGGATCCGGGGCGTCAACATCGCCGAGTACGCCTGGGGCACGTGCAACAACCACGTGCCGCGCCGCGACCGCAAGCTGCTGCTCACGGCGCGCGAGCTGGAGAAGCTGCAGCGGGCGTCGCAGGACCGCGGGCTGACGATCGTGGGGCTGCGGCTCTTCCTGAACGAGCGCGGCCTGGCGAAGATCGTGATCGGCCTGGCCCGCGGCCGCAAGAGCTACGACAAGCGCGAGTATCTGAAGGAGAACGATGCGCGCCGCGAGATGGACAAGGCGATGAAGAACTACCGGCGGTAGCGGCCGCAAAAACAACACAGCGAAGATGAAAACGAAGATCGTGTTTCTGGATGTCGACGGAACGCTCGTGAGCTTCCGCACGCACCGCGTGCCCGATTCGGCCCTCGAGGCCCTGCGCCGCGCCCATGCGCGGGGCGTCAGGCTCTTCATTGCCACGGGCCGGGCGGTCGGGGACCTCGACCCCGTCGCCGCGATTCCCTACGACGGAGTCGTCGGACTGAACGGTGCCGACTGTGTGCTGCGCACAGGTGAGGTCATCGCCCGCCGTCCCATTCCGCAGGAGGCGTTCGAACGGGCCATGGCGCTCTCCGACGAACTGGGCTTCCCGGTCGGGCTCGAACTCGACGGAGGCATTTATGTCAACCGCATGTCGCCGGCCGTCACGGAGCTGGCCGGGCAGGTGGCGCACCCCGTGCCCGAGCTGACCGACCTGCGGGCGCTCTTTGCACGGACCGTGTGCTGCCAGATGTGCTTCTACCTGGACGAGGCGCTCGAACGGCGCGTGATGGAGCAGCTGCCCGGGCTGGCAACCAACCGCTGGAGCCCGCTCTTTACGGATGTCAACGTGTGCGGCGTGGACAAGGCGTCGGGCATCGCCGCCGTGACCGACTATTTCGGCCTGTCGCGTGACGAGACCATGGCCTTCGGCGACGGCGGCAACGACGTCGTGATGCTGCGTGCCGCCGGGATCGGCGTGGCGATGGGCAACGGCAGCGCCGCGGCCCGCGAGGCGGCCGACTACGTCACGGCGGACATCGACGACGACGGCCTGCTGCGGGCGCTGAAGCACTTCGGCGTGATATAGAACCCGGGCCTGCGCTGCCGAAGGTGGGCGGCTGTGCCCGGAGAAGGTTTTGCAGACAAAAAATATTGAGATATGAGTTTGATATTGTGTATCGAGACCGGCACGGACATCTGTTCGGTCGGTATTGCCAAGGACGGCGAGCTGCTCTCGCTGCGTGAGAGCGACGAGGGGCGCGACCATGCCCGCATGGTGGGGGTCTTCGCCGACGAACTGTTCCGCGAGACGGGCATTGCGCCCGACGACCTGGATGCCGTGGCCGTGGGCAAGGGGCCCGGCTCCTACACCGGACTGCGCATCGGCGTCTCCTTTGCCAAGGGGCTCTGCTACGGGTTGCAGAAGCCGCTGCTGGCCGTCGGGTCGCTCGACGCCCTGACCGAAGTGGCGCGCGAGGACTACGAGGCGGGCATCATCTCGGTTGAGCACTGGGAGGATGCCGTGCTCTGCCCGATGGTCGACGCCCGCCGCATGGAGGTCTACGCGCAGCTCTTCGATGTGCGGGGGCAGGCATTGAGCGGGGTCTCGGCCGAGGTGATCGGTGCGGAGAGCTTCGCCGAATACCGCCGCGGTGACCGTCCGTTCGTTATCTTCGGCAACGGGGCCCGCAAGTGCGCCGACGTGCTGACGGGCGCGACGCTCGTTGAGGTGACCCCCTCGGCGCGCGGTCTGGTCCGCCTGGCGCAGGCGGCGCTCGAGGCCGGACGGACGGAGGACATCGCCTACTTCGAGCCCTTCTACCTGAAGGATTTTGTGGTGACGACCTCCAAGAAACGGCTCTTCTGACCCGTACCTCCGGTTCCGACGCGACGATGACCCGCGACGAAGTGGTGCGGATGCTCTCCGGGCGTGCCGGCGAGAACTTCGCCGGGGAGATGGCCCGCCGGGTGGTGGCCGCCGATGCCGTCGCGACACTCTATGCCGTGGCGACCGATCCCGCCGCAGTCCTGCCGCGCCCGTTGCGCGAGAAGGTTGCCTTCCGGAGCGCCTATGTGCTCGAGCGGCTCTATTTCCGCTGGCCCGAGCGCTTTATGCCCCATGCGGAGCGGTTTTGTGAGCGGGACTTCGCCGCAGCGTCGGGAATGAGCGCCCGCCGCTGTTTCGGCAAGATCATGGCCGACCTGCTGCGGCGGTTCCGGCCCTCGGATGACGCGGCAGAGCGGATTGCCGAGGCGGCGGCCGAGTGGCTGTCCGATCCGTCGTCGCCCGTGGCGGTGAAGGTCCGGGCCTTCGAAGTGCTGGAGCGCTGCCGGGACCGGGTTGCCTGGGTCGACGGGGCGTGGAGCGACCTGCTGGACCTCTTTGCCCGGAATGCGACACCCGGAATCACCTGCCGGCTGCGGCGCCTGCAAGAAAATAACTGTTGAAACTGTCCCGCCAATGTAAAGCCCCCGGAGTTGTTCCGGGGGCTTTTGTTTGTGTTTGCGAAGCGATTGCCGCGGAGCGGCGGCAGGGCTGCTGTGGAGTTGTGGCGGGACGGCGAACGCTTGACCCTGTCGCGGTTGGCGGCGGCGAACGGGCGGCTCGTCACGTCCGGTGGCGGCGACCGGTTGGCCCGTTACGGTTGGCGGTGACGACCGGTTGGTCCGTTACGGTCGGCGGCGGCCCGAGAAGGTCTGCCCGAGGTTACTTTTCCGCGGCGTCCGCCGGATTTGCCGGATTTGCGGTACCCTCCGGAATTGCGGCGCTGCCGTCGTTGTCGCTCGGCTCGTCGTCGTTGCCTGCGGCCTCGAGCGTGCGGGCGTCGTGCTGCCGCTTGGTCTGGAGCCGCGCCGTGCGCCGCAGCCGCTCGCCCACGCGGATGATGTTGTCGTTGCCCGTGCAGAGGCGCTTGTGGGCATCCTCGTAGGCGCTGCGCGCCTTGTCGAGCGCCGCGCCGACATTCTCGAGCGATGAGGTGAAGGCCACGAGCTGCTCGTAGAGCTTCAGCCCGCAGGCGGCGATCTCCTTCGTGTTCTTGTCCTGATCGTTGTATTTCCACAGGTCGGCGACCATCTTCAGCAGCGCAAAGAGGTTCGTCGGCGACGAGATGATGACCTTCTTGTCGTAGGCGTCCGACCAGATCGCCGTGTCGTTCTGCAGGGCGGCGAGGAAGGCCGGTTCGTTGGGAATGAACATGATGACGAAGTCCGGGGAGTTCAGCCGCCGCTGGTACTCCTTGCGGCCGAGTTCGGTGACGTGCTGGCGCACCGACGCCACGTGCGCCGCGAGGTGGCGCTGCCGCTCGGCCTCGGTCTCGGCCGACGTGTAGGCGACGAAGGCTGTGAGCGAGACCTTCGAGTCGATGACGATGTCCTTCTTTTCGGGCAGGTGCAGCACGACGTCGGGCCGCAGGTTGCGCCCCTCCTCGTCCTTGATGTTGTACTGCGTCTCGTAGTGGATGCCCCGCGTGAGGGCCGAACTGTCGAGGATCGTCTCCAGCAGCATCTCGCCCCAGTCGCCCTGTACCTTCGAGTTGCCCTTCAGCGCACTGGTGAGGTTCTGCGCCTCGGTCGAGATCGTGCGGTTGAGCTCCATGAGCTGCTTCAACTCGGCCTTCAGCTCGCCGCGCTGCGAGGTCTGCGTGGTGTAGATCTCCTCGACGCGCTTGCGGAAGTCGGTGATGTTGTCCCGGAAGGGCTTGAGCAGCAGATCGATCTGCTCCTGGCTGCTCTGGCGGAAGCGTTGCGACTGCTCGCCCAGAATCTCCGTGGCGAGGTTGCGGAACTGCAGGCGGAAGGTCTCCTCCTGCTTCTCGCGGGCCGCGCGCTCGGCCTCGCGCTCCTCGGCGCTACGCTGCCGCAGGGCGGCGATCTCGGCCGCGGAGGAGGCCCGCAGGGCCGCCAGCTCGGCCTCGGTGCGGCCGTGCTCGGCCGTAAGCGTGCGGAGCTGCTCCTCGCTGCGGGTGCGGAGCTCGCGCTCGGCGCCGGCGGCCTGTTCGGCTGCCGCCGCACGTGTCTCGGCCTGCATCAGACGGCCTGCCGTGTCGCGCTCGCGTTCGGTGGCTTCGGCCCCCTCGCGGCGCAGACGGCGGACTTCGCGCTGCCAGAGCAGCAGAACCAGCACCAGGGCAACGGCCGGTACGGCGGCCAAGAGGATGATAAACGGAGTGACGGTCATGGGGTCTATCTCTTTTTTTTGACAAATGTACGATTTATCTCCGAAACGGCCGCCGAAAATCCGTCCGGAATCGGTCGACAGGGGGCCTCGGGAGAGCTTTTTTCGGCTGTCACGCAATTTCGGAAGGGCCCGCGGTGGGCTTTCTCACGAATTTTGCTACCTTTGTTGGTAATTGAAACCCTTAAAAACAATGACGGATATGAAACATCCCCTCTGCTCCTGGAAGGCGCTCTGCTGTGCGGCGGTAGCGCTGCTGCTGGTCTCGTGCCACGGCAAGTCCGATTATCGGAACCTGCTGCCGGCCGATTCCACCTTCACCCTGTCGGTCAACCCCGCGGCGCTGGTCGAGAAGAGCGGCGTCGGTTCGTGCGACCAAAGCCCGCTCTGCCAGCGGCTGCGCGCGGAACTCGAAGCGGCGCCGAACCTCTCGGATGCCGAGCGTCAATACCTGCTCCAGCTGCTCGAAAATCCCGCCGAATCGGGTATCGACGAGCGGAAAAGCATCTTCCTCTTCTCGTCGATGCCGGGCTCTCTGGACCTCGGAGGGCAGCTGCCGCAGCAGGCGGGCGTGCTGCTTCCCGTGGCCGATCAGGCAAAGTTCGCCGGGATGATCGACCTTCTCTGCCAGAATGCCGGGCTGGAGAAGCAGACCCGGGGCAAGCTGACCTGCGTGCTCTTCGAGAACGATCCCTACAACGGCGTGTGTGCCTTTGACGAGCGGGCCGCACTGCTCCTCTTCGCACCCGAATCCGTCGAGGCGGTTCTCGGCAAGGTCGATGCGCTCTTTGCGCAGAAGGCCCGCGAAAGCCTGATGGGCAAGGAGGGCGTGGCCGATGCCTTCTCGTGCGGCAACGACATCGACGTCATCATGAATTACGCCGGGATGCTGAAGGGAAATCCGATACTCAATGCGCTGCCCGTGGCGGAGGCCTTCGGAAACATGACGGTCATCAGCGCCCTGAATTTTGAAAAGGGCGAGGTTGTCTGCCAGAGCACGCTTTCGTATGCCGATGCCGGGAGCAAACGGCAGCTCGAGGAGTTCTACTCCTACGTGAAGCCGCAGAAGGGCGAGCTGCTGCGCTACGTCCCGAAGAACACGATCGCGGTGCTGGGCTTCGGACTCGAAGGCCGGGAGCTGCTGAAGGTTGCCTCGTCGTTGCCGGGCGGCGCCATGCTGGCGGGCAATCCGCAGGTGCAGCAGGCGCTGACCTCCATCGAGGGTGACGTGCTGGTGGACTTCTCCGGCATGTCGGCCGACGGCCGTTACCCGCTGATGTCGGTGCTGGCCCAGGTGAACGATCCTTCGCTCCTGGAGGTGATCCAAGCGAATCTTGCCGGCGTGCCCGTGGAGCCGCGGGGCGAGAATGCCTGCGTGCTGACCCTGTACGGCACAACGGTACGGTTCGGCGTGCAGGACGGATTCTTCTACGTGACGTCTGACCCGGCCGTGATGGCGGCCCTCGACGGTGCCGCGGGCGAGTCGCTCGAATCGAAGAGCGGACTGTTCCGCAAGCACTCGGGAAGCTGCTACCTCGATTTCGCGGCCCTGAATGGGATGCTGACGCCCATGCTCGGCTCTTCCTATGACCGGGAGAGCGCACTGGTGCTGAATTGCTTTGACGAACTCGAGGCATACGGCAACAATGAGCGGGGCGAGCTGGTTGTCCGCATGGCCGACCGCGAGCAGAACGCCTTCAAGAGCATCTGCGACTGCCTCGGAGAGCTTCTGGCTCCGTATCTGACCGAGTAGCACCCGAATTTTTGCCGTGGACATGAGAAACGGTCGCCTCTTCGGAGGCGGCCGCTTTTCCGGTCCGGGCCATTCATACGCATCGACATGGAACAAATCGTATTGCAGCGGGTCGTGCCCGCCGTTTTTGCCGACCGTCCCGACGCCCGCACGTCGGAGGTCTGGGGTTGCGAGGTGACGCTCCGCCGGGGCGAATACTGCCTCTTCGAGGCGGAGTCCGGGGCGGGCAAGTCGTCGCTCTGCGCCTTCCTGTACGGGCTGCGCGGCGACTATGCCGGCCGCATCCTTTTCGACGGGGCGGAGAGCCGCACGCTCCTGCCCGCGGCGTGGGAGGGGCTGCGCCGCCGCTCGTTGAGCTGCCTGTTTCAGGACCTGCGGCTCTTCGGCGAACTGACCGTTAAGGAGAATCTGGCGCTGAAGAACGACCTGACGGGCTTCCGCCGCCCGGAGGAGATCGACCGTCTGCTCGACGCGGCCGGTCTGGCCCCGAAGCGCGACGAGCCGGTCGCCCGCCTCTCGCTCGGACAGCAGCAGCGGGTCGCCTTCGTGCGGTGCCTCTGCCAGCCGTTCGACTTCCTGCTGCTCGACGAGCCGGTGAGCCACCTCGATGCGGCCAACGGCGAGACGCTCGCCAGCCTTGTCGTCGAGGAGGCCCGGCGGCAGGGGGCCGGGGTACTCGTTACGTCGGTGGGCAACCGCCTGCCGCTGCCGTACCATAAAATCTACCGCCTATGAAGCTGCTCTGGAAACTGCTGCGCTGCCATTTGAGCCCGGCCCAGCTTGTGGGGTTCGCCCTGGCCGGGGTCGTGGGAATGACCATCCTGCTGACCTCGTGGCAGGCCTACCGCGACATCCGGCCCCTGCTGACGGCGCCCGATGCCATTATGCAGGGCGATTTCCTGGTCCTCTCGAAGCGGGTCGGGGCGCTCCAGACGCTGGGGCTCGGCTCGACCGACTTTGCGCCCGCGGAGATCGCCGACCTCGAGGCGCAGCCTTTCGTGCGGGCCGTCGGGGCCTTCACCCCGGCCGACTACCGCATTGCCGGGAGCGTCGGCGCCGGGGGCATGCGCTTCTCGACCTACCTCTTCTTCGAGTCGGTGCCGGACCGCTTCCTCGACATCCGGCCCGGGGAGTGGCACTACGAGGCCGGCTCGCGCGAGGTGCCCATCATCATCCCGCGCAACTACGTCAACCTCTACAACTACGGATTCGCCCGCTCGCAGGGGCTGCCGCAGCTCTCCGAGGGGCTCTTCCGCCGCGTGGGCATCGACCTGGAGATCGAGGGCGACGGCCGCCGCGAGAACTTCCGCGGGCGGATCGTCGGGCTGTCGAACCGGCTCAACACGATCCTCGTGCCCGAGAGCTTCATCCGCTGGTCGAACGAGCGCTTCGGGCGCGGCGAGGCCGGACGGAACCCGGCGCGCGTGATCGTCGAGACGGCGGGCCCGGTCGATGCGGCCGTGACGGAGTACCTCGCCGCCCGCGGCTACGAGATCGAGGGCGACGTGCGCGACGGCGGCAGGGCGGCGCGCATGCTGCGGCTGGCGGCCGGCGGCGTGGCGGGCATCGGGCTGCTGTTCAGTGTAATGGCCGTGTATGTGCTGATGTTGAGCCTCTTCCTTGTCCTGCAGCGTAGCAGCGACCGGGTGCGCGATCTGCTGCTGATCGGCTATGCGCCGCGGCAGGTGGCGCGTCCCTACGTGCGGCTGGCGCTGGGGCTGAACTGCGCGGTGACGGCGGTTGCCCTTGCGGCGGTGTGGGCCGTGCGGAGCGCCTATCTTCCGCTGCTCGGGTCGTTGCAGGAGGGTTACCTCCCCGCCGCGATGTGGCCCACGCTGCTGTGCGGTGCGGCGCTGTGCGGCCTCATGGTGCTCTTCGACGCCGCGGCCGTGCGCCGGCGCATCGCCCGCCTGCGTCCCGACGTGCGGCCGGGACGGCGCGGTGCGTGAAAAATCGGGCGCGCCGGGTGCCGATCGGCGAAAAAATCCTATCTTTGTGAAGACTGAAACAATTTTTGGAATCCCCATGGAGAGAACCATAGCCCCTTCGATGCTCTCGGCCGACTTCGGCCATCTGGAGCGTGACACGCAGATGATCGACCGTAGTGCGGCCCGCTGGATCCATATCGACGTCATGGACGGCGTCTTCGTCCCGAACATCTCGTTCGGATTTCCCGTGCTGAAGGCCATCCGCCGGGCGTCGAAGAAGTTTCTCGACGTGCACCTGATGATCGTCGAGCCGGAGAAGTATGTCGCTCGCTTTGCCGAGGCGGGAGCTGATCTGGTGACCTTCCACTACGAGGCATCGGCCGAGCCGCACGCCACCGTGGAGCTGATCCGCGCCGCCGGGGCCAAGGTCGGGGTCTCGATCAAGCCCGCCACGCCCGTCGAGGTGCTGCGCGAGCTGCTGCCCGAGGTCGACCTGGTGCTGGTCATGAGCGTCGAACCGGGATTCGGCGGGCAGTCGTTCATCCCCTCGTCGCTCGAGAAGATCGCGCAGTTGCGCGCAATGGCCCGCGAGGCGGGGCTCGGGACGATTATCGAGGTCGACGGCGGCATCTCGTCGCGCAATGCCGCCGAGGTCTTCGCGGCGGGTGGCCGGCAATGCCGTCTTCGGCGCTCCGGACCCCGAGGCGGAGATTGTCCGCATGCTCGAAGCCCGGTAGGGCGGGTGCCGCGCGATCCCGGACCCGGCTGCGGAAAGCGGTCGTCGGACCGTCGGGTGAGGTGCGCCGACCGGTTGCGGGGTGCCGCGTTGTCGGAGGGAGACGAGCGGGTGGTGCCGGTGCGGTTTCTGCTGCCGGAGAGCCGATATGTCGGATTAAATCACTACCTTTGCCTCCGATTTTTGAGAAACCATGATTTCACTCGATAACCTTACCGTAAGCTACGGGGGCTGGACCCTCTTCGACAACATCTCCTTTCTGATCAATCCGAAGGACCGCATCGGTCTGGTCGGCCGCAACGGCGCGGGCAAGACGACGCTGCTGCGCCTGATCGCGGGCGAAATGCAGCCCACGTCGGGCGCCGTGACGATCAACGGCGAGTGCACGATCGGCTACCTGCCGCAGACGATGCGCGTGGCCGATACGACGACACTCGTCGAGGAGACGGCCAAGGCCTTCGACGAGGTGCTGTGCCTCGAGGCCGAGATCGGGCGGCTCACGCGCGAGATCACCGAGCGCACCGACTACGAGAGCGCCGATTACGAGCAGCTGCTGCACCGCCTGAACGACGCGCAGGACCGCTACCACATCCTCGGCGGCGAGACGCGCGATGCCGACATCGAGAAGACGCTGCTCGGCCTGGGCTTCAAGCGCGAGGATTTCACGCGGGCGACGAGCGAGTTTTCGGGCGGCTGGCGCATGCGCATCGAGCTGGCGAAACTGCTGCTGCGGCGCCCCTCGATTTTCCTGCTCGACGAGCCGACGAACCACCTCGACATCGAGTCGATCCAGTGGCTCGAGGAGTATCTGAAGAACTACAACGGCGCCGTGCTGCTCATCTCGCACGACCGCGCCTTCCTGGACAACGTCACCACGCGCACCGTGGAGCTCTCGCTCGGCAAGATTACGGACTACAAGGTGCCCTACTCGAAATATGTCGTGCTGCGGGCCGAGCGGCGGCAGCAGCAGCTGGCGGCCTACGAGAACCAGCAGCGCATGATCGAGAAGACCGAGGAGTTCATCGAGAAGTTCCGCTACAAGCCCACGAAGTCGAACCAGGTGCAGTCGCGCATCAAGCAGCTCGAGCGTCTCGAGCGGCTCGAGGTCGAGGAGGAGGACCTCGCGACGCTCAACATCAAGTTCCCGCCTGCCCCCCGCTCGGGGCAGGTCGTCGCCGAGATCCGGGATGCGGGCATGTCGTTCGGGTCGAAGCACGTCTTCAGCGGGGCGAACTTCACCATCACGAAGGGTGACCGCATCGCGCTCGTCGGCCGCAACGGCGAGGGCAAGACGACGCTGGCGCGCATGTTGGTCGGACAGCTCACGCCGACCGAGGGGTCGATCCGCATAGGTGCCAACGTCAACATCGGCTACTACGCCCAGAATCAGGACGATCTGATGGACGGTGAGTTCACGGTCTACGACACGCTGGACCGCGTGGCGGTGGGCGACATCCGCACGCGGCTGCGTGACATCCTCGGGGCGTTCCTCTTCCGCGGCGAGGACATCGACAAGAAGGTCAAGGTGCTCTCGGGCGGCGAGCGGGCGCGGCTGGCCATGGCCCGCATGATGCTCGAGCCGCGCAACCTGCTGGTGCTCGACGAGCCGACGAACCACATGGACATGCGCTCGAAGGACATCCTCAAGAACGCCATCCTGAAGTACGACGGCACGGTCGTCGTCGTCTCGCACGACCGCGAGTTCCTCGACGGCATGGTCGACAAGGTCTACGAATTCCGCGACGGCGCCGTGAAGGAGTATCTCGGCGGCATCTACTACTTCCTCGAGAAGCGCAAGCTGGAGTCGCTGCAGGAGATCGAGCGGCGCGACACGCCGGCCAAAGGCGCCGACAAGGGCGCTGAGCCGAAGGCCGCGACGGCGGGCAAGCTCTCCTACGAGCAGAAGAAGGAGCAGGAGAAGCTGCTGCGCCGCCTGCGCAAGGCGGTCGATGCGGTCGAGACGCAGCTGGCCGGTGTGGAGCGGCAGATCGCAGAATACGACGCGCGCTTCGCCGCGGCCGCGACGACCTACAACGAGGCCGACTACAAGGCCTACAACGACCTGAAGGCACAGTACGACCACCTGATGCACGAGTGGGAGAAGGCCTCCTATGAACTGGAAATAACCGAGGAGCAATACAATGGATAACCTGATTTTCGGGATCCGTCCCGTGGCCGAAGCCATCGAGGCCGGCAAGCAGATCGAGAAACTCTACATCCGCAAGGGAGCCGACGGACAGCTCATGTCGGAGCTTCGGGACCTCTGCGTGCGCCATCGCGTGCACTACCAGGAGGTGCCCGTCGAGAAGCTCAACCGTCTGACGCGCGGCAACCACCAGGGGGTCGTGGCACAGACGGCCGCCATCGCCTACGTCGAGCTGGCCGACATTCTGGAGCGGGTCCCCGAGGACGAGACGCCGCTCGTGGTGGTCTTCGACGGGGTGACCGACGTGCGCAACTTCGGGGCCATCGCCCGCTCGGCGGAGTGTGCCGGGGCGCACGGGCTCATCACGCCGCTGAAGAACTCCGCCCCGGTCAACGCCGAGGCGATCCGCTCGTCGGCCGGGGCGCTGACGACGATCCCGGTCTGCCGCGTGGGCTCGATCCGCAATACGCTCCGGCAGCTGCAAACGGAGGGCTTCCAGATCGTCGCCGCTACCGAGAAGAGCCGCAAGCTGCTCTACGACGCCGACTTCCGCCGCCCGACGGCCCTCGTGATGGGGGCCGAGGATACGGGTATCTCGAAGGAGGTGCTCAAGCTGTGCGACGAGCAGCTGGCCATTCCGCTCATCGGGCACATCGAGTCGCTGAATGTCTCGGCCGCCGCCGCGGTGATGCTCTTCGAGGTGGTGCGCCAGCGCATCGGCGAGTGATCCGCAGGCCGGGGCGGAAGCCCGTGTGCTGCTTGAGGCGCTGCGCGGCGCTCTCCGGCCTGCCGCCCTGCAACCGAATAACCAAAAACTGCCGCCGTCATGAAATGGAACATCCGTGAACGGGTTGCCGAACTCCGCGAAGGAGTGGTGACCGTCGTATGCCGCCATCCGCTCGAGCTGCTTCTGCTGCTGGCGCTGACCGTCACGCTGATCGTCTGCGTCGAAACCGGCCGCGAACCCGACGGTGCGCGGCTCGCGGTGATGGGGTGGGGCGCCTTCGTGCTGCTTGTCGTCAACCGCCTGACGGACCGGAGCCGCTGGCACCTCCTCTACTGGGTGGCGTGGGCGCCGCTCGTGCCGCTCGTCCTCTGGCCGGGAGTCGGCGACTGGCTGGCCTCGGCGCAGGGCGTCATTACGATGGCGGTTCTCTCGCCGCTGGCCCTGCTGGCCTGCCGCCGGGCCGCGGACAACGCCCGCTTCGTGACCGACGCCCTCGTCTACCTGCGTGCGGCGGTGCTGGCCCTGCTCTTCGCCGGGGTCGCCTACGGACTCTTCGAGGCGATCCTCTGGTCGGCGGCCTACATCTTCGGATTCGACGGAGCCCGGTGGGTCGCGCACCTGACGACCGACCTCCTCTTTGTGACGTTCCTGTTTGCGGCTCCGGCGCTCTTTCTGATGCTGCTCGACCTCTGGGAGGAGGCCCGTTTCGGACAGTCGCACGTGCTCGAGGCGCTGGTGAACTGGGTCGTTACGCCCGCCGTGGTCGTCTACGCCGCCATCCTCTACCTCTACCTGCTGAAGATTCTCCTTGCGTGGAGCCTGCCCGAAGGGGGCGTGGCCTACCTGGTCTTCGGCTTCACGATGACCGCCCTGCTGGTCAAGGCCCTCTGGATGCAGCTCGAAAAACGGCGCGGTGGCTGGTTCTACGACCGTTTCAGCCTCCTGTCGCTGCCACTCGTCGCGCTGTTCTGGGTCGGCGTCGCCCGCCGCGTCGGCGAATACGGACTGACCGAGGCACGCATCTACCTGCTCCTCTGCGGCGGGGTGATGACCCTCTGCATCCTGCTCTTCCTCTCGCGCCGGACGGGACGCTACCTGTGGGTCGTGCTGGCCGCACTGCTCCTCTTCGCCGCCGCGGCATACGTCCCGGCGCTGGAGCCCGGGCCGCTGGCCCTGCGCTCGCAGAGCCGACGGGCCGTGCGGATCGCCGCGGAGCTCGGACGCCTCGATGCGGCGGGACGCCTCTCGCTCGATTCGGCTGCGCCGGCCGATACCGTGCACCGGCGGGCCTACCGCGAACTGTACGAGGCGTTGCAGTACGTCGAGCGCGACAGCGCGGCATTTGCCCGTTTCGGGGTGGCCTCGTCGGATGATCTGCTCGCGGTCCTTCCTCCGGCGATGCGCGATTACGTGCAGTGGGGACGGGAGCGGGATGAAGAGGGGGTCGTCTCCACCCGCTCGATGGGGGTCTGCCTGCCCCAGAACGCCTACATCGCCGTGGACGGCCGCTATTCCCGGAGCTATGTCAACCTGGCGGACTGGGACCCCGAGAGCTACTCCTTCGTGCGGGATACGCTGCGTTTCCGGTTGGGACGGGAGCACCCCGTGCTGGAGATCACCGGGCGGAAGCTGCTGGAACGGCAGTTGGCCGTGAGCGGCTATGTCCCGTCGCAGGGGATTGACCCGACGTCCGAACAGGCGCTGCGCTTGCTCGATTACCGCGACGACCGCTGTCGCATTCTTTTCGAGTCGATGGAGATCGTCCGCGAAGATTCGCTCGACGTGCTGCTGTCGCTGCAGGTTCATTCGCTATGGCTGCGCTGATCCGTTTCCACCGCGATACGCCGCCCGAGCGGTACAAGCATCCCCGGCTGGGCGTTGTCGAGCTGGTCGTCTCGGCCCGCGCGCGGCGCGTCTCGATCTCCGTGCGGGCGTCGGGCGACGTGCGGCTGACCCGCCACCGCGCGGTTTCGCGGCGTCGGGCGCTGGAGTTCCTCGACAGCCGGGTCGACTGGGTCGAGCAGGCGCGCGAGCGGCTGGCTGCCAAACGGGCCGCCCTGCCTCCGCAGCTCTCGCCCGAGGAGGAGCGGGCCCGGACCGAGGCGCTGCGTCGTGCCGCGCACGCCGACCTGCCGCCGCGCATCGAGCGCCTGGCCCGGCAGACGGGGCTGCACTATGCGGGCCTTACGATCCGTGCCGCTCGCACGAAGTGGGGGAGCTGCTCGGGCCGCAATACGATCTCGCTGAGTCTCTATCTGATGACCCTGCCCGAGCATCTGCGTGACTTTGTCATCCTCCACGAACTCTGCCATACGGTCCACCACGACCATTCGCCCCGCTTCCACGCCCTGCTCGACCGCCTGACCGGCGGGCATGAAAAGGAGCTCACGCGGGAGCTCAAGCGCTTCACGATCCGCGGATAGCCCGCCCCTTGCGCGGCCCGGCATGTGCGAACATGTCAGGGTACGGGACTGTTTCATTCCATAAGGGACACCCGGTTCGATTTTTCATAATAGAACCCTTTCTCGTGCTTTTCGGGTTGCTGCAGGCGGCATCTCTTTCGGAAAGAAAGCACGGCAGGCAATCCGAAAGCGGATATGTCGGAATTTTTTTGTAACTTGCATCATAAAACCATCCCATACGATGAACAAAGTCAGCGAAGAGTCCGTCCTGAGCCTGCCCGAGCGTCATGCCCGCATCCTGGCGCTGTTGCAGCAGAACGGCTCCATCTCGGTCACGCAGCTGGCCGAGCAGTTCCGCGTTTCGGAGGTCACCATCCGCAAGGACCTCTCCTACCTCGAGCAGCAGAAGAAACTCTACCGCACGCACGGCAGCGCCATCCTGTTGAGCCCCTACATCAGCGACCGCCACGTCAGCGAGAAGGAGAAACGCAACGTGGAGGAGAAGCAGGCCATCGGCAAGGCGGCCGCGGAGCTCATCGAGCAGAACGACTCGATCATCATCGCGTCGGGCACGACGATGACCTTCCTTGCGCGCGAGATCCGTCCCGCCGGGCGGCTGACGGTCATCACGGCCTCGGTGCCCGTGACGCAGATCCTCTCGCAGAACGAGCAGACGGACGTCATCCAGCTCGGCGGCATCACGCGCAGCAGCTCGGTGTCGGTCGTGGGGCCCTTTGCCGAGCAGATGCTCCGCAGCTTCAACTGTAGCAAGCTCTTCATCGGGGTGGACGGCATCGACCCGGACTTCGGACTGACGACGACCAACATGCTCGAGGCGTCGCTCAACCGTGCGATGATCGACGCCGCGCAGAAGGTCGTCGTGCTGGCCGACAGCTCGAAATTCGGACGCCGCGGCTTCAGCAAGATCTGCGATCTGGAGGCGGTCGACCGCATCATCACCGACTGCGGCATTCAGGCTCCCTATCTCGACAAGCTGCGCGAGCGCGGTATCGAGGTAACCGTCGTCAACTGCTGATTTCGGCGCCCCTCCGGTCCCGGGCCACCTTCCGGTCCCCGTCACCCCTCCGGTCCCGTCACCCCTCTGGTCCCGTCACCCCCCCCCTCCGATTCCGGGCGTCCTTTCTGACTAAAACCCCCTTTCAGTTCCCGGCGCCCTTTCAGTCTCCGGCAACATCCGGCGTCTGCGCTCCTTTGGTGACCTCTTTCTGCTGTCCTTTTCCCGCGGCGGCTCTCTCTGCCGTCCGTTCCCGCTGGCCCGCTTTTCAGTGGCTTTTTTCTGCGACAGCCTGCCCCCGGAGCGGGTCGCGATGCCGTGTGCGTTCCTTCGGCGCGGCGGTCCAAAGCGTATAAATTGCCCTTCGGCGCCCGTGTTTCGGAGATTTTTCGTACCTTCGTGCAACGTATACCGATCACAACACAAAACACTATCCGATATGGACACGAACATGAAAGAGAGAGTAAGCCGCAAATTCGCGGAGCTCTTCGGTGAAGGAGCCGTGCTCTTCACCTCGCCCGGGCGCATCAACCTCATCGGCGAGCATACCGACTACAACGGGGGATTTGTCTTCCCGGGAGCCGTCGACAAGGGGATCATTGCGGCGATCCGTCCCAACGGCACGGACCGCGTGCG
>OICB01000509.1_pt1 | contig 21275 bp, 19 predicted proteins | sample 1581121 | NCBI WGS metagenome assembly OICB01 (sample SAMEA3882544, study PRJEB24775) | human gut metagenome | biome: human-associated habitat; feature: intestine environment; material: feces | place: Netherlands | collected 2009/2010 | reverse complement strand
GTCGAGCAGCACGTCGCCCGGCGTGCTCGCCTTTTTCTCCACGTGGAAATTGACGCTGCGTCCGACCATCATGGCCGAGAGCTGCTCGGCGGTGGTATTTTTCGTCTCGACCGTGCCGATGCACTTGCCCTTGCGCAGAACGGTGCAGCGGTCGGCCACGGCCATGATCTCCTGCAGCTTGTGCGAGATGAACAGGATCGACTTGCCCTCGGCCGCGAGCCCGCGCATGATCTGCATCAGCTCGCTGATCTCCTGCGGGGTGAGCACGGCGGTCGGCTCGTCGAAGATGAGGATCTCGTTGTCGCGGTAGAGCATCTTCAGGATCTCGGTACGCTGCTGCATACCCACAGTGATATCCTCCACCTTGGCGTCCAAGTCCACGTGCAGGCCGTACCGCTTGGAGAGCTCCTCGACCTTCCTCCGCGCTTCCTTTTTCTGCAGGAAGCCGCACTTCGTCGTTTCGGCGCCCAGAATGATGTTGTCCAGCACGGAGAATACCTCCACCAGCTTGAAGTGCTGGTGGACCATGCCGATACCCAGTGCCGTGGCATCGTTGGGATCGTTGATCTTCACCGTCTGGCCGTTCTTGCGTATCTCGCCCGCCTCGGGCTGGTACAGGCCGAACAGCACGCTCATCAGCGTGGATTTGCCGGCGCCGTTTTCGCCCAGCAGCGCGTGGATCTCTCCCTTTTTCAGTTGGAGGGTGATATCGTCGTTGGCCTTGATGCCGGGGAACTCCTTGGTAATGTGAAGCATCTCGATCACATACGAGGGAGTCTTATCCATGCCGCCACCTACTTTCCTCTATTATTTTGCCTAATGGCGATAAAGGCATAAATTTATTATATAGCATATATGCACAGATTGCAAGAAAAACAGCGGCGTTTTACGCCTCGCATCACGGCGCTTGACGCAAAAAAAAGAGACGCCTACGGGCGTCTCTTTTTTTGTTAAGTACGTTCCGATTACTTGACCAGGTTCAGGGTCAGGCTGTCGGTGCTGTCCAGCTTGGAGTAGTCGTTGTCGACGACCAGAGAACCATCGGCCATCTTGGCCAGCATGGCGTTGTAGTCGTCCACAGTCCACTTGGTCAGGGACCAGGTAGCGGTGGGCAGGCCCACAGCGTTGTCCTTGGCGCCCAGGGTCACGAAGGTGCCGCCGATCTCGTCGAAGGAACCGTCATAGACCTTGCCGCAAGCCCACTGCACGGAGGCGGACAGGCCCTTCATAGCGGAGGTGATAACGGTATCGGACTGGCTGGACTGGTCAACGTCCACGCCCACCACGGCGCCGTCGTTAGCGGCAGCGGCAGCGGCGACAGACTGGAACATATTACCGCCGCAGGCGAAGATGACCTCGGTGCCGTTCTCATACCAGCCGGAAGCCATGGTCTGCAGCTCGGTGGAAGCGGAGAAGGAAGCGCCATACAGCCAGGAGTAGTTCATCTCGACCTTCACGCCCATCTCAGCAGCAGCAGCGGAAGCGCCCTGCACGAAGCCGTAGCCGTAACGGCAGCAAGCGGGGTTGTCGCCGCCGCCACCACCGGTGAAGCCCAGCTTGGTGTAGCCTTCCTTAACAACAGCGTAACCGGCCAGATAGCCGCACTGCTCTTCCTGGAAGCAGATGCCCAGAACGTTCTTCAGGGCGGTGCCGTCCTCGGTGGTCACAGCGCTGTCGCGGTCCACGAACACGAACTTGACATCGGTGAACTCAGCAGCGGCCTTGGTCAGGGCAGTGGCCTGCATAAAGCCGGCAGCCACGATGACCTTGGCGCCGCCCTCGGCAGCAGCCTTCATGGCATCGTAACGGTCGTCATCGGTAGCCTGGTCGCCGTTGGCGGGCTGATAGTACTTGTAGCTCAGGCCGTTGTTGGCAGCGTACAGCTTCACGCCGTCGAAGGTGCCCTGGTTGAAGGACTTATCCTTCAGTTGGCCCACGTCGGTGACGAAAGCGATCTCGTACTTGCCATCCTCGGAGGTCATCTCGTCGGCGATCTCGTCGGCGTTGGTGATCTCGGTGACTTCGGGGTTGTCGCCCTGGTTGTCGTCGGTCTTGGGGTCGTCCTTCTTGTCGCCGCAAGCGACCAGGGACAGCGCCATAACCAGAGCCAGGATCATAGCAAGAAACTTCTTCATGGTTATTCTACCTTCCTCAATTTTTTTATTTTCGCGCCTTGCGGCGGGAAAACCATCATTTCGGCACGGGGTCTTCCTCCCCCTGTGCCTTGCGCATTATAGCAGACTTTTTCGCCTTTGGCAAGTGAAAACCGCATTTTGCGGTAGAAATGTAAACAAATGTCATCAAAAATTTACATTTTGTTTGCGCGAAATGCACAAATGTATCACACATAGCGACAGCGCGAGATATCCTCCCGCGCTGTCGTGACCGTTGTTTACTTCTTGGCGGCCATCTTCACAGCCACCTCCAGGGCGATCTTCATCATATTGGTGAAGGTGGTCTGGCGCTCATCGGCGGACAGCTCGGTGCCGTTGACCAGGTTGTCGGAGATGGAGCAGATGGCCAGCGCCCGCTTGCCGGTATAGGCGGCGGTGCAGTACAGACCGGCGGCCTCCATCTCCACGGCCATGACGCCCATCTTGGCGAAGCGCATGTTGCGCCCGGCGGCGTCATAGAACGTGTCGGAGGAGTACAGGTTGCCCACGGGCATTTTCACGCCCAGCTCCCCGGCGCTCTCTACGGCGGCCATCAGCAGTTCAAAATCGCAGATGGGCGCGTAGCTGCCGCCCAGCTCGTACTGGCTGGCAAAATCGGAATTGGTGCAGGCGCCCTGACCGGCCACCACGCTGCCCAGCTCCAGGTCGGCCCGCATGGCGCCGGCGCTGCCCACGCGGATAATGTTCTCCACATCATACTGGGTGTACAGCTCATAGGAATAGATGCCGATGGACGGGATACCCATGCCGCTGGCCATCACGGACACCGGCACGCCCTTGTAGGTGCCGGTATAGCCCTGCACACCGCGGACGTTGTTCACCAGCTTCGGCTCGGTGAGAAATGTCTCGGCAATGAACTTGGCCCGCAGCGGATCGCCGGGCATGAGAACGGTCTTGGCGAAATCGCCCTTGTTGGCGTTATTGTGGGGAGTCGGCATAGTGGTTCCTCCTTATATTTACTGTTCCATGGCCTTCACGGCCTTGACGATACGGCTGGTGCCCAGACGGTCCGCGCCCAGGGCGATGAAATCTTTGGCGTCGTTCAGATCCGCGATGCCGCCGGCGGCCTTGATCTTCACATGGGGCGCCACGTGGGCCTTGAACAGCGCCACGTCCTCACGGGTGGCGCCGCCTCCGCCAAAGCCGGTGGATGTCTTGATGTAGTCCGCGCCGGACTCGGACACCACGCGGCACATCTCGATCTTCTCCGCGTCCGTCAGCAGGCACGTCTCGATGATGACCTTCAGCAGCTTGCCGCCGCAGGCCGCCTTGATCTGGCGGATCTCATCCAGCACCTTGTCGTACAGGCCGTCCTTCACCCAACCGATGTTGATGACCATGTCCACCTCGGACGCGCCGTTTTTCACCGCGTCGGCAGCCTCGAAGCACTTGGCGGCGGTGGTGTCGTAGCCGTTGGGAAAACCGATGACGGTGCAGACGGCGATCTTGCCGTCCACATAACCCGCCGCCTGCTTCACATAGCTGGCGGGAATGCACACGCTGGCGCAGCCGTACTTGATGCCGTCGTCGCAGATGGCCTTGATCTCATTCCAGGTGGCACCTTGTGCCAGCAGCGTGTGGTCCACGCGGGAGAGGATATTCTTCAACTCTTCGTTCATTATCTTCGCTCCTTTTCGGGATTTTGCGGTCATATATGTATATTGTACCACACACCGCGCGAAATAGCAACCCGCGCGGCCCAACGGCGCCCACCTGCTGCCGTTCCGTAAAAAAGGACCCGCCTGCTGAAGTGCGCTCTTTTCTCATTTCTCGCCGACAGTCACGCTGCCGTCCTCGCCCAGCACGGCGGGCACGATGGTGCTCCGCGTGTTCCGCGCGATGTTGTCCAGCCGCAGCCGGCTGGGGAAGTCGCTGAGCAGCGTGTACGCCACGCCGTGCTTCTTGGCCCGTCCCGTCCGGCCGATGCGGTGGATGTAATACTCGTTCTCCTCCGGCACCTCATAGTTGAACACCGCGTCCACATCGTCCACGTCGATGCCCCGGCTGGCCACGTCCGTGGCCACGAACACCCGCAACTTTCCGTCCCGGAACCGCTGCATGACCTCCTCCCGCTTCCGCTGGGGGATGTCCCCGTGGATGCACTGGGCGTCCACGCCCCGCATCTGCAAAAATTTTGTCAGCCGCTCCGTGCTGCCCTTGGTGTTGCAGAAGCAGATCACCCGGTCATAGTTCTCATGCGCCAGTATCTTCGCAATAGCGTCCACCTTGCCGTCGGAGGGCACCTCCAGCCGGTACTGCAAAATGTCCGGCTTGTTCTCCTTGGTGGCCTGCACCGTGATCTCCTCCGGGTCCCGCTGGTATACCCACGAGATGTCCATCACCTCCCGCGAGATGGTGGCGGAGAACATTCCCAGGTTTTTCCGGCTGGGGATCTTGTCCAGAATACGCGTCACGTCGTGGATAAAGCCCATGTCCAGCATCCGGTCCGCCTCGTCCAGCACCACCGTCTGCACGCTCTTCAAATTCACGGTCCGCCGCTTCATGTGGTCGCTCAGCCGCCCCGGCGTGGCCACCACGATCTGGGGCCGCCGCTTCAGCGCGTCGATCTGCTTGCCAATGGGCTGCCCGCCGTACAGACATACCAGCCGAACGCCCTCGTGGCACACGGCGATGTCCCGCATCTCGTCGGTGATCTGCATGGCCAGCTCCCGCGTGGGTGCCAGAATGACCGCCTGCACCTCCTCACTCTCCCGGTCGATGCGCTCGATGATGGGAATGCCGAAGGCCATGGTCTTGCCCGTGCCGGTGGGAGCCTTGGCGATCACGTCCTTCCCCGCCAGCATGGGGGGGATGCACCCGGCCTGCACGGGGGTGCTGACGGTGTAGTGCTTATTTCGTATGGCGCGCATGGTGGCCTCTGACAGGCCAAAGCTCTCAAACGGTGCGCCCTGTGTTACTTCCATAGTCGTTTCCTCATTTTTCCACATAGTATACCAATAAAGAATTATACCATATCTGTCAACGCCTTGCAACCGCGCAAAAAACCGTCCCCGCCGGCGGGGTAGCTCCGGCAGGGACGGTGCGGGGGAAGCGAATGTGTGCTGGGAAACATGAAGAATGTGAAGAAGGTCGTGGTATCCTGGCGGCATAGTGGTCAGTTATGCCGCTGTGCCCGGGCCGGTATCAGCCCCGGTTGCCGAAGAAGTAGTTATAAAACTCCTGCCAGTTTTCGGGCATCTGGCCGCTGTAGCCGCCGTTATTACCGCCCTGAGAGGAGGTGTCCTCCTCCGTGTCGGTGCCGGTGATCTGGGGCTGTTGGTCGAAGGTGATGTCGGTGGTGATGTAGCTGCCGTCGCGGAACACGGTCAGGGTGGCGGTGTCGCCGGCGCGGTAGCTCTTCAGCGCCGCGGACAGATCCTGACGGCTGGTCAGCGTGGTGTCACCCATCTTGGTGATCACGTCGCCCAGGCGCAGGCCGGCCTTGTCGCCGGCGCCGCCCTTGACAACGGAGTAGACGAACACGCCCTGATCGATGTCGATGCTGTACTGAGCGGCCATCTGGGAGTTCATGGTGCCCACGGTCACGGCCATGTATGCCTTGCCGGTGACGGCGCCGTTCTCCATAATGTCGGTGATGATGGACTTCACATCGTCAATGGGAATGGCGAAGCCCAGACCCTCCACCGTGGTGGTGGAGTAGGTGGAGTACTTGGCGGACACGATGCCCACCACCTCGCCGTACAGGTTCATCAGGGGGCCGCCGGAGTTGCCGGGATTGATGGAGCAGTCCACCTGGATCATGTTGAAGGGAGTGCCGTCCACGTTGATGGCGCGGTTGCAGCTGGACACATAGCCGCCGCTCATGGAGAACGTCAGCTCGCCCAGGGGATTGCCGATGGCCAGCACGGAGTCACCCACGTTCACATCGGCGCTGTTGCCCAATGTCACGGGGGTCAGCCCGGCGGCGTTGATCTTCAGCACCGCCACGTCGTAGTCGCTGTCGCCGCCGATGACGGTGGCATCGTAGGTGTCGCCGTTATACAGCGTTACCTTCACGGAGGAGGCGCCGCTGATCACGTGGTAGTTGGTGACGATGTAGCCGTCCTCGCTGATGATAAAGCCGCTGCCGCTGGAGGCGGACTGGGTGGTTTGACCGAACACGTTGGTGGTGGTGGAGCAGTTGATGGACACGGTGGAGTTCACCGTGGAGGCGTACACCTCGGCGGGCTGCATCTTGGTCTTGCCGTCCACCTTCTTGATCTGCACGGCAGTGGCCGTGCGGTCGCTCTCGCTGATGGTGGTGCCGCTGCCGGAGCCGCCCTTGGCCAGCGCCGCGCCGCCGTAGCCCGCTGCGCCGCCCACCACGGCGCAGGCCAGCACCAGCGCCGTGACCTTCACCCACGTCCTGTGGAAGAGGCCCTGCTTCCTCACCGGCGCGGTATACGTGTTCTCCTGCCGGGGTGCGGGCGCGTAGTCGTCGCGGGGCACCTCCCGGTTGGTGAAGCGGTACATATCGTTGTTGTTGAATTCGTCGTTATACATCGTAATGACCTCCTGTGTCGCAGTTTCGTATAAGGAGCACTCTCCCATCTTGCCGCCGAGGGGAAAGCGTGGTATGATGGAGAAAGCAGACATGAAGAAGGGTGCCTGCTTCGAAGGGGCTCATCGCTCTTTCTGTTTTATAGCATACTCGCTTTCCTTAATTCTACCTTTAAGTTTTGCAGGAAAACCGTGAACTTTCTTTGAACACCCGCCCGCAGGCGCCAAGCCTTCCCCTTGATGGGTCCGCGGTGTTGAATGACAGGCCGGTGGCCTGTCAGACCCGCGAACCGACCCGCAGGGAGACAGGTACCCTCATATCCCGGCGGCGTTAGCCGCCACCTACCCATTGCGGTGCTTCGCGCCGCAATGGGCGCGATTTGATAATCGCCAACGCCTCCAGCGCACCCGATCCTACCCTCGCACAGCGTCAGCGGCAGCGGCGCAGGGATAGTTTCGCGCCCCGGCGCGAACTACTTTTGTCTGCGGTGACAAAAGTAGCCAAAAGCACCGGCAGAAACTACGTTTCTGCACTTCCTCAGCGCGCTATACCCGGCAGTGATTTGCTGCGTATTCTCGCGGACATAGCCTTTCATCACCGTTGTCGGTCAAAAGGACTGCGTGTACGCTCACCGGCGCGGAGGCTGACGCGGCCGCTTGCTTCAGCCACGGCAGGCGTTTTCGCTCCTACCGCCAGCCCCCAAAGCCTTCCCCTCGAGTGGCGCACCCCCTCAAGCCTTCCCCCTGGGGGGTTCGCGGTATTGAATGACACGCCGGTGGCGTGTCAGATCCGCGGACCGACCCGCAGGGAGACAGATGCCAGCGAAGCTGACGGATGAGGGGTCTTTCGTCTCCTGTCCCGCCCGCAGGCGGCGTCCCCATACCACGGCGGCGTTAGCCGCCACCTACCCATTGCGGTGCTTCGCGCCGCAATGGGCGCGATTTGATAATCGCCAAAAACGACCAGCGTACCAGCCCCTACCCTCGCTGTTGTCAGCGGCAGCGGCGCAAGAGGTACAAGCAGTCCCCTGAACCGACAATGTTACCCACCGCACTTCATGCGCGAGTGCATACCGCCAAATCTGCATGACCCACAGCGCGCCAAGGGGTCCTTAGACCGTAGGTCTAAGTGGTTTTCTTTGGTACCTTTCTTTTTACAAAAAAAGAAAGGTACTCGTGCCGGGGCACGAAACGCCCCAGCTTGCGCCCGCAGGCGCAACACCTGCACATTCCCGCGCAAGGAAGTCTTGAAACGTAGTTTCAAGTGGCGCTTTTGGTTACTTTTGTCGCCGGGGACAAAAGTAACTCGCGCTCGGGAGCGCGAAACTCTCCCCCCCGCGCCCGCAGGCGCAGCATCTTCCGCCGCCGTGGCGGCGGCCCCCCAACAAAACATAAAAAAGAGACCGCCTTGCGGTCTCTTTTTTATTACATTCTGCCGCTGATCCGCAGTCGGTTCAGCGCGCGGGCCAGGTTGCCCTGGGCCAGCTGGTACTCAGCCATGCTGCGCTTCTGCCGCAGCTCCTCCTCCGCCTCCCGGCGGGCCCGGAGCGCGCGGTTCACGTCGATATCCTCCGGCCACTCCGCCGCGTCCAGCAGCAGAAGCACCCGGTCCCCGTCGATCTTGAATAGGCCCGGCGCCACCGCCGCCCGGCGGTGCTCGCCGTCCTCCGTCTCGAACCGCAGCTCGCCGGCGCACACCGCGCCCACAGCGTTGCTGTGGCCGGCCAGCACACCGTACTAGCCGTCCGTCACGGGGATGACCGCCGACACGCACTTGCCCTGAAAGAAGGGCACGCTGGCCGCCAGCACGTCCAGTTGGAACACGGCCGCCATCACATACCGCCTTTCTTCAGCTCCTCGGCCTTGCGCTTCACGTCGTCAATGGTGCCCGCGTTGAAAAACGCCGCCTCGGGATACTCGTCCATCGCGCCGGACAATATCTCCTTAAAGCCCCGCAGCGTCTCGTGCAGGGGCACAAACACGCCGGGTGCGCCGCTGAACTTCTCCGCCACATAGAAGGGCTGGGACAGGAACCGCTGGATACGGCGCGCCCGCGCCACGGTCTTCTTGTCCTCGTCGCTGAGCTCTTCCATGCCCAGAATGGCGATGATATCCTGCAGCTCCCGATACTTCTGCAGCGTGGACTGCACCGCCCGGGCGATGTTGTAGTGCTCCTCGCCCACGATGTCCGGCTCCAGAATGCGGGAGGTGGACTCCAGCGGGTCCACAGCGGGATAGATGCCCTGCTCCGCGATCTTACGGCTCAGCACCGTGGTAGCGTCCAGATGGGAGAACGTGGTGGCCGGCGCCGGGTCGGTCAGGTCGTCCGCGGGCACATACACCGCCTGCACGGAGGTAACAGACCCGTTCTTGGTGGAGGTGATGCGCTCCTGCAGTGCGCCCATCTCCCCCGCCAGCGTGGGCTGATAGCCAACGGCGGAGGGCATACGGCCCAGCAGCGTGGAAACCTCGCTGCCCGCCTGGACAAAACGGAAAATATTGTCGATAAACAGCAGCACGTCCTTGTGCTCCTGGTCGCGGAAGTACTCCGCCATGGTCAGGCCCGACAGCGCCACGCGCATACGCACGCCGGGGGACTCGTTCATCTGCCCGAAAACCAGCGCCGTCTTGTCGGACACGCCGCTTTCCCTCATCTCGCCCCACAGGTCGTTGCCCTCGCGGCTGCGCTCGCCCACGCCGGTGAAGATAGAGTAGCCGCCGTGCTCCATAGCCACATTGTGGATCAGCTCTTGGATCAGCACGGTCTTGCCCACGCCGGCGCCGCCGAACAGACCGATCTTACCGCCCTTTGGATACGGCTCGATCAGGTCGATGACCTTGATGCCCGTCTCCAGAATATCCGCGGCGGGCATCTGCTCGGCGAAGGTCGGCGCGGCGCGGTGGATCTCCCACCGGGGCGCGCTCTCGTCCACCGGCGGTTCGCCGTCGATGGGATCGCCCAGCACGTTGAACATACGTCCCAGCGTCTTCTCACCCACCGGCACCCGGATACCGTGTCCTGTGGCGGTGACGGTCAGCCCGCGGGCAAGCCCGTCGCTGCCTGCCATCATCACGCAGCGTACGGTCTTGTTCTCCAGGTGCTGCTCCACCTCCATGGTATAGCGCTGACCGTTCGCCTCCACGGTCAAGGCCTCATTGATGGCGGGCAGGCTCCCCTCCGGGAAGCGCACGTCGATAACGGGGCCGGAAATGCCCGTGATAGTACCTTGTTTCATTGAGGTCAGCCCTCCTTTTCTTTCTTGCTGCGCTGGGCGCGCTCACCGGCGGAGACCTCGGTGATCTCCTGGGTGATGGCGGCCTGGCGCGCCCGGTTGTACTGGACAGACAGGTCCTTCAGCAGCTCCTCCGCGTTCTGATCCGCCGCGTTCATGGCGGTCATGCGGGCGCTCTGCTCGCTGCAGAAGCTGTCCACCAGCGCGCTGTAAATATAGCCGGTCAGGCAGCTGCGGGCGGCGTTGTCCAGCACCGCCCCTGCGGACGGCACGAACTCATACGCCTTATCCCCGGCGGCAGCCGCCGCGGCGGCGTGAAAGTGCTCCCGGTGCATCGGCAGGATCCTCTCCTGCCGCACCACAGCCTCCAGGCCGTTCTTCATGTCGGTATAGATGACCCATACCGCGCTGATCTCTCCCGCGTCGAACCGTTCCAGCAGTAGCTCCGCGATGTGCCGCGCCCGGTCCAGCGTAGGGTTCTGCGCCGTGTAGTGAAAGCTCTCCTCGATGGCGATCCCCCGCTGGGCAAACCAGCGCCGGCCGTACTCGCCCACCACATACAACGCCGCGTCGCCGTGGGCGGTCAGCAGCTGCTGCGCCTGCCGGATGGCGTTCTGGTTGTACGCGCCGGCCAGTCCCTTGTCCGCCGTGATCAGCAGGCACGCCGGCACGCCGGGCAGGGGCTTGGCATTGGGATCCACCGGATCCACATACCGGCTCTCTATGGTGCTGTCCGCGTTGAACACGCGGCCGATCTCCGTCTGCAATGCCTGGAAATAAGGCCGTGTGTTGTCCAGATCCTGCTTGGCCTTCCGCAGCTTCGCCTGGGAGATCAGATACATGGCGTGGGTGATCTTCTGGGTCTGCCGTACGCCTCCGATGCGCCGGCGGATCTCACTGGTGCTGGCCATGCGCTCACCGCCCGCCCGTGCGCTTGAATTTCTCCAGCGCGGTCCTGGCAAAGTCGTTGATCTGGCCACGCAGCTCGTCGTCCAGCGCCGCGCCCTGCTCCAGCTGGAGCATCAGGCTCTGCCGCTGCGCGGCGAACTCGCCCAGCAGGAAGTCCCGCAGGGCGCACACCTGGGCCACCGGCACCTGCTGATAGAGGTGCGCCATGGCCGTCACCAGCGTGACGATCTGCTGTCCCTGGCTCAGCGGGGCGCTGCGCCCCTGCCGCAGGATATACATCAGGCTCTGGCCGTAGGCCAGCTGGCTCTTCGTCTCCTCGTCCAGATCGCTGGAGAACTGGGTGAACACCTCCATCTCGCGGTACTGCGCCAGATCCAGACGCAGGGTGCCCACGGCCTTCTTCATAGCCTTGGTCTGGGCCGCGCCGCCCACACGGGACACGGACAGACCCACGTTCACCGCCGGCCGGTGGCCGGAGAAGAACAGACTGCTCTCCAGAAAGATCTGACCGTCGGTGATGGAGATGATGTTGGTGGGGATATAGGCCGACACGTCGCCCGCCTGGGTCTCCACGATGGGCAGGGCGGTCATGCTGCCGCCGCCGCGCTCGTCGCTGAGCCGCGCCGCGCGCTCCAGCAGACGGGAGTGCAGATAGAACACGTCGCCGGGATACGCCTCGCGTCCGGGGGACCGCCCCAGCAGCAGGCTCAGCGCACGGTAAGCGATGGCGTGCTTGCTCAGATCGTCGTACACGATCAGCACGTCCTTGCCCTTGTTCATGAAATATTCGCCGATGGCCGCGCCGGCATAGGGCGCGATGTACTGCATGGACGCGGACTCGCCCGCGCCGGCGCACACGACGATGGTGTAGCGCATGGCGTCGTGCTTCCGCAGCAGCTCGGCGATCTGCGCCACGGAGCTGGCCTTCTGGCCGATGGCCACGTAGATGCAGATCATATCCTTCCCCTTCTGGTTCAGGATGGTGTCGATGGCGATAGCGGTCTTGCCGGTCTGGCGGTCGCCGATGATCAGCTCACGCTGGCCCCGACCGATGGGGAACATGGAGTCGATGGATAGAATGCCTGTCTGCATGGGGGTATTCACCGGCTGGCGGTCAATAATGCCGGGTGCCGGGCTCTCGATCATGCGGTATTCGTCCACCCGGATGTCTCCGCCGCCGTCGATGGGCGCGCCCAGGGCGTCCACCACGCGGCCGATCATACCGTCGGACACGCCGATACCGGCGGTCTTGCCGGTGCGGTACACCGCCGTGCCCTCGCTGACCTCCTCCACGCGGCCGAACAGGATGCAGCCGATACGGCCGGAGCGCAGCTCCTGCACCATGCCCCGGATGCCGCCTTCAAACAGCAGGATCTCGCCGTAGGTAGCGCCCTCCAGGCCCTCCACATAGGCGATCCCGTCCGCCACGGTCAGTACGCTGCCCACCTCGCGGGCGCATACCTCCGGCACCCAGCTCTTCACCGCGTCCCGGATCAGGGGGATGACGGAGCCCTCACTCTTCAGTCCGGTCAGCCGTTCCTTCAGCTGCTCCAGCCGGCCCTCCGCCGTCCAGTCGATGACCTCGCTGCCCAGCTCAATGCGGAATCCGCCCTGTGCGGTGCGGTCCTCCTGCCAGACCAGCTCGACGGCCTTGCCGTACTTTTTCGACAGCACATCCTCCAGCTTCTCTTTCTGCGCGCTGTCCGGCGGACAAGCGCTGAGCAGTTTCGCCGTCAGGCGTGCATCAGTGTTCATTCTGTTCCTCCTTCGCGGCATTCACGAAGGCGTCATAGGCCTGGGCCGTCTGGGCGGCCATCAGCTTCTCCATGGCGTCCTCGGCAATAGCCACCGCCTCGCGGTTGGCCTCGGCCACGATCTTCTGGCGCTCGCTCTCGGCGGCGTCCTTGGCATCGGACAGGATCTTGTCCGCCTGCGCCTTGGCCGCGTCGCGCTGCTGCTGGGCAAAGGCCTCCGCCTCCTTGGCGGCGGCGGCACGCTTCTCCTCCAGCACGGCGTCAAAGTCCGCCTCCCGCTGGGCCATGGCGTCCTTCAGCGCCTCGGTGTCCTTCTCCCGCGCCACGGCGGCGGCTTCCATATCCGCATAGTGCTTCTCGCGCTTTTCCATAAAGCGCTTCACCGGCTTGAACAGCAGCAGATACAGACCGCCCACCAGGATGGAGAAGTTGAAGAAGTGCAGCAATATCTGCTGCCAATCAATATTCAGAGGGATATTCATAGCTTCTCTCCCCGTTTCTTACAGCACGAAGATGATCAGGATGACCACCAGCAGGGCATAGATGATAGCCGTTTCCAGGAACACCAGACCCAGCATCATGGTGGTGCGGATCTTACCCTCGGCCTCCGGCTGACGGGCGATACCCTCGGCGGACTTGGCGATAGCCATACCCATACCGATTGCGCCGCCGGCGGCAGCCACACCGATGGCAACACCGGAAGCGATAGCCTTGGCGCTCACGCCGCTGTCGGCTGCTTCCTCGGTCTGGGCGGCGGTGCCGTCGGCAGGTGCGGTATCGGCGAACGCGGTCACGGTGAGCAGGGCAGTCAGTGCCAGCACCAGGCACAGCAGCAGGGCAAAGGCCTTCTTATTGAACAGCTTTTTCATGGTTTCTCTTTCCTCCGTCAGTTATTTACAGTTTCAGCTTTGATTTTTTTGTTTTTCTTGGGCTTGGGTGCGTGCTTTTCCGTAGTCTCTCCGTAGAACATGGAGGTCAGCGTGGTCAGCACGTAGGCCTGGATCAGCGCGTGGAGCAGCGTGAACAGCACGCCCACCACCACCGGCACAACGAAGCTCAGGGACACATAATAGTACACCAGCTCCGTCACCAGCAGGCCGCTGAGCAGCGCGCCGAACATACGGAAGCTCATGGAGATGGGCAGGGAGAAATCCTTGAGGGCCTTGCCCGCGCCCTTTGCGCCGTTGGCCACGATGCCGCCCACCAGGATCACGCCGTAGGACAGGCAGCCCAGGGAGATGGCCGCGTTCACGTCCGACAGCGGGGCCGGCAGCGCGATGGTGTGTCCGCCCGTGGTGATGGCCTGGAAGCCGAACAGCTCAAACAGCGTTCCCACGAAGATGTACACGCCCGCGCCGAAGATGTATGCGCCCAGGAACTTGTTGCGATGCGGGCTGTTGCCCTTGGCCATCCCGTCGAACAGCCCTACCACGGTCTCCAGCGCCATCTGCAGCTTTCCCGGTACCATCTTGAACCGGGGGATAACGAACACCCGCAGCAGTATCGCCGCCAGCAGCAGTGCGCCCACCACCACCAGCGAGGATATGTACGCCGGGTTCACGTCCTTCAGCCCGAACAGGCTGATGCGGTTCGTCCCGTGGAGCACTGCGTCACGCATGGCCTCCTGCACCGACTCTGACTTCCCGTGTCCGGGAACCAGCAGAGAACCGGCCAGGAACGCCGCGGTGATCAGCAGCCACACCACGATGAACCTGATTTTCTTCTTTTTTTCCATTCGTCTTTCACCTTTTACATCCGGTAAAATTTTTGTGCCGCGTCGCGTCGTAAAACGGCAGAAGCGGCACGGCGCCGACCCCGCCCTTCCGATTTCTTGTCGAAATCTTAACGTGTGGTACCGGCATCTTGACACTTCTTTTTTATTATAATAAAAACCCTGTGCTAACACAAGCTTTTTTTCGCCGCATTGCCTCCAACATTCCGCAGAAACCGTCACATTTTTTATCATCCCCCCTTATCTGACAGTCCCACCGTCTTTTCCCCCGCTCTGCCGCCCCGGCCGCCCCGCAAAAAGCAGAGCGCCCCGCAGCAGCGGGGCGCTCTGTCGTCGTTATTTCCCGTTTCGTTTCTTGGCGAAGGCCGCCTTCTTCCGTGGCGACATCTTCCCCTTCTGCGCCAGCGGCTTCGCCGTGGGCGTCCCCCGCCGCCCCCGGTTGCCGGAGGCCTCCTTTTTCCGCCGCGGCTGTCTCTCCGGCCTCTCCGGCCTCTCCGGCTTGACCGGCGGCTGACCGTAGGGCTCCCCTTTCCGCGGCCGGATCAGGCACTTCTTCTCGTACCCGATCAGGTCTGTCCGCCCCGTCTCCTCCAGGGCCTCCACCACCAGCGCCCGCTTCTCCGGCCGCGACCACTGCAAAAGCGCCCGCTGCATGGCCTTCTCCTTGGGATCCCTGGCCACATACACCTCCGACATATCCCGCGGATCGATGCCCGTGTAATACATACAGGTGGACAGCGTTCCCGGCGTGGGATAGAAATCCTGCACCTGCTCCGGCGTCCTGCCGTTTTTGTGCAGGAACTCCGCCAGCTCCACCGCGTCGCTGAGGGTACATCCTGGGTGGCTGGACATCAGATACGGCACCAGATACTGCTCCGTGCCACCCTCCTCGTTCAGCTTCTGGTACTGCCGCCAGAACTTCAGAAACACGTCAAAGTGCGGCTTTCCCATGTAGTCCAGCACCGAGCTGACGCAGTGCTCCGGCGCCACCTTCAGCTGTCCCGAGATATGGTACTTCACCAGCTCCTTAAAGAACGACCTGTCCTTGTCCTGCAGCATATAGTCGTACCGGATGCCGCTCCGCACGAACACCCGCTTGATCCCCGGCAGCTCCCGCATCCGCCGCAGCAGCTCCGTGTACTCCGAGTGATCCGCGTCCAGGTTCGGGCACGGCTCCGGCGCCAGGCAGCTGCGGTTCTTGCACATACCGCACCGCTTCTGCTTCTGGCAGCTGGTGTGGCGGAAGTTGGCGCTTGGCCCGCCCACGTCGTGGATGTACCCCTTGAACCCCGGCTCGCGGGTCAGCAGCTCCGCCTCCTCCAGCACCGACTCGATGGACCGGCTGGTGACCATCCGCCCCTGGTGGAAGGCCAGCGCACAGAAGTTGCACCCGCCGAAGCATCCCCGGTTGTGGGTGATGGAAAACTGTACCTCCTCGATGGCCGGTATGCCGTTCTTATACATGGGATGCACCTGCCGGGTGTAGGGCAGGGCGTACAGGGCGTCCAGCTCCTCCCGCCGCAGCGGCCGCGCCGGCGGGTTCACCACCAGATACCGCCCCTCGCAGGGCTGCACCACCGCGCAGCCCCGGATGGGATCATGCTCGTCGTATTCGATCTTCGTCGCCCGGGCATAGGCCGCCTTGTCCGCGCATACCGCCTCATACCCCGGCGCGTCCGCCCTGTGGAACTTCAGCTCACCCACCTGGTCGGTGATGTACGCCGTCCCCGGTATATCCGTCAGCTCCGACGGCGGTGCCTTCCTCGCCAGACGCCGGGCGATCTCCGCCGTGGCGCTCTCCCCCATGCCGTACACCAGCAGGTCCGCCGGCGCGTCGAACAGTATGCTCCGCCGCACCTTGTCGTCCCAGTAGTCGTAGTGGGCGAACCGCCGCAGCGACGCCTCCAGCCCGCCGATAACGATGGGCACGTCCGGCCACGCCTCCCGCACCCGGTTGGCGTACACGATGGTGGGCCGATCCGGCCGCTTGCCCATCTCTCCGCCCTCGCTGTACAGGTCCCGGGTCCGCCGCCGCTTGGCCACCGTGTAGTGGGCCACCATCGAGTCCAGGTTCCCCCCGCCGATCAGCACCCCGTACCGGGGCTTGCCCATGGCCCGGAAGTCCTCCGCCGAGTGCCAGTCCGGCTGGGGCAGTATCGCCACCCGATAGCCCCTGCTCTCCAGCAGCCGCGCGATCAGTGTGGTGCCGAAGCTGGGGTGGTCGATATACCCGTCCGCCGTCACCACCAGAAAGTCATAGTAATACCAGCCCCGGTCGATCATCTCCTCCCGGCTCACCGGCAGAAATTCCATTCCTTTTTCCATGTGTTTTCACTCCCAACTTCCATCCTATCTTCGTCCCCCCTCCCGTCCGCAGGCGTCAGCCTTCCCCCTGATGAGGTCACAGGGAGACGGGATCCCAGGCCGCACAAGCCCAAGCCTTCCCCCTTGATGGTTCGCGGTGTTGAATGGCGTACCCCCGTTAGCCTTCCCCTTGATGGGTCCGCGGTATTGAATGACACGCCGGTGGCGTGTCAGACCCGCGGACCGACCCGCAGGGAGACAGGTGGCGCACAGCGCCGGATGAGGGGTCCCTCGTCCTCACCGCGGCGGCGAAACTCCCGCCGCGGGAATTTATTTGTTGCACTCCGTCTCACGCTGCATTATAATGGACAAAAAATCAGGAACGAGGTGTATCACCATGACCTATGGCTTTATCGGCACCGGCAACATGGGTGGGGCGCTGGCCCGCGCCCTGGTCAGGGAAGTCTCTCCCTTAGATGTGTATCTCAACAACCGCACTCCCGCCAAGGCGGAGGCCCTGGCAGCAGAGCTGGGGGCCCGGGCGGACACCGCTGCCCACATCGCCGCTGCCTGTGACTATATCTTCCTGGGCGTCAAGCCCAACCTCATCGCCGGCGTGCTGGCCCAGCTGGCCCCCACGCTGGCGCAGCGGACGGACAAGCCCGTGCTGGTGTCCATGGCCGCCGGCGTCACCATCGCCGCGCTGGAGCAGGCTGCTCCCGGCTGCCCCATCCTGCGTATCATGCCCAACACCGCCTGCGCCGTGGGGGCGGGGCTGACGCTGTACGATGCCAACGCCCTGCTGACGAAACCACAGCTGGACGCCTTCCTGGCGGACATGGCCGCCTCCGGACGGCTGGAGGCGTTGCCGGAGCACCTGATCGACGCGGGCAGCGCCGTGGCCGGCTGCGGCGGTGCCTTTGCCTGCCTGTTCATGGAGGGCCTGGCCGACGGTGCCGTCACCTGCGGCCTGCCCCGTGACAAGGCCAACACCTTCGCGGCCCAGATGCTGCTGGGCGCGGCCCGGCTGGCCCTGGAAAGCGGCAAGCCCTTCGGACAGATGAAGGACGAGATCTGTTCCCCCGGCGGCACCACCATTGCCGGTGTCCGCGCGCTGGAGGAGGGGGGCCTCCGCGCCGCCGCCATGAACGCTGTCATCGCCGCCTACGAAAAGACCCTTCAGCTGAAGAAGTGAACCACGCCGCCCCCGGCTCAGCCGGGGGCGGCGTATCGTGTAAAGGAAGGCCCTCCCCACCGGGGAGGGCCTTTGTCTTTATTTTCCGTACAGGCAGTAGATGAGCCAGTTTAAAAACCGTGCTGGCAGCACCTTGGCCAGGAAGGTGAAGAACTTGTAGTCGAAGCGTATGGCGTACAGCGGGTGGTGATGTCCCTCCCGCATGGCCACACTGGCGATGTACGCCCCGGCCTTGGCCGGGTCCATGCCCGTCTCCTCATCGTGCTCCATGCGCTTCACGGACCGGGAGATGCGTCCCTGATAGATGTCGTCTCCCGCACTGACCTTCCGCCGCGCGGCGGTGAAGCCCGTGTGGATATCCCCCGGCATCACGGCGCATACCGTCACGCCGAAGGGCCGCAGCTCGTTGGCCAGCGCCATGGTGTAGGCGTTGACAGCCGCCTTGGTGGCGGAGTAATAGGCCTGGAAGGGGATGGGCACCGGCGCGGCCACGGAGCTCAGGTTCACGATCCTTCCCCGGCCCGCCTGCCGCATCAGGGGCACCACGGCCCGGTTCATGTTCACCATGCCGAAGAAGTTGACGTCGAACAGCGCCTTGGCCTCCGCCGTCTCCGTGAACTCGATAGCCCCGGAGATGCCGAAGCCCGCGTTGTTCACCAGCACGTCGATGTGCCCCTCCGCCGCCATGATCTGCGCCACGGCGTCGTTGACTGCCTGCTGGTCCGTCACGTCGGCGGCGATGTGGTGCAGACCCTCCACGCCCTCCGCCCGGCGGGACAGCTCATACACGGTATAGCCCGCGTCCTTCAGCGCCAGGGCGGTAGACCGCCCGATGCCGGAGGTGCCGCCGGTGACGACAGCGACCTTACTCATGGGCCATCACCTCCCCGATGATGTCCATGGCCTCGTCCAGCAGGGCCTCCGTGTGGGTGGCCATATAGCTGGTCCGCAGCAGCGCCTCGCCCTCCGGTGTGGCCGGCGGCAGCGTGGGGTTCACATACACGCCCCGGTCGTAGATCTCCGCCGCTACCCGCAGCGTCCGGTACGTCTCATAGGTGTAGATGGGGATGATAGGCGTGGGTGCCTCCAGCGCCGAGGGCCGGATGGTCAGTCCCCGGTCCGTCAGCCCCTTCCGGGCATACAGGCTCAGCTGGCGCAGGCGCTCCGGCAGCTCCGGATGCGCCTCCAGCTTCCGCAGGGCCGAGAGCGCCGTGGCGCAGTTGGCCGGCGGGATGGACGCCGAGAAGATGAATGGCCGCGATGCGTGCCGCACGAAATCCGCCACCTCCGCGCTGGCGGCCATATAGCCGCCCAGCGACGCCAGCGACTTGGAGAAGGTCCCCATGTACACGTCCACCTGGTCCTCCAGGCCAAAGTAGCTGGCCGTGCCCCGGCCGCCCTCGCCCAGCACGCCCAGCCCGTGAGCGTCGTCCACCATGACCCGTGCGCCGTACTGCTTCGCCAGGGCGCAGATCTCCGGCAGCTTGGCGATGTCGCCGCCCATGGAGAACACACCGTCGGTGACGATCAGCGCTCCGGCCGTCTCCGGCACCTTCTGCAGGCACTTTTCCAGCTCCGCCATGTCGCTGTGGCGATAGCGCAGCATTTTGCCGTAGGACAGCTGGCACCCGGCGTAGATGCTGGCGTGGTTCTCCCGGTCACAGATCACGTAGTCGTGCCGCCCCACCAGGGCGGAGATAATGCCCACGTTGGACTGGAACCCGGTGCCGAAGGTCACCACCCCCGGCTTCCGCAGGAACCTCGCCAGCTCCGCCTCCAGCTCCAGATGCATCTCCAGCGTGCCGTTGAGGAACCGCGACCCGGAGCACCCGGTGCCGTACTGCTCCAGCGCCCGGATGCCGGCCTCGATGACCTCCGGGTCCGTAGTCAGTCCCAGATAGTTGTTGGAGCCCAGCATGATGCGGCGCTTGCCCTCCATCTGCACCTCCACATCCTGCCGGGACTGCAGGGCGTGAAAGTAGGGGTATACGCCCTTTTCCTTCAATTCCCCCGCCAGGGACGGCGCAAAGCACTTCTCAAAGATATCCATACAAGACCTCTCTATCTGATATAGAATATTAGCATAAACAAAAAGTTAGCGAGATGATATCGCCTTTTTTGGGTGAAAATATTATATAGGCAGATAGAAAACTTGTCAACGTCTACTTGCGTCAGCGCGCCTGTCCGTCGATAACGTCCAGCAGCCGCAGTATGCCCCGGCTCAGCGCTGCCGCCCCGCACACCGTGCAGATCATCGTGATGGCTGTCATAAAAACGTCCTCCTTGCTGTGTTTTCCCCATCATAGCAAGGCTGCTGTCCAAAAAAACGGACAGAAAAATTCTTTCAAAAGCCATGGAACCTTTTTTGCCCTGCGCGCATCTAAGGGGTGTACAAAGAAAAGGACACTGTGTCCCACCCGGAGACACAGCCCGCCAAAAGAAAGGAAGTATGTACGATGAAAAAGTTTATTTGTGCTGTATTGGTACTGGTGATGGTGCTCTCTCTGGCCGCCTGCGGCAGCAAGCAGGATGACAACGGCGGCAAGACCGACGTGGACCTGACGGCCCAAGAGGTACTGGACAAGCTGAAGGAGACTCTGGGCGACAGCTACGGCTGTGACGCGCAGGATGACGAGGACCGCATGACCAACTACTACGGCCTGGATATGTCCCAGGTGGACAGCTGGGCGTCCGAGGCCAGCTCCATGAGCGCCCTTGACCCCAGCACCGCCGTTGTTCTCAAGGTCAAGGACGGCTACGCCGACACCGCGGCCGGTCTGCTGCGTGAACGCTATCAGCAGGTGCTGGACTACAACAAGATGTATAACATGAACGTTCCCATGGTGGAGCAGGCCCGTCTGTTCGTCAGCGGCAACTATGTGGCGCTGCTGATCCTGGGCCAGACCCCCGATGGCGATGTGACCGCCGAGGAGGAAGCTCAGCTGGCCCAGGACGAGGCCGCCAAGATGGATGGCGCCTGGAAGGACATCTTCGGCAGCGCCGGCAACAAGATCAACGCGCAGTAAAGCCCCCCAAGCCTTCCCCCCCTTGAGGGCGCCCCCAAGCCTTCCCTCTGGGGGGAAGGTGTCAGCCGTAGGCTGACGGATGAGGGGTCCTCCGTTCCGCCCGCAGGCGGCGTCCCCATGCCCGGCGGCGTCAGCCGCTACCAACCAAAGCCGCCTTCCGGGCGGCTTTGGCGCGATTTGATAATCGCCCACCCCCAAGGGGTGATTTCAAAAGGAGGGGGCCGAAGCCCCCTCCTTTGTCGTTTCCCGCCGGAGCGGCGAAACTCCCCCAACCCGGCAGAAGCAAACACCCCTACCGTGGCTGAAGCAAGCGGCCGCGCCAGCCTCCGCGCCGGTGAGCGCAGGCACAGTCCTTTTGACCGACAGCGATGACGGAAAACCGCGTCCGCGAGAATACGCTGCAAGTCACAGCCGACCATAGCGCGCCAAGGGATCCTTAAACCGTAGG
>OICB01000506.1_pt1 | contig 21481 bp, 17 predicted proteins | sample 1581121 | NCBI WGS metagenome assembly OICB01 (sample SAMEA3882544, study PRJEB24775) | human gut metagenome | biome: human-associated habitat; feature: intestine environment; material: feces | place: Netherlands | collected 2009/2010 | reverse complement strand
AAATCGGCACCCATGGCCAGTGCCAGGGTGATGTGGTAGTCGTGGACGATGCCGCCGTCGGAGCAGATGGGCACATAGATGCCGGTCTCCTTGAAGTACTCGTCACGGGCCTTTGCGACCTCAATGACTGCGGTGGCCTGGCCACGGCCGATGCCCTTGGTCTCGCGGGTGATGCAGATGGAACCGCCGCCGATGCCGATCTTCACGAAGTCGGCACCCTGCTCGGCCAGGAAGCGGAAGCCCTCGGCATCCACAACGTTGCCTGCGCCCACCTTCACGGTGTCGCCGTAGTGCTCACGGATCCAGGCGATGGTACGGCTCTGCCACTCGGAGTAGCCCTCGGAGGAGTCGATGCAGAGCACATCCACGCCAGCCTCGACCAGTGCGGGAACGCGCTGGGCATAGTCGCGAGTGTTGATGCCGGCACCGACCACATAGCTCTTGTTGGCATCCAGCAGCTCGTTGACGTTCTTCTTGTGGGAATCGTAGTCCTTGCGGAACACGAAGTATTTCAGGTTGCCCTCAGCATCCACCAGCGGCAGCGTGTTGATCTTGTTGTCCCAGATGATATTGTTGCAGTCGTGCAGGGAGGTATTCTCCGGTGCGGTGACCAGCTTCTCGATGGGAGTCATAAAGGTGGTAACGGAAGCATCATCGGGGGTGTGATTGACACGGTAATCACGGGAGGCCACAATGCCCATCAGCTTGCCGTGAGGAGTGCCATCGGCAGTAATAGCGATGGTGGAGTGGCCGGTGCGGGCCTTGAGCTCCAGCACATCGTGCAGGGTGGCGGTGGGAGCCAGGTTGGAATCGGAGACTACATAACCGGCCTTATAGCTCTTGACGCGGCGCACCATGGCAGCCTCGTTCTCAATGCTCTGGGAGCCGTAGATGAAGGACACACCGCCCTCACGTGCCAGTGCAATGGCCAGCTTATCGCCGGAGACCGACTGCATGATGGCACTGATCATGGGGATGTTCATTTCCAGCGGGCAGGCCTCTTCCCCCTTGCGGTACTTGACCAGCGGGGTCTTCAGGCTGACTGCCGTGGGGACATTCTCTGCAGAGGAATAACCCGGAACCAGCAGGTACTCGCCAAAGGTGCGGGAAGGTTCTTCATAGAAATAAGCCATACTCTAAACTCCTTTTTTCTTAACGCATCAACAACGGGCCAGCATCAAAATAATTCATGTTTGCTGCTTATAAATTGATTGACTATACTTTACCACAAACCCCGTCAGAATACAAACCCCAGTGGCAACAAACTTTAGAACTGTCCTTTGCGGAAAAACAGTAAAATTGACCACCAAAAACGTGCAAGGTCATACTTTTCCGCCTGGCAGGCCAGTTTTCTGATACAAATTGGAGTGCAAAAAAGTCCGCACCGGAAAACCGGACGGACTTTTTTGCACACGAAGCGAGATACCGCCTGTGCGGTACAGTGCCGACAGCTGTGAAGGAGAACAGCCGGAGGAGGAGAAGGCCCTGCACCCGATATCTCTTATTCAACAAGAAGAAAAAGATTTCAGTCTCAAAAAGCGCTCATCGCTTTCTGTAACCATATTGTAACTCTTTTGTCTCCGTTTTGCAAGACCTTTTTCGCAGATTTTGTAACATAATTGTAATTTTTCTGGATTTATTTTGTAAATTCCAGGTAGCATTCAAACGCGGCGTGCTCTTCGCGGCGGCCCACCACATACCAGCCATCGGCCGAGGGCGCATAAAACACCTCGACCTGACTGCCCAGCGGGATCTCCCGGTGGTACTTGACGGAGACGAATTTCAGCGGCCCGGCCTTGACCACCTCCAGCGGCAGGGCATCACAGGCGATGTCCAGATAGCAGGCGTTGTTCACATGGCCGTTCAGGTCGCACAGGGAGTAGCTGGCTGTCCGGCTACCCGCACAGGTCAGTTCCTTTGCTTTGTGCACCAGCTGGGGCAGCTCCCCGTCCAGATTCTCGTTCCAGTAACCGGGCGTATACCAGGAGGGCTGGCGTAGGATGCACTCGCGATCGGTATCCACCATAATCCACCGGCTGTCGATCAGAGCACACTCCTTCCCTGCTTCGTCCAGAATGCGGGTCAGCCGCTTCATCGAACCTTTCTTGCACGGCTCACAGGCGGTAAGAAAGGTCAGCTTTTCGGCGCGCAGGGGCATCCGGGTGATCTGCGCCGCCTGCTTGCCCACCAGAAACGCCGTGTGGTGTGCTTTGAAAAAAGCATCATCCATGCCGTAGGCGCGGGCGTGGTCTGCCGCCGCCTGCTCCACATAGCGGAACAGGGCGCTGGGCTTGATCATCCGGCGGAAGTCGCCGTCTGCGTTCAGGACAGTTGTATGATAGGTATATTGATTCATACGTTTCCTTTCCAAAAGAGGACCCTCTCCGTCATTGCTTCGCATTGCCAGAGGCTTTGACGGAGAGGGCCCTTTCTTCTCAATACTGATTCCGGGTCTTTTTGCGCAGCTTGCGCCAGATATTGAAGCAGGCCAGCGCTACCATGGCAAGCAGCAGCATCAGGAACACAACGCCGCTGCCGCCCTCATTGTAGCTCTTCATCTCGCTCCACTTTACATCGAGCTCGTTGTTGACCTCATCGCTCAGGGCGGTGAACACCTTTTCCTTGGCTTCCACTTCCTCAGAGGGGTATGCGATCTCACTGTACTTTAGGTCCTCGTCCAGGATATCCCACACCTTCTGCATGGGGGATGTCCGGCTCGCACATGAAGTTGATGAACATCTCCGCAGCTTCCTTGTGCTCACTGGTGGCAGGCACCGCCATGCAGTCCACCGACAGCACACTGCCCTCCTCCGGGAACACCCAGGCCAGATCCGGGTTATCATCGATCATGGTGATGGCATCGCCGGAGTAGTACACGCCGATGGCCGCCTCGCCGCCGATCATCTTATCAAAGATCTCGTCCATGACGTAGGCCTGCACCAGCGGTTTTTGCGCTTTCAGGGTCTCCACCACCTCGTCCACCTCTTCCGGGGTCTCGGGGTTGATGCTGGTGCCATTCTTGAACGCTGCAATGGCGTAGGCATCACGGCTGTTATTGAACATCAGGATGTTGCCCGCGTACTGCTCGTCCCACAGGTCAGCCCATTTGGTGGGGGCATTCTCCACCATGGTGGTGTTGTAGATGATGCCGGTGGTACAGAGCATATAGGGCACGGTATAGGCATTGGTGGGGTCATAATCCGGATCACGGTAGACCGCATCGATGTTCTGGGAGTTGGGGATGTTGCTGTAATCCAGCGGTGCAAGCATTCCCTCGGCGATCATCTTTGCCACCATGTAATCCGAAGGGATGACCACATCGTAGTTGGCCGCACCGGATTTCAGTTTGGCGTACATGGACTCGTTGGAATCAAAGGTGGTGTAGTTGACCTTGATGCCGGTAAGCTTCTCGAAGGCGGCCACCACATCCACGCTGTCATCGGAGCCGTTGGAGATGTATTCGCCCCAGTTGTAAACGTTGAGGGTGAGATTTTGGCCCTGAAAGCGGGTCCAGTCGTAATCGTCCGAGACCGAAACGTCCTCGGTCACCTCAATAGTTCCGGCGGCAAAGGCAGGCGCAGCACAGCAGAACGCCATGGCCAGCGTCAGCAGCAGAACAGCAAAACGTTTCATTTTACGTCCTCCCCTCTCAGTGCCCTCTGATCCCGGCGGTACTCCCGGCTCTCCATGGCATTGGAGATGAGGATGATGGTCAGGATCACCACAAACATGATGGTGGACAGGGCATAGATCTCCGGGCTGACCTTTTTCCGGGTCATGGAATAGATGGCAATGGGCAGGGTCTCCACCGTGCCGCAGTTGAAATAGGAGATCATAAAATCATCGATGGAGTAGGTCAGGCAGATGAGGAAGGCAGACAGGATGGCCGGGCTGATCTCGGGCAGGATGACCTTGAAGAACGCCTGCCTGGGATCGCAGCCCAGATCCAGAGCCGCCTCATACAGCTTGATGTCCAGCTGCTTGAGCTTGGGGGTCACGTTGAAGATGACATAGGGCACATTGAAGGCGATATGTGCGATCAGCAGCGTGGGCATTCCCATGATGGTATCGGGCAGCCAGGAGACTCCCTCGGCAAAGCGCTGGTAAGCCACGAACAGCAGCATCAGGGAGATGCCGGTGATGATCTCCGGGTTGACCACCGGGATATAGGTGATGTTGGTGATCACCAGGCGGCTCTTGCGGCTCATGGACGCAATGCCCAGCGAGGCCGCCGTGCCCAGCACCGTGGCAATGACCGCAGAGATGAGGGCTACCTCCAGCGAGACGCGCAAAGCGCTCAGGATGGCAGAGTTATGGAGCAGGCTGGTGTACCACTTGAGGGTAAAGCCTGTGAACAGTGCGTAGCCCTTGCTTTGGTTGAAGCTGAACACGATCATATAGGCAATGGGCAGGTACATGAAGCAGAAGAAGAGGATGACGTAGGCCCGCTGCATCAGGCGCAGATGTTTCGTTTTCATCAGGACACGCCCTCCATTTCATCTTCATCAAAGCTGGATGTGAAGCTCATGCAGAGCAGGACGATGATCATCAGCACAAGGCTCATGGCCGAACCGACGTTCAGGTTGTAGCTGTTGCCCAGGAACTGCATCTCGATCAGGTCGCCGATCATCAGGTTGGAGCCGCCGCCCAGCATACGGCTGATAATAAAAGTAGAGACTGCGGGCACAAACACCTGCGTGATGCCGGTGGCAATGCCGGGGCCGGTCAGCGGGACGAGCACCCGAAACAGAATATGCCAGACGTTGCAGCCCAGATCCTGCGCGGCCTCAATGATGGAATCATCGATTTTTGTCATGGCCGTGTAGATGGGCAAAATCATAAACGGCAGGTAGTTGTACACCATGCCCAGCACAACCGCACCTGAGGTGTTGATCATGTTGAAGGGGCCGAGGCCGAACAAACCGAAGAATTTGTTGATAAGGCCGTTTTTCTCCAGCAGTGTCATCCAGGCGTAGGTGCGCAGCAGGAAGTTCATCCACATGGGCAGCATAATGAGCATCAGCATAATGTGCTGCTTGTTGGCGCGCAGGCGGGAGAGAAAATACCCCACCGGAAACGCCATGACTAGGCAGATCACGGTAGAGATCGCGGCCAAAATCAGGCTGCGGGCAAACACGCTGGAATATCGCCCGATCTGGGTGAGGTTGTCGAAGGTGAACTGGCCGTCCGCGTTCGTCATGGCGTACCAGATGACGATGAAAAGCGGTACGACTGTGAAAATGGCCATCCAGACCAGATACGGCCCGGCCAGCCAGCGGGAGGATTTGGATTTGAGCATGGATCACACCTCCGAACGCTTCATGATATGAATTTCGTCCGGGCCGATGTTCATGCCGATAAGCTCGCCGGGCTGGCTGGCCTGGGTGGAATGGATGATCCACTCATAGCCTTCCACATCGACGTGCATTTCAAAGTGAACGCCCTTGAAGATGACCTCGCGCACAAGGCCGGTCAGCATACCGACAGAGGGCGGCACGATCTGCACGTCCTCCGGGCGGATGACGACCTGAACAGGCTCGTTGACTTTAAAGCCGCGATCCACGCAGGTGAAATCATGGCCGCCGAAGTTGACAAGAAAGTCCTTGAGCATGACGCCGTCGACAATGTTGGAGTCCCCGATAAAGCGGGCGACAAAGGCATTTTTGGGTTCGTTGTAAATATCCTGCGGGGAGCCGATCTGCTGGATCTTACCGCCGGACATAACAACGACGGTATCCGACATGGTCAGGGCTTCCTCCTGATCGTGGGTGACATATATAAACGTGATGCCCATCTGCTGCTGAATACGTTTCAGTTCGTTCTGCATATCCTTACGCAGACGCAGATCCAGCGCGCCCAGCGGCTCGTCCAGCAGCAGCACCTTCGGCCGGTTCACCAGGGCACGGGCAATCGCCACACGCTGCTGCTGACCACCGGAGAGTTGGTCGACACGCCGGCGGTCAAAGCCCTTCAGGCTGACGACCTCCAGCATTTCACCGACACGCTGCCGTATCTCGTCCTCCGGCACTTTTGCGATACGCAGGCCAAAGGCTATGTTTTCAAACACGTCCAGATGCGGAAACAGCGCATATTTCTGGAACACCGTGTTGATCTGCCGCTTATGGGGCGGGACATCGTTGATCCTCTCGCCGTCGAAGGTCACATCGCCGCTGGTGGGCGTGGTGAAACCGCCGATGATCCGCAGTGTGGTGGTCTTGCCGCACCCACTGGGGCCAAGCAGCGTGAGGAATTCGGAATCGTTGATGTAAAGATTGATGTGATCGAGAACCAGCTCGTCGTCAAACGCCATGCAGAGATCCCGCAGGCGAATCAACTCTTTGGACATTTATCCTCCTCCATTCATCAGTAAAATAGCCCCCCTCCGGCGCGGCGGCAGCGCGTCTGTTCACGCGCTCGTTACTTGTCGAAAGATGGCGAGTACACTATATATAAAAGCGTCGGGAAAGTCAATGGATTTTCCCGTTTTTCCCTGAAAAAAATACAGCGGATGGCAAAAGCCATCCGCTGCACGGCACTCAGCCGAAATATTTGTCCCGGAAGGGCACATTTTCCACTGTAAAGCTCTGCCCGCGCAGATAGTTCAGGTGCCCCGCGTCCGTGGGCAGGTCAAAGGTCAGCTTGTAGGCATACAGAGCCTGCCGCGTCTCGCCGTAGCGGCGGTTTACGTCCCCACGACCGTATTTGCCGTCCCCCAGCAGCGGGCAGCCCAGGTCCGCCATCGTGGCGCGGATCTGGTGAGTCCGGCCCGTCTCCAGCCCGATCTCCACCAAGCTCAGCTCTCCCCGCGTCTCCAGCACCCTGTAATCGGTAATGGCGGTCTTTCCGCCGGGGATCGGCTTATGGTACACGGACACCTGCTTTTTCTGCTCATCCTTCAGCAAAAAGCACTCCACCCGGCCTTCCGACTTTTTCGGCCGGCCCGCGGTAATGCAGAGGTAGCGCTTGTCCAGTTCCCGGTCCCGTATCTTCTCGTTGATGACCCTCAGCGTCTCGGCGTCCTTGGCCGCGATGACGATGCCGCCGGTATTGCGGTCGATACGATTGCACAGCGCCGGCGTAAAGGCATTTTCCCACTTGGGGTTCCACTCCCGTTTCTGATACAGATATGCCTGGATGTGGTTGATGAGGGTATTCACCTTCTCCGTCTCGTCGGCGTGGACCACCATCCCCTGGGGCTTATCCGCCAGCAGCAGGTGCTCATCCTCGTACACCACCGTCAGGTGCGGCTTGAACAGCGTCAGAAACAGATTTTCCTCTGAGGGCTTGTCGAAAAACTCGTCGTTGATGTATAATTGCAGCACATCGCCCGCACTGAGCCGCTGGTCCCGCTGGGCACGTCCGCCGTTTACCTTCACCCGCTTGATGCGGATGTATTTCTGCGCCAGAGCAGGCGGCAGCAGGGGCAGCGCCTTGGACAGAAATCTATCCAGCCGTTGTCCGGCGTCATTTTTTCCGATGGTCAGTTCCCGCATAACGGCGTCCTCCCCTGTGTTTCTCTGTTTATTGTACCGTGTTTTTGAAAAAAGTCAAAATATTTGTAAGAAAATGTTTGACAAGGCATTTTGTGTCGGCTATAATACTACACGTGCCATTGTGAGGTGTACTATGCGTTTGAACGTCAACAAGCTGCTGCATACCCCCGATGCCCGACAGGACATCCGTTTTGAAATGGATCTGTCCGACTTGGAATTCGGCGGTTCCTATCCTGTTTCCGATCCGGTTGTTGTGGACTGCCGGCTGGAGAATAAGGCTGGGCTGCTGCTGTGCGGAATGACGTTGACCACCACGCTGCATTGTATCTGTGACCGGTGCGGTGAAGCGTACGACGCGGACAAGACGACACGCTACGACTGCGTATTGGCAGAGGCGCGCGAGTCTGACGAAAGCGACGACATCATCCTGCTGGATAACGACGAGGTAGATGTGGAGGAGTTGGCGCGCGACGCCTTTATCCTCGATATGGACACGAAGTTTCTCTGCTCAGAGGACTGCAGGGGGCTGTGCCCCGGCTGCGGTGTGAACCTGAACCGGGAGAACTGCCGATGCAAAAAGGCAGTGGATCCCCGTCTGGCGAAGCTGGCGCAGCTGCTGCAGAAGGATGAGTGAATTACTTTTGTATTACATTGCTGCTCAGGCAATTAAGACCAAGGAGGTGTCAACATGGCAGTCCCTAAGGGAAAAGTATCCAAGCAAAGACGCAATAAGAGACGTTCTTCCGTATGGAAGCTGGCAGCTCCCACGCTGGTGGCGTGCGCCAAGTGCGGCGCGCTGCATCTCCCCCACAGAATGTGCCCGGAGTGCGGCAGCTACAACGGCCGCGAGGTCAAGGTCGTCAAGTCTGTGGCCGCGAAATAAGTTCTGTTGTGCCTTTGCAAGAGGGAAGCGCCGCTTCCCTCTTGTTTTTTGCTGCTTCCACACTTTTTGTCATGGGAAGCATCAAAATCCATCGTTTTACTTTATGCTCGTGGGCGGCTATACTATATTGTGCTTGCGTCTCACGTCAAAAAACGGTATAATGAGTTGATTATTATGTGGTATTATGTCCTATTGTGGATAAGGCCGCATTTTGCATGAGTGAGGACGTATTATGAGTACCATCATCACCGCCATCGACCGGCACAGCCCCGCGGAGCGCACCGGCGTTCAGGTGGGCGAACAGCTTCTATCCATCAACGGCCACCCCATCGTGGATGTGCTGGACTATCGTTTTTACGGCTATGATCCCCTGTCGCACCTTGAGCTGAAAACGGCGGCAGGCAACGTGCGGCACGTCACCTGCCGCAAGGCCGAAGGCCAGGACCTGGGGCTGAACTTCGACACGTATCTGATGGACGAAATGCGCTCCTGTGCCAATCACTGCTTGTTCTGCTTTGTGGACCAGATGCCGCCGGGTATGCGCTCCACGCTGTACTTCAAGGATGACGATGCCCGGCTGAGCTTTCTGCTGGGCAACTACATCACCCTCACCAACCTGACGGAGCGCGAGGCCCAGCGGATCATCGACCTGCACATCAGCCCCATCAACGTCTCCGTCCACGCCACCGACCCACAGCTGCACTGCACCATGCTTGGCAACAAGAACGCCGCCCGGTCGCTGGACTATATCCAGGCCTTCTGCAAGGCCGGTATCGTCATGAACGGGCAGATCGTGGTTTGCCCCGGCTGGAACGACGGTGACCAACTGCGCCGCACCCTGCGGGACTTGACCGAGTGGCAGTTCTCCAGCTGCTCTCTTGTGCCGGTGGGTATCACCAAGTACCGCCAGGGTCTGGCCAAGCTAAGGCCCGTGGACAGGGACTGTGCCCGGGACATCATTGCCATCGCCGAGGAATTCGGGCTGGAAAATCTGCGCCGCTTCGGCACCCGTAGGTTCTTCTGTGCTGACGAACTGTTCCTGCGGGCCGGACTGGAGCTGCCCCAAGAGGACTACTACGAGGGCTATCGGCAGCTGGAAAACGGCGTGGGTATGCTGCGCTCGCTGGAGCAGGACTTCCTCAGCGCCATGCACATGGAGGAGCACGGCGAAGCGCCCTCCCCCTTCACCATCGCCACCGGCACGGCGGCAGCGCCGTTCATGACACACCTGTTGGAGCAGGCCAGGGCGTATTTCCCAGCCCTGCGGGGACAGGTGATCGCCGTGGAGAACGACTTTTTCGGCCACACCATCGACGTGGCGGGTCTGCTGACAGGTCAGGACCTGTCGGCGCAGCTGCAAAAGGTCCCGGATCTGGGCCGGGTGCTGCTGCCGCTGCATATGCTGCGGCACGGAGAAAACGTATTTTTGGACGACTACACCGTGGAGCGTCTCAGCGCCGAGCTGAACTGCCCGGTGCAGATCGTGGGGATAGACGGCGGCGACCTGCTGGACGCCATGCTGGAAAGAGAGGGATAAACTATGGCATTACCTTTGATAGCGATCGTGGGACGCCCCAACGTGGGCAAGTCCATGCTGTTCAACAAGATCATCGGCCGGCGGCTGTCCATCGTAGAGGACACCCCCGGCGTCACCCGTGACCGTATCTACGGTGAGAGCGAGTGGGTGGGCCGCAGGTTCCGCCTGGTGGACACCGGCGGCATCGAGCCCAATACAGACAGCCAGATTCTGTCCTTCATGCGGGAGCAGGCCCAGATCGCCATCGACAACGCCGACGTCATTATCTTCGTCACGGATATCAAGACCGGCCTGACTGCCTCCGACCAGGAGGTGGCCAGTATGCTTCAGCGCAGCCGTAAGCCCATCGTGCTGGCGGTGAACAAGATGGACTCTGTGGGCGCGGTCGACCCGGATTTCTATGAGTTCTACAACCTGGGTCTGGGCGACCCCGTGGCTGTCTCCGCCGTTCACGGCCACGGCACCGGCGATCTGCTGGACGAATGCATCAAGTATTTTCCGCCGGAAACGGATGAGGAGGACGACTCCGACGTGGTACAGGTGGCCATTATCGGAAAGCCCAATGTAGGTAAATCCAGCCTCACCAACCGCATTCTGGGCGAGGAGCGGGTCATCGTCAGCAACGTAGCCGGCACCACCCGCGACGCCATCGACAGCTACTTTGAGAACCAGTACGGCAAATATAATTTCATCGACACCGCCGGTATGCGGAAAAAGTCCAAGGTAGATGACAACATCGAAAAATACAGCGTTCTGCGGGCCACCATGGCTATTGAGCGCAGCGACGTCTGCCTCATTCTCATCGACGCTCAGGAGGGTGTCACCGAGCAGGACACCAAGGTCGCCGGTCTGGCGCATGACGCGGGCAAGGCATGCATTATCGTGGTGAACAAATGGGACCTGATCGAAAAGGACGACAAGACCATGGACCGTATGCGTGAGGACATCCGCCGGGACCTGAGCTATATGCCCTATGCCCCCATTCTGTTCATCTCCGCCCTGACCGGCCAGCGGGTGGGCCGTCTCTTTGAGCTTATCAACTACGTCAACGATCAGGCGGCCATGCGAATCACCACCGGCACGCTGAACAGTGTGCTGGCAGACGCGCAGACCCGCGTTCAGCCACCCACGGACAAGGGGCGCCGCCTGAAGATCTACTACATGACGCAGGTGGGCGTCAAGCCGCCCCACTTCGTCATCTTCTGCAACGACAAAAAGCTCTTCCACTTCTCCTACCAGCGCTATCTGGAAAACCAGCTGCGCAGCGTGTTCGGCCTGGAGGGCACCCCCATCGTGCTGACTATCCGCCAGAAGGGAGAGGACGACGGTTGAACCATCTCATCGGTGCTACACTGCTGGCCTCACTGGTCATATTGCTGCTGGGCTATTTCTTAGGTTGTCTCAACGGCTCGGTAATGGTCAGCCACTTCATCATCAAGGACGATGTGCGGCAGCACGGCAGCGGCAATGCGGGCCTGACCAACTTCTACCGCACCTACGGTGCCAAATACGCACTGGGCGTCATCCTCTTCGACATGGGTAAAACAGTGATCGCCTGCCTGATTGGCGGTGCAGCCTTCGACTATCTGGCCGGCGACTGGATGTTGGGCGTCCTGCTGGGTGGCCTTGGCTGTGAGTTGGGTCATATGTTCCCGGTATTCTTCGGCTTCAAAGGCGGCAAGGGCATCCTGTCCGGCGGTACGCTGGTGTGGCTGCTGGATTGGCGCGTAGGACTCATCGCTTGGGGGCTGTTCGCCGCACTGTGGCTGCTGACGAAATACGTCTCTCTCGGCTCCGTCTGCGCCGCTGCCTCCATGCCCGTCACCACATTTTTCTTCTGCGGCCGCAGCCTCCTCTACACGGCGCTGGCCGTGCTGATCGCCGCGCTGGTGATCTGGTGCCACCGGGAGAATATCACGCGCCTGCTGCATCATCAGGAACGCAAATTCCAATGGCACACCGGCACACCGAAAGAGAAAGAGTAAACAGAGAAAGGACATCACTGACATGAAACACAATCAGATGCGGCAGGTGGTCTTCCCCATTCTGGCCGCCTTCATCTGGGGCACCGCCTTCGTTGCGCAGGATATGTGCGCCGACTCCATCGGCGCGTTCGCCTTCAACGCCAGCCGCTACTTTATCGCGGTGCTGGCGCTGCTGGTGGTCATCGTCATCAGCGACAAGCTGAAAAAGGACAAGCCCGCCCTCTCCCCTGCTGAGAAAAAGGCTGCCAACAAGCAGCTGTGGATCGGTGGCCTGTGCTGCGGTGCGGCGCTGGCCATGGCCTCCAACTTCCAGCAAGCGGGTATGGTGGCCGGCACTGACTCCGGCAAGGCCGGCTTCCTGACGGCGCTGTATGTGGTGCTGGTTCCCGTATGCGGTCTGTTCTTCAAGCGGAAGGTCAGCCTCCCCGTCTGGATCGCCGTGGCACTGTCCGTGATCGCGCTGTATCTGCTGTGCATCAACGGTGAATTCTCCCTCGCCCCCGGCGACCTGCTGATCCTGGCCTGCGCCGTGTGCTTCACCATACATATCCTTGTCATCGACCACTTCACCGCCACCGTGGACGGCGTAAAGCTCAGCTGTCTGCAATTCCTGTTCGCGGCCCTTATCTCCACTATGTGCATGTTCCTCTTCGAGGACGTGGACTTCGCCGCCATCTGGGGCTGCATCCTGCCCTTGCTGTATGTGGGCATCTTCTCCTGCGGCGTGGGCTACACCCTGCAGATCCTGGCCCAGAAGGGCTCCAACCCCACGGTGGTCACCATCCTGCTGAGTCTGGAGAGCGTATTCGCCGTCATCGCCGGTGCCATTATTCTCAAGCAGCAGATGTCCGTCCGGGAATACATCGGCTGCGCGGTGATGTTCATTGCCGTGATCCTGGCCCAGATCGACTTCCCCGTGAAACAGAAAGCCGAATAAAGTGCAAAAAAGAAGCACCCGCTCGGGTGCTTCTTTTTTGCGCTTTTGGCTGTCTCAGAACAGCGTCACCTGACTGGTATCCGCCATACCGGCAAAGGCGCCCAGCGCCTTCAGCTGCTCGATATGGGTCTTACTAAGCTTGTTGCAGATGGTGGCGAACTCCTCTACAGAGATGAAGGTTTTTCCCTTTCGCTTCTCCACCGTGTCCAGTGCCGCCGTCTCACCCAGACCGCGCACCGTTACAAAGGGAGGCAGCAGGCCGTTTTCCGTGATCTTGAAGTGTGTGGCATCGGAGTCGTAAATACTAATGGTGTCAAAATGGAAGCCCCGCAGATAGAACTCGTAGCACACCTCCAGCGTCACCAGCAGGTTCTGTTCCACGTCGGTGGCGTCCTTGTTGTTCTCGATCTCCCGTATCTTCTGCTTCACCGCGTCCATACCGGCGCAGCAGTACTCCGCGTCGAAGGCCTTGGCCCGGATGGAGAAGAACGTAGCGTAGAAGGCCAGCGGCTCATGCACCTTGAACCACGCAATACGGAACGCCATCATCACATAGGCCACAGCGTGGGCCTTAGGGAACAGATAGCCGATCTTGGCCAGAGAGCCGATATACCAATCCGGCACCTGATGCTCCCGCATAGCCTCCTCCCAGCCGTCCTCGAAGCCCTTTTTCTTTACTTTGCCCTTACGCACCGCCTCCATGATCTTAAAGCTCATCTTCGGCTCCAGCCCCATGGAGATCAGGTACAACATGATATCATCGCGGCAGCCCACCGTCTCCAAAACGCTGGCCGTGCCGCCCACGATCAAGTCCCGGGCATTGCCCAGCCACACGTCGGTACCGTGGGAGAAGCCGGACAACCGTACCAGGGTATTGAAATCCTGGGGCATGGTATCCATCAGCATACCGCGGGTAAACCGGGTGTTGAACTCCGGGATAGCCACGGCGCCGGTGGGCCCCAGTATCTCGTCATTTTCAAAGCCCAGCACCTTGGACGAGGTGAAAATACTCATGGTATCCGGGTCATCCAAGGGGATGGCCCGCGCGTTCACGCCGGTCAGGTCCTCCAGCATTTTGATCATGGTGGGGTCATCGTGTCCCAGCATATCCAGCTTCAGGAGGTTGTCCTCCATGCAGTGATACTCGAAATGAGTGGTCACAGTGTCGCTGTTGGCATCGTCTGCCGGGTGCTGCACCGCGGTAAAATCCTCCACATCCATATCATCCGGCACCACCACCAGCCCACCGGGGTGCTGCCCCGTAGTACGCCGCACGCCCACGCAGCCCAGCGTCAGGCGATCCAGCTCCGCGTTGGAGGCCGTCTCGCCCCGTTCCTCCAGGTATTTCTTCACCATGCCGAAGGCGGTCTTTTCCGCTAGGGTACCGATGGTCCCCGCGCGGAACACCTGGGTCTTGCCGAACATCTCGATGGCGTGCTGGTGTGCCCGGGCCTGGTACTCACCGGAGAAATTCAGGTCGATATCCGGCACCTTACCGCCGCCGTAGCCCAAAAACGTCTCAAAGGGGATGTCAAATCCGTCCTTAGCGTACTTTGCCCCGCACATCGGGCAATTCTTATCGGGCATATCCGCGCCGCAGCCGTAGCTGCCATCGGTGATAAACTCAGTATGGCGGCATTTGGGGCAGCGATAATGGGGCGGCAGGGAGTTCACCTCCGTAATGCCGGACATATACGCCACCAGTGAGGACCCCACACTGCCCCGGCTGCCCACCAGATAACCGTTTTCCAGGCTGCGCTGCACCAGCTTCTGGGCGGACATATACACCACGTCGTACTTGCCCAGAATGCTTTTCAGTTCCACGTTCAGCCGGTCCACGATCAGCCGAGGCGGCTCGTCGCCATACAGCTCGTGACACTTGTCCCACACTCTGTCATGAAGTTCCTGCTCCGAATTCTCCAGCCGCGGCGGGAACAACCGTCCCGGCGGCAGCAGCTCGATATTTTCGATACGGTCGGCGATGCCGCGTGGATCGTCGATGACCACCCGATGCGCTTCCTCTTCGCCCAGATAGGCAAACTCCGCCAGCATCTCCTCCGTGGTCTTGAAGTAAATGGGCAGGGGTGCGTCGGCATCGGCAAACTTCTTGCTGGCCAGCAGAATATGGCGATACACCTCATCCTCCGGCTCCTGGAAGTGCACATCACCGGTGGCGCACACTGGCTTGCCCAGCTCCCGGCCCAACCGGACGATAGTACGGTTGAACTCCCGCAGCTCATCCTCTGACTGCACCGTGCCGTTGCGAAGCATGAACATATTATTGCAGATGGGCTGTATCTCCAGGTAATCGTAGAACGATGCGATGCGCTTCAGCTCCGCCCAGTCCTTGCGGTCCGCCACCGCCCGGAACAGCTCGCCTGCTTCGCAGGCTGAGCCGATAATGAGGCCTTCCCGATGGGCGATCAGCTCCGTCTTGGGGATAATGGGCACACGCTTGAAATACTTGAGATTGGAAGCCGAGATCAACTGATACAGGTGCTTCAGGCCCAGCTTGTTCTTCGCCAGGATGATAATATGCTTGGGGTGCCGACTGCCGCCGCCCCGGGGCCGCAGCTTCTCCATCTGCCCGTTGATCTCCTGCAGACGGGAAATTCCCATCTCCCGCCGCATTCTCTCAAAAAAGGGTATCAGCATATACCCCACCATCCCCGCGTCGTCCGACGCCCGGTGGTGGTTGAAGGCGGGCAGATCCAAATGCTCCGCCACGATGTCCAGCTTATGTTTGTGCAGCTCCGGCAGCAGGTTCTGCGCCAGGATCAGGCTGTCGATGTACGTGGGGTCGAATTCCAGCCCCGCCCTGCGGCATCCTGCTCGGATGAACCCGATGTCGAACTCCGCATTGTGGGCCGCCAGCGGTCGCCCGTCCACGAATTTCAAAAACGCCGCCAGTGCTTCCTCCGGCGGCGGCGCGTCCGCCAGCATGGCATCCGTAATGCCCGTCAGGCCGATGATCTCCGGCGTCAGCCGACGGCCGGGGTTCACAAAGGTCTGAAACGTATCCGTGATCTTCCCGTTTTTCAGCACCACTGCGCCGATCTCCGTGATGGCCTCCCGCTGTACCTTCAATCCGGTAGTTTCAATGTCGAAGCACACGATCTCGTCGTCAAAGTCCTGATCCTGCGCACCGTGCACGGCAATGCGGTCATCCAGGTTGTTGACGTAGTATCCCTCCACGCCGTACAGGATCTTGATCTTCCCCTTGCCCGCGTCCCGCGCCTTTGGGAATGCCTGCACCGTGCCGTGGTCGGTAATGGCAATAGCCGGGTGGCCCCAGGCTGCCGCCTGCTTTACCACCTTGCCCACATCCGTCAGAGCATCCATGCTGCTCATCTGCGTATGCAGGTGCAGCTCCACCCGCTTCTCCGGTGCATTGTCCTGCCGGGCCGTATGGCTGATCTTCATAATATTCACCGGCCGCAGCAGGATATCCTTCCCGTCGTAGGTCAGTTCCACCTTGCCCTGCAGGCGCAGCCACATCCCGTCGTTGATCGCGCCGCCCAGCACCTTGGCCTCTTTTTCATCCATGGCCTTCCGCACGGCCACGGAGCCGCGCTCATCGGTGATGTTGAAGTTCAGCGTCCACATTCCCTTGCGCCGTGTCTCATAGCACTCTGCCTTGAATACCCGGCCCTCCACAATGGCGCTGCCCTGCTTGATATTCAGTTCGCCGATAGGCGTCAGCTTTCCGGTGATCGTCTTGCCCCAAATCACCCCGCTGTCGCCCTTTTGCTCGCCGGTGCCGCAGAAATGCAGCAGCACCTGCCGCAGATCATACTGCTGCGCCAGCATCTGCTGCAGGGCGTCCTGCGCCGCCTGGGGCAGTGTCTCACTGCTCTCTATCTGCACCTCCAGCGTCCGGCCCGCCATATCCAGCGCGCCGCTGATGATGCAGGCATCGTGCAGCAGCAGGCGCAGCTGCCGCGGCGCCTGAAAGCTCTCAAACAGCGTAAAAAACGGTACTCTTTCCGCCATGTTTCTCCCCTATCGTATCTCTTATTACAGCTTGTCGATCTCCTCGAACAGCGCGTCCACCAGCTGGTCCTCCGGCACCTTCCGCAGAACCTTTCCCTTAGCGAACAGTAATCCCTCGCCCTTGCCTCCGGCGATGCCCACGTCCGCAGCAGTGGCCTCACCCGGTCCATTGACCACGCACCCCATCACTGCCACGGTGATGGGCTTGTCACAGCTCTTCAGCCGCCGTTCCACCTCCCGGGCGATGGGCAGCATATCATACTTCGTCCGCCCGCAGGTGGGGCAGGCGATCAGGTCCGGCCCCGTCTGCCGCAGACCGCAGGCCTGCAAAATACGCTTGGCGGCCACTACCTCTTCCACCGGGTCGGCAGTCAGGCTCACCCGCAGCGTATCGCCGATACCCCGACACAGCAGTCCGCCGATGCCGATGGCCGACTTCAGCACCCCCATCTCCGGTGTGCCGGCCTCGGTGACGCCCAGATGCAGCGGATAGTCCACCTTTTCGTGCAGCAGCTCGTAGGCCGCCATATTTACCGGCACCCGGGAGCACTTCACGGAGATGCAGATATCCCCGAAGCCGCACTCCTCCAACAGGCGCACATGTCCCAGTGCACTCTCGGCCAGCGCCTCGGCGGTCACGCCGCCGTATTTTTGCACCAGGTCCTTCTCCAGCGAGCCGCCGTTGACGCCCACACGGATTGGAATATTTCTCTCTCGGCAGGCGTCGGCCACGGCCCGCACGCGGTCCTTCGACCCGATGTTGCCGGGGTTGATGCGTATTTTATCCACACCGCCGTCCACACACAGCAGCGCCAGCCGGTAATCAAAGTGGATATCCGCCACCAGCGGGATGTGTATAGCCGCCTTGATGCTCGGAATGGCCCGTGCGGCCTCCTCCGTGGGCACCGCCACACGCACGATCTCGCAGCCCGCCTGCTCCAGGCGCTGTATCTGCCGCACCGTGGCGTTCACGTCCTCCGTGGGCGTATTGCACATGGACTGTATGCTTACGGCCGCGCCGCCGCCCACCGGTACCGCGCCCACCTGTATGCGTCTTGTCACCGTCCCCGCCTCCTCAGTGGATCAGCTTTCCCACGTCGCTGAACACCAGCACCACCATCAGCGCCAGCAGCAGAATAAGTCCCGCGAAGTGGATATAGTTCTCATATTTTGCCGGTATCTGCTTCCGGAACAGCAGCATGGTCGCCGCGTTGATGATCAGGAAGAATATCCGCCCGCCGTCCAGCGCCGGCAGCGGCAGCAGGTTCATCACCGCCAGATTCACTGCGATCAGCGCCGCGATGTAGGCGATGTTCTCCACCGCCGCCTGGGTCGTCTCCGCCTGCTCACCTACCTGTACCATGGTGGACACGATCCCCACCGGGCCACTCAGATCCCGCAGGCCCGCCTGCCCGGTAAAGAGCATTTGCAGGCTCAGCCGCACCAGACGCACGAAATCCACAGCATTGTTCCAGGTGTAGGCCAGTTTGTCGCCGAAGGTGGCCGCCGCCGCGCCGAAGTATATTCCGTAACCGCTGTACGCATTTCCGCTTTGATCGGTATACGTCTGTCTCGTCATGGCAAAGTCGTCCAGGCGCACCTTCTCCCCGCCGCGGTCCACCACCAGGTCGAATGTGCCGGTCTTATTCAGGCCAAGCAGCAGGCTCACGTCGCTGTAAATGTACACGCGCTCCCCATCGATGGACACCAGCCGGTCCCCGGTCTGCAAGCCGTCGGCGCTCTCCAACGGACAACCCTCGGCAAAGCCGGAGATCACCGGCTGATAGAACCCCTGCGCCGGCGCATACAGGCAGAAGATGATGATAAGCCCCGCCAGAAAATTCATGGCCGCGCCGGCGGCAAAAATGATCAGCTTTTTCCAAAAGCCCTGGCGGTTCAGCGCCGCCGGATCGTCAGAGTCCTCCTCTTCCCCCTCCATGGCACAGAAACCGCCCACCGGAAAAGCCCGCAGAGAATACTGGGTATCCCCCCGCTGCTTTTTCCATAGCACCGGTCCCATGCCGATGGCAAACTCGTTGACCCGCACGCCGCAGGCCTTGGCCGCCAGAAAGTGCCCCAGCTCATGGACGGCGATCAAAATACCGAACACCAGCAGGGCCGCTATGATATATACGATCATGTATGCAAGCTCCTTTTCCGGATGTCACAGGGCAGCGCGCCGCGCCGCCTTGTCTGCTTCCAGTATATCCGCAAGGCTTGGCTGATATTGCACCGACACCCGCTCCAACGCGCGCTCCACCCGCCGGGAGATATCGTTAAAGCCGATCTCGCCTCGCAGAAACAGTCCCACGGCCGCCTCGTTGGCGCCGTTGAGTATGGCGCAGGCGGTGCCGCCCACCGCTGCGGCATACCGTGCCAGACGCAGACAGGGGAACGCCCTCTCGTCCGGCTCGGCAAAGGTCAGCGCGCCGCAGGTCAGCAGGTCCAGCGGCTTATCCGGGCTCTCGGCCCGGTAGGGATACGTCAGCGCGTAGCGGATGGGCAGCTTCATATCCGGCGTGCCCAGCTGCGCCAGCAGCGCCCCGTCCCGGAACTCCACCAGCGAATGCACGATGCTCTGGCGGTGTATCACCGCCTGCACCTGCTCCACCGGCAGGCGATAGAGCCGCATGGCCTCGATGATCTCCAGTCCCTTGTTCATCAGTGTGGCGGAGTCCACCGTGATCTTCGGTCCCATGTGCCAGTTGGGATGGCGCAGGGCATCCGCCGCCGTCATGTGCTCCAGCTCGTCGAAGGTCTTTCCGTAGAACGGCCCGCCGGAGCAGGTCAGCAGGATACGCCGCACCTCACCCCGGTCCCGGCAGCCCTGCAAGCACTGAAACACCGCGCTGTGCTCACTGTCCACCGGCACGATCTCCGCGCCGTATTTCTCCGCCGCGTCCATCACCAGCTCACCGGCGCACACCAGCGTTTCCTTATTGGCCAGCGCGATGCGCTTGCCTTTTTGGATTGCCGCCAGTGTGGGACGCAGCCCCACGCTGCCCATCACGGCAGTCACCACCGTGTCCGCCTCGGTCATAGCGGCGGCAGCCAACAGGCCCTCCTCCCCTGCCATGACCTCAATGCCGGTCCCCCGCAGCCGTTTTTTCAGCGCCAGCGCCGCATTTTCGTCATACAGCACCGCAAGGCGCGGCATATACTGCCGCGCCTGCTGCTCCAACAGGTCTACCTGTGTATTGGCGGTCAGCGCCGCCACACGGAGGCCCAGCTCCCCGGCCACCTCCAGCGTCTGCCGCCCGATGGAGCCGGTAGCCCCCAACAGGGCGATGGTTTTCGTCATAGGTCCTTCCTCAATACAGCGTCACAGCGTTGATAAGCATCCACGTCACCGGTGCAGCGAAGATCACACTGTCGAACCGGTCCAGCACGCCGCCGTGGCCCGGCAGCAGCCGTCCGTAGTCCTTGATGCCGCACTGCCGCTTCACGCAGGAGAAGCTCAGGTCGCCCAGCTGCCCCAGCACCGCGCCCACGAAGCCCAACAGCACACACCAGCCGATGTGCAGCTGCACCTCCGTACATAGGAAGAAGAATATCCGGAACAGGATCATTCCCACCATGCCGCCCACCAGACCGCTGACCGCACCCTCCCGTGTCTTCTTCGGGCTGACTCTGGGCGCCAGCTTTGTTTTCCCGAACAGCATACCGCCGAACAGCGCCAGAGAGTCGCTCATAAACGCCGACACCAGCGGGATCAGCACCAGTCCGGCGCCGTATTCCAGCATCCGCAGCCGCACCAGGCAGCCCAGCGCCAGCGGGATCACCAATCCGGACACCGCCATAGCGCTGATATCCGGAAAATCCAGCTCGTCGTCTTTGCCGAAGGCCTGCACCGCCGCGATGAACATCACCACGATCAGCGCCGCCAGCAGCCATACCATGATCGTATGTATGGCGGTACCCGTGAAGTCACCGCCGCTGAAATACACCGTGAACACGGTGAACACCGCCAGCGTGGCCGCCAGCCCCCACCAGTGCGCCGCTTTCTCCGGCGCGGCGGCCGCCATGAACTCATGGCAGCCGATGACGCACAGCGCCGCCACCAGCACCGCCGTGGCCCAATCCGGTGCGAAGCACAGCACGCCGATCAATGCCGGCACGCCGATGATCGCCACCAGTATTCTCTGTTTCATGGTCGTCACCTCACTTTACGCCGCCGAACCGGCGATCCCGCCGCTGATAGTCGATGATCGCTCTGTCCATATCCTGCCGGGTAAAATCCGGCCACAGCGTGTCGCAGAAATAGAATTCGCTGTAGGCACACTGCCACAGCATGAAATTGCTCAGCCGTATCTCGCCGCTGGGGCGGATGATCAGCTCCGGGTCGGGGATACCGGCAGAGTACATATTGGCGGAGAGGTTCTCCTCCGTCCAGTCCACCCCCTGCTCCGCGCACAGCCGCGCCGCCCGCAGTATCTCCGCCCTGCCGCCGTAATTCAGACACACATTGGCCTGGAACCCCGCATAGCGGCCGGAGATGTCATCCGTCTCATGCGCCAGCGCCTGCAGCTCCGGGGACAGTGCGCTGAGGTCGCCGAAGAACCGCAGGCGGATGTGCTCCTTTTCCATGGTGTCGATAGCTTCCCGCAGATACTGCTCCAACAGGCCCATGATGGTATTCACCTCATCGGCGGG
>OICB01000499.1_pt1 | contig 21641 bp, 18 predicted proteins | sample 1581121 | NCBI WGS metagenome assembly OICB01 (sample SAMEA3882544, study PRJEB24775) | human gut metagenome | biome: human-associated habitat; feature: intestine environment; material: feces | place: Netherlands | collected 2009/2010 | reverse complement strand
CATCGCGACTTTACTTATTGTTACAGCAAAGGGGTGTTCAAGCGTGTTCTGCCTGCTGAAGAGTATGCGGAAATTCACTGGGATCAACTGGAAGCGGGTGACGTTAATTTCATTAAAGATTTTTACTACCGTCTGGCGCATCGTGTGGGTGAGCTGAGTCACCTGGCTGATGGTTCATATGCCATCGCAGAACGCTGGAATTTGGGTGAAGAGTATTGGGGCTACGCGAAAAATAAACTCTGGTCGCCGTTTGGCTATCCGGTTCACCATGCCAATGAAGCGTCAGCGCAGGTCGGTTCGATTGTTAACTGTATGTTCAACCGTGACTGCATGACGCATACCCATATCAACTTTATTGGTTCCGGCTTGCCATTGAAACTGCAACGTGAAGTGGCGAAAGAGCTTTTTGGTTCTGAAGATGCCTACGATGAAACCAAAAACTACACGCCAATCAATGACGCAAAAATTAAATATGCTAAGTGGTCGCTGTTGCGGGTCTGTTTGCATAACGCCGTCACCCTGTGTAACTGGGTCTGGCCAATGACCGTTTCGCCGCTGAAAAGCCGTAATTACCGGGGCGATCTGGCGCTTGAAGCCAAATTCTTCAAAGCGATCACCGGCGAAGAGATGACTCAGGAAAAATTAGATTTAGCTGCAGAGCGTATCTTTACGTTGCATCGTGCCTACACGGTAAAACTTATGCAAACCAAAGATATGCGTAATGAACACGATCTTATCTGTTCCTGGGTATTCGACAAGGATCCGCAGATCCCGGTCTTTACTGAAGGTACTGACAAAATGGATCGTGACGATATGCATGCTTCGCTCACGATGTTCTACAAAGAAATGGGCTGGGACCCACAGCTTGGTTGTCCCACCCGCGAAACATTGCAGCGTCTGGGGCTGGAAGATATTGCCGCCGATCTGGCAGCACACAATCTACTGCCTGTGTAAGGAATGGGTGAGATGAACCATCGGGATGAATTGCCGTTAGCGAAAGTCAGCGAAGTTGACGAGGCGAAGCGGCAATGGTTACAGGGGATGCGTCACCCCGTTGATACGGTAACCGAACCAGAACCGGCTGAAATCCTGGCAGAGTTCATTCGCCAGCATTCTGCGGCTGGGCAGCTGGTGGCGCGCGCCGTGTTTCTCTCGCCACCCTATTCGGTTGCAGAAGAGGAGCTGTCAGTTTTGCTGGAAAGCATTAAGCAGAACGGAGACTACGCTGATATCGCTTGTATGACGGGAAGCCAGGATGATTACTATTACTCAACGCAGGCCATGAGTGAAAACTACGCGGCGATGTCTTTGCAAGTTGTGGAGCAGGACATTTGTCGCGCCATTGCACACGCCGTTCGTTTTGAGTGCCAGACATATCCTCGTCCTTACAAAGTCGCCATGCTGATGCAAGCGCCATATTACTTCCAGGAAGCGCAGATTGAAGCCGCGATCGCCGCGATGGATGTTGCACCTGAATATGCCGATATACGGCAGGTGGAGTCATCGACGGCGGTGTTGTACTTGTTTAGCGAGCGATTTATGACCTATGGCAAGGCTTATGGCTTATGCGAATGGTTCGAGGTAGAGCAGTTTCAGAACCCCTGAAATTTCAGGGAGATGTCATGGATAGGGTGGACAGTTGCAGCCACTGCATTAGGGGATAATCAGATGTCCTTCACTCGACGCAAATTTGTTCTGGGGATGGGAACAGTAATCTTTTTTACTGGTTCTGCGTCTTCTCTGTTAGCGAACACGAGGCAAGAAAAGGAAGTTCGGTATTCATGACGAGTCACGGTGCAATGGCTGTAATATTTGCGCCCGCGCATGCCGTAAAACTAACCACGTCCCCGCTCAGGGAAGCCGTTTATCGATAGCACACATTCCAGTCACCGATAACGACAACGAAACGCAGTATCACTTTTTTCGCCAGTCATGTCAGCACTGCGAAGATGCTCCGTGCATCGACGTATGCCCGACAGGGGCATCGTGGCGTGATGAGCAGGGGATCGTGCGGGTAGAAAAATCGCAGTGCATCGGCTGCAGTTATTGCATTGGCGCTTGTCCGTACCAGGTTCGCTACCTTAACCCTGTCACTAAAGTGGCAGATAAATGTGATTTCTGCGCTGAGTCCCGACTGGCAAAAGGCTTTCCGCCCATTTGCGTCAGCGCCTGTCCGGAACACGCATTGATCTTTGGTCGCGAAGATAGCCCAGAAATTCAGGCGTGGTTGCAGGAAAATAAATACTATCAATATCAGCTACCTGGTGCCGGGAAACCGCATCTGTATCGCCGGTTCGGTCAACATTTGATTAAAAAGGAAAATGTATGAACCCGTCGCAACATGCTGAACAGTTTCAGAGCCAGTTGACGAACTATGTGCCACAGTTCACTCCGGAATTTTGGCCGGTGTGGTTGATCATTGCCGGAGTATTGCTGGTTGGGATGTGGTTGATGCTGGGGCTGCACGCCTTGCTTCGTGCTCGTGGCGTGAAGAAATCAGCCACCGATCATGGTGAGAAGATTTATCTTTACAGCAAAGCGGTCAGATTATGGCACTGGTCGAATGCGTTACTCTTTGTATTGTTGCTGGCAAGTGGGCTGATAAATCACTTTGCGATGGTGGGCGCAACTGCGGTTAAAAGTCTGCTTGCGGTGCATGAAGTTTGCGGATTTTTGTTACTGGCATGCTGGCTCGGCTTTGTGCTGATCAATGCCGTTGGGGATAATGGTCACCACTATCGCATTCGTCGTCAGGGGTGGCTGGAACGAGCGGCAAAACAAACGCGATTTTATTTGTTTGGCATTATGCAGGGGGAAGAACATCCTTTCCCGGCAACAACACAGTCTAAATTTAATCCCTTACAGCAGGTCGCCTATGTTGGTGTCATGTATGGATTGCTGCCATTGTTACTATTGACGGGGCTGTTGTGTCTCTATCCGCAAGCCGTGGGAGATGTGTTTCCTGGCGTAAGATACTGGTTATTGCAGGCGCATTTTGCTCTGGCATTTATAAGCCTCTTTTTTATCTTCGGTCATCTTTATCTTTGCACCACGGGGCGTACGCCACACGAAACCTTTAAAAGCATGGTCGATGGCTATCACCGGCACTAACGAATGATCATTACACGAGCAGACCTGCGAGAATGGCGTATCGGAGCGGTGATGTATCGCTGGTTCCTGCGCCATTTCCCACGCGGCGGTAGTTATGCCGATATTCATCATGCACTGATTGAGGAAGGATATACGGACTGGGCGGAGAGTCTGGTTGAGTATGCGTGGAAAAAATGGCTGGCGGATGAAAACTTCGCGCATCAGGAAGTTTCCTCTATGCAAAAACTGGCCACAGACCCCGGAGAGATACCATTTTGCAGTCAGTTTGCCCGCAGCGACGATCATGCTCGCATCGGCTGTTGTGAGGATAACGCCCGAATCGCAACCGCTGGGTATGCCGCGCAAATTGCCAGTATGGGTTATAGCGTGCGGATTGGAAGTGTCGGCTTTAACAGTCACATTGGCAGCTCCGGTGAACGCGCACGGGTTGCTGTAACCGGTAATTCTTCGCGGATAAGCAGCGCTGGAGATAGTAGTCGGATTGCGAATACCGGAATGCGAGTACGCGTTTGTACATTGGGTGAACGGTGTCATGTCGCCAGTAATGGTGACCTGGTGCAAATCGCCAGCTTTGGCGCAAACGCCAGAATTGCCAACAGCGGCGACAATGTACACATCATTGCCAGCGGTGAAAATTCAACGGTAGTGAGCACGGGCGTGGTCGACTCAATTATTCTCGGGCCAGGGGGAAGCGCCGCACTGGCATATCATGACGGCGAAAGAGTTCGCTTCGCCGTCGCCATTGAAGGTGAAAACAATATTCGAACCGGAGTCCGCTATCGTCTTAATGAACAGCATCAGTTTGTTGAGTGCTGATAGCTTTACCTTTAATCAAACGAAAGACGCCGACGAGCACGGGATGCAGGCTTTACGACCGCCCGAGCCATCGCCTCACCAATTTCTGCACATGCCGTAAGTCCCTGAACGAAAGGCTGGTCGTGCATCAACCAGGGCAACGCGCCGAACGCTACGCGTCCACGAATATCTTCGGGTTGCTGTAACGTATAATCTTCGCCAACATCAGGGATTTCATCCCCTGTTTTCTGTAATTGCTCGCGTAGCCCAGGGAAAGGAATATCTTTCACTTTAAGCGGACGCTGTCCGCGGGCATCAATAAAAACGTCAAACGAGTAGCTGTTGTCTTCCGTTTTCAGGACGGTGCGCGACTCATTAATTTCCATTTTGTAGTCTTCACCGAGGGCGAGAATATGAATGATTCCCGCTTCACGTAAGGCCAGCAGCCGACGAATAGACTCTGAAGGGATTGCCGCATAATTATCGATGAAAACCCGGGCAAGGCCTTTACTGAACCGTTTATGGTCGTGTTCATTCAGATGTGGAACAATTTCCTGTACGGCTTCATGCAGGCGCAGAATGACATAACGCCAGGGAACAGTATGTTTTTCTCGTTTATTGCGTTCGACTTCCTGGAGATTTTTTTCTGCCCAGTCAAATGGGTCGCGTTGTTTGCGCTCGGCAAACCAGGCTTGAGCAAAGGAATCGACATTCAGGCTCTCTAAGGCTATGCGTTGGCTCCAGTCTGGATCAGCAAACTTGATTTCCTCTACTATCAATCTAAATACCCGATCCAAAAGGCCCTCTTCACCTTTTTGAATCTCAGCATTTAATGCCTGATCGGTGACGATGTGTAAGGGCTCGTAGGGAATAGGGCAATAGAAATCGGCTTCGGGTAAAATACCCGTGCGCGACATCAACGTAATATTTAGCTTTTCACTTGCGTTATCGCGGTGAAAAACGACGTGTTGTTTATCATCTTCAATGAACGAACCATGCTGAATAGCCACTGCCATTGCCGCATCCAGTCCGCTCAAGGATGTTCCCATAATACCCACGTTACACGCATCGACCTTTGCTTCCATCAGGCCTGACCACGGGCTGGGAAAATACGTTCTGGTTGCTTCTTCTTCATCAGGCCAGACGTGACCCGTGGCAATCACCGCTAAATCAAACGTCTCGCTGGGTAAATCCTGATTTGTAGCGAGCATGACGCCAGCATTTGTAATTTGCAGATCGGTAACCTGGCATGATTCATAAACAGCCACTGCAAATTTTTGCTGTCGTGCCTGGTCTACTAATCGTAAAAATTGATCGCGGAAATATTCGCCCAGCAGAATTCGCGGTAAAAACTGACGATCGTGCAAGGTTTCTTTTTTAACGCCATAACGCTGGAGATGGCTGGCTTCTTGCTTTTGTAGCCATTCGAGATACGTACAATTAATCGGCGGTATTTCAATACTGGCAATATTTGCCAGCATCATTTTTGAGTTTTCCTCATCACTGTATGGCATCCCGACACCGGCCTCGTCAGCCTGCTCGAAGATAGAAATAGAAAGTGGAGTTTGTTGCTGTAGAAGCGAGAATAAGGTGTAGATCCCCGTAGGCCCGGCACCCACAATAGCAATTTTTTTCATTGTTACTTACCTGTACGCATTCTTTCGAATTTAGTGTTATCAGATAAGTTTGGTTGAGATTTTTAGAATTTGAGAAATTTCAGACAGGGATGAAAAGGGCGCTAACCGCCCTTGATTAAATTCTGTCAGGCGAGTTTTGCCTGATTGATTTGACTAAGTGGCTCATTGACATCGAAAACTTTGGCGACAACTTCCTCAACGCCGAGATTTTTCAGTCGGGCAGTATGTTTTTCCAGATAGGCAAGGGCGCTTTTTTCATCAGTGAAAAGGTAGATCCCACCGGCTTCGTGGTTCTTTTCACTTTCTGTCCATACCTTCCACAGAAAACCAGGTTCCTGATTAATCGACTCAGCAAGTGGTTTAAGCTGCTCAGCCATTGCGTCGCCAAATGGGCCATTAAAAGCAAAATGAAGTTGTAACAAAGTTGCCATAGCGATTCTCCTTCTGATAACGCATACGAAGACAGTGTAAATCTTTTAACGTATTGGATACAGAGAAGAAACAGAGGGAAAAAGGAGAAGACCAGATTAAGAAAATCTGGTGCGTCCGAGTGGACTCGAACCACCGACCCCCACCATGTCAAGGTGGTGCTCTAACCAACTGAGCTATGAACGCAACGTTGTAGGTGACAACGGGGACGAATATTAGCGGCAGAGTGGGAAGGTGGCAAGAGGCAAAACGTAATTTTCTGCGCTATTTCGACCGTTTGCAGAGCTTTTAAGCAAATTGGCTATATTTTGTTGATTTGCAAGGGCGATTTTTATTCAGGATCGCATTTACATCTGATACAACCCAATAATTCGTGTATCAGAGTTTAAACAGAGTTGTTTGCCACCATCTCAAATCTGTCGTGGATAAATCCTCCGTAGCCTTTACACTTAGGTAGCAATAAAGGCACACAGATGCAGCAAAGGAATAAATCATGGGATCTGATGCGAAAAACTTGATGAGCGACGGGAATGTGCAAATTGTTAAGACCGGCGAGGTCATTGGCGCGACGCAACTTACTGAAGGCGAGTTGATTGTTGAAGCTGGCGGAAGAGCCGAAAATACCGTGGTCACGGGGGCTGGCTGGTTGAAAGTGGCAACCGGTGGGATCGCCAAATGCACACAGTACGGTAACAATGGCACGCTATCGGTCAGCGACGGTGCCATTGCCACAGATATTGTTCAGTCCGAGGGAGGCGCAATTAGTCTCTCTACGCTCGCTACGGTTAATGGCCGCCATCCCGAAGGTGAATTCAGCGTTGATCAGGGTTATGCCTGCGGTTTGTTGCTGGAAAATGGCGGTAACCTGCGTGTACTGGAAGGACATCGCGCGGAAAAAATCATTCTCGATCAAGAGGGCGGCCTGTTGGTTAATGGGACAACCTCAGCGGTCGTGGTAGATGAAGGTGGTGAATTGTTGGTGTATCCAGGAGGGGAAGCCAGCAATTGTGAGATTAATCAGGGCGGCGTTTTTATGCTGGCCGGGAAAGCCAGTGATACGTTGCTTGCTGGTGGCACCATGAATAATCTCGGTGGTGAAGACTCTGACACTATTGTTGAGAATGGATCCATTTATCGTCTGGGGACGGATGGCCTTCAGCTCTACAGTTCCGGTAAGACGCAAAACCTGTCCGTGAATGTGGGTGGTCGGGCTGAAGTGCATGCCGGTACGCTGGAAAATGCGGTAATACAAGGTGGAACAGTGATCCTGTTGTCACCCACCAGCGCGGACGAAAATTTTGTCGTAGAGGAAGATCGCGCACCGGTTGAACTGACCGGGAGTGTTGCATTACTGGACGGCGCTTCAATGATTATTGGCTATGGCGCAGATCTGCAACAATCAACGATTACTGTACAGCAGGGCGGTGTGTTGATTCTCGACGGCAGTACGGTAAAAGGTGACGGTGTCACTTTTATTGTTGGTAACATCAATCTGAATGGCGGAAAACTGTGGCTGATCACTGGTGCGGCAACGCATGTGCAACTGAAAGTGAAACGCCTGCGCGGAGAGGGAGCGATTTGCCTGCAAACCAGTGCGAAAGAAATCTCACCTGACTTCATCAATGTGAAAGGGGAAGTTACCGGGGATATACACGTTGAGATAACAGATGCCAGTCGGCAAACTCTGTGCAACGCTCTGAAATTACAGCCAGACGAAGACGGGATTGGCGCAACGCTCCAGCCTGCGTAAAAACACAGGCGCAACCCGTGAAGGTTGCGCCTTGTCTTTATTAGCGGGATGCTCGTTGCAGAATGATAACTGACGGCAGACGTTGCAGGAACCGCATACGCAGCATCATCATAATGGCTGCCGACGTCAGGCCAATAATAAAGCCTATCCAGAAGCCTGCTGGCCCCATAGGTTCAACGACCAGATCGGTCAGTGCCAGAATATAGCCGCTTGGCAAGCCCAGCACCCAGTAAGCCGTAAAGGTGATATAGAAAATGGAACGCGTATCTTTATAACCACGCAAAATCCCACTGCCAATCACCTGGATTGAGTCAGAAATCTGATATACCGCCGCCAGCAACATCAAATGCGCAGCCAGCGTTACAACCTCGGGATTGTCGTTGTACAACAGGGCGATTTGCTCCCGCAGTGAAACCGTGAATATGGCCGTCAGGGTTGCCATACAGACACCCACCATAAGCCCGGTCCGCGCAGCGGTTTGCGCATCCAGCGTTGAGCCCTGACCCAGACGATAACCTACGCGGATAGTTACCGCTGCCGCCAGCGACATTGGAAGCACAAACATCAGTGAACTAAAGTTCAGGGCAATCTGGTGTCCTGCGACATCAACAATACCGAGCGGAGACACTAACAGAGCCACGACGGCAAACAGTGTCACTTCAAAGAATAGTGCCAGCGCAATCGGCAAACCGAGTTGAATCAGTCGTTTCATAACCGCAGGATCGGGTTTCGCGGTGCCTTTTTCGTTACGAATATCGCGCATGGAGCGGGCGCGTTTAATGTAAGAAACCATGGCAAGGAACATGACCCAATACACCGCCGCAGTAGCCACGCCACAACCAACGCCACCGAGCTCAGGCATACCGAAATGACCATAAATAAAGATATAGTTCACCGGAATGTTCACCAGCAGGCCGATAAAGCCCATTACCATACCCGGCTTGGTTTTTGCCAGACCTTCACATTGGTTACGGGCAACCTGGAAGAACAGATAGCCCGGCGCGCCCCACAACAACGCACGCAGATAACCCACGGCTTTGTCCGCCAGAGCCGGATCGATGTTTTCCATGGAGCGGATAATGTAACCTGCATTCCACAGCACAAGCATAATGAGAACGGAAACAAAACCTGCCAGCCAGAAACCTTGTCGCACCTGATGCGCAATGCGCTCACGTCGACCGGAACCATTTAATTGCGCGATAACCGGCGTTAATGCCAGCAGCAGTCCGTGACCAAAGAGGATCGCCGGAAGCCAGATAGAAGTACCGATAGCGACCGCCGCCATGTCGGTGGCACTATAGCCGCCCGCCATCACGGTATCGACAAAACCCATCGCAGTTTGGGCGATTTGCGCGAGAATCACCGGGATTGCTAATGCTAATAACAGACGCGCTTCACTGATATACTTCTGCACGTGAACACCTTTTATTTGTAGTTATATGAGAGACTAAAAAGCCGCCTGAATGGGCAGCAAAAAGAAGAAGCAGGGGAAATTCAGTCTATTGTAGCGAGGATTTATTAATTCTCCAGTGAAAAAATAGTCATTCTTACCCCTTCACTGGTAAGGGCGTTTGCCACCTGCTATTGTGCTGAACAGAATGTCTTAACTGATTTCAGGAGTTGTAAGTATGTTTACGGGGATTGTACAGGGCACCGCAAAACTGGTGTCGATTGACGAGAAACCAAATTTTCGTACGCATGTGGTGGAGTTACCCGACCACATGCTGGACGGCCTGGAAACAGGTGCTTCCGTGGCGCATAACGGTTGCTGCCTGACCGTGACGGAAATTAACGGCAACCATGTCAGTTTTGACCTGATGAAAGAAACGTTACGCATTACCAATCTTGGCGATTTAAAAGTGGGGGATTGGGTAAACGTTGAGCGTGCGGCGAAATTCAGTGATGAAATTGGCGGACACTTAATGTCAGGTCATATTATGACCACAGCTGAAGTGGCGAAAATATTAACCTCGGAAAATAATCGCCAGATCTGGTTTAAAGTCCAGGATAGTCAGTTGATGAAATATATCCTGTACAAAGGATTTATTGGCATCGACGGTATTAGCCTGACCGTCGGCGAAGTCACGCCAACGCGTTTTTGCGTCCATTTAATTCCGGAAACTCTGGAACGCACGACTCTTGGGAAGAAAAAACTCGGCGCACGCGTCAACATTGAAATTGATCCACAAACTCAGGCAGTGGTAGATACGGTAGAACGTGTGCTGGCGGCACGAGAAAATGCCATGAATCAACCAGGTACAGAAGCCTGATCTGAAATCGCCCCCGGAGAGGGGGCGATAGAATAGCCTTTAGCGAGCGACTCGAAGGCCGTTTTCAACACCGCGTGAGAACACGACCTGCCAGAGCTGAATATCACGGGCGCGGAAAGCACCTGCACAGGCATTCAGATAATAGGTAAACATTCGTTTAAAGCGTTCACTGTAGTTATCCGCAATTTCTGGCCATGCGGCGAGGAATCGTTCATACCACGCCATCAACGTAGTATCGTAATCAGCACCGAAGTTATGCCAGTCTTCCATCACGAAGTGGGGTTCGCTGGATTGAGCAATCTGGCGTACAGAGGGCAGGCAACCGTTCGGAAAAATATATTTATTAATCCAGGGATCAACATTCAGATCGGTTTTTTTCGAACCGATAGTATGGAGCAGGAATATACCTTCCGGTTTCAAATTACGATCCACCACCGCAAAATAGGTATCGTAATTTTTCGGTCCGACGTGCTCGAACATCCCCACAGAAACAATACGATCAAACTGGTCGTTCAGGTCACGATAATCTTGCAGCAAAATGGTGACATCCAGGCCTTCACAGCGTTCCTGAGCCATTTTTTGCTGTTCGGCAGAAATGGTGACGCCGACCACGCTTACGTCATAGTTAGATGCCATGTAGTGCGCCAGTCCGCCCCAGCCGCAGCCAATATCCAGTACGCGCATCCCTGGTTTTAACTGCAATTTTTCACAAATCATTTTGAGCTTCGCCTGCTGGGCAGATTCCAGATTATCGGCATCTTTCCAGTAAGCGCAGGAATATTGCATGAAGGGATCAAGCATGCGGCTGAACAAGTCATTACCCAAATCGTAATGCTCCTTGCCGACTATCCAGGCACGTTTTTTACTCTGCAGATTGAAGAGACGAGCGCTGGCAATACGCAGCGTGTCTTTGAAATGATGGGGGAGTTGGTTCTCGAGACCTGCGCGTAAGACTTTGCTAAAAAACATATCCAGTCGGTCACATTCCCACCAGCCATCCATATAACTTTCGCCTAACCCCAAAGAGCCTTCTTGCAGAACGCGTTTAAAAAAATCGGGGTTTTTCACACGAATATCCGCCGGGGCAGAACCGTTAATGGCTATACCGGCACGGCTAAGTAATTCGTTGGCGATACGGTACCAGTTGTCATCCGGTACACTGACTTCTTCTATACACGATGAACTCATAGTTTCTCCATCACTGGTCGGTGATCAGAACCTTAAAACAGCGTAGACGCTTTTTGGGCTTTGTGAGAAATCTCGCAGAAAAAACCGCGAGTCTATAATCCGACGTAGAACAGAGGGAAAGGAGGAACCTTTGCCGAAATGACCATCCATAGTGAGTCGGGAACGATCCTGTCCCCGTAAAAACATAATATTTATCGTAGCTTTAACAACTCGAAATTAGTATAGGCCGCTAATTTCAATCATACAACAAAATTTTGTTAGCAGCCTAAGTATAAGTATATCGATATAGATCAGTGTGATTCGCTATGAGCGACTTCGGCATTGCCATGATTCTGGCAGCCAACTTCTTCACAACGTTGCATCATGTAACCCAGAGCGACCAGCACTACTGTTGATAACATCACGCTGGTGGTGGTGAGCAATGGCGTGCTGATACTGATCAGCCAGGAAACTACCAGACTTGCGAGGAAGCACAGACCCAGTTGTAGAGTGTTCTGCAACGCTGCGGCGCGACCAGTTGCGTGTGGGAAGGGACGCAGCGCCTGGGCGACAACAATCGGGTAGATCGCGCCATTGGCAATCGCCATCACACAGAATGGGATCAGGATTTCGACCAGCGACACATGGCTAATGAAGCCTGCAGCCCAGGTCGCAATGACGCTGACTGCAAACAGCACCAGCAACCACGGTAATAACTGCTTGCCTTGCCATTTCTGCAGCCATAACCACCAATCAGAAACGCGATAGTTTGCGGGACATAACTTAAACCAATAACTGCCGGGCTGTAGCCCATTTCACTAAGGATGAACGGTGAACCGGTCAGCCATGCAAAAAAACTGGCTGAACAGGCCGCGTATATCAGCACGTTGCCGCGATAGGTTTTAGAACGTAGCAGGTCGGTAAAGGTCAGACCATCCTGACTATTGTTACGGGCCTTCGTCGTGGGTTTGAGCCAGAAAATAGGCAGAATCAGCACCACGGTAATGGCAAACAGGGTGGCGAAAATCGCCTGCCAGGAAAAATGGACCAGCAGCCAGCTTCCTAACAGAGGAGCCAGGGCCGGAGATAGACCCACCAGCGGCATGATGGTCGCAAAAATTCGGTTAACTTTCTGTGAAGGATAATAATCCGTCACTAACGCTTGCCAGATAACCGCCGCGGCGCAGACACCCACAGCCTGTACAAAACGCAATACCAGCAGCGTAGCGGCGTTTTCTACCCACAGCATCCCCAGACTACCTAACGCAAAAATTGTCAGGCCGATTAATAACACCGGTTTACGACCATAACGGTCGGAGAGTGGCCCCCACAGAAGCTGGGCTGCGGCAAAACCGGCAAGGAACAGACTAAGGCTGGCACTGACAGCAGACGCAGGCGTTTGCAGGTCGGCCTGTATGGCGGCGAAAGCAGGCAGATACATATCGGTTGCCAGAAAACCGAGTACGCTCAAACCCGCCAGCCAGACTAAAAATCTTTTCCCAGGTTGCATGTATATTCTCTAAATCTCTCAATTAAACACCGCCGCAAAGTGTAGGGAGTGAAATTAGTGTTGTGAAACGGTAATATTTGATGACTGGTTTCAAAAATTTTGCAGGCAGACTATGTGGTCAGAATATTCACTCGAAGTTGTTGATGCGGTAGCGCGTAATGGTAGTTTTAGCGCTGCGGCACAGGAGCTGCATCGCGTTCCTTCTGCGGTCAGCTATACCGTGCGTCAGCTGGAAGAGTGGCTGGCGGTGCCGCTCTTTGAACGACGGCACCGTGATGTGGAGCTGACCGCTGCTGGAGCGTGGTTTCTCAAAGAAGGGCGCTCTGTTGTCAAAAAAATGCAGATCACCCGCCAGCAATGTCAGCAGATAGCGAACGGCTGGCGCGGTCAGTTAGCTATCGCAGTGGATAATATTGTCAGGCCAGAACGTACACGGCAGATGATCGTTGATTTTTATCGCCATTTTGATGATGTCGAACTTCTTGTCTTTCAGGAAGTGTTTAACGGTGTCTGGGATGCGCTTTCCGACGGGCGCGTGGAACTGGCGATTGGCGCAACACGCGCGATTCCGGTAGGCGGTCGTTATGCCTTCCGGGATATGGGGATGCTAAGCTGGAGTTGCGTTGTTGCCAGCCACCACCCGCTGGCGTTGATGGATGGCCCATTCAGCGATGATACGTTGCGCAACTGGCCGTCGTTGGTGCGCGAAGACACCTCGCGAACGCTACCTAAACGTATTACCTGGTTGCTGGATAACCAAAAAAGAGTTGTCGTGCCTGACTGGGAATCATCGGCAACCTGTATCTCGGCAGGATTATGCATAGGGATGGTGCCAACACATTTCGCCAAACCGTGGCTTAATGAGGGGAAGTGGGTAGCACTTGAATTGGAAAACCCCTTCCCGGATTCGGCATGTTGTCTGACATGGCAGCAAAATGATATGTCGCCTGCGTTAACCTGGCTGCTTGAGTATCTCGGCGATAGTGAGACGCTGAATAAGGAGTGGCTGCGGGAGCCGGAAGAGACTCCCGCAACGGGTGATTAACGACGATAGTCGCGGAACGGGCCGTCAGCCACGGAGCGGCGTTCAATCAAGCGCGGATGCACTTCAATGGACTGCGGTTCTTCACGTTTGTTGACGATACGATCCAACAGCATGTTGAACGCTGTTTCACCCAGCGAATCTTTTGGCTGGTGGATCGTGGTCAGCGCCGGCGTAAAATAGCGGGCGTTGCGCACGTTATCATAACCGATCAGCGAAACATCCTGCGGGACGCGCAGACCCATTTCATCAGCAGCACAAAGTGCGCCCATTGCCATGATATCGCCACCACAGAAGACGGCAGTAGGGCGATGCGGCTGCGACAGTATTTGCTGCATGGCGCGATAACCAGATTCGGGTTCAAAGTCACCCTGAACAATCCAGCTTTCCGGCACCTTGATCATCGCTTCTTCCATCGCCTTCATAAAACCGGCAAGGCGGCCTGCGCCGGTGTTACGTTCCAGCGGGCCGGGGATGACGCCGATTTCGCGGTGACCGCGTTCAATCAGATAACGCCCGGCCATGTAGCCGCCTTCGAACGCGTTATCAATGACCGCATCGGTGAAGTCAGCTTTTGCTTCACCCCAGTCCATCACCACCATTGGGATATGGCGATACTCTTCCAGCATCGCCAGCAACGGCTCTGGGTACTCAGAACACATCACCAGCAGACCATCGACGCGTTTTTGCGCCATCATCGACAGATAAGCCCGCTGTTTCTCAAGATTGTTCCACGCATTACCCAGAATCAGGGTGTAACCTTTCTGGAAGCAATTTTTTTCAACCGCTTCAATGATCTCGGCAAAATAGGCCGCTTCGCTGCTGGTCGCCAGCAAACCGATAGACTTGGTGTGGTTAACCTTCAGGCTACGCGCCACCGCGCTAGGGGAGTAGTGTAATTCTTTAATCGCTGCCCACACGGCGTTGCGCGTTTCTTCAGCGACGAAACGTGTTTTGTTGATTACGTGTGACACAGTTGTAGTGGAAACGTTTGCTCGTTTCGCTACATCTTTTATTGTTGCCATTCCATTTCACTCCAGACCCTAACTTCAGCTCCTGCAAAATCGCAAGGTAAACGTTTGCCTTTACACACCTTACGCACAACAAAAGTGTTGCGGTACGCCGGAAAAACGACACGGAGCGTCAGGAAGGGGTCAATGGCCAGTACGCAAATAGTGTAAGCGTGGAATTTTGGCCGATCTTGACGAAAAGGGGAAGTGGTAAAAACACTTATCATTATAAATGACGGGAGATTTTTTCATCACAGTGTGTAAAAATGCGTAATATCACTTTTTGTGTGGTAATAAAAAAGGAGAAAACTTGATGAGCACCGACCTTAAATTTTCACTGGTAACAACGATTATCGTCCTCGGTTTGATCGTAGCCGTGGGTTTGACTGCCGCGCTGCACTGATTTCCTCTCGAGGGAGCGCGTTCTCCCTCGCATCTCCTTCCTGTTTGTTAGCAAAATGGCAAAAGTGTTTTCTCTTTTTGTTATTTTCATTTTTTTGTGATTGCTGTCATGCTTTCGCCACTTTAATGAATATCGCGTAATGACGCGAAGAGGTGGAGATAAGGCATGAAAATTAACTATCCGTTTCTGGCGCTGGCGATTGGCGCGTTTGGTATCGGGACAACGGAGTTCTCGCCAATGGGTTTGTTGCCCGTCATTGCGCGCGGTGTGGATGTCTCGATTCCCGCTGCCGGAATGTTAATCAGTGCCTATGCAGTTGGCGTAATGGTTGGCGCGCCGCTGATGACGCTTCTACTTTCTCATCGTGCCCGCCGCAGTGCGTTGATTTTCCTGATGGCAATTTTCACGCTCGGCAACGTACTTTCCGCCATCGCGCCGGATTATATGACCCTGATGCTTTCACGCATTTTGACCAGCCTGAATCACGGAGCATTTTTTGGTTTGGGTTCAGTCGTGGCCGCAAGCGTGGTGCCAAAACATAAACAGGCCAGCGCAGTTGCCACTATGTTTATGGGGTTAACCCTGGCAAATATCGGTGGCGTGCCGGCGGCGACCTGGTTGGGTGAAACCATCGGCTGGCGGATGTCATTTCTGGCAACGGCGGGGCTGGGAGTGATTTCAATGGTAAGTCTGTTCTTCTCATTACCTAAAGGTGGTGCAGGGGCACGACCTGAAGTGAAAAAAGAGCTGGCGGTATTAATGCGTCCGCAGGTGCTGTCTGCATTGCTGACGACGGTACTGGGAGCTGGTGCAATGTTTACTCTCTACACCTATATCTCTCCGGTACTACAAAGTATTACCCACGCAACACCAGTGTTCGTCACGGCAATGCTGGTGCTGATTTGTGTCGGATTCTCTATCGGTAACTATCTCGGCGGCAAACTGGCAGATCGTTCAGTTAACGGCACGTTGAAAGGCTTTTTGTTGTTGTTGATGGTGATTATGCTGGCAATCCCGTTCCTGGCCCGCAATGAGTTCGGCGCAGCTATTAGCATGGTGGTGTGGGGCGCAGCAACCTTTGCGGTCGTACCGCCGTTACAGATGCGCGTGATGCGTGTCGCCAGTGAAGCGCCGGGTCTGTCTTCATCAGTCAATATTGGTGCCTTTAATCTTGGAAATGCGCTGGGAGCAGCTGCTGGTGGTGCGGTAATTTCCGCTGGGCTGGGATACAGCTTTGTGCCGGTGATGGGAGCGATTGTCGCGGGACTGGCATTATTGCTGGTGTTTATGTCAGCCAGAAAACAACCTGAAACAGTTTGCGTTGCTAACAGCTAATTAAACAAAAACGCAGAAGGATAACCTTCTGCGTTACAGTTGCTGACAACGTGCGATTTATCTTGCCGAATGCGCTGTTAACGCCTCATCCGCGTTGGCATGGTAAGCGAAGCGCATCAGGCAATGCTGCATTTGCCATCAGTTATTATGCAGCGAGATTTTTCGCTACGAATTCCCAGTTCACCAGCGCCCAGAAGTGCTCCAGATAGCCAGGACGTGCATTGCGATAGTCGATGTAATAAGCGTGTTCCCAGACATCAACGGTCAGCAGCGGAGTCGCATCGGTGGTCAGCGGAGTACCCGCGTTAGAGGTTGAAACGATAGCCAGTTTGCCATCGCTGTTTTTCACCAGCCAGGTCCAGCCAGAACCAAAGTTTTTGATCGCTGCATCAGTAAACTGCGCTTTGAAATCGGCAAAGCTGCCAAAAGATGCGGCGATAGCTTCAGCGACTTTTCCAGTCGGTTCGCCACCGGCGTTCGGTGCCAGGCAGTTCCAGTAGAAAGTATGGTTCCAGACCTGAGCTGCGTTGTTGAATACGCCACCTTCAGAGCTGCGAATAATCTCTTCCAGTGATTTACCTTCAAACGCGGTACCTTTAATCAGGTTGTTCAGGTTAGTGACATAAGTCTGATGATGCTTGCCGTAGTGATACTCGATAGTTTCCGCAGAAATGTGCGGTGCCAGAGCATCTTTAGCATATGGTAGTGCAGGTAATTCGAATGACATTGCTACTCTCCTTTATTATTAATTTGCATACGTACAATAGCCTTATTGTGCGTATGGATAGGGTAGCAAATTAAAAGGTGAGACAAAAGATGAACTTACCCTGTTGCCGTAACAACAGGGTAAAGTTTTAGCGAAGTGTTTTTGGGGTCATTACCCGACGAGCGCCAACATAGTGGCGCTGCCAGTAGTCTTCACTGAGAGAAGTGATTTGAATTTCCTGACCTGTGCGCGGTGACTGAATAAATTTGCCGTTGCCGACATACACGCCGACATGATCGGCTGTGCCGCGTCCCTGAGTACGGAAAAAGACCAGGTCGCCGTTTTTCAGTTCACTACGTTCGATTGGCGCTGCATCACGCAGGTGATACATTTCATTCGCCGTACGCGGAATACGAATTTTCACCAAATCTTTATAAGCGTAATAAACCAGGCCGCTGCAATCAAAACCGGTACGCGGTGAGCTGCCACCCCAACGATATGGCTTACCAATTTGCTGCATCAGTTTATTCATTGCCACTTTCGTAGCTTTTTGCACCTTCGCTTTGTGCGCGTCGGCAAGAGTTCCTGACGCGGCATTTTTGACTTTCACACAATGCGATTTATAGCCCTTACGTTTGGTACACTTTTCGGTAAAGCTGGCTGAGGCCGTTTTATTGACGGCGTGTTTGCTGCGAGTTTTGGCGTTTTTAGAAGCGGTAATGGAAGATTTTTTAACGGAAGAAGCGGTTTTGCTTTTGGTCGTACTTTTACTGGCGGCTTTTTTCGCTGTTTTCTGGGTCTTTTTGGTGGTTGCCGTGCTTTTCTTTTTATCTGCTTTTTTGGTGATATGAGTGGTAGCAGAACTCTCCCTGGCTTGCTTTGAAGCATGGGCCATAGGCGTTAAAGGCAGGGTGGTAAAAAGTAAAGCACAGAGCGTGATCGAAATACGGTTTATCCGCGCCACTGAGCGTCCCTCTGTTAAGGCAGGTCTATCATGCCTGCGTCTGATTTACAAAACTTGATGATTCTAATGCATAGAAGAAGAGAAAGTTAATAGCTTTTATTGTTAAAAAATACGTTTCGTTGGCGAGCGCAAAAAAATGCAGCAGTGAAAGCTAAAAATGGTTATAAATACGCCAGTTTGCCGCGCATCAGAGAAGAAACGAATATTTAAAATGCAACAAATAGAGCAAAGGGATAAAATAGCAAAAGCGTGATGAAAATGTTATTTTCCGATGCCGCACTGACCCGCTACAATGTCAGATTACTGCCGTAAAGAAGTTTGAGGAAGCAAGACAATGAGCACCACTATCGAAAAAATCCAACGCCAGATTGCTGAAAACCCGATCCTGCTGTACATGAAAGGTTCACCGAAACTGCCGAGCTGCGGTTTCTCTGCCCAGGCAGTCCAGGCGCTTGCCGCATGTGGCGAACGTTTTGCCTATGTTGATATTCTGCAGAATCCGGACATTCGTGCGGAACTGCCGAAATATGCTAACTGGCCGACCTTCCCGCAACTGTGGGTTGACGGCGAGCTGGTCGGCGGTTGTGATATCGTGATCGAAATGTATCAGCGTGGCGAACTGCAGCAGCTGATCAAAGAAACTGCCGCTAAATACAAGTCTGAAGAGCCGGACGCGGAATAATCCGTCCTGCAATACTGACGGATGCGAACGGGCATCCGTCAGTCCTTTCTCTATCCCCAATCCAGCCCTTGTGGCGAACTTGAAAATCCCGCCTCACGCAGCAGCGTAAACATCGGCGTTTGCCGGACCGGTAGATCATTCACTTCTGTTAGCGTAAAGCGCAGCCGTGGTTCGCGACGCAGTGCGGTAGTCAGCGCGTGGAAAACCTCTGGGGCGAGTAATTCCTCTTTTTCCTGCCAGACCAGCATTTTTTTGCCACCTTGCGCCAGATAGAGTAACAATTTGCCGCCAGAAACGACCACCAGCGCACCCGCCCGACGCGTTGGAACCAGCGTTGCCGGATGTGCAGGCCAGGGCAGAAGATTTCCCCACACATTAGCCGGATCGTTGGCAGAGAGCGCCACTGGTGTATAGTGGCGCGTTTGCGTGGCTTGTGTCGCCAGATCGCGCAATCGGTCAATAGTCAGACGTTCAGCGAATTGCGCGCCACCCAGACCTTCTACAAAACGACCTCGCATAATTCGCCCGGAGTCTTCCATACTTCGACAAAGCGTTTGCATCGATGGAAACCCGCCAGGGATATTTTCGGCTATCACCGCCTGACGACTGATGATGCCGTAGCGGTCGAGCATATTTTCCGCCAGCGCCAGCATCCTTTCGGTATCGTTTAGTGGCTCCACCTGCAATAACGACCAGCGTCCAGCCAGATTTGGTGTGTTGTAAGATACCAGCGGCGAGACGGGTTGCGCATAGACAGGACGTCCACGACGAGCCCGGTGACTGCGGCGAGTTGAGGTGCGTGCGTTGGAACTGCTGCGGGTGAGGGCGCGTAACGGTGCCCAAATGTCGCTGGTGATGACGCCTTGCCAGACCAGCGCCCATAACGCCTCTTGCAGGGCAGAGAGATCAACCGATTCGCCGATTTTGTCGCGTATCCGTTGGCTGATTTGTTGTGCAAACCAGGCTCCTCCGTCAGCCAGAACAGCGACTATCGCTTGTTGCAGCGCCGAACGATTCGCCTGATCCGCTTCGGCGGGAGTGAACGATTCTGCAGCATATTCCTGTAGATGCAGTGCCACCAGGCCGTCATCTTCACCCAGTTTTTTTTGCCCCGACCAGATAACTGCACCGGTTGCCAGTAATTCATCGAGCATTTCTGACGAATAGTCGCGTACGCGGGCAGGCAGGATCTGGCTTTCCCAGAGTGAGGCGGGTAAACCGACTCCGGCAAGCTGTTCGATCACCCGCATCACGCCATCTACGCCCTCATAAACGCCTGGCGATGTTGAGGCAAAGAGCGCCGGGCTACCATCGGTGGCGGGTAATACGCCCTGACGTTCCAGCAGCAATCGCGCATAGGTCGTGGCTGCAACGGGACGCGTCGCTTCTCTGGCGGCTTGCAGCGAGCGCAAACGCAGACGACGAAATACTTCATCGCTCACCCAGATGTCTTGTTGCAGATTCATCACCAGACCCTGTTCACGCAGTTGCTGAAGCTGCTCTTCGACAATGGCAATACCGAGACTAAACTCATGAGCCAGTTGTTCAGCCGTGACCAGAGCATGAGCCCGGAGATAGCGCAGAAAGAGGTCGCGAAGCGGGTAACTGACTCTATGTAAATAAATCTCTGGCAATGACTCTGGTAGTCGTACGCCGAGGGCATCACGCAGCCTGGCGGCATCATCCATACAGGCAAGACGCTCCTGTCCGCTAATCATCGCTGGGAAGATTCGTTTTACTGCAAGAAGATTTTCCAGATACGACGCAACCTCTTCACTGCTGCCTGTATGCCGTTGCGCCAGGTCTTCAACGGTCATTGGCCCCAGTTCGCGCAGCAGGTCGAACAATCCTTCTTCACCTTTCGCTCTTCTGCCAGGAGCCAGTCGTTGCAACTCTTCTTCCACCTGGCGAATGACCTGCGGGTCGAGTAATTCCCCCGGATCGACCTGTCCGAGTAGATTGCGCAGTAACTCGCTGTCCAGCGACAGTACGGATGCCCGGCGCTCTGCCAGCGGGGCGTCGCTCTGGTACATAAATTCCGCGACATAGCCGAACAATAAACTTGTGGCGAAAGGCGAGGGCGTAGTGGTCGTTACATCGGATATTTGAATTTCGCCACCGTTCAGGCGACGCATCAAACGTTCCAGTGCGGGAAGATCATAAACATCTTGCAGACATTCGCGCAGGGTTTCGAGAATGACCGGAAAATCCGGATATCCCTGAGCGATTTCCAGCAACTGACTGGCGCGCAGCCGTTGTTGCCAAAGCGGGGTGCGATGGCCCGGAGTGCGCCCCGGCATTAATAATGCCCGCGCGGCGCATTCGCGAAAACGGGCGGCGAAAAGTGCCGAGCTGCCTACCGCCTCGCGGACAATTTGCAGCAACTTTTCTGGTTCAAACAAAAAAATCGCGGCGTCGGGCAATTTACCATCAGTGTCAGGAATGCGCGCAACAATGCCGTCATCACTGGCGACCACAGACGCGTCAGCGCCCCATAGGGCATGTATTCGCCCGGTAATCGCCAGCGCCCAGGGTTCATGCACCCGTCTTCCATAGGGAGAGTGCAAAATAATACGCCAGTCGCCAATTTCATCACGGCACCGTTCGAGGACCAGATGGCGACTCCCCGGAACGATGCCCGTCGCGTTGCGTTGCTCGTCAATCAACCCCTGAATATTGGCGTTCGTATTTTCTTCTGCCAGCCACGGGGGAATAGTCCCGGAAAAGAACGCGCCATCCGCCAGCAAATGAAGAAAATCGCCGATCATCTCGCCTAATTCAGCCGGACGTCCGTTACCTTCACCACGCCAGAAGGGGAGCCGGGCAGAAC
>OICB01000498.1_pt1 | contig 21645 bp, 18 predicted proteins | sample 1581121 | NCBI WGS metagenome assembly OICB01 (sample SAMEA3882544, study PRJEB24775) | human gut metagenome | biome: human-associated habitat; feature: intestine environment; material: feces | place: Netherlands | collected 2009/2010 | reverse complement strand
TCATCATCCAACGCGATATTCAGGCGTAAACCCTCTAAAGCCGGGTCGAAGGCATAGAGCTGCGCGCGAAATGTTTCAACATTGCTCGCAGGTACGCTGATTTGCGCGTTAATGCCCTCATGCGCCAGATACACTCGCCCAAAAACATTCAGCGCGGTAAACAGCTGATATAAAGCGTCACGGGTCGCCTTAGGATCGGCGATGTGGAAATACTTGTAAAACGAAATGGTGGTTCGCGGTTCGCTCTCAGCCAACATTTTGGCTTTTAGCGCGTCGTTGGAAATGCGGTTGTGTAACACTGGCATGGTGTACGGTTCCTGCGAGATGGGAAAGTAAAAATCCGCGGCATGATATAGCAATTATCGATAATTAACATCCACACATTTTACGCTACATTTGCGCATTAAAAATTATTTGTTATTTACAAGCGCGGCAATTTCGCCCAGTCTTCAGCCACAAATTTTGGTTGCGGGCGAAAAAATGCGACAATACATACAATTGCCCGAATAGGTTGAAAAACAGGATTGATATGACGAATCTACCCAAGTTCTCCACCGCACTGCTTCATCCGCGTTATTGGTTAACCTGGTTGGGTATTGGCGTACTTTGGTTAGTCGTGCAATTGCCCTACCCGGTTATCTACCGCCTCGGTTGTGGATTAGGAAAACTGGCGTTACGTTTTATGAAACGACGCGCAAAAATTGTGCATCGCAACCTGGAACTGTGCTTCCCGGAAATGAGCGAACAAGAACGCCGTAAAATGGTGGTGAAGAATTTCGAATCCGTTGGCATGGGCCTGATGGAAACCGGCATGGCGTGGTTCTGGCCGGACCGCCGAATCGCCCGCTGGACGGAAGTGATCGGCATGGAACACATTCGTGACGTGCAGGCGCAAAAACGCGGCATCCTGTTAGTTGGCATCCATTTTCTGACACTGGAGCTGGGTGCGCGGCAGTTTGGTATGCAGGAACCGGGGATTGGCGTTTACCGCCCGAACGATAATCCACTGATTGACTGGCTACAAACCTGGGGCCGTTTGCGCTCAAATAAATCGATGCTCGACCGCAAAGATTTAAAAGGCATGATTAAAGCCCTGAAAAAAGGCGAAGTGGTCTGGTACGCACCGGATCATGATTACGGCCCGCGCTCAAGCGTTTTCGTCCCGTTATTTGCCGTTGAGCAGGCTGCGACCACGACCGGAACCTGGATGCTGGCACGGATGTCCGGCGCATGTCTGGTGCCCTTCGTTCCACGCCGTAAGCCAGATGGCAAAGGGTATCAATTGATTATGCTGCCGCCAGAGTGTTCTCCGCCACTGGATGATGCCGAAACTACCGCCGCGTGGATGAACAAAGTGGTCGAAAAATGCATCATGATGGCACCAGAGCAGTATATGTGGTTACACCGTCGCTTTAAAACACGCCCGGAAGGCGTTCCTTCACGCTATTAAATCTCCCATGCCGGATGCTTCAGAATGGCATCCGGCATTACCACAGCAAATCCCCCTGATTTAGCGATAAAAGCTCTCTGGATTGCGCCCCCTGGAAGTCGGGCGCATAATTAGTGTGCTTATCTTTTCTTCTTATGTTCACCGCGCCTGGCGCACCAACAGCGGATTGCTATGTCACCCTGTGAAAATGACACCCCTATAAACTGGAAACGAAACCTGATCGTCGCCTGGCTAGGCTGTTTTCTTACCGGGGCCGCCTTCAGTCTGGTAATGCCCTTCTTACCCCTCTACGTTGAGCAGCTTGGCGTTACCGGTCACTCCGCCCTGAATATGTGGTCCGGTATTGTCTTCAGTATAATGGGTCCCTAAACACATCATTTTAGGTATTGAATATGAGACGGGCAATCAGCTACATCAGATTTTCAAGTGAACGACAACTAAAAGGGGACTCTGTACGCAGACAATCTAAGCTGGTCACTGACTGGCTTGATAAGAACCCTGAGTTTTACTTGGATTCATCCTTGAGCTTTAAAGATTTGGGGAAAAGTGCTTTTAGTGGTAAGCACTTGAAAGGTGGCTTAGGTGACTTTTTAACCGCTATCGAGAAAGGGCTTGTTAAAGCTGGTGATACACTACTAATCGAGAGTTTAGACCGTCTCTCACGTCAGGATATTGATATTGCTTCTGAGCTATTACGTCGTATCTTAAGGGCTGGTGTAGATATAGTCACACTGAGCGATGGTGAACATTACACACGAGAAAGTTTAAAAGACCCGTTATCCCTGATTAAAAGCATTCTGATAATGCAGCGGGCGCATGAGGAAAGTCTGAGGAAGTCTGAGCGTGTCCAAGCTGCATGGAACCGTAAAAAAGAACTCATCTCCGAAGGTATCAAGGTATCTAGGCGTTGTCCTGCATGGTTAAGGCTGAATGATGACCGTCGAACATTCACTATCATCCCCGATAAAGTGGAAGTTGTTAAACGAGCATTTGACCTGAGATTACAGGGTTTAAGCTTTTGGGCTATCACCAGAACTTTAAACGATGAAGGCCACTTGTCATTGAATCAATACACACCTAAACAAAAGGGATGGTCTGATACTGCTGTAAAGAAACTACTCAGAAATCGTGCTGTGATTGGATGTTTCACACCTGCTGGACGTGAAGAAGTTCAGGGTTACTACCCCGCAATAATCAGTGAGTCACTATTCTATCGAGTACAGCAACTGAACACAGGGCAATATGGTAGGGCTTCTGTATCAAGTAATCCGCTATCAGTCAACTTGTTCAGGGGTATCATCAAATGTTCTGAGTGTGGGGCTACTATTGTTCTTGGTGGATATGCCTTAAAACGTTTTGGGATGTACAGATGCCCTAATCGTTCAGCTAACAGGTGTAGTGCAAAGGCTATCAGTCGTAAGCAAACGGATACAACTATCCTTTACATGCTCGCATTATGCGACCGTTTTGAAACTGAAAATACTGACACTATTGATAGCCTTAAATTACAGCGTGAAGATTTGCAGCGTAAAATCTCAAAAATGGCAGAACTCGCTATTGAACTCGATGACATGACAATTATCACAGAGAAATTACGTGATATGAAGAATGCGCTATCAAAACTCAATCATGATATCGAAGAGGAAACAAAGCGGATAAAGGCCATCACAACTGGAAGCCTCAAAGATATTGACAGGACAACAAAGGAAGGGATGATAGAGACACAGCTACTTATCAAGGGCGTACTCAAAGAAATAGTTATAGATGCCGCTAAACGTCGCTGTAAAGTGACTTTTCACAACGGTAAGGTAATTGACCTACCTATAACAGAAAACCCCTCAGAGGACGTTACAGAGGCCATACAGTCGCTTTCTGAAGTCACTGAGAGGGGTTTAATAGATGTTGATGTAGTAGCGATTTAGTATCTCTTATTAGGATTCACTGAGTACTTTTTAAGCTTTGAAGCTACCCGACCAGCGTTACTGTTAGCATTGGTGAGGTTGGTTTTTTCAGCTTCTTCACAAAGAAGCTTCAGAGGTCTTCTTAACCATCCGCTAAGCAGGAGAGAGGGTGGTACATGAGAAAGAACCCTCACTTCTAAAAAGATTTTTTAGCTATTTTGCTTAAAACCATATCAAAAGATACATTTTATTGATTCAGGTCAAAGACAAAAGCATTGACAAAATGGTAAAATTGTTCACATGACCTTACTTAACAGACTTTTTAAGAGCTTTTGAGAAGCTTGTTGAACAGACACTCTTTCTGGAGTGTTGTCTTTTACTTAAGAGGTTTGTTTAGATAACTCTCAAGGCATCTCTTAAGAATCACTGTTAAGGTGATACTCTCCCTTCGGGTTATATCGTATCTCTTCTCCCGTTAGACAGTTTTTCCTAGCAACTTCATAGTTATCTGTCAAGTGCCTTTGAAGATTCTATCAAGACCTCTGAATCTGACCTGATATAGATGCTGTGAAGGCATATTCTCTAGGTCTGTGTAGCTTACTTAGTGGGAAGAGAGGGATATAGTGACCATAGGGGAACCCCTCCTGTTAAAAAGACTACTTAGAAGTCTGAGACTTTAGTAAAATCTGTGAATATAGCTTCTCAGACGCTCTGTAACGCATTCTAAGCGATTTTACCACCTTATTTTAAGGTGGGTGGTACATCCCTATAGGTTACCCTAAAAATGGGGTTAAAACTCGCTACAGAGCTTTCTATGAGGCTTGGTAGAATTGCATAAATTTTATACAACACTTATTCAGCTTCTAAATTTTTTTATAAAAAATCGTAGTAACCCCTCTACATTCCCCTTCACCGATAATCTTCAAAAATATCTATCACAGGTCTATACCTGCTAAGTACCCGTCACTACGCCTAAGTGGTCCCCTTTGCAAAATTTTAAAATATCTATTGACTTTCTATGTGAACTGTTATAAAGACCGCTCCATCTCTTAGGCATACCGTTATAGCATACTAAAAAGGTATAGCTAACCCCCTGTAAAAACCATACCGATTAGCCTTGTAAAACACTTTATCGGTACGTTATACTCAACTCATCAAATGAGTAAGGCAAATGAGTATATTATGGCTAACATTGGTTATATCCGAGTTTCATCAATCCAGCAGATTACAGACCGTCAACTTGAAGGGGTCGTACTGGATAAGATATTTACTGATAAAGCATCTGGGAAGAATACAGACCGTCCACAACTAAAGGCTATGCTCGATTATGTTCGTGAAGGTGATGTTATCCATGTACACGACTTGTCACGTTTAGGGCGCTCTACCGTGGATGTATTAACGCTGGTGGATAAACTTTCACAGAAAGGTATCAAGGTTCACTTTCACAAAGAAGGTCTGATAACTGGTGACGATAACCCCACGTCTAAGATGATTCTCACAATCTTTTCAGCAGTGGCTGAAGCTGAACGTAAAATGATGCTTGAGCGTCAACGAGAAGGCTATGAAGCTGCTAAAGCTGCTGGTCGTGTAGTTGGAAGGGGTAACGGTAAAGCGGTTGACAGAGAAGGTATTAAAGCTGCTCTTGCTGCTGGTGGTTCAATCGCTAAAGTAGCCGCTCAATTCAACGTTGCCAAGTCAACTGTACAGCGTATTAAAGCTGAAGATTAAGTCAGGAAATACATTAGATTTTTCTTCCAAATAAACTTGGGAGATTCTTACGGTTTCTTGCTTGCATCATTATTTCTGGGCTAACAAGTTTTTTTAATTCGCTTCTGTACTCATCAATAGAACACTCATCCGCAACAAGTTTTGAAATCAGGTCTTCAATAGACATAACATCTTGTTGCAGGAAATCAAGTTCACGAGACAAGTGCTTTTTTTGATTCTCTAACTTTCCTATCTCAGCATTTAAGTTATCTACATCTGTCGCCAATTTCTCTGCCTGAGATTTCAAATTACTTGTATCTTCTTTTTCTCTTTCGATAAGGTTTTTTTGTTTCTCAATCTTCAACTTTGACGTCAGTCTAGCTGACTCTTCAAGATTTTCAGCTTCTACTTTTTGTCTTGCTCGCCATGCGGTTGCCTTGATTTGAAGTAGTGTTACAAGGTTGCTGAAGTAAGGGAAAAAGGTCGCCAAAATGAACCCTAGCCCTACGGGATAGCATAATGTTTTTAGATAGAAGTCTTCCGTCGATGTGATTTGTTGAATACGAGTAACAACCGAAGCCTCACTAAGACACATGATAGCAATGCTTTTCCAGTTAAATCCCACCCATGACAAAATGATGTAGCCCCATAAAGGGTTAGCTACTCGTTCCTTCAACGCCTGCTTAACTGATTCCGTGATACTTTCTTCACTACTCACAATTACTGCTCCATAGAAAACTCTGGTTTGAGAAATTTTAATGCGAATCCAATCAGTTAGATAGACCTGTAAATAGCAATTTTATAGAAGTCGAGAGAGGGATGACTAACACCCTGCATAGTTTCCTGAAAAGAGACTTCGCATATTATCTATATATTTCAATAAGTTATGTCAAAAAGGAACTATACCGATACTGCATAGATTCTGCGTAAAACTGCTTGGATACTTGGAAATCCACCATTAAATTGCATAGTCATTCACCTGATAAAGCCTGTTATTAACAGGTGATAGGATTCGGATGTTCTCATAGTGTATTTAGGGAATTAATATCAGCATTACATTTTTATTTTCGGCCATCGCCTCACCGTTTTGGGGTGGACTCGCCGACCGTAAAGGCCGAAAACTCATGCTATTACGCTCTGCCCTCGGCATGGGCATCGTGATGGTGTTGATGGGACTGGCACAAAATATCTGGCAGTTTTTGATCCTACGGGCGCTTCTTGGGTTACTTGGCGGATTTGTCCCCAACGCTAATGCTCTTATCGCCACACAAGTACCGCGTAATAAAAGCGGCTGGGCGCTGGGTACGCTCTCCACAGGCGGCGTTAGTGGTGCGTTGCTCGGCCCAATGGCTGGCGGCCTGCTCGCCGATAGCTACGGCTTACGTCCGGTATTCTTTATTACCGCCAGTGTGCTCATACTCTGCTTTTTCGTCACCCTGTTCTGCATCAGAGAAAAATTCCAGCCGGTCAGCAAAAAAGAGATGCTGCACATGCGGGAAGTGGTGACATCACTTAAAAACCCGAAACTGGTACTCAGCCTGTTTGTCACCACGTTAATCATCCAGGTGGCGACAGGCTCAATTGCCCCCATTCTGACGCTGTATGTCCGCGAACTGGCGGGTAACGTCAGTAACGTCGCCTTTATCAGTGGCATGATCGCCTCGGTGCCAGGCGTGGCGGCTCTGCTAAGCGCACCACGACTCGGCAAACTTGGCGATCGAATCGGACCCGAAAAGATCCTGATTACAGCGCTGATCTTTTCTGTACTGCTGTTGATCCCAATGTCTTACGTTCAGACGCCATTGCAACTTGGGATTTTACGTTTTTTGCTCGGTGCCGCCGATGGTGCACTACTCCCCGCCGTACAGACACTGTTGGTTTACAACTCGAGCAACCAGATCGCCGGGCGTATCTTCAGCTATAACCAATCGTTTCGTGATATTGGCAACGTTACCGGACCATTGATGGGAGCAGCGATTTCAGCGAACTACGGTTTCAGAGCGGTATTTCTCGTCACCGCTGGCGTAGTGTTATTCAACGCAGTCTATTCATGGAACAGTCTACGTCGTCGTCGAATACCCCAGGTATCGAACTGATTTTTCGCCTTTCATACTTGCAAAAGCGGAGAATCAGCTATCCTTTTCCCTGAAACCTCATCAACTCAAAGGGAGAATCGTGATGACCATGTACGCAACGCTTGAAGAAGCCATTGACGCTGCACGCGAAGAATTTCTTGCAGACAACCCCGGCATCGACGCCGAAGATGCGAATGTGCAACAGTTCAATGCCCAAAAATACGTTTTGCAGGACGGCGACATCATGTGGCAAGTTGAGTTTTTTGCCGACGAAGGGGAAGAAGGTGAATGTTTACCTATGCTTAGCGGTGAAGCCGCGCAAAGTGTTTTTGATGGCGACTATGATGAGATAGAGATACGCCAGGAGTGGCAGGAAGAGAATACATTACATGAATGGGACGAGGGGGAATTTCAGCTTGAGCCACCGCTGGATACCGAGGAAGGACGCGCAGCAGCTGATGAGTGGGATGAACGTTAATCACTCATACGGGCCATGATGAGTGTCGATCGGCAGCAGTAAAGTATCAAAAACCAGAGAGAATGGCAGATCAAGGATCGTGACATAACGCCAGGCGGAGTCACGCACATCCCATTGCACACCGGGATAATATTGGTTGCCATGCCCCTGCCCCGGTATAGTGCGACTAATAATGCTGCCACAGCCACTCAGCAAGGTCACCATGATGCTCACCACAATTAAACGCATTTGATACCTCTTTCGTAAAAAAATACCGGCATAACGCCGGTATTTTTATTTGCTCGTTGTTTTTGCCGGATGCGGCGTGAACGCCTTATCCGACCCACAAAATCTTGCAAAATCAATAAATTGCAGGAACGATGTAGGCCTGATAAGCGTAGCGCATCAGGCAACTACGTTTTTATTGCGAAGCCGCATCCGGTTTACGCAATGCCAGTGGATTGAGCTTTATCCCTTCGTAATAACTCACCCATGAAGAATATCTCTCCGGGGAATTCCAGACGCGGAAATGCAGACGGGCCATCGTCACCGGATCGCTTAGCAGCACCAGGCGACGATCGCGATTCAGCTTCTCTGGCGTCTCGTTCAGCGCCTGTTCAACGTGGCGGTCACGGGCGATTTCCAGCACCTTACTGGCGCGGTGACGCGCGGTCGCCATTGCGGTTGCCAGAGCGTTAAATGACGGGTTAAACACTGCGTGCATAAAGCCATCATCAAGGGAGCGTTGACGATTCATCTCAAGGAACCGATCGGTATCAACCAGCACCTGCGGCGGCGAATACTCTTCCGGGATCAGGAACAGTTTCCAGCGTTTGGTGCGCAGACCAACGGTGGCACGGCTGGAAATCACCGAAACAAACGGTGACAGGATCAACGAGAAGACAATCGGTGCCAGCCAGAACAGGAAACGCAGATCCAGCCACGCCATCCCAACAGCCCACACTAACCCTAACAGCAGCTGTGAGCCGTGGCGTTTGAACGCTTCACCCCAGGAAGTGGAGTCATCATCACGCTGCGGTGAATTCCACACCACTTCCCAGCCAAGGAACGCGCTGACAACGAAGACCGTATGGAACAGCATGCGTACCGGAGCCAGCAGCACGGAAAAAAGCACTTCCAGCAGCAACGATAATGTAACGCGCCAGAAGCCGCCGTATTCTTTCGTTCCTTTGCACCAGATAAGCAAAATGCTCAATAACTTCGGCAGGAACAACAGCACCATAGTCGAAGCAAAAAGTGCAATCGCCAGCTCAGGACGCCACTGCGGCCACACCGGGAACAACTGCCGTGGTTGCAGGAAGTATTGCGGTTCGGTCAACGCATGTACTACCTGCAATGCAGTAGAGAGCGCGAGGAACATAAACCACAGCGGAGCGGAGAGATAAGACATCACGCCCGTCAGGAACACCGCACGGTGAACCGGGTGCATACCCTTCACCAGGAACAGACGGAAGTTCATCAGGTTACCGTGGCACCAGCGGCGGTCACGTTTTAGCTCATCAAGCAAGTTAGGCGGTAATTCTTCATAAGAACCCGGGAGATCGTAAGCAATCCAGACCCCCCAACCTGCACGGCGCATCAACGCCGCTTCTACAAAGTCATGTGACAGGATTGAACCGGCAAAGGAACCTTCGCCCGGCAGCGGAGCCAGTGCGCAGTGCTCGATAAACGGTTTCACGCGGATAATCGCGTTATGTCCCCAATAGTGCGACTCGCCAAGTTGCCAGAAGTGCAAACCGGCTGTAAACAGTGGCCCATACACGCGGGTCGCGAACTGCTGACAGCGCGCATACAGCGTATCCATACCGGACGCTTTCGGCGACGACTGAATGATCCCGGCGTTCGGGTTGGCTTCCATCAGGCGCACCAGCCCGCACAAACAATCACCGGTCATTACCGAGTCAGCATCCAGCACCACCATGTAGCTGTACTGGCTGCCCCAGCGACGGCAGAAGTCATCGATATTACCGCTTTTACGCTTCACGCGGCGACGGCGGCGGCGATAGAAAATCTGACCTTCGCCACCGACTTCAGCGATAAGCTCCATCCAGGCTTTTTGCTCTGCGACGCAGATATCCGGGTTATAACTGTCACTAAGAATGTAGACATCAAAGTGTTTGGCATTCCCGGTGGCTTTTACTGATTCCCACGTTGCACGCAGGCCAGCAAAAACACGGTTCACGTCTTCGTTACAGATAGGCATGATCAACGCCGTGCGATGCTCCGGGTTTAATGGTTCATCGCCAACTGTTGACGCAGATATACTGTATTTATCGCGACCAATAAGCAGTTGCAGGAAGCCCATTAACGCCGTCCAGAATCCGGCGGACACCCAACAGAACAGTACCGCAAAGAGGATCAGGATACCGGTTTGCAGCATATAAGGCAGAAGCTGCATAAAGGAAACCCACAAATCCTGACCAACCATATCCATAGGATTAATCAGCGCCCAACCCTGATAAGGAAGAATGGTCTTCATATACCAGGTCGCGACGACAGTTTGCGCGAGCGTCAGGATCAACAGAATGTAACGGCGGATGGTACCGACGGTACGCCACTTTTGCTCGCTCTCCTGCTCTTCTTTGGTCAAACGAGCCAGATAGCGCGGCGTGACATCGCGTCCACGCAGGCGATCCCAGAAACGGCCTACCGGGTTGGTACGCCACGGGTCGGGAAACATCGAGGAGCGTTTTGCTTCTGGCATCGCCTTCAGCTGATCGCGCCCTTCGTCGTCTTTAATTAACTGTCCATCAGCAAGTGAATCTGGCCAGGCTTGTTCCAGACGCGCCTTTACCGAGCCTTGCGGGGAATCATCCTCCCGCGCCCAGGTGCGGTGTTCGGCATCCAGCGCCTGATGAACGGCGCGGATATCAGTCTTCGGCAATGCCGCTTTCTCGCTTGCGGCGATGGGCATTGCGTCAATGTACTCAGTTGTCTTATTCATTGGCAGGTAACTGGTAGCTCCAGGTTTCACTCAACGTCTGATCGGCATTCACCAGCGCAGCACGCATTTCAGTGGTTTTCTTGGCATCTTTCACTTTCACACGCATCACCAGACGCCAGCCTTTGGTAACCGGGTTATAGCGCACCGTGCTTTCAACTATCTCACCATTATCACCAATGCTGGTTTGCGCTGTGACCGGGGTATCCTCTGGCAGTTTTTTCATCTCTGCGCCGGTAAAATCGACCACAAAGGCGATAGTACCGTCAGGCTGGCGAATCAGGTTCGACTGCTTCACATCCCCCGTTGAACGACGCGTTTGTTGCACCCATGCGTTATCTGGCGCATGCAGTTTGTCTTCATCACGGCTGAAGGTGATGGTGTATTTAAAGTTCATCTCTTTACCCGGCTCCGGCAGCTGATCCGGCGTCCAGTAAGCGACGATGTTATCGTTGGTTTCATCGTTGGTTGGAATTTCCACCAGCTCAACGCTGCCTTTACCCCACTCCCCTTTCGGAGTCACCCATGCGCTTGGACGAAGATCGTAACGATCATCGAGATCTTCAAAGCGGGAGAAATCACGACCGCGCTGCAACAGACCGAAGCCTTGCGGGTTTTCCATAGAGAAGCTGCTGACCGCTAAATGTTTCGGGTTATTCAACGGACGCCAGATCCATTCGCCATTACCGGCATGGATAGAGAGACCGTTAGAGTCGTGCAACTCCGGACGATAGTTATTTGCAGGCGACGGTTGGTTCGGCCCAAACAGGAACATACTGGTTAACGGTGCAACCCCCAGTTTGCCGACTTTATCGCGCAGATAGATTTTCGACTGCACATCCACAACCGTGTCACGCCCTGGCATAACCACGAATTTGTAAGCACCTGTCGCGCGCGGCGAGTCAAGCAATGCATAAATGGTTAAACGTTTATCAGTCGGTTTTGGACGCTCGATCCAGAACTCTTTGAAGCGTGGAAATTCTTCACCCGATGGCAAGGCGGTATCAATTGCCAGGCCGCGGGCAGAAAGGCCATAAACCTGACCTGCACCAATCACGCGGAAATAGCTGGCCCCGAGCATGCTGACGATTTCATCGTTTTTATCTTTGCTGTTGATCGGGTAAAGCACTTTAAAACCGGCAAAACCAAGGTCTTTTACCGTGTCTTTGTCATGCTGAACATCGCCGAAAGTGAAATAATCCGGGCTGTATTTGATTCGTTTGACTGCGGTGGCAGTCACTTCATTTATTTTGACCGGGGTATCGAAGTACATACCCTGATGGTAGAACTCGAGTTTGAATGGGGTCTTCAGATTGTTCCAGTACGCTTTGTCATAATTAAACTGGATCTGCTGATAGTCCGCGTATTTCATATCGCGGAAAACGGAGGGCAAGTTGCTTTTGGGCGCCTCATAGCCTTTCCCGGCTAAGGATTGAGCTTGCTTTGCGACATCATCAATACTGAAAGCCCAGCTTGAAGATGTATACAGGGTTAACATTACTGCAGCACTCAACCAACGCATTTTCATCATTTGTAGTTTATGTTTCATAATTAGTAAGCACTTCCCCCTTTGTGTGCTTATATCGATCCGATCTATTTTAATGGATAACCAGCCATTCCGACAACAGAATCCCGGTATCGTTCAGCACGCTGGCTCATGGATTAAGCATCTGATTGCAACCGTTTTCACTTTCCGTGCTTCTCCTAAAGACAGAAGCATCGACTTCGTGTAGGGTTTGCCAGCAATTTTATTTATCAACCGTCTTACAGACGCTTCCATTCTGGTTAGTGGTAGCGATGATGCTATGCATAAAAACCTTGAAGCCTGCGCCTGGCGCGGTCAGGTCGGTGTCGCTATGGCAACAAGCCTAAAGGCATAACCCGACAGGGATAAGACGAAAAATCCGAGATTAGTTAACCATATATGAATCCAGTACCCGCGCAACGTGAATATTTCCTCGACTCCATCCGCGCCTGGCTGATGTTGTTAGGGATCCCTTTTCATATTTCTTTAATCTATTCGAGCCATACATGGCATGTGAATAGCGCCGAACCATCATTGTGGCTGACCCTTTTTAATGACTTCATCCACTCGTTCCGCATGCAGGTATTTTTCGTTATATCCGGCTACTTTTCCTACATGCTTTTTTTACGCTATCCCTTGAAAAAATGGTGGAAAGTACGTGTCGAACGTGTAGGTATCCCGATGTTAACAGCCATCCCCCTACTGACATTACCGCAATTTATTATGCTGCAATATGTCAAAGGAAAAGCGGAAAGTTGGCCTGGGCTGTCATTGTATGACAAATATAATACGTTGGCCTGGGAATTAATATCACACCTGTGGTTTTTACTGGTGTTAGTAGTCATGACGACGCTGTGCGTATGGATATTTAAGCGCATCAGAAATAATTTAGAAAATTCTGATAAAACGAATAAAAAATTCTCGATGGTAAAACTATCGGTGATTTTTTTATGCCTCGGCATCGGTTATGCGGTAATAAGAAGAACGATTTTTATTGTGTATCCGCCCATTCTGAGTAATGGCATGTTCAATTTTATTGTCATGCAAACGCTATTTTATTTACCGTTCTTTATCCTCGGCGCACTGGCTTTCATTTTCCCTCATCTTAAAGCCTTGTTTACCACGCCGTCTCGTGGCTGTACCCTCGCTGCAGCATTGGCGTTTGTCGCTTATTTACTCAACCAGCGCTATGGCAGTGGCGATGCCTGGATGTACGAAACCGAGTCAGTGATCACCATGGTCCTCGGTCTGTGGATGGTGAATGTGGTCTTCTCCTTTGGCCACCGTTTGCTTAACTTCCAGTCAGCGCGGGTGACTTATTTTGTTAACGCATCGCTATTTATCTATCTGGTTCACCACCCGTTAACGCTGTTTTTCGGCGCATACATTACACCGCACATCACCTCCAACTGGCTTGGTTTTCTCTGTGGCCTGATATTCGTAGTAGGGATTGCGATAATTCTGTATGAAATTCATTTACGCATCCCGTTACTGAAGTTTTTGTTTTCTGGTAAACCGGTTGTTAAGCGTGAGAACGATAAAGCACCAGCCCGTTAAGCCACATTTACAATAACCATTCCACGGGCAATATCGACGCCAGTCTGACCATAACCCGCTTCCAGAAACTGGTGGCGGGTTCTTTTTTGAGAATAATCTCTTTCTTTGCATGACGATCAACCCAGTTGATCCGTCCCCACCTGTCCAGACGGAGCTGCCAGGCCGCATCATACTGGCTCTGAATAAAGCGTTTATCAATTAACTGTGCCAGCGTTTCGCTCTCTATCACGAAGCCCATTTCAGTATTGAGCAATGTTGAACGCGGATCGAAATTGAAAGAGCCGATAAACACCGTTTTACCATCGATGCTAAAGGTTTTAGCATGCAGGCTGGCTCCGGAATTACCGGTTATGCCGCGATCGTGTAACGTACTACTTTGTTCACGCGTCGGCTTGAGTTCATATAATTCCACGCCATAGCGGAGCAATTTTTTGCGCCAGCGCGCGTATCCGGCATGGACGACAGCAACATCGTTAGCGGCAAGAGAATTGGTTAGGATCGCAATCTTTACCCCTTTTCTCACCATCCGTAAGAGTTGCGCCACACCTGCGCGTGTCGGTACAAAATAGGAAGAGATAATATCGATGCGTTCACTGGGTGAGCCCATGATATCGAACAGGCGCTGCGGTAACAGTGAATGCCGTTTTGCCTTGCCCTCCCCTTTCGCCGGATCATCACTTAATAAACGTGTTTTCGCCCAGATAAGCGGCAACGTTCCATCAACCAGATGATTTATAAACGGACTGGATTCCATTTTGCGTAAGTAACGATGCGTCATAGCATCGTTATGCCAGGAGGCGGGTAACTCGATGCGATCCGCCATTTCACCTTCCGGGACATCCAGCACTTGCTGTAAGGGTGAAACCGATTTGCAATACCAGTAGCGGGCGAAATCATCGGCAACGTCCTCTACCACGGGCCCTATTGCCATAACATCTAAATCCGAAAAAAGTGGCTCTTCCCCTGCCCCAAAATAGGCATCACCAATATTTCGCCCCCCTACCAGCGTCACCACGCCATCGACAGTGAAACTTTTATTGTGCATACGGCGATTGAGACGGGAAAAGTCGGTGATATAACCAAGCGGACGCAGCAAGCGAAACGAGAAAGGATTAAAAAGCCGGACTTCAATGCGGGGATGGCTGTCAAGCAAGCGTAAAATGTCGTCAAGTCCGGGCGTATTGTTGTCGTCCAGCAACAAACGGACGCGAACGCCACGCTTTGCTGCGGCTAACAGGGCGGAAAACAGTAACCGACCCGACATATCGTCCTGCCAGATGTAATACTGAACATCCAGCGTATGCTCTGCCATTTCGGCCAGACGATACCGGGCGGCAAACGCATCCAGACTTTTCTCCAGAGGGAAAAGACCACACTGACCGGGATGTTGCGAACACAGTGGCAGCACCGCGCTCGCCAGCCGGGGCAAATCATTCATCTCCTTGTTGGGTAAGGAGTCTTTCGTAGAGGTGGGCGTTTTCTTCATCATAACAGACAAAGTATACCTGTTCGGGTAAAGCGTGACGGGTAATAAATTCTGAAACGGTTTTAACTGCGATTTCAGCCGCTGCCGCACGAGGGTAACCATAAACCCCAGTACTGATTGCAGGAAAAGCCACTGACGTATAGCTGTTTGCCGCCACCAGTCGTAGGCTATTGAGATAGGCATCCTGCAAAAGCTGGTCTTCGTTTTGTTCACCACCACGCCAGACTGGCCCGACGGTGTGCACTACGGCTTTAGCGGGAAGAGCGCCTGCAAGCGTAATAACGGCATGCCCCGTAGGGCAATCGCCCTGCTGTTGCCTGACTTTTAAACAGGCATCCAGCAGGGCCGGACCCGCTGCGCGATGAATGGCCCCATCGACGCCGCCGCCTCCCATTAATGACGGATTAGCCGCATTCACAATCACATCAACGGCCAGTTTGGTAATATCACCCTGCACAACATGAATACGCGTTTTCATAACGCCTCCTTACACCTTCTTGTTTCTTAAGTGTACAGCAGGCTTTTTGGTTAAATCGCATTTTTCTGCTCAGCAACGTGCGTTGTTCAGAAACTTAGTTATATTCGATGTTCATTACAGCCAGCTTTTTCTGTTTATCAAGATACTGCACTTTTACTGAGGCTATTTGCGCGTTTTTAACATTACCGCTCATTAACGCTTTGCTGGAATAGGTTTTGCCCGGAACAGAACCATTCTGTGGGCAGTTCATTTCTACGGGTGATGACTGGGTGCTGACGTCACATGCCGGTTCCACAATTTGGCCATAAAAATGGATCCCCCCCCTTGCGCGGTGCTTCCTGCGATGGCAATAAAAGGAAAAAGCAAACTGCCGAGCATAAGAGAGTTTAAAAAAGGTCTGAACATTTATTCTATTTCCTCAATGATTAGTCATCCTTGAGGGTTGTGTTATCCATACTTTCAGGTTGGCTGATTCGCAGCAGACCATTCTCTCCAGATTCATCTTATGCTCGATATTTCAACAAATTAAGACTTTTCTGAAGAGGGCGGCCATTGTTGTGATAAATGAAGTGACTGTCCATCAGAAACAGTAACAACTATTTTCACCCGATCTTCCGGGGAAATATTTAAACTCAACTTCGTCAAAGCAATAGGTTGATTAGCAGGCAATGAGAGGGTCTTTTCTTGCTTCGTCTGACTTTGCCCTGAACTGCCTTCGCGCAGGGACAATATTTGTACTCTGCACAGACAAGATTGAGTAAGAGTGACTTCAGGAATAATGGTATACACATCTCCTTGCTGGGTCGTATTAAAGGTTATCTGGCTGGAAAGTGCCGCAAGGAGTAATAACGCATTCATATTCTTCTCCCGAAAAAAAACAGGGCTTGCGCCCTGTTTCTGTAATACAAATGATGTATTAGTACTGATGAGCGGTCGCGTTGTTACCAAAGCCAACCTGAGTCACGTTGACGGAGGAGTTAGATGCAGTCTGGTCAACTGCAGCACCGTTGCCACCACCGAACTGTTTAACAGTCATTTCAGAATTTTTGCCGTTCCACTGATCAAGAGTGGCGCTGTTACCGAAGCCACGTTGGGTCAGATCGATTGAGCTGTCATCTGAGCCCTGACCTACATCTGCACCATTACCACCGCCATGCTGGGTAATAGTCAAGTCAGAGTTACGGGCATCAGTTTGCAGAGCAAGTGCAGAGTTACCGCCACCGTACTGGTAAATGTTCAGCTCTGAATTTGGGCCGCTATTATTACCGCCACCACCGTGGTTACCGCCGCCGCCGTACTGAGGAACAACACCTGCCAGAGCGCTACCGGAGAATACGATTGCTGCAATTGCTGCTACTTTTAAAAGTTTCATGTAAAACCCCCATCGGATTGATTTAAAAGTCGAATGGAAATTAACGTTGTGTCACGCGAATAGCCATTTGCGACTGTCTCTGCACTACAATTGCCGTTTTTTGAGTACCATACTGTGTAATATTTGCTTTATTACCAGAACCTTTCTGGATAATCATCGCAGTATTACCATAAGCACCTTGCGAAATACTGGCATCGTTGGCACTGCCCGCCTGATCAATATATGCAAGGTTATAATCTCCTGTCTGGTCAATCTTTGCCCGGTTGCTACTACCTTCTTGCGCAACAACCGCCAAAAGTTTTGAGCCTCCCTGCCGTAACTGAGCACTATTATTCGTCCCAGCTTGACCAATTATGGCTGCCTGATTAAATGAAGACTTACTCAATTCATTTACCGCGAAGTTATATTCTGAATTAGCTAAATCATAACCTGCTGCGGCTGCAATCCCAGGCGCACCCAGTATTGTTAACATCATAAATAACAATTTGTTTTTCATGTTGTCACCCTGGACCTGGTCGTACATTTAAGAAATTAAATCATTTCAACTTGGTTGTTAACGCAACCTGTATTTTGTTAACGCTGCGTTACGATGGAAAGTATGTCTGCGGAAATATTTTTAATAACTCACCCGCGCGTTGTATTTTTCTTTTTTTGTTCATACCAAAGTATTAAAACCCACGTAAATACGCTGTTATCTACGCAAAAAATATTTTGTTTTCTTTTAAATCTCCGTTTTCCGCTATCAAAAATCACCAGACAGTCATTTTTCTTGCCCGTCGCTGATTGCTGCGATATGTCTTGCGCACAAGCCGTGACAAACCTCGTCTTTTTGCAGTAAAAAATTGTCCACGGAGGTGCGGAGAAAAAACAAGAACGTTTTACATGACGAAAGGACTACACCGAAATATTTTTTATATGTATTATTAGTAAGTTATCACCATTTGTATGATTTTTTAAAATTGTGCAATAAAAACCAAATGTACAACTTTTCTATCATTTCTAAACTTAATAAAACCTTAAGATTAACATTTTAATATAACGAGTTACATTTAGTTACATGTTTAACACTTGATTTAAGATTTGTAATGGCTAGATTGAAATCAGATGTAATCCATTAGTTTTATATTTTACCCATTTAGGGCTGATTTATTACTACACACAGCAGTGCAACATCTGTCAGTACTTCTGGTGCTTCTATTTTAGAGGCAGCTGTCAGGTGTGCGATCAATAAAAAAAGCGGGGTTTCATCATGTTTAATGAAGTCCATAGTATTCATGGTCATACATTATTGTTGATCACTAAACCGTCTTTGCAAGCGACAGCTCTCTTGCAGCACCTTAAACAATCGCTGGCAATTACAGGAAAATTACATAATATTCAACGTTCTCTGGACGATATATCTTCAGGCTCTATTATTCTTCTGGATATGATGGAAGCAGATAAAAAGCTTATCCATTATTGGCAGGATACTTTGAGCAGGAAAAACAACAATATCAAAATATTGTTGCTAAATACGCCTGAAGATTACCCGTACCGCGACATTGAAAACTGGCCTCATATCAACGGCGTTTTTTATGCCATGGAGGATCAAGAACGTGTTGTCAATGGGTTGCAAGGCGTCCTGCGCGGCGAATGCTACTTTACGCAAAAGCTTGCCAGTTACCTGATTACACATTCTGGTAACTATCGTTATAACAGCACGGAATCAGCCCTCCTTACTCATCGGGAAAAAGAGATCCTGAATAAGCTGCGTATCGGCGCGTCTAATAACGAGATCGCTCGTTCGTTGTTCATCAGCGAAAATACGGTTAAAACGCATCTTTATAATCTTTTCAAGAAGATAGCCGTAAAAAACCGGACACAAGCGGTTTCCTGGGCAAACGATAACCTCAGGCGATAAAGCCATGAAACGTTATTTACGCTGGATTGTGGCGGCAGAATTTCTGTTCGCCGCAGGGAATCTTCACGCCGTTGAGGTAGAAGTCCCGGGATTGTTAACTGACCATACTGTTTCATCTATTGGCCATGATTTTTACCGAGCCTTTAGTGATAAATGGGAAAGTGACTATACGGGTAACTTAACGATTAATGAAAGGCCCAGTGCACGATGGGGAAGCTGGATCACTATAACGGTCAATCAGGACGTTATTTTCCAGACTTTTTTATTTCCGTTGAAAAGAGACTTCGAGAAAACTGTCGTCTTTGCACTGATTCAAACTGAAGAAGCACTAAATCGTCGCCAGATAAATCAGGCGTTATTAAGTACGGGCGATTTGGCGCATGATGAATTCTAAATAAAAAATTGTTCGGAGGCTGCAATGCGTGTCAAACATGCAGTAGTTCTACTCATGCTTATTTCGCCATTAAGTTGGGCTGGAACCATGACTTTCCAGTTCCGTAATCCAAACTTTGGTGGTAACCCAAATAATGGCGCTTTTTTATTAAATAGCGCTCAGGCCCAAAACTCTTATAAAGATCCGAGCTATAACGATGACTTTGGTATTGAAACACCCTCAGCGTTAGATAACTTTACTCAGGCCATCCAGTCACAAATTTTAGGTGGGCTACTGTCGAATATTAATACCGGTAAACCGGGCCGCATGGTGACCAACGATTATATTGTTGATATTGCTAACCGCGATGGTCAATTGCAGTTGAACGTGACAGATCGTAAAACCGGACAAACCTCGACCATCCAGGTTTCGGGTTTACAAAATAACTCAACCGATTTTTAAGCCCCAGCTTCATAAGGAAAATAATCATGCAGCGCTTATTTCTTTTGGTTGCCGTCATGTTACTGAGCGGATGCTTAACCGCCCCGCCTAAAGAAGCCGCCAGACCGACATTAATGCCTCGAGCTCAGAGCTACAAAGATTTGACCCATCTGCCAGCGCCGACGGGTAAGATCTTTGTTTCGGTATACAACATTCAGGACGAAACCGGGCAATTTAAACCCTACCCGGCAAGTAACTTCTCCACTGCTGTTCCGCAAAGCGCCACGGCAATGCTGGTCACGGCATTGAAAGATTCTCGCTGGTTTATACCGCTGGAGCGCCAGGGCTTACAAAACCTGCTTAACGAGCGCAAGATTATTCGTGCGGCACAAGAAAACGGCACGGTTGCCATTAATAACCGAATCCCGCTGCAATCTTTAACGGCGGCAAATATTATGGTTGAAGGTTCGATTATCGGTTATGAAAGCAACGTTAAATCGGGCGGTGTTGGGGCAAGATATTTTGGGATCGGTGCAGACACGCAATACCAGCTCGATCAGATTGCCGTGAACCTGCGCGTCGTCAATGTGAGTACCGGTGAGATCCTCTCCTCGGTGAACACCAGTAAGACGATACTTTCCTATGAAGTTCAGGCCGGGGTTTTCCGCTTTATTGACTACCAGCGCTTGCTGGAAGGGGAAGTGGGTTACACCTCAAACGAACCCGTTATGCTGTGTCTGATGTCGGCTATCGAAACAGGGGTCATTTTCCTGATTAATGATGGTATCGACCGTGGTCTGTGGGATTTGCAGAACAAAGCAGAACGGCAGAACGACATTCTGGTGAAATACCGCCATATGTCGGTTCCACCGGAATCCTGACAGATAAAAAAGCCGGAATTATCATCCGGCATTTTACTGTTTAAGCGAAAGCGTGAGTGCCCCTCACGCTTTATTTTTGATTTCCTGCTCACGGTGAGCCGTCTTTGCACTACGCGCCGCCAGCCACAGGCCGCTGTTTTTCATTGCGTAACCAAATACCAGCCCAAGCGCCAGCGAAGGTAACACCAGTTTCCAGTCACCCTGCCCGGCAAACGTCGCGCATGCGCCTATAAACGTCCCCGGAACAAATGAAAGCAGCAGCTGTTTGGCCTGAATACACATCAGAAACGCGACAATACCGGTTATGACATAACCGAGAATTTCCAGATGTGGTGCCAGTGCACTACCGTAAATAATGACCATCGCCCACACCACGCCACTAAGCAGGGTTGCAGCGGAGATCGCCAGCCCTTTCAGCCCACCTTGCGGGCAGGCAAAGTAGGCCGTACAGCCCAGGAAGCCCGCCCAGCTTAGTAAGCCCAGGGAAACAGCCACCCATCCCCAGATACCGGAGAGAATGCCTGTTGTGATTGCAATAGAGAGAAGTATGTTCATGCCGCGCATGATAGCAGAAAACGCGGCCATGAATGAGATCGAGCACACATTTTATGCAACAACAAATTATCTGTTGCAGTTATGAGTGACGATGATCACATTTACTCTTCAGAATCTTCTTCCAGCTCGTCCCACATTGCACTAATGGCATCACGGGTTAGCGGTGCCATGGTGCGCCAGAAAGGCGTGGTTGCATGGGCCTCCACTTTGCCGAGGAACGCACCACACCAGGGTAACAGATACTCACTGAACAGTGTTTCCAGTGCTTCGCTCTCATCTTCCGTTGACTGATCTTCCAGCCAGGAAGCCGCAAGCAGCAATGTGCCGATGTGATCGGCTGGCGTATCCGCCAGTGGCATCCCTCGTTCGGAAAGAAAAGCGCGCACTTCCGCTTCCGTTGCGTCCTCAACCCATGCGCTACGATATGGCGGCACGGCACATTCATCGCCGATAAACAACGCATTGTAATCGGCAGAGACTTGCGCCATATCACAGCTTTTCTGTAAACGCGTCAGTAACTCATCC
>OICB01000480.1_pt1 | contig 22228 bp, 20 predicted proteins | sample 1581121 | NCBI WGS metagenome assembly OICB01 (sample SAMEA3882544, study PRJEB24775) | human gut metagenome | biome: human-associated habitat; feature: intestine environment; material: feces | place: Netherlands | collected 2009/2010 | reverse complement strand
CGGCTTCTCGGGATCGCCGAGGGTTTTGCCGGTAATCTTTTCAAGCTGATCGAGGTAAAGCAGGATCTGATCCTGTCCGGTTATAACGAAGCCATGGCAGAGACGCTGCTTACTTCCGGCGGATTGCGTGTGGAATCCACTCTGGATCCCAAGATTCAGGCAATTCTGAACGAAGAATATGCAGATCCCTCCAATTATCCGGAGAACGTGAAATGGTATCTGAACTATGCACTTACCATTATCTCTCCTGATGGCACCAAAAATAACTTCAGTAAAGAAAACATGATGACCTGGTTCAAGGAAAATCAGAATAAAAAGTTCAATCTGATCTTCTCCTCCCAGGATGATGCTTATGCGGCTATAGATACGTACCGTTCCGCCATGTTAGCCCAGTTGGGTGTGGAAGACAATGCGGATAACTACGAAGAGACGATCACCATGACACCTCAGCCGCAGTCTGCTATGGTCATCGAAGAACAGAGTACCGGTCATATTGTAGCCATGATCGGCGGCCGTGGCTCCAAGGAAGGCCGTAGGACCCTGAACCGTGCTACCAGTGCAAAGCGTCTGCCCGGATCTACCTTCAAGGTAGTGGCCTCCTACGCTCCCGCTTTGGACAGTGCCGGTAAGACTCTGGCAACCGTTTATAACGATGCACCGTTTAATTATGCCGACGGTACTCCCGTACGTAACTGGTACAAGTCCGGCTACCGTGGCATCCAGAATATCCGCAGTGCGATCCGTGACTCCCTGAATATCATCGCTGTAAAAAATATCACGGTGATCACCCCGAGACTCGGATACGATTATCTGTTAAACTTTGGATTTACCACTCTGACCGACGGTGTCCAGGTCGGCAATGAGATCAAGTCCGATGTGAACCAGTCCCTGGCTCTGGGTGGTCTGACCTACGGTGTTACTCCTTATGAGCTGACAGCTGCTTACGCAGCCATTGCAAACGGCGGTACTTATGTAACGCCAAAGCTGTACACCAGAGTCACTGATTCCGACGGCAATGTAATCCTGGACAATACGAATCCTCCCACCAGACAGGTGATCAAGGAAACTACTGCTTTCCTGCTGACCAGTGCCATGCAGGATGTTGTTACTTCCGGTACCGGTGGAAAGGTTAACTTCGGTGGCATGGCCATTGCCGGTAAGACAGGTACCACAACAGGACCTACCGACGCATGGTTTGCAGGATATACCCCTTATTACACTGCTGCTACCTGGACCGGTTACGATAACAACGTAGACCTGAACAGTGCGGAAGACGGTGTCTCCAAGACTTTATGGCGCAAGGTGATGAAACGGGTTCATGAGGATCTGCCCAACACCCAGTTCCCGGTTCCTTCCGGAATCGTACAGGTTGCGGTATGTTCTCAGTCCGGAAAGCTGCCGATCCCCGGTCTGTGTGATGGATCTGTTTATACCGAATACTTTGCAGAAGGTACCGAACCTACCGAGAGCTGTGATGTACATTATCAGGGCGAGATCTGTGCTTATGATGGGCTTCCCGCAAGTCCTGACTGCCCGTTCAAATACACCGGTATTGCTACGATGCCTCTGGTAGAGGATCCTGCATTACAGCAGGGTTCTACCGTCATTATCAACAATCCGGACGGTACACAGACAGTCAGCACACCGAACACCAGAACTCAGTGTCAGCATGACGCTACCTTCTTCGCGAACCCGGATTACGAAGCAGTCATCAATCAGCAGCAGGCTGAGATCAACGCACGGAATGCCGCTGCACAGCAGCCACAGGAATAGAACAAAAAGGTGCGCCGCATGGCGCACCACTAAAAAAGTCCCCGGAACTTCAGATTCCGGGGACTTTTTGATGCCTACGGATTGCTTCGTGCTATGCACTCTCGCTTCTACGCTCCGCTTCGGTCCGTGCTAAACATGTGCCACTGGCACATAGCACCCTACCCTCTATTCGCATATCGTGGGATTATCATCCCACTTTTATGCTCATATCGGGGCGGGTCAAAAAGTCTTTCTCCCACATATGAGCAAGCTCATGTGGGTTTAGACCTTTTGACCCTGGCATCATATACTACACAATACCCTGAGCGGTCATAGCATCTGCAACCTTCAGGAAGCCTGCGATATTCGCACCTGCTACGTAGTTGCCTTCCATACCGTACTTTTTAGCTGCATCATCCAGATTATGGAAGATGTTCACCATGATGTTCTTCAGCTTGGCATCTACTTCTTCGAAGGTCCAGGAAAGTCTCTCACTGTTCTGGCTCATCTCCAGAGCGGAAGTAGCAACACCGCCTGCGTTGGATGCCTTGCCAGGGCAGAACAGAACACCGTTCTTCTGGAAGTACTCGGTAGCTTCCATGGTGGTAGGCATGTTAGCGCCCTCTGCTACAGCGAATACGCCGTTAGCTACCAGCTGCTTTGCATCCTCCAGATCCAGCTCGTTCTGGGTTGCGCAGGGAAGAGCTACATCACACTTAATAGTCCATACACCGTGCTCACCGTTCTTCTTCTCATGATACTGTGCACTGGGTCTTGCTGCTGCATACTCAGTCAGTCTTGCACGCTTAACTTCCTTCACTTCGCGTAACAGAGCTACATCGATTCCTTCGGGATCATAGATCCAGCCGGTAGAATCGGAACAGGTAACTACCTTTGCACCTAACTGCTCTGCTTTCTGGATAGCGTAGATCGCTACATTGCCGGCACCGGATACAGTAACTGTCTTGCCTGCGATATCCTTGCCATTGCACTTTAACATCTCCTCTGTCAGATACAGCAGACCGTAACCGGTTGCTTCGGTTCTTGCCAGGGATCCGCCGTAGCTTAAGCCCTTACCGGTCAGAACGCCTTCATACAGACCGGTCAGTCTCTTGTACTGTCCATACATATAACCGATCTCTCTTGCGCCGGTACCGATATCACCGGCAGGAACATCGGTGTCTGCTCCGATATATTTGTAAAGTTCTGTGATGAAGCTCTGGCAGAAAGCCATGATCTCTCTGTCGGATTTGCCCTTGGGATCGAAATCGGATCCACCCTTACCACCGCCGATCGGCAGACCGGTCAGGGAGTTCTTGAAGGTCTGCTCAAAACCAAGGAACTTGATGATACCTAAGTTTACAGAAGGATGTAAACGTAAACCGCCCTTGTAAGGTCCGATCGCGGAATTGAACTGTACACGGAAGCCGTTGTTTACCTGTACCTGACCCTTGTCATCCACCCAGGGTACGCGGAACAGGATCTGTCTCTCGGGAGTTACGATTCTCTCCAGCAGAGCGTCCTTACGATATTTTTCCTCATTTGCCTCGATCACAACACGAAGAGATTCCAGAACCTCTTTGACTGCCTGATGGAACTCGGGCTGTGCGGGATTTTTGGCCACTACCATATCAAATACTTCATCAACATATGACATCTGAATGTCCTCCTTCAATTGGTATACAGATTCATGACAACCTGGTTGCCATATGCTTTATTATAAAACGACTTTTTTAATTGTACAATAAACTTTATCCCACTAAATCATAAAAGTTTTGACCGTTTTTCTGTATAATTTGCACAATAAATTATACAAGTATACAATCTGTGCGTTATACTGTTCGTCATTTTACCAAAAGTGTGCTATAGATATTCTTTCAGGGCCCGGATGTTACTGGTTTCCATGGCAATTAGTTCCCTTGCCAATGCCCTGCTGGAAGTATCCGCCATCTCTTCGTTATGCGCCAGCACTTTCTCCATCTCCAGCACTCCGTTGTTGCTTCCCTTTATGATCATTTCCGCTATATGTCCCGTGCCGGTATTAAGGAGTGTATTGTATCCGATGCCCATCTTAAGCATCATATTCTCTATAGCATTCGTGCGATAAATCTGTGTTTTGCCTTCTACCAGTTTCTGCACTGCTCTGTCATGCAGTCTGGAATATTGCAGCTCCTGGTCTGCCACTGTCGCAGCCAGACGGTCATCGTAGATTTTATCCGTAACAGCATCCAGTGCTTTCATCGCCATTTCCGTATTACGCTGTATTTCCCGATAGATGTTAATTTCCTGTTTGTTCATCAAAAAAGCTCCTTACCGTTTTTGGTAAGAAGCTTTCCCTGAAAATATTTATTTTATTCGTGCAATACGAATTGTTCCGCAGCTACGCTGCTTCCACAATTCTACCTACATTCGGATTCCGCTGATTTGCTGACGCAAATCGCTTCTTCCTCATGTAGGTGCGATTTTCTTAAGTTCATAAGTCGCCGTATGCAAGCATCCGCGAGCTTATGAACTTAGAAAATCTATTGCACATACTCGCTCTTCACATATCCGATCTGTCCGTTGTATTTGATCTTGCTCCAGTCGCCTTCTGTGCCTACCAGCTCTGCGGAATCACCGCCGGAGAGAACTCCCAGTCTGTCTGCTGTCTCGCTGGCCGATGCACGCACGTTAATATTGGTGGTGGCAGTAACTGTTCCGATGGTCTCAGTTCCCGCTGCACTCTCCGCCAGCTGCAGGAACTCTGTCTTGATGTAGCCTTCCTTGCCTTCGTAATCCACCTTGGTCCAGCCGTTAGGACGCTGTTCCAGAACCTGCAGCTTCGTACCACCGGACACCTTGCCCAGTTTATCTGCCTGCTCACTGTCAGAGCTTCTGACATTCACGGTTGTGGTGGTGGTTACATATTGAGGTCCCTGATCCTCTGCCTCCTGCTGTTCGCCGTTTTCCGTCTGGGTATCCTGTCCGTCCGTGCTGCCTTCCTCTGTTCCGGCTTCTGCGACCTGAGTCTCTGCGGCCACCTGATTGGCAAGCTTCTCGCCTACCGCAATACTTACCTGAGAATCCAGTTCACTGATATACTGCAGCACCTCCGGATGGTCCACCATAAGTTCATTATATTCCACGGTAATCTTATTATTGAATTCCACAACATCATCCTGCGTGCTGACAGTCTTGATATATTCATTTACTTCTTCACTGTTCTCACCACGCTTAATATACAGTCCGCCCTGATCGTTGGTACAGATATAGAGTGCCTGATATCCGGGAACCTCTTCTTCGTGACCCACAAAAGAGATCTTGTAATACACATAGGCGATCACAGACCCTTCCTCCGGTCCTGTCTTGGTATATATTTCCAAAGTAGGATAATAGTCAATGTACTGAGACAGTTCTACATAACGATACATATCCTTATCCGAGATTTCATCGCATACGGAACGAAGTGTTTCTTCATCACCTGTCGCCATGGCATTATAATACGTTGCGATCAGTGTATAAATCGCACCTTCTTCGTTGGCCACCAACGGCACTTCCTCCGTCGCCGTCTCTGTTGCCGTCTCACTGGCTGCGGATGCGATCTCTGCCTCCTGCTGTGCCTCTTTATGCCGGTTACTCAGGCTCAGGCTTACGGATACGGTAATAGCCACCGCCACTACAACTACTGCCGGAAGCACGACCTTATTATGTTTTATGATATAATTGCCGATGGAATGTATTTTCTCTTTCCACATATATAGTCCTTTCCGAATTCTGAAATATTCCTTGAATTGCAAAAAGCCGCAAGCGGCTTCTCTCATCTCTCTCCCTATAATCAAGGTGATGTAAATGCATCCGACAGGAATCGAACCTGCATTAAAGGCGTCGGAGGCCTCCGTTCTATCCATTAGACTACGGATGCAAATATTACAAATTTGTTACATCACCTCGACTATAATATCATAAAACCCTACACATGTCCAGTTAAAATTAAAGTATTTTTACACAGCGCTCCTGCCTGCTGTATAAATAAAGCTGATCCGACAAAATCTCTTCCGGAGTCAGCTCCGTGCTGTTTACCTCGACGATCATCTCCTTCAGCTCCTCCGCACTCCGTCCCTGATCTACCGGAAGCAGAATAAATTCATGAACCGAACTGGGAATCAGATAATAATCCCCATCCACCCGTTTAGCCAGCTGCTCCAGCACTTTCGGGTATAAAATGCAGCAGGCACCGTATGTTTTCCCGGCATTTGTCAGGATCAGCATGGGAATCTCCCGTGCCAGATGTTGTCTTACATCTGCCTGAAGCTCCTCCAGCAGTTCCTCCAATGCACTTTCCATCGGCATAATGTCGCAGGGAAAAAGTCTGGGAGTATTTTTCACAGCGCAGGCAAACAATTCTCTGTCCGTCACATTCCATGCGGACATATGGTTGTTGTAAATAGGGATCATTCCGTTCTGCACTCCATTGCCATCGTATGCATAGTAAAAACAGGCAGCCAGATCCAGAACGGGAATATATGGCACCTTTTCCAGGAAGCTTCGGTTTTTATCACGATTGATCAGCCGGAAACATATCCTGTCTTTTACTTTTTCAAAATCCGTGAAAAATGAGATATCGATCTGTTTTCCCACGGCATCTTCTCTGTACACCGTAACGATCTTCCGGATAATATCCGCAAATGTCGCACCTTCCTCATAGGCCTTTAGAAAAGAGTTCAGGTATATGGTGGGCATCATGTTTTCCTGCGCCCTGCGAATCATAAGTCCCTGCAGGATCACTCCATTATTCTTTTGTACTTCTCTTAATTCTACGCTGTATTCCTCTCCAAGCGCCTCACTGACTGCACGCTGTACTTTTGTTCTGAAAACGGTCATTTCCATATAAATACCTCCATGTATCTCCGAAAGCGCTGTCTCCCCAGACCGGCTTTTACCCATGTGGTATTTCAAATTGTAATAAAAAAGGCAACAAGTACACCTTCGAAAAAAAGGTCACTCATTGCCTTACAGGTCTTATGCTCGGATATCAGTGATTATGCACGAGACAGATACTCACCGGTTCTGGTGTCGATCTTGATCTTGTCACCCTGGTTAACGAACAGAGGTACAGCTACGGTAGCTCCGGTCTCAACGGTAGCAGGCTTGCTGGCACCGGTAGCGGTATCGCCCTTGAATCCGGGCTCAGTCTCTGTGATCTCCAGTTCTACGAACAGAGGAGGCTCAACGGAGAATACGCTGCCATTGTGAGAGCAGATCTTGCACATCTCGTTCTCTTTTACGAACTTCAGCGCATCGCCTACGGTCTCGGAATTCAGTGCAACCTGATCGTAAGTCTCGGTATCCATGAAGTAGTACAGATCACCATCTTCATACAGATACTGCATATCCTTTCTATCAATACGCGCCTGAGGGCACTTCTCAGTAGGACGGAAGGTCTTCTCAACTACACCGCCACTCTTGATGTTCTTAAGCTTGGTTCTAACGAATGCTGCGCCCTTTCCCGGCTTAACATGCTGGAATTCGATAATCTGGTAAACATTGTTATCATACTCAATGGTAATACCATTTCTGAAATCACCTGCAGAAATCATAATGTATTCCTCCTAATATTTTCACGTCATAATTCTTTAATATTTTAATATAAAAGCATACATATTTCAACTACTTTTGAATATTTTTTTCAAATTTCTCTTAAGAAATCAATTGCCTGAAGATATCCGTCCAGTCCCTGGCCGTAGATCTGCTTATTACATACCGGTGCCGTCACGGAAATCTTGCGAAATTCTTCTCTGTTTGTAATATCGGAAATATGGACTTCCACTTTCGGAATATCCACGCTTGCCAGTGCGTCCCGGATAGCATAACTGTAATGAGTATAAGCTCCCGGATTAATCACAATACCGGTTGTTCCATCAAAATAGGCTTCCTGGATCCTGTCGATAATGGCTCCTTCATGATTGCTCTGGAACGTCTGGATCTCATCCCCGGTCTCCTTTGCCTTTTTGTCGATCAGATCCAACAGATACTGATAATCCTGCGTGCCATAGATTTTTTTCTCCCGGATTCCCAGGAAATTCAGGTTAGGGCCGTTGATCACTAAAATTTTCATTTTCTTCTCACGCTCCTTTTTCTTCAGTGCTTCTTTCAGCTTACGAAGCTGCAGCTGCAGTTCCTCTGCCAGTTCATCAGAGTATCCCCTATTTGCATCCAGGATGATATCTGCACATTCCGTATAGATTTTATCCCGTACTGCTAACAGTTCCCGGATTCTTCCAAGCGGATCCTCACATTGCAACAGCGGTCTTGTGGTATCATTTTTGAGTCTCTCGTATACTACTTCCGGTGACACTCTTAAGTATACCACCGTTCCACATTGATGCAACAGGGGACGGTTCACCGGATTGACCGGGGTTCCTCCGCCTACGGACAGAATGTACTCGTATTTTCTGCTGCCGCATTTGCGTAAGACTTCCGTCTCCAGTTCCCGGAAATAGGCTTCCCCTTCATCCGCAAAAATCTCCGAAATGCTCCTGCCTTCCTGTCTCTCAATCATTTTATCCGTATCTTCCACCGGCATCCGCAGCAGATAGGACAGCTTTAATCCCAGTGTGGTTTTCCCCGATCCCATAAAACCGATCAGGACGATATTCCTGCGCTTGTGCTTCATTTTATTTTCCGTCCTCTGTCTTTTTTGCTTCCTGCATCCGTTCATAGACTTTGTCTGCCAGCCACGATTCGACCTTGCAGCCTGTCCACAGTTCAAACGCAATAATTCCCTGGTACAGCAGCATCTTCGCTCCGTTGTAGGCCTTACCGCCCTGTGCCTCCACCAGCTCCATAAACCGGGTCTTCGGCGGATTGAAGATCAGATCGTAACCGGTATGTACTTTTTCATAAAATGCAGGATCCTCGATCACGGCCGCATCACAGTGGGGATACATGCCCACACTGGTGGCCTGTATTGCAAGATATTGTTTTCCTGCCGGAAGTGTGTCATACGCATCCACAGACATTGCTTTCGCAAATTTCCTGCCGGCGATACGATTGACTTCGTCCGCCACCTCCTGTGCTTTCTGCACCGTACGGTTGAGAAGGATTGCTTCCCTTGCTCCCTTATCCAACAGCAGCATGGCTACGGCTCTCGCCACACCGCCGGCACCCAGGATCAGGACTTTTTCGCCCTTCACCTTCACACCATCTTCACACATGGCGCGGTACAATCCGGGCATATCGGTGTTATATCCCTTATAGCCTGTCTCGGTCCGTACCAGAGTATTCACCGCTCCGATATTCTCTGCCAGCGGATCGATGTCCGTCAGATACGGGATCACATCACTTTTATAAGGAACCGTCACATTTAAACCCAGCAGATTCAGCGCAAAGGCTCCCTTTACAGCATCCTCCAGTCTTCCGTTCTCCACATGGAACGGGACATATGCCAGATTCTCTCCCAGCACCATGGACAGAGTATTATGGATCACCGGTGACAGCGTGTGCTCCACCGGGTTGCCGATCAGTCCACAGGTTCTGGTATAACCATTGATATCATTCAGCATTTTACTTTCCTTTCCGGCGGCATTCTCTATGGTAGAAAAACAGCACTATTTTTTCTAAATATCTCTTCAGTACGATCTGGATCTCTTCCTTAGGATGGATGGGGCGCGTCAGATAGGTCACGATGCCACATTTTTTGGCTCCCCACACATCCGTGAACAGCTGGTCTCCCACAAAAAGTGTAGTATCTTTCGTAGTATGCATCTGCTCCATGGCGCGCAGATAGCCGTCTCTTCCCGGCTTGCCTGCCTTATAAATATAAGAAGCCCCTACCGCGTCCGCAAAGCTTTTCACCCGGGGTTCCTTATTGTTCGATAATAGAAGCGTCTGAAATCCCAGCTCCCGCAGTCTGCCGAAAAATTCGATCGCCTGCGGTGTCGCCGGTGCCCCATGGGGTACCAGGGTATTATCAATATCAAAAATGATCCCGCGATAACCCTTCCTATATAATGTCTTGTAATCTATGCCATAGGCGGAATCCGCCTCATGATCCGGGTAAAACTGCTGCAGCATATGTCCCGCCTTTCGTTTATTTCCTCTATAATATGATGTCGGGGTCAAAAGCCCCCGACTTTGATGCCTACGAATTGCTTCGTGCTACGCACTCCCACAATTCTACCCAATATTCGCATATCGTGGGATTATCATCCCACTTTTATGCTCATATCGGGGCGGGTCCTAAGGTCTTTCACCCACTTATGAGCAAGCTCATGTGGGTTTAGACCTTTTGACCCTGGCATCATAATATGATGTAATCTGCTTTTTCCCACACAGAGAATGTCTGAAAGTATGCCTCTTCCAGCGGGATCCACAGCTGTAAAAAGTCCTGTAATCTGTCCTCGCCGTTCCGCTTGCGGATCCGCTCTTCCTGGGTCTTCCCATCAATATCCAGAAATACCCGACGGTCCATATAGTCACCAAATACCGGGTGGCAGCTGTAGGCTCCCTCCACGAATACATAACCGTTATTTTCTACCGGAATCTCTTCTCCCAGGGTCATCCGGGAGCAATCAAATCTCCGATAGGAAAAAGGTCTGCCAGATCTCAGATTCGGGAGCACTTCCGTTAAAAAGCGTTCATAGTGCACATTTCCTCCGGGCTCGCTTCTGCGTTCCGGTGTCCGAAGTGCAGGCGGCAGGAAAAAATCATCCATATGGATCACATCCCCACCCAGTTCCTTTACCAGTCTTGCAGCCAGTGTCGTCTTCCCGGCCGCGCATCTTCCGTCAATGGCAATGATGCGTACCTCTTTAGGAAGTTCCCGTAATTCCTCTGCCAGATCATTAAAAAATCTTCGCGATCTCATCCACAGCCTCCGCAATGTATTCTCCCAGCCGTCTGCTCTCTACTCCCACGATCGTCGCATGGCATTTGTTCATGGGGATCAGGACCAGCTTCGCATCACCAGAAGCCACTGCCGCCGCCATCGTGGGGGTGATCTCTCCTAACATGGCATCCGCCATAACGATTCCCATGGGTCCCATGATCACGTCCGCTCTCTTACTGTTATATACCACAGCGTTCTCTCCGGTGGCTCCGCTTGTCACGCCGCTTTTCATCATATTCGCCGTAGCCGTGGCGTTGGTTCCCACAGCGATCAGTTCCGCCTCAGGGAAACGTTCCTTTAATGCCTCCAGCAGGCTTCTGCCTACGCCTCCGCCCTGGCCGTCCATTACCATAATACGCATAACCTTACTCCTGTAAAAATAATACTTGTTTCATGATAGCATGGCAGATGCTTTTTTGCAATTTATCTTGACAAAAAAATGCTTACCCTTTATTATAAGTTGTGCTTCACGAAGGAGCCTGACGCCAGAAGGCATATTACCCCAGAAGGGGGAACTATGCCGTTCTGGCTTTTTTGTTACTGTTCAGGAGGTTTCATTCCATGAAAAAATTAACCGTTTTAAACAAGAGCATTATCACCGCTCTGTGTGTTGCCTTATGTGTGGTACTGCCTATGGCTCTGCATGCGATCCCTAAGGGTGGCGTCCTGTTCTCTCCCATGCATCTGCCCGTACTGCTGTGCGGTCTGGTCTGCGGAGCTCCTTCCGGTCTCATCTGTGGTATTTTAGGACCCTTTATATCCAGTATGCTCACCGGCATGCCCGCTTTTGGCTATATGCCCATCATGATGATCGAGCTGGGACTCTATGGTCTGATCAGCGGTCTGGTCATGCAGCTTCTCCGCAGCGGCAAGCTGGTCATTGATCTGTATGCGGCTTTGATCATCGCCATGCTGGGCGGTCGCGTGATCACCGGAATCCTGCGTGCCCTGATCTTCGCCGGCGGTTCTTACAGCTGGTCTGCCTGGGCTACCGGATATTTCGTATCCTGTCTCCCCGGCATCATCCTTCAGCTGATCTTACTTCCTACCATTTATGTGGCATTGGAACGCGCTCATCTCCTGCCGGTTCGTTACGCTGCCGTTTCTGCTACTGCAGAGGCCGAAGCTGCATAAATCCATACACCATCGAGCCGGCCGGCTCCTCGTACTCACAGAAAAATGGCTCCTCTGTCTTACGACAGGAGAGCCATTTTTTGTCTGTATATCCGTATGAAATACAAGATCTCCGCCACTGCGGTAATGCTCCAGGAAAACATATACAGCAGGTACAGGGACGGAATCGTATGAAAATACGCAAATACCGTATAAACCCAGATCACACGGAATACGCAGGATCCCATGATGACAATGAACATCGGTACAATACTTTTGCCCAGGGCTCTGGCTGCCGCAATGGTACAGTCCATAAATGCCGAGATGCAATAGGAAAAGCCCATAATCGTCAGACGATACATTCCGGCATCCATAACTGCCGCATCTCTGGTAAACAGAGACAAAAACGGTCTTCCGAAAACCACCAGGGACACTCCCAGGAGCAGACCGATGCCGAAGGAATATGCCAGGCTGATGAGGTAACTGTTCCGCACTCTTTTCTTTTTACCGGCGCCGTAATTCTGCCCCATAAAGCTGCCGCAGGCAGTATAGAATGCTGCCATGACATCATACACCAGTGCATCCGCATTGGAAGCTGCGGAATTGCCCGCCACCATCGTGGCATCAAAGGAGTTCACGCCCATCTGGACAAAGCTGTTGGCGAACTGGAAGATCACGTTCTGTAATCCGGAGGGCATTCCCAGCTTCAGAATATCCCTCGTAAGTTCCCGATCCATCCGTAGTTTTCCGGGATGCAGTGCATAGATGTCTTTGCTTCGAAGCAGTGCCTGTAAGATCAGCACAGCGGACACGTATTGGGAAATGATACTTGCTAATGCCACTCCCGCTACATCCATCCGACAGACAATGACGAAGAAAAGATTTAAGATTATATTCAGCACTCCGGAAAATCCCAGATAATACAACGGCTTTTTCGTATTGCCCACCGCACTGTACACCGCGTTACCGAAATTGTAAATTGCCAGTGCCGGCATTCCCAGGTAATAGATCCGCAGGTACAATACCGCTTTGTCCAACAGCTCTTTCTTCGTCTTCAATGCCGTCAGCATCCACTCAGACAAGCCTACCCCCAGCACTAATAACAATACGCCCATGATCAGGCTGACCAGTGCTGCGGAATGGATGGTCTTCGACAGGCTGTCCTTATCTTTTGCTCCGTAATATAATGCCGTTAATACATTGATACCACCGGACAGACCAATGAGGAACCCGGTAAACATGGTGACCAGTGTCGCCGTGGAGCCAACCGCGCCCAGAGACAGAGATCCCGCGAACTGTCCGATCACTGCAATATCCGCCATATTGAAAAGCACCTGCAGCAGATTGGATAGCATCAGCGGCACACTGAAGATCAGTATTTTCTTCCCTAAGGATCCTTCCGTCAGATCCTGCATATTCTGTTTCATCTTGCTTTTATCCTTTTCCCTGTTACTTACTTGATTCCCATTACAATCCTCCCCGCCAGCTTCCACTCTGACGAAAAGAACGGCCAAAAAGCTTTTTTGCTCTCTGACCGTTCCCTATTCTAGCATATCTTTTCTTTGTATGCCATATTTCTTTTCTATATTTTTCTGCTATATTTATCTGCTATTTTTCTGCTGTATTACGCTGCCTCTTTGTCTGAATTTTTCCCGGCACCGAACAGCTTGCGGATGCAGCTGTAAGCGACCATAACGCCAAGTACCATAAGCAGCACGGCAACGATCAGCTGTAAACCGTCTACCAGGAAGGTTGCCTGTCCGGAAGCCACATTTTTCACCAACGCGATCGTCTTCTGGATCAATGCAGTGAAGGTTACGACTAACATCATTCCCATAGGGAAGTACAGCGTCCAGCCGGTACGGCCGGTAGTTTTTAAGAACACTGCCAATGCGATCAGTACCAGTGCAGCCAACAGCTGGTTTGCAGAACCGAACAGCGGCCATACATTGTTGTATCCGCCCAGAGTCAGCAGATAGCCGAAGAACAGGGTGATCACGGTTGCAAAATATTTATTGGTCAGAACCTTCTGCATGGGAGTCATCTTTGCAGTGTCTGTGGTATCCCCTAAGAACAGCTCCTGGAAGGACATGCGTCCGATTCTTGCTACGGAATCCAGGGAAGTCAGTGCCAGTGCGGATACACACATGGTCATGAATACGGTTGCCACGGTTACGGGAACACCCATTTTCTCCAGGAATCCTGCAACGCCGGAGGAGAAAATGGAGAAAGGTGTGCCATCGGGTTTCGTACCATTCACAGCTACTGCTCCGACAACTACCAGTGCTACCACACCAAGCAGGCTCTCTACGATCATGGCACCGTAGCCTACCATGGGCATATCTTTTTCATTGCTGATGGTCTTGGAGGAAGTACCGGAGGATACCAGGCTGTGGAATCCGGATACCGCACCGCAGGCGATCGTGACAAACAGGGTCGGGAACAAGCTGCTGTTGCCCACCTGAAAACCGTTAAATGCATTCAGCTCCATATCGGGATGTGCTACGACCACACCGAGTACAGCGCCGATGATCATGCCCAGCAACATAAAGGTGGTCATGTAATCTCTGGGCTGCATCAGAAGCCACATGGGCATTACGGATGCCAGGAACAGGTATGCCATGATGATGTAGATCCATGTGGTCTTGGAAGCATAGATCGGAAGCTTCATGCCTACCGCAAACATCACTACCAGCAGACCGATGGCTACGACTGCCTTAACCCACTCGTTCATTTTTCCAACCTTTTTCTGGATCAGACCGAAGATCACAGCAACCAGGATGAACAACATGGAGATGGATGCTGCACTGCCGTTAGCATATGCCACACCTGCATCTTCCAGTCCGGTACCTACGAAAGTACCTGCCACCATATCAGTAAAGGCTGCGATAACTAACAGAGTGAACAGCCAGCAGAACAGCATGAACAATTTTCTGCCGGTCTTACCGATGTATTTTTCAATGATCATTCCCATAGATTTTCCTTCGTTCTTCACAGAAGCATACAGAGCACCGAAGTCCTGCACCGCACCGAAGAACAAGCCGCCGATCAGAAGCCACAGAAGCACAGGCACCCATCCGAATACCGATGCGAGGATGGGACCCGTCACAGGGCCTGCCCCTGCGATAGAGGAAAACTGATGAGAAAATACGGTGAATTTGGAGGAAGGCACGAAGTCCTCTCCGTCTTCATGGGTAAATGCAGGCGTCTTCGCCTTCTCATCGATTCCCCACTTTTTTGCAAGCCATCTTCCGTAGAAGACATAGCCTGCTACCAGCACTGCCATTGCGATCAGAATGATTACCAAACTGTTCATTTTTGTTTCCTTCTTTCTTATGTCTTGTTATTTTGTCGTGACAGAAAGAAAAATTCTGATTGCCCGTAAAACAAAAAAGCCTTCCGTCTCCGGCGCCCTTAAGCACCCAAAGACGAAAAGCTCTAAGCTCTCCGCGTTACCACTTTGCTTGCCATGTTTTATCACATGACCTCTTGTTCCCATCTCCATGAAATACAAATATCTCATTTCCAACAGGCTTCTAAATAACGGTAGAATACCGGTGACACCTACTTAAAATCTTCAGTGCACTTCTCACAGAGGATAGTCTGTCATACTCACATACCGTCTCACACCAGCCGACGGCTCTCTGAAATGCTTCCGTATGCAGATCTTGTTCTGCTCATCGAATTTCACTTTCTGTTCGATAGCAACAATACCACTCTGCTTTTATATTGTCAACAACTTTCTTTTCACATTTTCTTGATCTTTTTTATTATTTTCCCTTTTTGTCGGCAATCAGGGGCTTGATGGCAGAATAAATCTCACTGGTGCGCTTGCTGTCCTTGAACTCCTTATTCAAGGCATTATTGATACCCTGCTTGGTCTTGTACTGGCGGATGAATTTTACCACCTGCGGGACGATGGTCTGATCTGTAAGGACTTTTTCCACGGCTAAAGTCAGTTCATCCGGTTCTTCCGCGAACTTCTTCTCTGCAGGCTTCTTTTCTGCGGGTTTCTTCTCAGTAGGCTTCTTCTCTGCAGATTTCTTTTCCGCGGTCTTATCATCTGTCTTTGCAGTACTCTTCTTTCTCGCGTTGCTCTTTTTCCTTGAAGGCTTCTTCACGGGTTGTGCAGACTCGTCCACCGTCTCAGGCTCCGGCTGTGCGGGTTCCTCGGGTTCATCCGCCTTCTCAGGCTCCGGCTGTGCGGGTTCCTCGGGTGCATCCGCCTTCTCAGGCTCCGGCTGTACGGGCTCCTCAGGTGCATCTACCGTTTCCGGCTGTACGGGTTGTGTCTCCTCTTCCTCTGTCGTCGGCAGCTCTGTCACATCCTCTGCAGCGGTAACGGCTGTTTCTGTCTCCTGTTCTTCTATCAGGAGATTCTGCTCTGTCACAGGATTCTTCCCCCATAAGAGATTACGGATGATCCGCACGGGAACTCCCTGCGCCTTCCAGTACACCATAAGGCTGGTGAAGCCGTTGTCCTTGGTCACGATAAAATAATCGGGGTGTATCCCCTCGTTCTGCTGCCCGCAGATCAGATATCCCAAATAGGTTGCCAGCTGGAAATCCAGTGCATTCTTGGTCCCCACCGCTACCTTGTGGTAAATGATGTTTGCCTTCGTCTCATTTAATTTCCGATGCAGGTCAAAGGTCATGCTGTCAGCATTATCGCTGTAGAAAATACAGACAGTATCTTCCTCCGTCAAAAGCTCCACGCCTTCCATGCCACGGCTTTTTACATTTTCGAAATCAATCAGATAATATGCCATTATTTCTCCTCTCCGTCCGCTGTATCACTATTCTCTGCCTCTTCAGATTCTTCCATCTGCTCTGTCGGTTCTGCCTCTGTTACCGTATCAACGTCAGTTGCTGCCGATGTCGCTGATGTTGCTGATGTTGTATCTTCCGGAGCGTCTATCAGTTCCTGCTTTTTCTTCGGAAGCTTTTCGCTGATACTCTCTTTCCAGCCGGAGAATACTTCCTTTGTACGCTTTTTCCATTCTCTTCTCTTCGCTGCACGCTTCTGTCTGGCTTCTTCCTTTAATTCCAGCTTTTCCTGCTTTTTCGCCTGCTTCGCCAGTGCTTTTTCTTCCAGTTCCACTTCTTTGATGGCAGCCTTTTCAATGTCACGGATGTAATGGTTCGCCTTTTTATGATTCTTACGATCCAGGCGATACGGGTCATACAGGAAGTAGGACACCGCTCCCAGCATCAGAAGCACCACTCCGGCTATCGTAAGCGCCGGTACGATAAGGGCATACTCTGTAAATCCCAGTTCATAGCACACAAACACGATCAGCATCGCCGGGAACAAGAGCAGATACAGAATCCTCGTCAGGACATCCAATATTGCGTGCTGTCTCTTCCCATTGTTCAACAGTGTCCCCTCGATGGCTGTATAAAAAGCCATGAAAATACATAATTCCGAACCGAAGCCATGGAGATATCCACAGATTCCGGTCAAGATCAGCGACAGAAAAAACATGCCGAACGCTGTTCCTCGATACAGGGCATAGCGGTATTCCGTCATTCCCTGCAGCTTGTCCTCACTGATGCCGTGCATCTGGTAGACATCCTTGCGGATCAGGCGTTCAAACTCTTCGTTATACCGCTGCTCCTCTTTGGTATTGCGCAGGTGGTCTTCCACCGCCTTGCTCATCTGCTCAATATATTCCTGCTCCTTACGGATGCGCCTGGTCCGAAGCTGCTCCAACTCATTCTGACGTTTTACTTCCTCTTCCAGCTTACGCACTTTACCGATCCTGGGATTTTTCACCGTGATCTCCGGAGGTTCCGGGAGCACTGTGCTTTCTTTTTTTCCCTGTTCTTCCTGTTCTTCCATTTGGGGTCCTCTTTCTGTGTGTGATCCGTTAGTCCTATTATAATTTTTCCCACACAGAAAAACAACCTTTAGTTCCCCTTTTCTTCGGTTTTCTCCCAGCCTGCCATCAAGCGCAGTTCCAACGGAGCGTTATAATCCGGTTCTCCGCCTTTTTGTGCAAAAAAGCGGGATGCAGGCAGGGTCTCCACCCGTATGTCTCCCTCATCCGTCGTGAGATACCAGCCTGCGAAATGATACCCTTCCCGTTCCGGAGTCGGATATCCACACAGATACACTGTTCCACCGGAATATTTCGGTGTCAGTGCATTATACGTCTGCGATGGTTGTCCTTCCATCGTTCCTCCATTGGCATCCAATACCATTATCATCTGCCATTCAGCAGGATCCTGCGAGTTCCAAACCGCGTGAATATCCACACTGCGATTGCCTTCCTCATCCGGTTTGATCCTGGTTGCATCCTCTGCGGTAAAGTTTTCTGTAAGCAGACTCCACTTCGGATAGGTATCCTTCTCGCCTGAAAAATGTGCCGCCCATCCCAGGAATGAAAAGCCTTCCGGTGTCTCCGGCTGCGGCAGAGTGATCACTTCTCCGGCAAGAAGCTGTTCTATGGAGAGTTCTCCTTCTTCCAGGATCCGCTCCCAGGCATCAGCAGTTGGATTGGCCAGGTGCGTCTCATTATAGATCTTGTAATATAAGATGCCGCCTTCCAGAGGATACTGTTCTTCGATAGGTTCTGACGTTTCTGCTATTGCGACATCTATTTCTGGCTCTGTTGTCACGGACTGTACATGGTCATTTTCCCTGCCGTCCCGATTCTCTCCGTTTTCATCAGGTACCTGCACCTTCTCCGTTGTCTGTGCCGGTATTTTCGTCTGATCTGCCTCGGTTCCATACACGCCGCAACCAAGCAGTACACAGGCTGCCAGCATACAGAGTATGCGCATTACTTTTCGCTTCCGACTTTCACTGTGTTCCGGTACCCCTTTTTCCACAGGTTGTTTACTCTGCAGATATTCGTCCGGCAGCGACGAATATTCTGGGGCTATGGAATCCGGCGGGAGTGTCTGGTATTCCGGTAGTATATTGTTTTCCTGTTTCTGCATTTTATTTATCCTATGATATTTATGATCTTCTTTGATCTTCATTTTCTCTTTTATTACCGGATCCACCCATTATTTATTATGCACATCCAACTGCGGGAAGGGGCACTCTACACCCAGCTTTCGAAAGCCCAGCAGCAGATCGTGATTCAGAATACGCATGCCGGAATAGATATTTTTCTCCGAGACTTCCACTACGAACCGGAGCAATACTCCGGAATCCTGCAATGCCTGCACTCCTACATACACAGGAACTTTTTTCATAGTATCTTCATGTGCCTTGTAGATTGACTCAAGGAGTTTCGGCAGTTCACTTTCCAGCTTTTCAAGATCCGTTTCATAAGGGATGCTGATATCGCAGACAGCCTTGGAATAATTGTCGGAGCGGTTCAGGATATTTTTCATTTCGGAATTATTGATGATCTTCACATTGTCACCGGTATCCGTGATACAGGTGGTGCGGATGCCGATGCTCGTCACAGTTCCACGGAAACCGTTCACCTCCACGATGTCTCCCACATTATACTGATTCTCCAGCAGCATAAAAGTTCCTGTCACCACATCCGCGATCAGACTCTCCGCGCTGAAGCCGACGATCAGAGCCAATACTCCGACACTGGCAATGATGGTAGTCATGTTAACTCCGAGGATCGTCAGTCCTGCGCACAGGATCACCAGAAACGCAATATATTTTGTCAGACTGGATAACAGAGAGAGCACAGACCTGACTCTGTGATTCGCCGGTTTGATCAGCCCCAGGATCCATACGATCAGACTTTTTAAGAACAATACCCCGAAGATCAAAAGCAATAATTTACAGACTGCAACTGCATTGACCGTAAATATCCTCCCCAATTCCTCTGTCTGAATCTGTCCGGTTCCCAGCGCGATTCCCATAATAAGTACTAAAAGCACTGCATACACGATTAATTTTTTCACATTTTTCTTCTTATCTTTGTCTTCCATTTTCCCTTGTTTTCCTCCTTTGCAAACTGCTTTTTGATGGTTCATTTTATCATTTTTGCGGAGCAAAACACAGTTGACAAATGTCTCATTATGATATATGTGACTATTTCACAAACATAGTAATGATTCCTATTATTATATTTGTTACTTTATTCCATTTTCTTTTTTCAGGAAAAGAGATATACTATATACAGAAAGAAGGAAATGTTTCCATTAACCACAACATAAAAGAAAGGATGATAGATTATGGCAAAATTATATACCATTACTTTAAACGGCGTTACAGAGGATACTTACAACAAGGCAACAGATTATATTCAGGCAAATGCCCTTCGCCTGAACTATCGCCCGGCTGCCTCCACCATTGATGCGGAATTCCCGGATGACATTGATCCCGCCAAAGCTCCGGAGCTTGCTGATGCTGTGATCCGCGAGGTGCATCAGACTCTGTAATTTACTTTTTTCATTTTTCCAGAGCTGCAAAAGTCCGTCGATGCCTTAATGCACCGACGGACTTTTTCTCATTCGTCTCTCCTTTGGTATGGGAAAACACCACACAAATGCTCAATTTTTCAGATATTCCTCATATAAGATATCCATGTGCAGCCAGTCATAGTGGTTACGCATATAGTAACAATGCCCCCGGTATCTGCCACTTATCCTGAATCCTGCCTTCTCATAACACTTAATGGCAGGTGTGTTCGTTTCCAGTACATCCAGATGGACGCTATACACTCCCAGCACCATAAAGCAGTACCGCAAGAGTATCTGCACAACTTCGGTTCCAATGCCTTTTCCACGCGCCGACTTTTCTCCGATGTTAATGGATAACCAGGCTGACATGTCCTCAGTCCGATGGTCAATATGACAATATCCAATCAATGTGTCTGTCTCTTTCAGAACAATTCCCATCCGCATAACAGAATGGTCACTTACCCAACCGGGCATCCGGGTGATGTCCACCACAGAATGTGCATGCTCTATAAAGACACAGGTGGTTTCATCCGAAATCCACTTCGCGTATAAGTCGACTGCCTCCTCATCATCCCTCAGTACGGATAAAAAAATTTGATTTCCATCTAATCTGCATATATTTTTACTCATTTCTGCTTCCTGATTCACTTCTGTTTTCTCTTCTTTCTCCAAAATTTTTTGCCCTTTTTCATTTTCAGGATATGTTTGACATCCGTTTCTGTAAAGATACACTTTTATTTGCTCTTTAGACAATCTTATCACCTCATAACATCATTTTTACGGTCGAAAAAATCGACTGCAAGTTATATTTGTTTATCCGGCAGCAAAAGTAATCTATCTATTACCGGATGAATAATTGCAGTTTCTGTAATCTGATTAATTGCACAGAGCTTCTTCCCTGCATCTTTACTGGATGCTCCGCAGTGATAAACCAGTTCTGTCTCCTCACCATAATCAAGTACAATTAACCTATCATGACAATCAGGATTAGATTTAATTTGAAGAGAAGGATATTCATTTTGAAAATCTGTCACTAAAGATTTTGTAAGAAATCCCTTCCCACCTTTTCCATTTTCTGTGAACAAAACAACCTCCACACCATCAGCCTTCTGAGAAATATGTTGTAATGACTTTGCATTCATATAATCATCTACAACATAGATTGATTTCTTTGCTTGCTGATAGATTTCTATGTAAGCAATGTCAGCCTCTAACTTCTGTCCTTTATAAATCACAAAATTCTTGACATCTTTTTCCGAAATAAAATTCTCACTTAGCTGTTCAACATTCTTTTGAATCAAATCAACCTTTTGGTCTGTTTCTCCACTTTATAGCTGTTGCTAACACCCCAGCTACGACAGGTGAGTTCTTTCATTCTCTTCTTAAACTTCGCTACTGATTTTGCATGTGGTTTTGCCTTAAACTGATGTGCTCTTGTATCAAAGTAGAACCCAAACCCAAGGTATTTAAGTCCGCTTGGTCTGTCTACTTTGCTCTTTGTCATGTTGACCTTGAGACCTAGTTTCTCCTCAATAAATCGAGATATGTTTCTCATTACCCGATTTGCAGACATTTCACTTCCAACCATGATAATACAGTCATCTGCATACCGCACAAAGTTAAGCCCTCGCTTTTCCATTTCCTTATCAAGTTCATTGAGCATGATGTTTGCCAATAATGGCGAAAGATTTCCTCCTTGCGGTGTTCCCACAATAGAATCCTCATATTCATCGTCAATCATGATTCCGCTGACAAGATATTTTCTTATGACAGAGATAACATCTCCATCTTTTATAGTTCTGCCTATGATAGTCATAAGCTTGTCATGGTTTACCGTGTCAAAGAACTTTTCCAAGTCAATGTCTACAATCCAATCGTTACCATCATTCATCATGTCAAGTGCTGCTAGGATTGCTTGCTGTGCACATCTATTCGGTCTGAATCCGTAACTATGTTCATGGAATTGTTCCTCGTAGATTGGTGTTAATACCTGTGCAATGGCTTGCTGTATGAATCTGTCTGTTACTGTTGGTACTCCTAGGTTTCTGACACCGCCATCAGGCTTTGGTATCTCCACTCTTCGTACTGGTTGAGGTTTATATTTTCTTGTCCTCA
>OICB01000474.1_pt1 | contig 22395 bp, 22 predicted proteins | sample 1581121 | NCBI WGS metagenome assembly OICB01 (sample SAMEA3882544, study PRJEB24775) | human gut metagenome | biome: human-associated habitat; feature: intestine environment; material: feces | place: Netherlands | collected 2009/2010 | reverse complement strand
ACACCCTGATGTTGAATTTCTATGCAAAGATAATAAAAAAAAACAATATACAATGAAGATCCTGCATACATTTCGACTCAATCGGGTAAAGTGGCACCACTGGTTATTGCTGGTACTGCTCATCCTCGTTACTCTTACCAAGATGATTCCTCTATGGGGATTCATCTACACCACCCGTATCTATCCGATTATCGGCACACTTCTCTCTCCCATCTCAGGATTTTTTCCTTTTGCCGTAGGCGATATCTTCATCGCTCTCAGCATTGCCTGGGTTATCTTCTATCCCATCTATGAGATAGGATTGAGAAAGAAGCTTGCCAGGCGATACTTCTTCCTGGCAGCAAAGAGAGGCAGCTATCCCAAGAAGAAGGTTGTATTCGGAAGAGTGGCAAAATACCTGCTTTGGGTATATGCCTGGTTCTATATCGTCTGGGGATTGAACTACTCCCAACCGAATATCTATGATAGAATAGGTATGAAGCCGGTGGAAGTAAGCGAAGCTAAATTCAAGGCATTCGCCTACCAATATGCCGACAGCCTTAACGCTTTAAGCATTGCCTCCGATAGCATTGCAGGGAAAAGCAATGCCGGGAAGAGCATTTTCTCTGATAGCATCGTGGATGATGGCTTGAAGAATCGGGTGCGGGATGCGGTTCTGAAGGAATATAACAAAATAGGTTATAAGGAAGGTATCAACAAGCCTTTTAACCAGCATCCTCATGCCAAGACGATGGTATTCACACCCCTCAGTTCGATGTCGGGCGTTACCGGAAGCATGGGACCTTTCTTCTGTGAGTTTACGCTTAATGGAGATATTCTCCCCCACGATTATCCAGCCACCTATGCCCACGAGTTTGCCCACTTTCTGGGTGTAGCCAACGAGGGTGAAGCGAATTTCTACAGCTATATCGTGTGCACGGCATCGGCAGATAAGCAGGTGAGATTCAGCGGATATTACCACATCTTCTTCCATGTATTGAATAATGTATTCGATATCCTCGGCGAAAAGGAGGGAGAAAGATTCCTGAAACACATCCGTCCCGAGATTATCCAGCGTGCAAAGAGCGACCGCCACTACTGGCTCAGCAAGCGCTGCAAGGCATTGGATGCCGCTCAGGATTTCATCTTTGAACTCTACCTCAGGGGCAACCATGTGGCAGAAGGCAGGAAGAGCTATTCGGGCGTTATCGGCTTGATACTGGCTTGGGAAGAAAAAAAAGGCTAGTATGCCCTCGCATGCCAGCCTTTTTAAAAGTTTTCGCATATTTTTTTCGATGCCAGCTTAATCTTCCCCTTCTTTCTTCTTTTAATATATAGAGAGGAGAAAAAAGGAGCAAAATCTCCTGTTTCTCAAAGAAAAAGTATATATTTGCAATCGAATTGCGGATATCAAAAAGATATATCTATATGAAGAAAGAAAAAAAATTGAAGGCATTGGAAAGTTTATCGGATGATGAAATTCTGCAGGGTTTCAAGGATGCCGGTGCCAGAATCATGAGGGAGTATTACTACGGATACTGCCGGGTGGCTTATTGCATCTACGATAAGCGATATGACCTGCAGCACAAGCCGGGCATGGATTTCTTCTCGCTGGCTCACGAATACTATCTCTATCTCTGCGAACACGACTTCAAGCCGCTGGAAGACAGAAAGCCGAGCATGTCGCTCAAAACCTGGATGGTGAATGGTTTCCGATTCCTGCTGCTGGACAAACTGAAGGAAGTGGTAAAGGAGCATCGCTTCGAGAGTTTCGAGGCACGACAGGAAAGCCGAAAGAGCCGGATAATATGAAAGATGTATTGAAAATTATTCCTTGCACATAAAAGTTTTTCTTTCAAAAAAAGTCTCAAAGTATCATTACTTAGTAAAAATAACATTATAAACACCTGATACATTGCAACATACGGAAATGAAACTTTTGATATATTTTACAGAAAAGTCTCATCGAAATATCATAAAATCGCAAGAAGTATCATAAAATATGGCTTTGAGTCGATTTAAAAGGCTAAAAAAGAAGTGTCTACTATTCCAGTTTTATAAAATTGATAGCGTCTACTTTTTCAGGATATAAAGAATGTAAACACAAACTAGGAATAAGAGGAAAGATTGACAAGTTGGATTAGGAATAAAAGCACATAACGTGGTCTGTAAGAGACCATTAAGCGGTCTGTAAGAGACCATCAAGGGGGCACTCAGGGACCAAGTGTCGGGCATTGAGAGAACAAGTAACGGGCACTCATTGCCCGTACAGTGGGCATCGAGTACCCAAAGTGTCGGATGATTTTTGGGCACTTCATGCGAGTCGGCGGCTTCGCTATTATGCATGATGCTTTATGACGATTTTGTGATGGTTTTAGGATGATTTTGTGATGCCTTTTGGATGATTATGTAATACTACTATGCCAATTTCATGATACTTCTATCACATTTATGATACTTCGATGATACTTTTCTGCAAAATAATCAGAAAAGTATCATTCCCATATATTATTATGTATTAGATGTTTACATCTGTATTTAACCAAAAAGATGATACTTTGAGACTTTTTTCATGAAAAAACTTTTTTTCGTGTGCGTATAAGATGGGCGGTAAATCTAAAAAGTATCTGATATAATACCTTATAGATACCCCCTAGAATTACGTCCTGACGTAGTCTTAACTACATGGCGACGTAATCTTTCCTACGTCCCGATGCAGAGATTCCTGCGTCGCCATGTAATTTCAAGGACATCGGGAGAGATTATACGGATAACCAGGCAAGAATCGTATTTATAAAACGGTAGATTCACATGTACAACAAAGATGTTATGAGCAAAATAAGGCTCCTAAAATTTGGTATTATCAAAGAAAAGCCGTAACTTTGTAGCAATAAAAACAAGTAAATATGACGAATCATGATTTTTGGATGTCCATCAGCGACATAATCAATGAAGGATTTACATCTGAAGGTCTAGCAAAATTAGATGATTATGCAGAACAATTCAGTACTGGAAAGATCTTATATAAACGATTTTCACCGTCAGAGCAGCTTGGCTGCGTTAAAGGGGGAACAATACATGTTATTGCATCCATACTCGCGGGAGCAGAAGTTGGCACAGATCAACTCTCTGCGCCAGAACACAGTTTCAAAAGAGAACAGCAACTTGGAAAGATCCAAGAAAAACGCATAGAAAGCTGGGCTAAAAAAGCAGGATGCTGGGTAGATGACACTAGCATCTACAACCAAACCTTGGGCGATAAATTAGCACAAGGTGGTGAAGCTATTGTATATGATAATGGTAATTCTGTACTAAAAGTAATCGGCCTAGACTATTTCATACAACCAATTTTGGCTTTGGACAGAATTTCGTTACACAATGCTTACTTTGAACAAACCAAGATGTTTGTATTGGGATTCGGTAGAAACTCTATGGGCGACTTTATGATTATTGTTACCCAAACTTTCTTTCAAGGTAACCAAATGACCGAAGAAGATATTGAAGAGTATACGGAACGCATTGGATTTAATCTGGTGAATCCAAGAAATTGGACATACTCCACACCAGGTATATACCTAAGTGATATGCACAACGAGAATGTTTTACGTGGCCATGATGGAGTGGTTTATGTCATAGATTGCGACATTCGAATAAACACACCAGAACTAAAGGCTGGTGGCACACGAACTTTAACAACAGAAGTTGAATTTATAAAAGAATAAAGACATGGCAAAAGAGCTATATTAGCAATGATTGAAAAATTAAAGAAAAGAGGATTGATATAAAAAATAGCAAAAGCAGCACGATTTATCATGCAGCTTTTGCTATTCCCATCTTATTTAGTTTACTCGTTTGCAGGTAATTCTCTGCTTATACTGAGGTCCATCCTTTACTTCTCCTCAAAGTAACTACCCACTTCCATCTTGCAATCCATCGCACGGAACTTGTTGTAGCGCTCGCGGGCTCTGTTTTCTCTTGCAAACATCGCCTTGGTGCCAGCCTCATCTTCTGAAAACTGGAGGTGGTTGTCGATGCCCATACCATGAGCAATGTTCTCCACATCAAGATCATCGGTGCCGATGAAGGTAAAGGTCCAGTTCTGCTTCTTCAACTTCTCTATGAGGTTCTTGATCATCTTCAGATTATACTCCTCACTGCAGTTCTCCTCACCATCCGTAATGATGGTTACCAGCCTGGTGCTCGATAATGCTCATGCTGCCACTCTCATCTACTACCAAAAGATTGAATACTCGTTTCATAACTTATTTCTCCTATTTATCTTAATTGTTCAACATAATTTTATAAGCAAGAAGAACTATTCCCTGCTTCTATTTATCCCTTAAAAGAAAGAATAGAGGGGAAAATTAAGAAAAGGTACATAAAAAATTTGCTTGTATCGTTATTTTTTGTAATTTTGCAGAAAATAAGAAACAAGCGTATGGGCAATATGAAATATCCGATAGGCATACAGAGCTTTGAGAAAATCATCACAGAAGGATATCTTTATATAGATAAGACTCAGATGATTTATGATATGGTAGAAAATGGTAAGATTTACTTTCTGAGTCGTCCCAGACTATTCGGAAAGTCACTCCTCGTATCTACACTTGAATGCTATTTCCAAGGAAGGAAAGAACTGTTCAAGGGCTTGGCCATTGATAACCTGGAAACCGACTGGAAGCAATATGCGGTATTTCATCTTGATTTCAACGGCAAGGATTTCACACAAGCCGGTCAGCTGGAAAAGACGCTGATTGATTTCGTTGAATCGCAAGAAGCCATCTACGGCAAGGCTCCCTTTGCTTCCACCCTCGGTGACAGATTCATTGACGTTCTGAGAAATGCCCACGAAAAAACAGGACTTCGCGCCGTTGTTCTTATTGATGAATACGACAAGCCTCTGCTAGACGTCTTGGATTCTACTCTGAAGACAACCGACTCTGATGGCAACGAGCGATTGCTGGAAGACAGACATCGAGAATTTCTGAAAGGCTTCTACAGTGTATTCAAAGCAGCCGACAAAGACCTGCAATTCGTTCTGCTTACGGGAGTTACCAAGTTTTCGCAAGTAAGCGTATTCAGCGGTTTCAACCAACCTGAAGACATCAGTCTTTCCGCCCACTTCGATACGCTCCTAGGAATCACGGAAGACGAGTTGCGCTCAACCTTTGCGCAGCAAATCGCAGAAATGGCCGAGGAATATGATGTTTCAAAGGAAGAAATACTGACAAAACTGAAACGCCAGTTTGACGGCTACCATTTCAGCCGCAGAATGCGAGGCGTATATAATCCTTTCAGCATCTTGCGCGCCTTCAAGGAAATGCTCATCGACGACTATTGGTTCAAAACGGGTTCACCCACCTATCTGGTTCGCCTACTGGCTCATAGCGATGAAAACATCAACGAACTGGTGGGGAAATATTATCCCACTAATTGTTTTGAAGAGTTATCCATCGATTGCCCTTTATCAATAATATTCCAAAACGGATACTTGACCATTAAAGAATGGGCAAAAAATACAAATTCATATTTATTGGATTTTCCGAACGACGAAGCAAGAAGGGGATTCGTCAGCTTGCTGGCAGCATCAAAAACAGGAACAATAGATGATTGGGGAGAGAATTGAATCTCTCCCCGATAGCATTTTTATAAATCACATATTTATTATATAAGGAGATGAAAGAAGTATTGATAGTAAGCATCGGCAGCTTCTTCGGGGGCGGCATAAGATATTGGATTTCCAAGATGGTGCAATCCTGCACGGTGATTGCCTTTCCTTTCGGCACAATGGCGGTGAATGTGGCAGGATGCCTCATCATCGGGTTTCTCTCGGGATTGAACTGGCGGGAAGGGGGATGGATGTCGCCATCTGCCAAACTGCTGCTCACTACGGGGTTCTGCGGAGGATTCACCACCTTCTCTACCTTCATGAACGAGGGGGCGGGATTGATGAAGGAGGAAAACTACCTTTATATGATGCTCTATCTCTTCGGAAGCCTGGCGCTGGGGCTTATCGCCGTACTCGCCGGGCACTATCTGGCGAAGATTATCGCATAAAAGACTTCGGAGAACAGAAAGAAGAAGAACCCGGATTGCCGAGAAAGAAGACCGGAGAAGGGAAAGAAGAAGAACCCGAATTGCCGCATAAAATACAGAAGATAGGATTCCATCAGATAAAGAATTGATGAAAATTCTATCTTTTTTATTATTTTATATTTTCAAAATGCCTTAATTACGAAATTTATTCGTAAATTTGCAGAAAATAATCTGCACTCGACAATTTGAAAGCAAGCTTTCATTGTACTCGTTTGCTTAATTTTTGCACCAATGAATACAGTAGATACAAACAATATAAAATGGAGCGAGAATGTGATCATCGCTGATGCCGATTATATCGACCGAGTGGCTTTCGACCTGACAGTCAACTTCGAGCGAATGATCAACCGTCGCATCCAGCCAGCAGATATGGCTCAATGGGCAGTGTGCATTGCCCTTGACGGAGGACTCAGAGAGGGGGAGCACGAGACGCAAGTGGTGCTTATCCACGACAAGGAATCTCTGGCGATGAAGAACTTCCGCCCTTCCAACTACGAAAAGGATCTCAACGCCCAGGCTTTCAAGGATGATAAGCTGGGAGAATTCATCTTCGCCTCTTATCCTACCGAAGAAAAGATGGTGGGAAAGGATGAGTTCCTCATAGAAGTGGCACGCACCGTATGCAACACCAAGGAGGTGAAAAGGGTGATGGTGATTCCGAACTCGGAAGATGGAGACGCCTATGACCAGCTGAGAGATATGCTGAGAAAGGTGGAGGATGACGACAAGCGCATCACTCTCTTTGCGATGCAACCTATGCCGGGAGGAAACTTCCGACAGGAGATTCTGGGGTACTCGCTGATGAACGCCCTCGGAATCTCGGCTAAGGAGATAAAATAAACATTAAAACAATAAACATAAATAAAAAACAAGATTATAAATGAGTAGAGTACTTATGATTGGCGCAGGTGGCGTGGCTACCGTGGCTGCCTTCAAGATCGTCCAGAACCAGGACGTTTTCACCGAGTTTATGATTGCTAGCCGTCGCAAGGAAAAGTGCGACAAGCTGGTTAAAGATATCCATGCCAAGGGCTACAAAATGGATATTCAGACGGCTGAGGTGGATGCCGACGACGTTGAGCAGTTGAAGGCTCTCTTCAATAGCTACAAGCCTGAGCTTGTCATCAACCTCGCTTTGCCTTATCAGGATCTCACCATCATGGATGCTTGTCTGGCTTGCGGCTGCAACTATATGGATACTGCTAACTATGAGCCTAAGGACGAGGCTCACTTCGAGTACTCTTGGCAGTGGGCTTACAAGGATAAGTTCGAGCAGGCAGGTCTCTGCGCTATCCTCGGCTGCGGTTTCGACCCAGGTGTATCCGGCATCTTCACCGCATACGCTGCCAAGCATCACTTCGATGAGATTGAGGTGCTTGATATCGTGGATTGCAACGCCGGTAACCATCACAAGGCTTTCGCAACCAACTTCAACCCTGAAATCAATATCCGCGAGATTACCCAGAAGGGACTCTGGTATAAGGATGGCGAATGGATTGAAACCGATCCATTGTCTATCCACAAGCCTCTCACCTACCCTAACATCGGCCCTCGCGAGAGCTATCTGATGCATCACGAGGAGTTGGAGAGCTTGGTGAAGAACTACCCTACCATCAAGGAGGCACGTTTCTGGATGACCTTCGGTCAGCAGTATCTCACATACCTCGACTGCATTCAGAACCTCGGCATGAGCCGCATCGACGAAATCGAATACGAGGCTCCATTGGCAGACGGTTCCGGCAAGACAGCCAAGGTGAAGATTGTTCCTCTGCAGTTCCTCAAGGCAGTATTGCCTAACCCACAGGATCTCGGCGAGAACTATGATGGCGAAACATCCATCGGTTGCCGCATCCGTGGTAAGAAGGATGGCAAGGAGCGTACCTATTACGTATATAACAACTGCAAGCACCAGGAGGCTTACAACGAGACAGGCATGCAGGGCGTAAGCTACACCACTGGTGTGCCAGCCATGATAGGCGCGATGATGTTCCTGAAGGGCATCTGGAAGAAGCCAGGCGTATGGAACGTAGAGGAGTTCGACCCAGATCCATTCATGGAGCAGTTGAACAAGCAGGGATTGCCATGGCACGAGGTGTTTGATGGCGATTTGGAGATTGATTAAACTTTAAACATTAAAAGAATATGGCAAAAGAGATAGAAGAGGGCAAACTGACCCCCAACGAGGGAAAACTGAAAGCCCTCCAGGCAGCTATGGCGAAGATTGAGAAAGACTTCGGCAAGGGCTCCATCATGAAGCTCGGCGATGAACACGTAGAGAACATCGAGGTGATTCCTACAGGTAGTATCGCTCTCGACAATGCATTGGGCGTAGGCGGTTATCCTAGGGGACGTATCATTGAGATCTATGGTCCTGAATCTTCTGGTAAGACTACCCTGGCCATCCATGCCATCGCAGAGGCTCAGAAGGCCGGCGGTATTGCTGCCTTCATCGATGCCGAGCACGCTTTCGACCGCTTCTATGCAGCCAAGCTGGGCGTGGACGTGGATAACCTGTGGATTTCACAGCCAGACAATGGTGAGCAGGCATTGCAGATTGCCGATCAGCTGATCAGCTCTGCAGCCGTAGATATCGTGGTAGTTGACTCTGTGGCAGCCCTGACTCCTAAGAAGGAAATCGAGGGCGACATGGGTGATAACGTGGTAGGTCTTCAGGCACGATTGATGAGCCAGGCACTCCGCAAGCTCACTTCTACCATCAGCAAGACCAACACTACCTGCATCTTCATCAACCAGTTGCGCGAGAAGATCGGTGTGATGTTCGGCAACCCAGAGACAACCACCGGTGGTAACGCCTTGAAGTTCTATGCATCTGTTCGCCTGGATATCCGCAAGGCAACAGCCATCAAGGATGGTGAGGACGTGGTAGGTAACCTGGTTCGCGTGAAGGTTGTGAAGAACAAGGTGGCGCCTCCTTTCCGCAAGGCAGAGTTCGATATCATGTTCGGCGAAGGCATCAGCCGTGCCGGCGAGGTATTCGGGTTGGCAGTAGCCAACGGCATCATCGACAAGAGCGGCAGCTGGTATAGCTACGGCGGCTCAAAGCTCGGACAGGGTGCAGATGCCTGCAAGGCATTGCTCAAGGATAATCCTGAGCTTCTCGATGAGTTGGAAGCAAAGGTTCGCGAGGCACTCGCTGCCAAGGATCAGAAGTAGAATCAGATAAGGCTTACACCTTATTATATATAGGGCTTTATCTGAAAGAAAGAGTTCCCTATAAAAAATAGGAATCAAGATATGAGGAATGCGACATTTTATCGCTCCTTTTATCTTGATTCCTTTTATTTTGTCAGTACCTGGCTGACAGCTTGTCAGCCAAAACCGGAAAAACACAGAAAAATTCAGCCAAATCCAGCAAAAAATCCCTTGGCACGCGCTTTGTTAGTTAGGAAGCGTGAACGCTGAGTTCAGGAGGTTCCCGACAGATGCATATCTTCGGCAGGCTTCCCCGAAGGCAGCAGTTCATGAGATAAATAACATATTAATAACGAAAAAAATAAAAAAAGATATAATCATGGGAAAAGTAATTGGAATTGACTTGGGTACCACAAACAGTTGTGTTGCCGTTTTCGAAGGTAGCGAACCAGTTGTAATCGCTAACAGTGAAGGTAAGCGTACTACTCCATCAGTAGTAGGTTTCGTTAAGGATGGTGACCGCAAGGTGGGTGATCCTGCTAAGCGTCAGGCCATCACAAACCCTAAGAACACTGTATATTCTATCAAGCGTTTCATGGGTGAGACATACGCTCAGAGCCAGAAGGAAGCTGAGGCAATGCCTTACACAGTGGTAAACGAGGGTGGTTATCCACGTGTTGAAATCGAGGGTCGCAAATATACTCCACAGGAGATTTCTGCAATGGTTCTCCAGAAGATGAAGAAGACTGCAGAGGATTATCTCGGACAGGAGGTTACAGATGCTGTCATCACAGTTCCTGCTTACTTCTCTGACTCTCAGCGTCAGGCAACTAAGGAGGCTGGTCAGATTGCAGGTTTGAACGTTCAGCGTATTGTCAATGAGCCTACAGCCGCAGCTTTGGCTTACGGTGTTGACAAGGCTAACAAGGATATGAAGATTGCCGTATTCGACTTGGGTGGTGGTACATTCGATATCTCTATCCTGGAGTTCGGTGGCGGCGTATTCGAGGTACTTTCTACCAATGGTGATACTCACCTGGGCGGTGATGACTTCGACCAGGTAATCATCAACTGGTTGGCTGATGGCTTCAAGGCAGAGGAAGGCGTAGATCTCCGCAAGGATCCTATGGCTATGCAGCGCTTGAAGGAGGCAGCTGAGAAGGCTAAGATTGAGTTGTCTAGCTCTACATCTACCGAAATCAACTTGCCATACATCACAGCCGTTGACGGTATGCCAAAGCACTTGGTTAAGACTTTGACCCGTGCACAGTTCGAGCAGTTGGCTCACAACCTGATTCAGGCTTGTCTTGTACCTTGCCAGAATGCCGTTCGTGACGCTAAGCTCTCTACATCAGATATCGACGAGGTTATCTTGGTTGGTGGTTCAAGCCGTATCCCAGCCGTTCAGACACTCGTTAAGAACTACTTCGGCAAGGAGCCTTCTAAGGGCGTTAACCCAGATGAGGTTGTTGCAGTAGGTGCAGCTATCCAGGGTGCTATCCTGAACAAGGAAGAGGGTGTTGGTGACATCGTATTGCTCGACGTTACTCCATTGACTCTCGGTATCGAGACCATGGGTGGTGTAATGACCAAGCTCATCGACGCTAACTCTACCATCCCTTGCAAGAAGAGCGAGGTATTCTCTACAGCAGCTGATAACCAGACAGAGGTTACCATCCACGTATTGCAGGGTGAGCGCCCAATGGCAGCTCAGAACAAGAGCATCGGTCAGTTCAACCTGACAGGTATCGCTCCAGCTCGTCGTGGTGTTCCTCAGATTGAGGTTACCTTCGATATCGATGCCAACGGTATCTTGAATGTATCAGCTAAGGATAAGGCTACCGGTAAGGAGCAGAGCATCCGCATCGAGGCTTCATCTGGCTTGAGCGAGGACGAGATCAACCGCATGAAGGCAGAGGCAGAGCAGAACGCTGCTGCTGATAAGGCTGAGCGCGAGAAGATCGACAAGATGAACCAGGCAGACAGCATGATCTTCACCACCGAGAACTTCCTGAAGGATAACGGTGATAAGATTCCTGCAGACAAGAAGCCAGGCATCGAGCAGGCTTTGCAGCAGTTGAAGGATGCTCATAAGGCAGGTGATGTTGCAGCTATCGATTCAGCTATCAACAACTTGAACACCGTAATGCAGGCAGCTTCTCAGCAGATGTACCAGGGCGGTCAGCAGGCAGGTCCTCAGGGTGCACAGGGTGGCCAGCAGGCACAGGGTGCTAACGATGGCGCTCAGGATGTTCAGGATGCAGACTTCGAGGAGGTTAAGTAATCTCTCTCACCATAGAGAAGTTATTAGATTAGCATAAAGATCAAAGGCGTGTAAGGCTCTGAAAATGAGTTTTACACGCCTTTTTTCGTGTCTTTATGTTTTTTTATATATCTGCTTATGGCTTTATCGCAGAAAAATATGTATATTTGCAAGTTATGAAGGGGCGGAAGTTCCAGCAAGAGAAGAAAAAGACAAGTTCAAGTAAAAGAAGGAAAGGAAACGGGATATGGCAAAGAAAAGACCGCAGGTAGCACTGGTTTATGATTTTGACGGGACATTATCTCCCGGCAATATGCAGGAGTTCGGATTCATCCAGGCAACCGGAAAGACAAAAGAAGAATTCTGGGATAAAAACCGGAAGCTGGCCGTGGGCAAGGATGCCAACGGCATCTTGACCTATATGTATATGATGCTGGATGAAGCAAAGAAGAACCATATCTCGCTCACCCGCGAATCCTTCCAGAGCTTCGGCAGGAATGTAGAGCTCTTCCGTGGCGTGAAGCAGTGGTTCTCGTTTATCAACGAATATGGTGCAAGCATCGGATTGGAGATCAAGCACTACATCAACTCCTCGGGATTGAAGGAGATGATAGAGGGCACACCCATCGCCCACGAATTCGAGAACATCTATGCCTGCTCGTTTCTCTATAATGAGGATGGCATCGCCTACTGGCCAGCCGTAGCCGTGGATTATACCACCAAGACGCAGTTTCTCTTCAAGATCAACAAGGGCATCCGTCAGGTGAGCGACAACCGGAGGGTAAACCAGTTTATCCCCGACAGCAAGCGCCCTATCCCTTTCCCGCGAATGATTTATTTCGGGGATGGAGAAACCGATGTGCCCTGCATGAAGATGGTGAAGGAGCACGGCGGCCATTCCATTGCCGTATATGATACGCCCGAGAAGGAGGCGATGGCATGCCAGCTGGTTAGGGAAGGCCGTGCCAACTTTATGTGCACGGCGAACTACAGCAAGGGAAGCGTGATGAACATCATCGTGAAGCGAATTTTGGATAAGATCAAGGCGGATTTCGAATTCGATAGATTGATAGAGGTGAACCAGAAGAAGGCGTGGAAGTAGAGGTGGCTTGACAGGAGGAAGGAGGACAGGCGATGGAATCGCCTGGAACGGAGGCAAGAGGGGGACTTGCAACTTGAAGCGAGGGGCTTTTTGCTGAAACGCTGGAAAGAAAAAGAAAGAAATATAATATTAATAAATAATTAATGGGAAGAAACAAATACTCAGCAGGAGAAATCAAGGAAATCGGAAAGTTGCTGCGCCTGAAGAATGCCGGCAACCGTTTGCAACAGAAATTGATACGACACGACCTTCGCGTGGATTATGAATTCAACATCTCTGACTTCAATGAGCCGGGCAAGGCTTTCGGCGAAGAGGAACTGCAGGATGCCATCAAGCGTGGCGTCATCCAGATTCTCGACGATGCCACCATCGAAGCCATGAAGGCGAAGCGTGCTAGAGACAAGGCTCGCGATGAAGCAGAGAAGCAGAAGGATGCCATCGCCAGCGGTGAGCAAACCGATTGGCAGGAGGCTATGAAGGAGTGGAACGAATGGGAAAATTCTAAAGAAAAATAAATGTTAGAATCGAATTCCGAAGGAGATTCCGTGATTATGAATTCCGAAGGAGATTCCGAGGATTTATTGAATTATAAATAAGAAAAGATATTATGGCTAAAGTATTAATCAAGACTTCAGAGGGCGACATCAAGGTGCGCCTCTACGACGAGACTCCTCAACATCGTGACAACTTCCTGAAGTTGGCGAAGGAGGGATATTTCGATGGTACACTCTTCCACCGTGTCATCAAGGATTTCATGATCCAGGGCGGCGACCCTGACAGCAAGGGCACTCCCAAGGGCAAGATGCTGGGCACGGGCGGACCTGATTACACCATCCCAGCCGAGTTTGTTTATCCACAGCTTTTCCACAAGCGCGGTGCCTTGAGCGCTGCCCGCCTGGGCGACGAGGTGAACCCTGAGCGTGAGAGCAGCGGCAGCCAATTCTATATCGTTTGGGGTAAGACCTACAAGCAGAATGAACTGAAGCAGATGGAGAAGCAGATGGGCATGCAGATGGAGCAGAATATCTTCAACCAGCTTGCCAAGGAGCACCACGATGAAATCATGAACTTCCGCCGCAACCGCGACCGCGAAGGCTTGATGAAGCTGCAGGATGAACTGGTGGATGAAACCAAGAAGCGCTGCAAGGAACAGGGATACCCTAAGTTTACCGAGGAGCAGAAGAAGGCTTACACCGAGGTGGGCGGCACCCCATTCCTCGACAACCAGTACACCGTTTTCGGTGAGGTAGAGGAAGGCCTTGACGTAGTGGAGAAGATTCAGAACTGCGAAACCATGCGTGGTGACCGCCCTAAGGAGGATATCAGCATGGATATCTCTGTTATAGAGGAATAAAAGCGCAGCTCGCTGACTGATAGCTGCTGACCGGGGATTGGAAATCCCCGGAACGGTGGCTAGACAGGAGACAGAAGGGGGAAAAGCTGGCTACGGCTTTAAGTCGCTTCAACCATTCATTTGTATTAAATAAAAAACAAACAAATCAAAATGAAAATGATTCATGGAAAAATGAAGAAGGGCATCACGGCAAGAAGCCTGATGATGCTCCTAGCATTGGCAGGTTCTAACTACTGCCATGCACAGCAAGCTACTCCTGCGAAGAATGCAGAAGAGGCAAAGGCACAAGCTACCATCGTGGTTAGCAATCCAACTTCCATCCCCCGCACGGAGCTTATCTCTCTCAATATGAGCGAGATGAAGGCGAAGCTGGGCAATGCCACCCCCAAGAAGGGAGAGGCTTATATCGTGAAGAACAAGCGAGGACAGCAGATCGGCTCGCAGATTACTCACGATGGACTTCTGCTCATCAATGCCAGCGTGCGCCCTCACGGCTCTGCCACTTACTACGTGAGCATCGGCAAGCCTTACCAGCAGAAGGTTTATGCCACCGGCGCTCTCTATAAGATAAGAAAAGACGATATCGCCTGGGAGAACGACCGTTGTGCCTACCGCGTATATGGCCCTGCCCTTCAGAAGACCGGCGAGCGCTCCTTCGGCACTGACATCTGGGTGAAGAACACTCCTGATACCGTGGTTTACGAGCGATACATCAAGGATATGAACGGAAACATGAGGGGCGATAAGATGGATGCCAAGGTGAGAGCCTTGCAGAAGCAGGAGAAGTCTTTGGAAAGCCAAGCCAGGAATGAAAAGAACAAGGCAAAGGCTGCCAAACTCGAGAACCAGCTGAAGGCTTTGCAAGCTCAGCGCAAGTCTCTTCAGGCAGAATCACGAGAGACGGATATCCTCTCCTCCTTCCATCTCGACCATGGCAACGGATTGGATCCTTATCGTGTGGGCGCTACCCTGGGATTGGGTGCACCAAGCCTGATGGTGGGCAAGAACCAGGTTCTGCCTTACTGCTACAAGGATTACAGGATATTGGATAACGGTCCGCTCCGCTTCACCGTAGAACTGACTTACAACCCATCTGCCGTAGGCGATATGAAGAACGTGGTGGAACACCGCATCATCTCGCTCGACAAGGGCAGCAACTTCAACAAGATGACCGTATGGTATGACGGCTTGACCACTCCTACCGATTTCGCCACCGGTTTCCCAATCCACGAGGAGGATACGGAGACGAAGACCTTCGCCAAGGATTACGTAAGCTATGCCGACCCTACTGATAACGTAGAGGTGAACAACTCGCAGGTTTTCGTGGGCGTACTCTTCCCAGAAGGCATCGACCACACCTACTACCAGCTCTTCGACAAGAAGCACGATGGTGCCACCGGCCATGCTCTCGGCTTGAAGCGTGGCTTGAAGAACCAGGAGAAGTACAGCTATTACTTCGGTGCTGCATGGAGCAAATATGATGTAAGGAGCTATGCCGAATGGCAGATCCGCATCAAGGATTACCTGGATGCATTGAAGACTCCTCTCCAGGTTGAGGTGAAATAGAAACTTCGAATACAACATTTTTATCTCACTAGGAAATATTAGTTTCTTCACAGTGTAAATGTTTGTAATCCACAGAGAAAGTTATGTTCCGCAGTATTGAACTTAAGTTCAACACTGCGGAATACAAGTTCAGCACTTCTGAACATAGGTTCAAAAGTGCTGAATATAGTTTTTAATTAAGAGTAGAAGAAATACCCGTTCTGCTAAAATCTTAATTCATTTATTGCAATCAATTTACTTCGTCATCTCGAAGCCAATGCGCACGCCATCGTAGTTATCCACAATGCTGCTCACGGCACTCATCGTAGTGCTGCCGGTAAGATTCAGCTTGCTCAGGGTCTTGATCAGGGTGAGCAGCTTCTTCTGCTCGAAGAGAAGGCTGATGCCATTGGTGGTGCGGGTGGCAAAACCCGACATACTCAGCAGCAAGCCCTTCAGCTGGATGGCATGCGTCTTCTCATCGAAGGTATAGGTGCCGCTCCATGACTTGCCGTCGATTTTGGCAGCAAAGGTGCCATCGGTCTTGAAGGTAAAGTAGGTATTGCTCTTGCTGAAGCCGAACTTGGTGTAGTACTTGCTCAGATCCTCCTCTATCTTGTTGGCAGCAATCTCGCCGCCAGCCTTTGCCAGCAGGTTCTCTGATGTGAAGGCGCAACCTGGCTTGCTGTACTTCCAGGTGTGGGCGCAGAGATCTGCCTGCGAGAAGGTGGCAGAACCAATCACATTGTTCAGAATGCCATTGATGATGCTGCTGCCGGTAGAGCTGCTGCCGGTAGTAGTGCCGCCTCCCAGCAAACCGCCTAATACGCCTGCCACTACGCTTCCTGCAGAATAACCGCTATTGGTGGTTGCCGAAGTAGATGTGGCAGGAGTAGATGCCGAAGAAGATGAAGTAGATGTTGCTGCTGAAGATGTGGTAGCAGCTGAAGAAGAAGTAGTCTTCTTGGCAGTAGTCTTCTTGGTAGTAGTTTTCTTCTTCGATGTCTTTTTAGTTGTTTTCTTCACAGGCATCAATTCAGAAAGTGAAGCCTCCTGAACAGCTTCATTCATTGCGCATACATTGCTGCCGGAAGTGCAGGCAAGCACCAGGGCAGCCATTAAAAATACCTTTTTCATTTTTTACTTTCTATTTATTATAATTGTAACTTTCGTTTTAAAAATGCATCCTGCTTATATGATGCAGCGTTTTCTTTTTCGCTGCAAAGTTCGCACTTTTTCCGCAAATAACAAAAAAAATTGCTTATTTCATCATTATTTGTTATTTTCTTAGACGAAAGAGATGCCAAAAAGTTCAAATATCGTTCAGAAATTGGCATAAATGTTTCATTTTTTTGACATACATCAAAAAAGAACGATTATTAGCATAAATTTCTCAAAAAGTGTACCCGAATATGATAAGAAAGCCCTATCTTTGCACCGTTAACAAATCACAATAGGTTATGAATGATTTAATTAAGGTCAACACAATGAGTGAGAACAAGGCATTGAACAAGTGCCAGGAGATTCTCAACGAACGCCGTGAGGCACTTGCTTCTAAGGCGAAGAAGAATGACTAAGGGTAACTTTCGCAAGAGAGTGCTCTTGAGGAAATTACGTAAGAGAGAAAGGAAATTACGTAAAAAGATTATTTTCAGAATGACTCTTTGATACCACAAAGAGAAAAAAGGCAAAAAGTCCCGTTGGCGAGTAAAATCGTTCAACGGGACTTTTTTGATATTTATGCTGATCGGGATGATATCCCACAGAGATATTATTCCTTACTCTTCTCAGCCTTCATGATCACCTCGATGTGGTTGCCGCTCTTCAGGAGTACATTCTTGAGGAAGTCGGAAATCTGTTCACCACGGAGGTTCTTCACAAACTCCTTATAGCCGGTATAGTTATCGAAACCGAGACCTGTATAGTTGGCAAGAACGCCGAGCCAGTAGCCATTGTTCTTCTCATCCACACCTGCCTGCTTCAGGAGGATCTCCTTCACCTTCTGCAAGTCGGCAGCATCTACCTGCTTCTCAACCTCTTCTACACCCTTGAAGAAATAGGTGATGGCGGTATCAGCCTTCTCCGGATTCAAGCCGGCATTGGCGGTGATGCTGATGGATGCCTTGTCGTCGAAATCGCGGAGCATGCCAAAAGTGGCTCCTGCATGGTAAGCTGCACTCAACTGTTCGCGGATGGTGCGCAGATACTGCATCTCCAGCAGGCGTGAGGTTACATCTGCCAGTACCATATTCTGCATAGAGAATGGCAACTTGGTGCTCCAGATCTCTGATGCCTGGGTTTGAGGATTAGACATCGCCTTGGTAAAGTTGTTCTTCACCTCGCCCTTGGCGTATGGAATATCCTTGTTCTTCAGCTTGAAGCCATTGTTTGGCAAGCTGGCGATATACTGCTCGATGAGCGGAAGGAGGGTCTTCTCATCGTAGTTGCCCACGAAGTAGAAGGTGAAGTCCTTGGCATTGCCGTAATACTGCTTGGCAAGTGCCATCAGGCGATCGTAGTTGATGGCCTTGATCTCATCAGAAGTAGGAATGCGGCCAATCTTGCTGCCCAGGTAAAGAGTGCTCTGCAATGAATCCTGATATACCATATTAGGATTGTTGCTCTGGTTGGCCAATATGGTGGCATAGGTATTCTGAAGATTCTTGAACGACTTCTCGTCCTTGCTCAATGCTGTCATCTTGAGATAGATGAGCTGCATCAGGGTCTCCACGTCCTTAGGAGTAGAATTTCCGGAAAGGCCATGGCTATAAGGATTGATAGTGAATGATACACCTGCCTGCTTGCCTGCGAGCGCCTTTTCGAGTTCGGTGCTTGAGAAGCTGCCCAAACCGCTGGCACCCCAAGCCTCGGTCATCAGCATGATGCTAGGGTAATCACTCTTCTCGAGAGCAGAATAACCCACCTTGGCACCGGCTGCGAAGAGAATCTCATTATCCTTGAAATCGGTCTTCTTCAATACCACTTTGGCACCATTGGAAAGAGTAAGCTGCTTGTAACCCAGCTGCTTGTTCTCTACGGTCTTCTTGATCTTGCCAGCCTTAGGCAACTGAGCCATCAACGGCTCCTGCTTCACGTTGTCCACGTATGCCTCCAGCTTCTCTGAGCGCACCTGCTTCACTACGTCGGCAAGCTCCTTCTCGGTAGGATAAACGGCACCCTCTGCCTCGCGCATCAGCACCATCGATACCAGGTTGGTATCGCTCTGACAAACCAGCTGCTTGGCATAGGCATTGATGGCCTCCAATGGCAACTGAGGTACTACCATCTTGTAGATCTGACTCTCGTCCTCTACCGATGGAATCGGCTCGTTGGAGATGAAGTGATCCACATACTGGGTGGTAAACTGCTCGTTCTTCATCTTATCCTTGTTGGCAAGGGTCTTATCAACCCGGCTCAGGAACTCCTCCTTGGCACGCTGATACTCAGTGGCGGTGAATCCGAAGTCGTGCATGCGCTTTGCCTCACGCAATACGGCTGCATAAGCCTCCTTTACCTTACCCGGCTTTGCCACACCGATAAGACTGAAGGCACCCTTGGTAGAAGAGAGCAGGAAGTCGCCGTCGTCGGCACCTGCCTGAAGGAATGGGCAGTCAGCTTCCTGGGCAATCTCGGCATAGCGTGCACCCAGCATAGAGGTAATCACATTGTCCATATATCCCTTCATGAGATAGCTCATGTCGCCCTTCATCGCATTAGGGATGGCTGGATGCTTCATGAAGATATTGAAGAGATCATACTGCTGCTCCTTGTCCTTGTCGATTACATAGATGGCTGTATCATTATCGGCTACTTCCACCGGCTCTATCTTAGCGGCATTGGCAGGCACCTTGATGCCCGAGAAGAGCTCCTTGATCTTGTTCTCGATATGGTTGACATCTACATCACCCACAACGATGATAGCCTGATTGTCTGGGCGATACCACTTGCGGTAGTAAGCACGCAGGGTTTCCGGCTTGCAGCCGTCGATGACGCTCATCAATCCGATAGGGAAACGGTAGCCGTACTTGTTGTTCTGATAGAGTTTTGGCAATGAGCGCTCTATCATGCGCTGCTGACCCACGATGCGCATACGGTACTCATTGTGTACCACGTCGCGCTCGTCATTGATGGCTTCCTCGGTAAGAGAGATGCCGTTGCTCCAATCCTTGAGGATGAGCATGCATGAATCTACGGCTGTAGGGCGGGTAGTAGGTACATCGGTGAAGTAATATACGGTTTTCTCTACGCTGGTATAGGCATTGAGATTTCTACCATACTCCACGCCGATGCTCTGCAGGTAATCCTGGAGGGAATTACCCTTGAAGTGATCGGTACCGTTGAAGGCGAGGTGCTCGAGGAGGTGAGCCAAACCGCGCTGATCATCGTTCTCATTGATAGAACCCACTTTCTGGGCGATGTAGAAGCTGGCTACATGCTCAGGATAACTGTTGTGGCGAATGTAGTAAGTCAATCCATTGTCGAGATGACCAATCTTCACATTCTTATCCACAGGAATGGCTGGCATCTGTGCCATCGCACTTCCCACAGATAAACACAGCAGAAACGCTGCAAAAATCTTTCTTAGTTTCATCTGCTATTGATTTATAAAATTACTTGTTTCAAATATTCCGTTTGCAAAAATACACAAAATAAAAAAGATTTGCAAGCATTTGGGAGATTATCTTCCCCAATACCTGCAAATCTTAACATAAAACTAACATTGGAAGCTTTTCATCCACGAACCGCGGTAAAGGCGGATGAGGAAAAGCGTGCCTCTGAGGGTAAGCTCCGTAGCCATCGCTATCCAGACTCCCTCCAAGCCATAGCTCTTGGAAAGGGCATAAGCCAGGGTAAGGCGCACCAGCCACATGGTACCCAGATTGATGGCGGCTGGCTTGCGGGTATCACCCGCTCCCACACAGACACAATAGGTGACGATGCTCGCTGCAAAGAAAGGCTCGGCAAAAGCCTCGATGCGAAGGCAGGTAGTACCCAGCTCGCGGATGCTCTCCACCGGTGACAGCACACCTATCATCTCGGGGGCAAAGACATACATCACCACTCCCATCAATGCCATCACGCACATGCCCAATCCCACCGTCATATAGGCGAAATTGCGGCAGAGATCGGTACGTCCGGCTCCATGCGTCTGACCCACCAGGGTGGTGGCGGCATCACCGATACCATAACCCGGCATATAGCAGAGGCTCTCGGCGGTGATGGCAAACGAGTGGGCAGCTATGGCGATATTGCCCAATGGTGCCACGATCATGGTGCTCACTATCTGCGCACCGCTCATCAGGATATTCTGTATGGCTATCGGGATGCTGATCTTGCAGGCATGGTGCACGTATTCCTTCACCCACCGGAAAGGTTCCTTGTCCTGACGCAGATTGAGAATCCGGTTCCGGCATGCCGTGAGGTAGAGATTAGGCAGCGAGATGCAGATATAGGCAAGCGCCGTGCCGCAGGCAGCTCCCACTACGCCCATCTTCATGATGTAGATGAAGAGGTAATTGAACATCACATCGCAGAGGCAGATCAACACCGCCATCACACTCGGGGTATGCATGTTGCCTGCCGACTTGAGCATCATCTCAGAGATATGATACAGGAATACGAAGGGCAACGCCAAACCGTATATCAGAAAATACCGCGAGGAATTTCCCGCAATATCTGCACCGCCACCCAGCCAATAAGGCAGATGGGAATGCACACCTACGCATGCCAGGGTAACACAAAGGCTGAACGCCAAACCGCATATCAGGGCATGGCGGAATACCTGGCGAGCCTTCACGAAATCGTTGGCTCCGATGAAATGAGCCACCTGTACCGAGAAACCGGTAGCTGCCGCACTGAGAAAACTACCAATGAGCCAGGTAGTTGATTCGATGAGTCCGATACTAGCCGAAGCCTCAGCACCCAGATGCCCCACCATGGATGCATCGATGAAGAACATCATCACGGTGGAAATCTGTGCCAGCATGGAGGGAATACTCAACCCCACGATGAGATTGAGTTTCTCGCTGCGAGTCATCGCCCTACCCTCGCGTATCGACTCCATCAGATAATCTGTCTTATTCTTGAATAACATATTTTTCTCTTATTAATTGTGCTAACGAAATCGAGTAGGAGGTAAACACTAATCATAGGTGTTTATCTCCTATTTTCATGTTTACCGACCTCTCACACCACCGTACATGCGGTTCCGCATACGGCGGTTCCTATTTTGGGCACCATTCGAGGTATGAGCCCATGAGCGTTGGATAACCCGCTTCTCGCAACCTCTGTGAAGAAACAGCAAGGTGCATTATCGGAGAGCTACTAACCCTCCAATATCCCTTGACATATCCCCATCTACTTGCGTCATATTTGTTGATGCAGCATCGTATGAGGTTCTTTATCCTTGTCTTCGGGAGTTTCCATGCTTTCCATATACACATGCGTATCCGTCTGCGCAGCCAACTGTCGGTTTCCGTAAGCAAGCGTTTCATATTGGCTAGGTGATAGTAACCTACCCATCCTCTTATGTATTCTTCGAGTTTCTGCTTTCTCTTGGCATATCCCCATCCATTGCTTCGGGAAGTCAGCTCCTTGAGTTTGGCTTTCATCTTGGCTTTAGCTTTCGGATGCACCGCAAGCTGGCATTTGCCCTTACTTACATAGAAGGAGTAGCCTAGGTATTTCACACCTTTCACATATGACACGACTGTCTTCTCCTTATTCACTTTCAGATAGAGTTCATCTTCAATGAATCGGGTTATGGACTCCTTTACACGCATGGCTGCACGCTTGGACTTGCAAAATATCATCGAATCATCGGCGTAGCGAACAAAAGGGAGACCGCGACGCTCGAGTTCCTTATCCAATTCGTTGAGCATGATGTTGCTTAGCAACGGACTC
>OICB01000462.1_pt1 | contig 22988 bp, 24 predicted proteins | sample 1581121 | NCBI WGS metagenome assembly OICB01 (sample SAMEA3882544, study PRJEB24775) | human gut metagenome | biome: human-associated habitat; feature: intestine environment; material: feces | place: Netherlands | collected 2009/2010 | reverse complement strand
TTTCATTGCAGTATTATCGCTGTGGTTGCCTTTGTCATCGGCTGTTATGTTTTCAAGAAGTACCAGAATCATTTTATTCTTTATATTTAAGCGATGCAGGAGGCAGTATGAGTGAAACAGTCATTCAAGTTCGGGATGTATCCATGCATTTCAACTTGATGGAAGAAAAAGTAGATTCTATAAAAGAATACGTAGTCAAACTTTTGAAGGGGAAACTCTTATATAACGATTTTATAGCGTTAAACCACATATCTTTCGATGTACAGAAAGGCGATATTCTGGGCTTTATTGGCTTTAATGGAGCAGGGAAAAGTACACTGCTCAAAATCCTAGCAGGTGTTTTGACACCAACGACAGGATCTGTTACTGTTAAAGGTACTATTGCACCACTTATCGAAGTAGGCGCTGGATTTGACCCTGAACTAACAGCACGGGAAAATATTTATTTGAATGGGGCTATTTTAGGTTATTCAAAAGCCTTTATTGAGCAAAAATTCGATAGCATCATTGAATTTGCAGAACTGAAAGACTTTGTCAATGTTCCTGTTAAGAACTTTTCCAGTGGCATGTATGCCAGACTTGGCTTTTCCATTGCTACAGCTGTACAGCCAGATATACTCATCGTTGATGAAGTTCTCTCTGTTGGCGATTTTCGCTTTCAACAAAAATGTGAAGAACGTATTCGCAAAATGATTGAAGAAGGAGTTACAATTCTTTTAGTTTCCCATGATATTAGTATGATTGAAAGACTTTGCAACAAAGTGTTGTGGCTTGATCATGGTGAAATGAAAAAAGTAGGAAAAACTGCTGAAGTATGTGAAGAATATAAAAATATATGATAGGGAGTAGAGTCATGGAAAAAATATTGACGGTATCAATTGCGGCATTCAATGTAGAAAACACTTTGAACGATGCTTTGATTCCATTTACTAAATGTAAGTATAAGGATATGTTAGAAATTTTGATTATTAGTGATGGTTCTACTGATAATACTGCCAATATTGCTAAACAATTTGTTGATAAATATCCAAATACTTTTAGACTAATAGAAAAGGAAAACGGTGGATGGGGTTCTACCCTTAATAAAGGCATGGAATTAGGGCAAGGAAAATATTTTAAACAATTAGATGGGGATGATTATTTTTCAGGTGATAATCTGGATGAATTTTTAACTTTTTTACAACAAACAGAAGCAGATATGGTGTATAGTCCTTTTGTAACCTATGAGGATAAAAGTGGTGCTATTCTCAGAGAAATTGGCGTATATGATAATATCCCTTATAAAGTAACCATGCCTTTAAAAGAAATAAAAAATTTTGCACCAGCAATGCATACTTTGACAATAAGAATGGAGATATTAAAAGAAAACAATATTGAGATAACTGAACACTGTTTTTATACTGATGTTGAGTTTGTCTTAAAATGCTGCAATTATTGCAATAATGTTACTTTTTTTGACTTACCAATCTATTACTATAGACTTGCAAGGTCTGGCCAAAGTATGAGCATTGGTGGTGTAAGAAAGCATTATGAAGACCATCTTAAAATGTTAAAAAAGATGCTTGATTACGAGTTGCAAGAAGTGAAAAGACAAGAAATTATTGATATATTTCATATAAGATTAAATAGTGCCTGTGAAATGCAATATATATTCTTTTTAGCATTGCAGTGTAATGCTAAACAGCGGCTACAACTTAGGCTATTTGATAAAGATTTAAAAGACAATTATCCGTATTATTATAATTTAATATCTAATGGAGCTGTACAGTTTCTTAGAAAAACCAATTTCCATGGATATAAAATTGTTGGCCATTTACAAACGTTAAGGGATAAAAGAAAAAAAATAAATATATTTGAGGGATGCTAAATGAAAGAGTTAATAAGTGTAATAATTCCTTTTTATGAGGTGCCAGGGATTCGTTTAAGGTATTGTATTGATAGCCTTTTGCGTCAATCATACAAGAATTTTGAGTTAATTATCGTTGATGATGGTAATACGATGAAAGACTATGATAACATATTTTCTTCATATGAAAAAAAAGATAGTCGAATTCGATTTGTACATCAAGAAAATTCTGGGGTTAGTGAAGCCAGAAATAATGGGATAAATCAATCAAAAGGACAATATATTGTTTTCTGTGATAGTGATGATTTTGTGGAAAGCAACTTTTTAGAAAGTTTATATCGTAATATTTTAGGCAATGATATTGCTATATGTGGAATTGCAGAGCAATGGTTCCCTGTTACGAATTCTAGAGTGGATTTTCAGTATTTTACTTCTAAACCATCGTTATATAATTGGTCACAGTATGTGAATTTTAGCGTTAACAAAATTTATAAAAAGAGTATTATTGACGACTATAATATTCGATTTGATACGAGAATGCAAATGGGAGAAGATGCTTTATTTATTAGCTCTTATCTTAAACATTGCAAGTACATCAAATGCATATCTGGAAATTTATACCACTATCTTTGGAATGATTTTTCGGCAATGCATAAATATAATGAGAGGTTTTGGGATAATGAAAAATGCGTAATTAAGGAGCAGTATGCCTTATTTCACTCGTATAACCTTTCTGAACAAGAAAATGATTTTATGGAACGCTGGTTATATATTAAATTTAAGGATGCTTTTTATTATTATTTGCGTATGTCAGAAGATAAAAATGAAACAAAAAAATATATAAAAGATATTTTAGAATATGATTTATTTAAAAAATTAGTTAACAGTAAAATTGAAGAAAATAAATTATTTAATATAACTGATAAGATTATTTTAAATTTGTGGAAAAAAATTGGGACTCAGGGAGTATTCTATATGAATTATGGTTCAAAAATTAAAAGAAAAATTTAACACTCTACAGCACTTTACAACTTTTACGCCGTCTCTGTAATTTCCAAAGTCGGTTTACACAAGGACTGAACTAAGTCAGTTGAATTTTTTGCAGTTTGGGCCTTAGAAATCAAAGTGCTAAAAAATATTTCACGCTGTATTTGCCAGCTTATATGACTTTGCAAAAAGAAAAGCCGCGGGAACCAGAGGCCGTGTAGCTGACATAGGCATAAATACGGCAATTCCCGCAGATATGGGTCAAGACAATCCAAGGGCTGATCTTCATGCCATCCATATTCCAGGCCAGCGTAAAATTGTTTTTTGTCAAGCAATTTTCCCTAATTTCACCTTCAGAATTCCCTCGAATCACCGTGGAGAATAGCGGGATTGTTTATGGTTGGGATGAAGCACTGCGGACATTACAGATGATAGCCAGGCGTGGATACTGCAAAACCAGCTCTATCAGCGAGCTTTTGGCATACCAACTGTCAAAGAACAGCAGTACCTGCCGGTCTTTCAATAAGGGCATCACCTCCTCGATGAGATCACCGGCCAACTCAAGCTTCGCCTTTTCTTTCGTCCGCATCCGGTAGCCTACGGGAACCGCTAGATAGCGGATGAGCGGAGCCTTCCCTTCGCACTGGCTCAGGACGGGGACACTCAGGGTCAAACTGACGAAGCAATGGCCGTTCACATAGGGCTTGCCTGTATGGCAGGCATGGTCATGCAGCAAGGAAACGGCATCGAACTTCCTGCCGAACTTCGGCACCGTCGTATCATCGACACTGAGGAAGACCGGCTCATTCTGTAAAGCCGCTGGAATCAGGCTGCAAGCCAATTCCGTAGTTTGCAGGCGGAGAGAACGGCTCGTCACTATTTTATTCCGAAGGGCCCGATAATAGCTGTTCAAGTAGCGATGTGTCACCTGAGACAAGAAATTCCAGTGAAGAAAGCGAAGGGATGGGAAGGTTTGCAAGGCAAGTTGGCCATGAATAGTTAGGTCAAGAGATATTGCCTACCTTTTTAGTAATTGCGCAATTAATAGTATTTTGGGAGGAGTTTATGAATCAATGTAATAATTTTTTCTTATATCTATCAAAAAGAAGAAATACTTTACTTTTTTTTCTTATACCAATCAGTAATTATTTCTTTTTTTGTCTTTTTACGTTAGGCTTTAAAAGTAGTGATTTTCATCCTGGAATATGGATTTTTAAACATTTTTTTTTATCAGCATATTGGATGCCGGTTACGCTAATAGTAATACTTAGTAGTTTTTCTGTTTTCTTTTATAATAAAAATGAAAAAACAATTGAGCTTAAAATAAAAAAGTATATTATTTGTTTTTCGTTATTTTGGAGCGTTTCCTTTAGCTTTGGAAAAAGTTACTTTATTTTAAATAATTGGTCCTTGGTTTTTGGCTCGATTTTTAATTTTATTTTTATTTTGATACTTTCAGTTTTTTCGGCAATTTCAGTCGGATTTTATCTATTTATATTATTTATATTATTCAATAAAATAAATAATATAAATGAATCGTTTAATTTACTAAATAAAAAAAATATTTTTAAAATATCTTTGATGAGCTTTTTGATTATTAATTTTGTTCATCTTATTACATTTTTTCCTGGCATTATAACTTGGGATGGTAGATATCAGTTAACTCAGTTTTATGGTATCTATTTATTAAATAATCATCATCCAATTATTTCTACATTATTCGAAGGCGTAATAATAGAAATTGGGAAAATAATATTTAGTTATAATTTGGGATTGTTTATTTTTTGCTTTGTACAATCTATATTTCAAGCAATAATATTTGCAGTTATATTAAAAACAATTGCATGTATTACAAATAACCCACTTATTTTAATGATTTCTTATTTTTACTTTTTATTAAATCCTATATTAGCTATTTGGGGAATCAGTTTAGGAAAAGATACAATTTATTATTTATCTTTTTCATGTTTCTTGGCAATTCTAGTTGAAATACAGAAGTATCGTATGGGAAAAAAATCCTTTAAAGTATGGCTAAAACTACTTATTTGTATGTCTTTAGTTGCTTTATTCAGAAAAGAAGGATTTGTCATTATAATTTTATCGTTAATATTTTATACCATTCTTAACATTGACATAATTCGTACAGTTAAAAGGAAATGGATTTCTATGATTTTCTTTTATATTATAATGTTTTTATCGTATACTTTTATTTTAAATATTTACAATATTACAAGTCCATCTAAAGAGGCTTTAGCCATTCCATTTCAACAAACTGCAAGATTAGTTTGGAGTGAAAAGCAAATTGATAAAGAAGATATGAGCAACTTACAAGAAATTTTCAATCAACAGAGTTTAAAAAAAATATATAACCCTGCTTTTGCGGATCCTGTAAAAAATGCATTCACAGAAAATAGTGAAAACTATATAAAATGGAAAAATATATATCTTAAATATTTAAAAAAATATCCTGCCGTGTACATTCAAGCAGTGTTTAATCAAAATTATGGGTATTTTTATCCTTTTATTCGTCCTATTGATTATGGGTATTATGTCATTCCTAAAGATGATGTATTAAGAGATGATATAATACATTTTGATACAATGTCTAAATTTACAACTCTTCAATCCATACTTAGAACCATTCCTGATGTTTTTATGGGATTACCATTTCTTAATTTATATTATAATTGTAGCTTTTTTGTGTGGTCTCTGCTATTTTTCTTCGGTATGGCTATTATTAAGAAAAAATGGAATGTTGTTTCTATAAGTATGCCTTTGCTTTTGACCTTTAGTGTTTGTTTGCTTTCTCCAGTAGGAGCTGATGCTCGATATATGTTACCTATAATTGTATCGTTTCCGTTGTGGGGTGTTTTCTCTTTAAAGGAGTTGTGCATTATAAAATGAAAAAAATTGTAGTTTTGATTCCTTGCTATAACGAAGCTCTGACAATTAAAAAAGTAGTCCAAGATTATCATGCTGTATTGCCTGATGCTGATATTTATGTTTATGATAATAACTCTACAGATAGTACAGCAGAACTTGCCTATCAGGGGGGGGGCGATTGTGCGGCATGAATATCGTCAAGGTAAGGGCAATGTTATTCGTACCATGTTTCGTGATATTGATGCCGATTGTTATCTTATGATAGATGGAGACGATACATATCCAGCTGAAAATGCTAGGGAGATGTGTCGGCTTGTGCTTGATGGCAAAGCAGATATGGTTATTGGTGATCGACTTTCTTCTACATATTTTACGGAAAATAAGCGTCTTTTTCATAACTTTGGTAACGATATCGTACGTAAAGCCATTAATAAGTTATGGCATCCGAAAGAATTAATATTGGACGTTATGACGGGATATCGGGCCTTTAGTCCACTTTTTGTTAAAACCTTTCCTATCTTATCTCAAGGATTTGAGATTGAAACAGAAATGACAATTCATGCACTGGATAAAAATTTGATGTTAAAAAGCATCCCTGTCCAATATCGCGATCGTCCGGAAGGCAGCGAAAGTAAGCTGAATACTTATTCTGATGGATTGAAGGTATTATTAACGATTTTTAACCTCTATCGTGATTACAAGCCTATGCACTTTTTTGGCTGGATGTCAGGCATCCTGTTTATATTATCACTGTTACTGTTTGTTCCTGTATTTATTGATTATGTTGATACGGGATTAGTTCCCAGATTCCCAACCTTTATTGCTAGTGCTGTGTTAATGGTCATGACATTATTATCTCTGTCCAGTGGGCTTATATTAGATACAAACGCGAAAAATAGCCGCAAAAATTTTGAAATTCAGATGAACATTATCAGGATGATGCTGAAACATGAGTAAAATTCTTCTTGTTCATAACAGATTTATTTAATATTATAATAAATAGGAAAGTTGTTTTGCGATTTCATTGAAAGGAGGAAGGAGGACATGAAGAATAGTAACGAGTCTTATAATTTTACTGTTTTTCAAATTGCCGATTACTTTTTGGCACAAGAAAGAAAACAAAAAAATCAAGATATTACTCATCTAAAATTACAAAAATTAATCTATTATGCCCAAGGTTTTGTTTTGGCTTTTACAGAGCGCTCTCTTTTTAATGAATCATTAGAAGCGTGGAGACATGGTCCTGTATGTAGAGAGTTATACCAAAAGTATAAAAAATGGTCATATCATTCAATTCCAATAGAAAGAAATCAGGATTCGATAGATAAAATAAAGAAATATCCAGAGGTTGAAGAAATTCTGCAGCTAATCTGGCAGATTTTCGGAAATTTGTCGGGGCCACAATTAGAAGAAATGACTCATGCTGAAATGCCCTGGAAAATAGCGATAAAAAAAGGACTGAATACTCCGATTTCTAATGAGAACTTAGATAGTTTTTTTTCTGAGCTAATATTTAATGAAAATGAGTAAGGTGATTAAGATAAAAAATATTATCATTATATATGATTATTGGGTACTATGGTTTAGAAGAAAGATTCCATTTTTTTTTCAACTTCTATTTGTGATAGCGTCATCAATATTTTTATTGTGGCTTCAACATAAATATCTCTTATTGGCTAGCCCTGTAAAATTAGGATTTCTTGATAGTTTTGAATTTATTAATTCTGTAGTTTATCCTTTAGCAAGATCATTGACAAATATAAACTTATTTTTTGTTGTTCCGTTTGTTATTACTTTATTTTATTTTTACTTTAGACAGCAAAGGAATGTTTCAGAATCTTATTTGGTGCATAATGATTTATCTTCGTCGAAACTTTTGTTCGGCTTTATTTTACTTGAATTAATGGTAGCATACGGAAGTGCATTTAAACAAGGGAGTGAAAATGGAAGTGCTCCGATTTTATATGGTAATTTACTTTGTCTAGTTGGAGTATTAGTTTGGATTATATACTTTGTGCGGTTTGTTTTCAATATGCTTAAAGCTGATTCACTGGTAGAAAAAAGTAATAAAGAAATTAAAAGGCTTGAAGCTATTATATCTATATTGCCTTTGTTAGTGGAGAAAAAATTAGAAAAATTTTTTAACTACGATTTGATTTTGCGAGAATTGAACTGGAAATTTGAAGTGCTTTATCAAGAAATATTTTATATCGTTGACAAAAATTTGAATATTACATATAAAAAAGCAAACACATATTTAATTGAAAATCTTATCTATTTAAAATCATTATCGGATAAAATTAGTGAATCAGGGTATTCTGATGAGTACCTTGATTTATACGTAAATGTTTTGAAAAATCATAGAAGACTTTTTGCCTTATTGCATGAAAAAAATAGAAGAAAGGAAGAACATGAAATACTTTTCAGCATGTTTAATTTTTATCCTAGTGTATTAGCTTCTATAGAAGATGATCAAATGTTCGGACAAGTTGTTGATGAATTTTATTGCCAATTTTGGGGCATTGCGCTAGAACTTTCAGAAAATAATCGAAGTGAATTTTTGAAATTTATCAATGAATTAATGAATAGAGTTAAATATCCACAGGAAAAAAGAAATATATGTGTGGTATTAAAATCACTTATGGTTAAGGCTGTAGAGAAAGAAAATTTAAGCTTTTTGACCGAATTATGTTATTTACAAATAAAGTTTGTAAATCATCTTATAAATGAACAAAATCAGCAGCCATATGATGATAAAATAGAAAATATTTCAATAAAATTAAGAAATATTGCAAATGCACTGCAAAAGAGACGAAAAGATTTAAAAAACTCTCCTAAGTATTATCAAGGTATTTTGGCTTTCTCTTTGATTCAAGCTGGTGTAAAAACTATCGAATTAAGTCAATATACACTTACTGGTTTTTTAGTCAAATATATTGTTACAAACTTTAATTATGAAGAAATCTCAAATGCAATATATAATGTATTGGACAAGAAAATATATCAGGATGAAAAATTGAATTCTTTGGAGTTGACGAAACTTTTAAATGTTTATTTTTCTATTAATCCAAGAACTGCAGTATATTGTATGAAAAAATTAATTCTATTAATTCAAGCACAACAAGAATTCCAATATAACAATAATAGTGGTATCATATCTTTTAATATACTACAGAAATATAATGGAGATGAATTTTATAGGAATGATAATTTTACGGTAAATTATTGTATTGAGAAAATATTATCAGTTGATAACAAATATGGATTGTTGGCGCTAAAACAAACCGAGAATGAAAGTTGATAATGCAAAAGGGAATAAATAATTATGAATAGAAATCAATTTGAAGAAATTATCCGCTTCTGTATCGTCGGCGGACTATCTTTTCTTGTAGACTATGGATTATTATATATATGTACGGAGTATATTGAATTGTACTATTTGTGGTCCTCTGCTGTTTCTTTTACGGTTTCGGTCATATTCAATTACTGGCTATGTGTGGTCTACGTGTTTAAAGGAGCAAAAAAGCAGAACCGAAAACAAGCTACGCTATTTATCGGTTCTAGTATCATAGGCTTGGGATTAAATCAGCTTTATATGTGGCTGTTTGTAGAATTAGCTGGTATGTACTACATGCTGGCAAAGATATTTGCCACGGCAATCGTGACTGTCTGGAATTATGTCATGAAGCGAAAAGCTGTGAGAGGGTAGGACTATTGACATGAAAGGAGGAAGTCCTAATGAAGGCCATCTGTTATCATAATACTAAATTGACTTTACCACATTGGAATCCAAATGACCGATTGAATGAAAAATGTCCATTGGGGTTTGCTTATGAAGATGGAAATTTTTATGTTCATATATATGGTAGCGGAGAAGGTCTGTATACTATTTCACCTGGACTTACCGCGATTGAAGGAAAAACAGAAAATATTTCACTTGAACAATGGGCGGTTAAGAGATTTGGGGCGGAAAATATTCAGTCAATGTACGAGGAAGTTGGAGTTACTCATCCTTCTATCTGGCGGCCGGGATTGTACACCTATGATGAGATGCAACAGGGGCTTCATTATTCTTCTTTTGAGAAAGAGGATGAAGATCAGGCCTTGTTTCTTCTGCTTCAAAAACTTATTGATATATTCACTTATATAGAGCCGGCGAATTGTAATTTATCCTGTTATGGACATCGGATTAGAGAGCTGATTGTTCTTGCTTCTACAGAGTTTGAAAATCAGTGTAGGAATATACTGAGAGCAAATCGTATTCCCTCACAGGGAAAAGATTATATGTCGAAAGATTTTGTGAAGTTAAATGCATGGGCGCATCTTACTGACTATGAAATCATGTTTAAACCTTTTGCAAACTTGCGCTCGTTTAAGCCTTTCGATGATTGGAATGAGGAAAAACCTACGCAATCTCTCATATGGTATGATAAATATAATCGTGTAAAGCATGACCGGGCACAACATTTTACGGATGCATCACTGGAAACAGCATTAAATGCTATAGCTGCGAATATTATTTTATACTCAGTACAATTTGGCCCCTATTTGCTTTCTAATTTTCCTTCTGCCCTATCTAGTTATTTTAATCAATATATTCATTTATCATTAGTAAATCCAGATATCAGGACTTTTTATATTCCCAAGCTTAAGCTTGATGATAGTATAAGGAAAGATTATTTTACTTGTGATGCATTTCGTGCAGGACTCATAGAACCTTGGACTATTACCCCTTTATGTTCGTTGTCCTGAGTAGTGGATTAGGTATCTCTATGTGAATAGAATATTCATTATATTATTGTGAGGAAAGCAGATGAAAGACTTTTATTTTGAATGTAAACAATGTGGCTTAAAAAGTAAGCAATGGAATAAATATTGTCCTCGATGCGGATCTAAAAATAAAAATATACAATTATCTGTAATAGAAAATTTTCAGCCGCACGAGTTTATTAAAGGAAAAGATAAAGAACCAGGTAGGGGGGAACCTAAAATGGAATTTCAATATGGAGAAGATTTTTCTGTAGGAAGAAATAGATTTTTACAAAAAAAGAGAGTCATTGATAGAGCTAATAATGTATATGAAGAGCAGGTGATCGATTTTGAAAATGGTGAAGTCATCAGAAATTGTAAGGAACCATTAGATAAACACATAGGCCATGGAAGTGATAAATTTAAGAGAAAAAAATAAAGATTTTGTTATAATATCTATTTTGGTTAGAAAAGGTAGGAGGCTGTTATGATGTATGATTATCTAGTTGTCGGTAGTGGTTTATTCGGTTCTGTCTTTGCCCATGAAATGACGAAGGCTGGTAAGTCTTGCCTGGTTCTGGAACGGCGTGGCCATGTAGGTGGGAATGTCTATTGTGAAGAAAAGGAAGGTATCCGGATTCACAAGTATGGGGCTCATATTTTCCATACCTCAAATAAGGAAGTTTGGGATTATGTGAATCAGTTTGTGGAATTCAATAATTATGTCAATTCGCCGGTAGCTAACTATAAAGGTGAGCTGTACAATCTGCCTTTTAATATGAATACCTTTACCAAGATGTGGGGTGTCGTCACGCCGAAGCAGGCGGCTGCCAAGATTGCCCAGCAGCGTCAGGAAGCGGGGATTACGGAACCGAAGAATCTGGAAGAACAGGCCATTTCCCTTATTGGTACGGATATCTATACGAAGCTGATCAAAGGGTACACGGAAAAACAGTGGGGACGGAGCTGCACGGAACTTCCGGCTTTCATCATCAAACGCCTGCCTGTACGCTATACGTTTGATAATAATTATTTCAATGACCGTTATCAGGGCATTCCCATCGGCGGCTATAATGTATTGATTAACGCACTGCTCGAAGGCATCGAAGTGCGGACTGGCGTCGATTATAATCAGAATCGTCATGAATATGAAGGGGTGGCAAAGACCGTAGTCTATACCGGTCCTATTGATGAATACTTCGACTATAAATTGGGACGCCTGGAATATCGAGGGCTTCGTTTTGAAACGGAACGGATGGAAGAAGAAAATTATCAAGGCGTAGCTGTTATGAACTATACGGATCGGGAAACGCCCTATACGCGCAGCATCGAACATAAGCATTTTGAATTCGGCGAACAGCCTGTTACTTATGTTACGAAAGAATACCCGGCAGATTGGCATCCTGGCGAAGAAGCCTATTATCCGGTCAATAATGAACGGAATCAGCATTTATATGAACAGTATGCAGCCTTAGCGGCGAAAGAAAAAAACGTCATCTTTGGTGGCCGCTTGGCGGAATACAAGTACTATGATATGGATGATGTCATTGCCAGTGCCCTGGAGATGGTGAAAAAATATGAAGCCCATTCGTAAAGCCGTTATCCCGGCGGCTGGTTATGGGACGCGCTTTTTGCCGGCGACTAAATCAATCCCTAAAGAGATGATTCCCATTGTAGACAAGCCTGTCATCCAGTATGTCGTAGAAGAAGCCATTCAAAGCGGCATCGAAGAAATTTTGATTATCACTGGTCATGGGAAACGGGCTATCGAGGACCATTTTGATACGAATGTCGAGCTGGAGTATCACTTACGTCAGCAAGGGAAGTTGCAGTACCTGGAACTGGTACAGGAAATCTCGAAGATTAATGTCCATTACATTCGTCAGAAACATATGCGCGGCTTAGGGGATGCTATCCTTTGTGCTGAATCCTTTATCGACAATGAACCTTTTGCTGTCCTCCTCGGCGATGATATCATCTATCATGAACAAGAACCGGCCATGCATCAGCTGATGAGAATGTATAATAAGTACGGCGCAACTATGGTAGGCTGCCAGACATTGAATGGAGAGCAAGCCGTTCCACGGAATATTTTGCAAAGCGTGGCTACCGAGAAAACAGGCATTTCCCGTTTCCTCAACGTAGAAAAGGCAGTCGGCCATGAAGCCGATGGAAAATCAGCCATGCTGGGACGCTATGTCCTGACACCAGATATATTTGAAATCCTGCGCCGCGTCCAGCCCGATGAAAACGGCGAAATCAGATTAGCCGATGCCCTAAAAATCATGGCCAGCCGCCAAGCTGTCTATACTTGCCAAATAGAAGGAAAACGCTACGACGTGGGCAATCAGTTAGATTACCTAAAAGCAACGGTAGAATACGCCTTGCGGCGCCCTGAAGTAAAAGATGCTTTTCGGACTTATCTGAATCAATACATATGATGAAAAAAAGCCATGGACTTTCTAAGTTCGTGGCTTTTTGAATTTCAGGACATTACGGAAGACTATGAGTTTTCTTGATAAATTTCCGTAGATATGATATATTGTTATTAGAAAATTTGTTCGCTTGGCATGCTAAATATTTTTGCTTAATGAATTTTGATGATTTAGGCAGTACTTTTAAAATGTAGGGGATATGATTAATGAACATTTCGGACGTTATAGCTGGAATTCGCTGGATTTATAGTAATATTGCAATAATAATCTCTATGACAACGGCTATTGGGGCTTTTTTGAAACTTCGTAAACAACGAGAATTAGCCATTACCTTGCAAGAAAAACAAGAAAAAGCACAAAAAGAACTCGAAACTTATAAAAATGAATTAGCGCAACAAAATGAAAAAATTAAACATCTTAATGAAATGCAGATGACTAATTATACGTTTTTCTTATTCAAAAATATCCACAATAGGTTGACACTGCCTGATAAAATCTTTCTGTCTTGAATCACTTATGTTTTTGGGCTATAATAAGAATGATTAAAGCACAAGGAGATTTACTATGCAAAAAAAGTTAGTCAAAGCCTATTATTATGAATTGGAATGTACTAAAAAAGACAAGAATGGGAAAAAGATGCTCATTGATTTTGATATAGACGTTTTTTTGAGGGATATTGAGAAGATTCCTTTGGAAAAACGAGTTATTGAATACCAAGGTGATTATACAAGATTAGAAACTTTTTTTTATCCCAAAGAATGTAATGATTCATTGGTCGCATTAGTGTTTAACCGTATGTCTGATTTTAATACATTAAGAAAAAGTAAATTAAATGAACATTCTGAAAGTATTCCTCTTGAAGACAATGAATATATAGATAAAGAATGTTCAGTTGTATATAATTTAGATTTGAAAGTTTTAGCTATACAGAATAATCGAGGTGCTTTAACTGCAAGAGGGGTAGAACAATATTTATCTCAAAAATATAGGGATGGAAAGTATGAATTTCAATTAAAACCTGTAGTATCTCCTAATGTTGTTGAAGCTATAAAGCATAAAAAGTTATTTAGAAAAATTGTTATAAAATTAAATAATATTGGAAAATATACACAGTTAGCCGAAGGCACTAAGTCTGAATTGTTAATTAGCAGTTTTAAAAGTTGCCAATCTATTCATTCAACAACAGGATTAATGGAATTTTCTATGGGATATAATCGAAAGGATAATTTAGATGTTAATTCTACATTGCAGCTAGTTACTGATTTAGAAAAAAATAAAAATTTAGTTGATAAAGCTGAGTTTTATATGCATAAAAATGAGAGTGATGATGAAGAGACCACAGTTCTTAATTTTCTTCAGATAAATTTATTTGATGTTCTTGAGTTAGAAGTAGTTCCACGTAAGCCTGTCCTGCATCAATCAATTATAAAAGAAATGATAGATAAAATGAAAAAGAGAGAGGGGTATTTAAGGAGTTTGAGAGAATAATGAAACAAAAAATATTAATATGGTTGGAACAATGGCTTCCATTGACGGTTAGCGTTATTGTATTTTTTATGTCGATTTATATCGATTTTACTTTTACAATCGAGGCGCAAAGTTTTATTAATTGTAATACAGCTATTATGACTTCAATATCTATAGTTATTGGCTTTGTTGGCGTGCTTATTGGTATTATTTCGACCTTAAGAGAAACAAAAGAGTTTAAAAATTTTTTAGCTTATAAAGATGGGAAAATTGCTAATAAATTAAAACAATACTTTATTCAAATAATCGTTTGCGGGTCGATTACTTTAATAATTAGTCCTACTTTATTCTTTCTGGAACTTTACAATCAAATCAGCTATATGATTCATATCAATATAATTCATATGTTGGTTCCCTTGTTTTTTTCACTGGTTACATATTCAATATTTTCAACGGGAAGATTATTTTTGTTTATCATCGGAGTATTGTTTTTTGATTTTCAATCTATATCGGATAATGAAGTGAAAGAAGATGATATAACTATGACGATAGAAGAGAAAAATGCGTTTCGTAAGAAACACTCAGAATAACTATATCTCTAAGCGATGTTAATGGGGGATTTTTATTATAAACGAAAAATTCTTTATAGAATTTTCTCTTTATCGTGACCATGATTTTCCATCCGTGGTTGGAATTAATATGTTCAGTGCTATTTTATACTGTATGTGAAATAGAAATCCTGTTTATAAATATATTATGAGGTTATATGAGGAGAAGAGTACTTTACAACTTTTACACAATTTCGACAGTTTCTGCAGATAGTTCATATAGGGCCTGCGCCAAAGATAGGCATGTTATAAGTGACTGGGATGAATTCAGCCGTAAAATACTAATTCCCTGTGGTGAAAAAGGATTTTTGAAGGTGACGGAAGGTGCTTTTACTATATCATAAACATATGATGTCGGTAATAAATTGGATTACCTCAAAGCAACGGTGGAATATGCCTTGCGGCGTCCTGAAATAAAAGATGCTTTTCGAACCTATCTGAATCAGTCTACATAATGCGATAAAAGCCATGAACTTTCTAGGTTCGTGGCTTTTTCAAATTTCGGGACATTACGAGAGGCCAATGGATATCTTGCTAATTTTCCCTAGATATGATATATTAAATTTGGAATGTTTGTTCGTTTTTATGTGCGGTGAAGTAGGTGAGCAGATGATTAAAACATTAAGAATACAGAATTTTAGATGTTTCCAGGATTTATTAGTTAAGGATTTATCTCCTATCACTTTATTTGGAGGACGGAATAATTCTGGTAAATCAGCTATTTTGGAAGCTGTTTTCTTGAATTTTGGCTATCGAAATCCTAATATATTTTTTGCCTTAGCTGCGGGCAGAAATGGTAACGGTAATTTGCAAGCTACGCCAGAACGTATTTGGGATCCTTTATTTTTTGATTTCAACCAAACCAATTCTTTTTCTTTTTCCGTTACCCGGGAAAACGATGTAAAGTCACTGCTTTCAATGAAAAAAGTGTCAGATGAAAACACCAGTCTTGATATTAACGCAGGAACTGTTACGGGAATTTTGAAACAAGGATATGATCCTCGATTTTTGGACAGGCATTTCTATGCTTTGCAGTACACGAATAGTATTGGGAAACATAAGGTACAGGGGCGATTTTCATTTGAAAATACCCAGATTCGCCATGTGTCTATTTCTTCTAAAAAACAAATGGAGGAGCTTCCTTTTGTGAAAGTCAGTTTTTATAAAAATGTATATATGGTGGATAATGCAACTATTGCTGAATGGGTCAGCAAGTTTATATTAGATGGGAAAAAGGAAACGCTATTGGATGTTTTACGCGTTTTTGATTTTCGCATTTTAGATATTACCACGATTGTAGAGAATAATCTCCCCTATGTATACATCATTTTAACAGATAATGTAAAAATGCCGATTACTTATATGGGTGATGGCATCAATAAAATGTTACAATTGCTTCTTCTCGTTTTAACGAGTCCTAATGGGATTGTTTTATTAGATGAAATAGAAAATGGATTCCATTATAGTGTGTATCCCAAAGTTTTGAAAACGTTGTATGAAGCTGCCTTAAAAATGAAATGCCAATTGCTGATTACGACCCATAATTTGGATATTCTACGGCAATCCGCATTGACGATGAAAGAATTGGGCCAATTGTCGTCATTATGCTACGAAAGAATTAGCGCATCTCCTAAAGGTAGAAAGGCCTATGCGTTTTCAGGTGATGATTTAGAAGCAGCTTTGGATGCTGAATTGGAGGTGCGTTAGTATGACTCATACCAAGCGGCCCTTTAAGCTATTGCCTAATATTCCGCATGTCATTCTCTGTGAGGGACGAGATGAGGAGATGTTTTTGCGTTATTATATCGAATATTTGGTAAATAAAAAATTAGTTCCGGATACTTTTAATATTATTAATTTGGGCGGTAATGAAGAAATGAGAAAGACTTTACACCTTTTTCCGTCTCTTGATTATTTTGACCAGATGAAAGGTTTTTTAGTGGTGCGGGATGCAGAATCCAATGCTATTAGTGCGGCCCAGTCTATTCAACAAAGTTTGGAAGATGCTTTTCAAATTTCTATTGCTATGGATGGGCGCTTTGTGGAAAATCAAGAAGGGATGCGTTTTGGATTTGTTTTGCTGCCTGGAAAAGAAAGGGAAGATACTTTTTCTAATGGGACTTTAGAAGATTTATGTTGTCAGATTTTGAACCTGTCACAAGAGGAGTTTTCTGGGAATAATTTATTGAAAGTGGCAGACTCTTATTTAGATGAAGTACAGCGAAAACGTGATTGTTCATTTAGAACGCCACACAAAAACCGACTACATGCTTATCTATCTGGAACGGATAGTTTCGTAGGAATGAAAATTGGGGAAGCATCAAAAGCTAAATGTTTTGATTTTTCGAATCATGCCTTAGACTTCTTGAAGAATGCAATTTTGCAATTAGCTTTATAGCCAGCTTAACGATATCATCTGTAAATGTCGATGAAAAAGTGAGCCTTTTAATACCGGTTACTACGGTGATTGGTAAGAATGGAACGGGGAAGAACTCTTTGAGGGATACTTATAGGCATGATTCGATTTGTGGAATTTGGCAGACGTCGTTGGTTATGAACGTATTGTTTGAAGATGGCGCCTGTGTTTTTAGATTGAAAAGGAGAGCGACATGTACAACCATTTTTCATTGAAGCGATTCATTTTAGCAGGCTTTTTATGTAGTTCTTTATCTATTTTGGCGGTGCAGGCCGCTGAGCCGGCTTCGCTCGAGGGACAGGTGCATCGTGAGGTGCATACGACGGTGGTGACGCAGGAGGAGTGGCATTCGTCGACGCGTGAGTCGGCGTCGTATTCGGGCTGGAGTGTCAGCCGCCCTTCGTCATTGGGGGATATTGTCTTTCCGGCGATGGCCAGGCATTTGCCGCCGCCGGGGATGGAGACGATTTCTTCTCAGGTCAAAGAGGAATACGATGCCAATTATAAGGACGGGGTCCTGGCTGCAGTCAAAGACGGTACCGATAAGTGGGGCCTAATGGGCACGGACGGAAAATGGCTCATGGCGCCGGCGTATAAGTCGCTGTCCTATGCCGGTAAAGGCGTGTTTATGACGGAAGGGAAGAGAGGGACGGCTTATGTCGATAAGCAGGGCGCACCGGCGGTTTGGCCGGAGAAAGAAGCAGCGTCGGTCCATTTCTTCAAGGATCAGGGCCGTTATGGTATTCAGGACAAGAATGGGGATATCGTAGTGGCGCCGACGTATAAGGCTGTGCTGGCTGACTTCAGTGAAGGCCTGGCTTTCGTCAAGGACAATAAGGGCGAGAAAGTGGCCATTGATGAAAAAGGCCGGGTCCAGTTCGCTGCGCCGTATGATGTCATTTTGCCCTATCACCACGGTCTGGCGGAATACCAGCGCAGGGTCAGCCATTTTAATTTGGGAGGTTTCCTCGCCGGTGTGCTGATTGGCTCGTCGACGCATTCCGTCTATTACGATGACGAAGTGGCGCCTTTAACTTATGACGGCGTGAAGCGGGGCTATCTCGACCGCGTCGGCAATATCGTCATCGACAGCAAAAATGATGCCGTTTATCCGATGACGGAATTTGGCACCTTCGTTCGCAATAAAGGGAAATTGGGCTTCGTCAACCGCAAGGGGCAGTACCTAATTGCGCCGGGAAATTACAGTCTTGATGATGGGCGGCTTTTGGATGATGTCGACGGCTTTGTTTCTTTGAAAGATAAAGAGAATGGGAAATGGGGCGTCTTCAGCATGGTCGATGGGGCACAGGTCATCGATTTTGCCTATGATGGCGTACAGTTCCTGGGGGCACAGCGCCTTTTGCTGACGAAAGGCGATAAAAATATGCTCATCAGTCAGGAAACAGGGGCCTTCGTTGCGGAATTCCCGGCCAAGGTGAAATGGCTGGCTTTCCTCCTAGAAGATTATACCTGGTGCTGGAACGACAAGAAAGAGTATGCCATTGTCGACAGGAACGGTCAGGTTCAGTATCGTGCTGCCGCCGGCCAGATTCAGGACGTCAAAAGCTTCCGCAACGGCCTGACGCCGGTCAAAACAAAGACAGGCTGGGGCCTTATGGATCATCAGGGCCAGTGGATCGTGGAGCCGCAGTATAAAGACATTACCATGGTGTAGGAACGGCTCTAAATCCGGCCACTATCCTTTACGGGTAGGAAAATTATGCTATAATGAACGTAGGAAAAGAATGATATTGTTAGAAGTGTATATGTAATACGAAGACCCCCGGGGCGGCATCCTCGGGGGTCTTCTTATGCTATCATATTAAGCAACAGGAAATGGGAAGGGAAAGAAGGACTACGGTCATTTTTTGAGCAGTATGTTAAGTAAGAAAAACGAGCCTGTCGTATAAAGTTATTCATAACTTTGTATGTCAGGCTTTTTTTGGTATAATTAAATGTTGAAATTTACTGTGAGGAGTGATTTTTTTGAAAGGGATTGTATTAGCTGGTGGTAGTGGGACGCGGCTGTATCCGTTGACGATGGTGACGTCTAAGCAGTTGTTGCCGGTGTATGATAAGCCCATGATTTATTATCCGTTGTCGACGTTGATGTTGGCTGGGATTCGGGATATTTTGATTATTTCGACGCCGTCGGATTTGCCGAATTTTGAACGGCTCCTGGGAGATGGGTCCCGTTATGGTATCCATTTGAGTTATAAGGTGCAGCCGTCGCCAGATGGATTGGCTCAGGCCTTTATTCTCGGTGAAGAATTCATTGCTGGGGAACCGTGTGCTATGGTTTTGGGCGATAATATTTTCTACGGTGCTGGGCTGACCCGTCATTTGCAGCAGGCTGCAGCCAATACGGAAGGGGCTACGGTGTTTGGCTATTATGTCGATGATCCGGAACGGTTCGGCGTCATTGAATTTGATGAAAAGGGCAAAGCCATTTCTATTGAAGAAAAACCGGCACAGCCAAAGACGAATTACGCTGTTACGGGCCTGTATTTTTATGATAAGCATGTTTGTGAATATGCCAAACAGGTCAAGCCGTCGGCGCGGGGCGAACTGGAAATCACGGACTTGAATCAGATGTATTTGGAAAAGGGGAATCTCAACGTCGTCACCCTGGGACGGGGTTACGCCTGGCTCGATACGGGAACAGTCAACAGCCTGAGCGAAGCTTCGAATTTCGTCAAGGCCGTAGAAACGAGAGCCGGCATCCAGATTGCCGCCTTAGAAGACATCGCCTATGGCCACGGCTGGATCGACAAAGACACACTCATGGAAAGCGCCATAAAATACGGCAAGAGCCCATATGGACAATATTTGAAAAAAGTCGCAGAAGGGAGATTTTTGAAGGACGTTTTTTAAAGGCTTAAAAAGCAGCAGTTAGGGATTTTGGTATTAGTGGTTCGTGGCTCGTGCTTTGAATGAATAGATAAAATAGCAAACCTGGCTAGCCACGAGCCACGAACCACTAGCCACTTATCGTATAAAGATAGTTTGTATAAAAGGAGTGAACCCTAGAATGAACATCATCATCACCGGCGGTGCCGGGTTTATTGGGTCGAATTTTGTGTTTCATATGTTGAGGGAGCATCCGCAGGACCGGGTGATTTGTTTGGATAAGTTGACGTATGCCGGGAATTTATCGACGTTGGCACCAGTTATGGGGCAGGATAATTTCCGCTTTGTCAAGGCCGATATTTGTGACCGCGATGCGGTGTATTCGTTATTCGAAGAAGAACATCCCGATGTAGTCGTCAATTTTGCGGCGGAATCCCATGTCGACCGATCCATTGAGAATCCGGCGATTTTCTTGGAAACGAATATCATGGGGACGGCGGTCCTCATGGATGCCTGCCGCAAGTACGGCATCCAGCGGTATCATCAGGTATCGACGGATGAAGTCTATGGGGATTTGCCCTTGGACCGTCCAGATTTGTTCTTTACAGAAACGACGCCGATTCACACGTCCAGCCCGTACAGTTCCTCCAAGGCTTCGGCAGACCTTTTGGTCCTGGCTTATCATCGGACTTATGGTTTGCCGGTGACCATCAGCCGCTGTTCCAATAACTATGGGCCCTATCATTTTCCGGAAAAGCTGATTCCCCTCATGATTATCAATGCCCTGCATGACAAGCCGCTACCTGTCTATGGAGACGGCCTAAATGTCCGCGACTGGCTCTATGTCGAAGATCATTGCCGGGCTATCGACCTCATCCTCCAGAAGGGCCGTGTCGGCGAAGTCTATAACGTCGGCGGTCACAATGAAATGAAGAACATCGACATCGTCAAATTGATTTGCAAAGCATTAGGCAAGCCGGAAAGCCTCATCCATCATGTTACCGACCGCAAAGGTCATGACCGGCGCTACGCTATCGACCCGACGAAAATCCATGAAGAACTGGGCTGGCTGCCGGAAACGAAATTTGCCGACGGCATCAAAAAGACCATCCAGTGGTACTTGGACCACGAAGACTGGTGGCAGCCCATCATTTCCGGCGAATACCAGCAGTATTACCAGAAGATGTATGGAAGCCGGGGCTGAAACCCCGGCGCAGTTCGCAGGCCGCCTCGGATTCAGATGCGGCGTTGCCGCGACAATTCATGATTGTATTACGACCATGAATCGTTCGTCATAAATTCTGGCCATGCCTAGGATTCACGCGGGACGCCTTAGCAGGACGTCCCCTACGAAATCGCATGCAGGCGATAAAAAAATTATGCGGCTACAAGCCGCAGCTGTAGGGGCCGTCCCAAAGGGCGGCCCGCTGTGAACAGTTGGAGAGATATCCGGACGGTCAACATGGCACGCAGTATGTTGTTATGCCTCGCCATTCCGAACGGGCGCCCCGCGTGGTCGCCCCTACAGGTGTTGGGATTGTCAATTCAGAGAAATTGCGTAAAGGCGATGTGAAATGAACGCAGTTTGCAGGCGGTCTGTGGTCTGCGTTTACCTGATAACGATGGTGTAATAAGAAAGTATGAAAGGGGAATCCATCCTATGAAAATCTTTGTAACGGGTGTGAATGGCCAGTTGGGTCATGATGTGATGAATGAATTGATTCGCCGCGGGCATATAGCCGTGGGCAGTGGTTCGAAGGCGGTGTACAGTGGTATGGCTGATGGGACGGCAGTGACGACGGCGCCGTATGTGTCTTTGGATATTACCGATGCTGATGTCGTACGGCGGGTCATTACGGACGTGCAGCCCGATGCGGTCATTCACTGTGCGGCTTGGACGGCTGTCGATTTGGCCGAAGATGATGACAAAGTGGCTCAGGTCCGGGCCGTCAATGCCGGCGGGACACAGCATATTGCCGATGTCTGCAAAGAACTGGACTGCAAGATGCTCTATCTCAGTACGGATTATGTATTCAACGGTCAGGGGACGGAGCCGTGGCAGCCGGATTGTAAGGATTACCAGCCCCTCAATGTCTATGGTCAGACGAAGCTGGAAGGGGAATTGGCTGTATCGCAGACGCTGAAAAAATATTTCATCGTCCGCATTGCCTGGGTATTCGGTCAGAATGGCAAGAATTTCGTCAAGACCATGCTCAATGTCGGTAAGACTCATGATACGGTCCGCGTCGTCAATGACCAGATCGGGACGCCGACGTATACTTTTGATTTGGCCCGGCTGTTGGTGGATATGATGGAAAGCGACAAATACGGTTATTATCATGCGACCAATGAAGGCGGGTATATTTCTTGGTATGATTTTACCTGTGAAATCTATCGCCAAGCCGGCTATACGACGAAAGTCATTCCTGTCACGACAGAAGAATACGGCCTGTCCAAAGCCAAACGGCCCTTCAATTCCCGCTTGGATAAAAGCAAACTCGCCGCCAATGGCTTCCGGCCGCTACCTGACTGGAAAGATGCCTTGCGGAGGTATTTGGGGAATTTAGTGGCTCGTAGCTAGTGGTTCGTGGCTCGTTGACGAACGACCTACGATGAACGACAAGAGCGGCCTGCGTTTAACTGAATATGTTATAATAAAGGAAACATGCATGAAGGGAGATATAACAATGGGTCAGATAAAGGTTGAAGAATGTGGGCGGCATTGACGGGCTTTGTGTCATTATGCC
>OICB01000460.1_pt1 | contig 22999 bp, 20 predicted proteins | sample 1581121 | NCBI WGS metagenome assembly OICB01 (sample SAMEA3882544, study PRJEB24775) | human gut metagenome | biome: human-associated habitat; feature: intestine environment; material: feces | place: Netherlands | collected 2009/2010 | reverse complement strand
ATATGGAGGTGCTGGCCTACGATGTCTATTGGGACAGCGCTTACGCCGACGCGCACGGCATCCGCTACACGTGGTACGAGCACCCCGAGGCGCCGACCATCGAGATCGCCCGCCGCTACTGGCACAACGACGGCTCGAAGCACTGCAAGAACCTCTTTTTCCGCAACCACAAGGGCGACCGCCACTACCTCGTCTCGTTCGACTGCGAGCAGTCGCTGGCGATCCACGACCTGGAGCACCGCCTGCGGCAGGGCAAGCTGTCGTTCGCCTCGGAGCAGCGCATGGCCCGCTGGCTCGGGCTGCAGCCCGGGTCGGTCTCGCCCTTCGGGCTCATCAACGACCCGACGCACCACGTGCACCTCTTCCTCGATCGGCAGCTGCTCGAGTGGCCCGCCCTGTCGTTCCATCCGAACGACAACCGCGCCACGGTGGTCATCCCGCGCGAGGAGTTCCTGCGCTACCTCTCGGCCGTGGGCAACGGCTACGAACTGATCGAGCTCTACTGACCTCCGGTCACACGACAACGAAAAAAAGGTTCCCAAGTACGGGAACCTTTTTTTGCATATCGGCCGGAAGGCCCTATCGGGCAGCCTCGGCGCGGCGGGGAAGCACACGCCGGAGCATGGCCCGGGTAATCACCCGGCGATTCAGAAAATTGACGATGTAGCCCGTGACGAGTGCCGCGATGACCGTACCTTCCCGCACGCCCTCCACCTGCCGGGCCAGTACGAGCGACAGCACGGCCGCGATCGTGACGAGCGAGACGTCGAAGGCGACCTTGAAGCGTCCGAAATCCTTGCCGTAGCGCTGCGACCCGAAGTTGACGAAGCCCTCGGCGCTCATCATCGCCACCCGGGGCTTGATCTCCAGCACGACGCCGACCGACTGGATCAGGCATCCGCACAGCAGGAAGACGATCGCCATGAAGTAGCTTTGAGGCTGCAAACCGCCCGTCAGCGCCATGTTGAGGTCGATGAAGAAGCCGAAAAGGAACGAGAAGGGCAGCTGCAGGAGAATCTCGACCGTGCGGCGGCGCGTCATGCGGTCGCGCACGAACCAGAACTGCCCGGCAATAAGCAGCAGGTTCACCAGAAAGGTCCAGGCGCCCAGCGTCAACGGCGTATGGAGGCTCAACACGTAATTCACGCTCGAAATGGGGGTCGTCCCGAGCGACGAGCGGAGGATGAGCACGATGCCCGCCGCGAGAAAATAGAGTCCGACAATGAAAATCAGATAGTTAACAACCAATTTCCTCATAAACATCACTTAAAGGAACCCGCAAATGTACAAAAAAATCCCGGGAAACGGACATTTCCCGGGATTCGGTCTTCGGCGGGGAGCCAGGCCCCCCGCTTCGGGTCGGTTACTTCATCTCGACGAGTGCCTTGCCGGTCATCTCCTCGGGCTGCGGCAGCCCCATGAGCTTCAGCACCGTGGGAGCCACGTCGGCCAGGATGCCGTTGTGCACGGCCTTCACGCGGTCCGAAACCACAACGATGGGCACCGGATTGAGCGAGTGCGCCGTATTGGGCGTACCGTCGGGATTGATGGCGTTGTCGGCATTGCCGTGGTCGGCGATCATCACCACCTCGTAGCCGTTGGCCTTGGCCGCCTCAACCACCTTCTCGACACACTTGTCGACCGCCTTCACAGCCTTGACGATGGCGTCGTAGACACCCGTGTGGCCCACCATGTCGCCGTTGGCGAAGTTCAGGCAGATGAAGTCGAACTTCCGCTCGCCCAGCGCGGCAACCAGCTTGTCGGCCACCTCGGGAGCCGACATCTCGGGCTGCAGGTCGTAGGTGGCCACCTTCGGCGAAGCGACCAGGATGCGCTCCTCGCCCTCGAACTTCTCCTCGCGGCCGCCGTTGAGGAAGAAGGTCACGTGGGCGTACTTCTCGGTCTCGGCGATGCGCAGCTGGGTCATGCCCATCTTGCTCAGATACTCGCCAAGGCCGTTTTTCACGCTGATGCGCGGGAAGGCGACGAGCACGTTCGGCATGGTCGCGTCATACTCGGTGTTGCAGACGTAGGTGAGCGGGAAGAACTCGCGCTTGAAGCCGTCGAACGCGGGGTCGACGAACGCGCGCGTGATCTCGCGGGCGCGGTCGGGGCGGTAGTTGAAGAAGATGACCGAGTCGTTGTCGGAGATCATGCCGTCCTTGTCGCAGACGATGGGCTCGACGAATTCGTCCGTCACGCCGTTTTTATAGCTCTCCTCGATGGCGTGAATGGGGTCGGGATCCTGCACGCCCTCGCCGTAGACGAGCGCGTCATAGGCGTTCTCGAGGCGGTCCCAGCGCTTGTCGCGGTCCATCGCGTAATAGCGGCCCATGACGGTCGCGATCTTGCCGACGCCGAGCTCACGGCACTTTTCCATGGTCTTTGCGACAAAGTCGCGGCCAGAGGTCGGGGGCGTGTCGCGCCCGTCGAGGAAGGCGTGGATATACACGCGCTTTAAGCCCTTGATGTGCGCCATCTTTAAAAGCGCGTAGAGGTGGTCGAGCGTGGAGTGCACGCCGCCGGTGGAGTGCAGACCGTAAAGGTGCAGCGCAGAGCCCTTTTCAATGCAGTCGTCCATCGCCTTGTTGTAGGCGGGATTTTCAAAGAACGTGCCGTCCTCAATGGAGCGGGTGATGCGCGGCAGGTCCTGGAACACGACGCGGCCGCCGCCGATGTTGGTATGGCCGACCTCGCTGTTGCCCATCTGGCCCGCGGGCAGGCCCACGTCAAGACCGGAGGCCTGGAGCGTCGTGTGGGCATACTCGGCAAAAAGGCCGTCGAGCACGGGGGTGTTGGCCGCGCGCACCGCGTTGCCGACGGTATCGTTGGACAGGCCGAAGCCGTCCATGATGATCAGCGTGGTGGGAGTCTTATTCATCGATTTTCCTCCTTACTCCTGGTTGGCAGCGTGGACGATCTCCATCAGCGCCTTGGGGTCGAGCGAAGCGCCGCCGATCAGGCCGCCGTCGATGTCCTCGTGCGAGAGCAGCTCGTGGGCGTTCGAGCCCTTGATCGAGCCGCCGTACTGAATGGTCACGCTGCGGGCGATGCGCGCGCCGTACTGCGCGCGGATGAGCGAGCGGATATAGGTGCAGACCTCGGCCGCCTGCTCGCCCGTGGCGGTCTTGCCGGTGCCGATGGCCCAGATGGGCTCATAGGCGATGACGCAGCGGCGCATCTGCTCGGCGCTCACGCCCGCGAGGGCGGACTTGACCTGCAGCGCGATGAGCTCCATCGTCACGCCCATCTCGCGCTGGGCAAGGCTCTCGCCCACGCAGATGATGGGGTTCAGCCCCGCCTCGAGCGCGGCGAGGACCTTTTTGTTGACGATCTCGTCCGTCTCGCCGAAGAGCGCGCGGCGCTCGCTGTGGCCGACGATGACATAGCGCACGCCGAGGTCGGCGAGCATGTCGGCGGAAATCTCGCCGGTGTAGGCGCCGCTCTTTTCAAAGTAGACGTTCTCCGCGCCGACAGCGATGCGGCTGTCCTTGAACGCGCGCACGGCGGCAGAAAGGTCGACCGTGGGCACGCACACGACGATGTCGCACCATTTGGTTTTGGGAAGGATGGCCTTGAACTGTTCGGCAAAGGCCTTGGTCTCGCTGGGGGTCTTGTTCATTTTCCAGTTGCCTGCGATGATGGTTTTACGGTATCTGCGATTCATATTGGGTCTTTTCTCCTGTTACTGTCTAAATCTAAGATCTATGCGAATATATGAAAATCAATAGAGATTTTTCTCACTTGTCTAAAAGGCACGCAACGCCCGGTAATTCCTTGCCTTCCAGGAACTCGAGCGACGCGCCGCCGCCGGTGGAGATGTGCGTGATCTTGTCGGCAAAGCCGAGCTGCTCGGCTGCCGCCGCGCTGTCGCCGCCGCCGATGATCGTGACCGCGCCGCTCTCGGCGAGCGCCTTGGCCATGGCCTTCGTGCCGGTCGCAAAGGTTGGGAACTCAAAAACGCCCATGGGGCCGTTCCACACGATCGTGCCCGCGCCCTTGGTCGCCGCGCAGAAGAGCTCGACGGTCTTGGGGCCGATGTCCATGCCCATCATATCCGCGGGGATGTGCATCGCGTCGACGACGTGGGGCTCTGCGTCGGCGGCAAACTCCGTCGCCGCGACGGTATCGACCGGCAGCAGGAGCTTGACGCCCTTCTGCTTGGCCTTTTCGATCATCTCGAGCGCGTAGGCGCACTTGTCTTCCTCGAGCAGGGACTTGCCGATCTCGCCGCCCTGCGCCTTGGCGAACGTGTAGGCCATGCCGCCGCCGATGATGACGGTGTCGGCCTTGTCTAAAAGGTTGTTGATGACGGCGATCTTGTCGCTGACCTTTGCGCCGCCGAGCACGGCGACGAACGGGCGCTTGGGATCGTCGAGCGCCTTGCCCATGACCTCAAGCTCCTTGGCAACGAGCAGGCCCGACACGGCGGGAAGATAGGCGGCCACGCCCGCGGTGGACGCGTGCGCGCGGTGCACCGTGCCGAACGCGTCGGAGACGTACAGCTCCGCCATCGAGGCAAGGGCCTTGGCGAGCTCGGGGTCGTTCTTGGTCTCACCCGCTTCAAAACGGGTGTTTTCAAGCAGCATGATCTCGCCGCCCTTGAGCGCCGCGGCCTTGGCCTTGGCGTCCTCACCGACGACGTCGTGCGCGAAGATGACATCCTTGCCCAAAAGCTCGGACAGGCGCTTGGCGACGGGCGCAAGCGTCAGCTTGTCGAGGGACTTTTTCCACTTCTCCTCGGTCAGCGTCGCGGGGTCCTTGCCCTTTTCGGTCTGCTTTTTCACCCACTTGTCAAACTTGGCCTCGGGCTTGCCGAGGTGGGAGCAGGCGATGACCGCCGCGCCGTGGTCGAGCAGATACCGGATGGTCGGCAGCGCGGCCACGATGCGCTTATCCGAGGTGATCTCGCCGGTCTCCTTGTCCTGGGGCACGTTGAAATCGCAGCGCAGCAGCACCTTCTTGCCGCTCACGTCCACATCGAGAACAGTCTTCTTGTTATAATTCATGTTGTTTCCTCCTCATAATATACACATACGATTTGGTTACGCAGTTAAAACGAATTTGGGATCTTACGTTTTTTCGAGCATTTCCCCCTCGTGCTTGAGACCGGGAAAGCCCGTCTGCCGCAGCGCTTCATACGTCAGGATCGCCACGGAGTTTGATAGATTCAGGCTGCGCGCCTCCTTCCGCATCGGAAGGCGGATGCAGCGCTCATAGTGCGCCACGCGGAAAGGCTCCGGCAGGCCCGCGGTCTCCTTTCCGAAAAAGAGCCAGCAGCCGTCCTTGAATTCCGCCTGGCAGTAGTCCTGCGGAGCCTTGGTCGTGGCGAGCCAGCAGTCGCGTTCCGCCTCGGGATGCTTTGCAAAAAGGTCGGCTAAATTTTCGTACACGCTGATATCCACAAGGTACCAGTAGTCCAGCCCCGCGCGCTTGACGGCGCGGTCGGAAATGTCGAACCCGAGGGGCTTGATGAGATGCAGATGCGCCCCCGTCGCCGCGCAGGTGCGCGCGATATTGCCGCAGTTTTGCGGGATCTCCGGCTCGACGAGCACGATATTCAGCATGACAGCACCTCCTCCACGCGAAAGTTTTATCATTGTACCGCAAAAATATTGCGAATTCAACCTAAAATGCAGTCTTTTGAAACGAAATTTTGAAAATGCAAAAGTAAAGCCGCCAAATCAAAATTTTTTTGTTTTTTTTGTGAGAAACGGTGGATTTTTCGGGCATCTTTGCTATAATGTCGTTAATAGAGAGTAGAATTGAAAGGAGATGAGCTCCGATGGATCAGAAGTTGGCAGTTCTCTTTATGCCGGACGATATGACCCTGACAAAAGAACAAGCACCGCTGATGCTGAGGCCCATTTTGTTCTGCCCCATTCTCACGTGGATGGTCGAAGAACTGATGGGGCGGGGCATTGAGCGGTTTTTTATTGTGTCTGACAAACGGGCGCACGACATGATGCGCCCCTACGTCCCCGAAAACGCCGATGTTGTCTACGTCGACGGTGCCAGACACGGGGAAGAGCTTTTAACGCTCCTCAAGGATGAAAAGGGCAGCGTCCTCATCGTCAACGGCGCGGTGCTGCCCGTGGGCGTGTTCTCCGGTGGCGCAGTCTACTCCGCGGACGCGAAGGAGTGCTGCAAGGTGCTCAAGGAGCACGGCGCCTTCGCCGCCTTCCCCAAGGGGGCGGAGATCACGAAGGGCTTTTTGCCCGTCGGCGACGACGAGGAGCTCAGATCCGCACAGGACATGTGCCGCCGCAAGATCGCCGACAAGCACTTTGCCGCGGGCGTTTCCATCATGGACCCCAACAATACCTACATTGACCCCCGCGTCAAGATCGGCAGCGGCACGGTCATCCTGCCGGGAACGATCCTGCGCGGCCGGACCGTCATCGGCAAGAACTGCACCATCGGCCCGAACGCCATGATCCGCGACTGCACGGTCGGCGACGAGACCGAGGTGAACGCCTCGCAGCTCAATGAAAGCACCGTCGGCGCGCACACGACCGTCGGTCCCTTTGCCTATGTCCGCCCGAACTCGAAGATCGGCGATCATGTCAAAGTCGGCGACTTTGTCGAGATCAAAAACAGCGTCATCGGCAACGGCACGAAGATCTCGCACCTCACCTACGTCGGCGACAGCGATTGCGGCGAGCGCATCAACTTCGGCTGCGGCACGGTCACGACGAACTACGACGGCTTTAAAAAGTTCCGCTGCACGATCGGCGACGACGCTTTCATCGGCTGCAACACAAACCTCATCGCCCCCGTCACGGTCGGAAACGGCAGCTACATCGCCGCCGGCTCCACCATCACCGACGAGGTGCCCGCCGATTCCCTCGCCATCGCGCGCGAGCGTCAGGTCAACAAGCCCGGCTGGGCGGAACAGTGGCGCGCGGCGCACGAGAAAAAGTAACTTCAGAAAAATTTTTATAAACAGAGGAGTACATCAACATGATCTCTCACGGTAAGGACATCAAGATTTTCACCGGCAACGCAAACCCCAAACTGGCAGCGGACATCTGCAAGATCATCGGCACCAAGCTCGGCGAGAGCGAGGTCAAGAGCTTCGCAGACGGCGAGGCCTCCGTCTCCCTGTACGAGACCGTGCGCGGCAGCGACGTGTTCCTCGTTCAGTCCACCTGCAAGCCCGTCAACGACAGTCTGATGGAGCTTCTCATCATGGTCGACGCCTGCCGCCGCGCTTCCGCCGGCCGCATCACCGCCGTCATGCCCTACTTTGGCTATGCCCGTCAGGACCGCAAGGCCAAGAGCCGCGACCCCATCTCCGCCAAGCTCGTGGCCAACATGCTCGTCGCCGCGGGCGTTGACCGTGTGCTGACGATGGACCTGCACGCCAACCAGATCCAGGGCTTCTTCGATATCCCCGTGGATAACCTCTTCGGCAACCCCATCTTCGTCGACTACTACGCCAAGAAGTTCGGTTCCGTGTGCGAGGACATGGTCGTCGTCTCCCCCGACGTCGGCTCCGTCGCCCGCGCCCGCACCTTCGCCCAGAAGCTGCACATGAACCTCGCCATCGTCGATAAGCGCCGCCAGAAGGCCAACCAGTGCGAGGTCATGAACGTCATCGGCGACGTTGAGGGTAAGGAGTGCATTCTCTTCGACGACATGGTCGACACCGCTGGTTCCCTCTGCAACGCGGCCAAGGCCATCGTTGAGGTCGGCGGCGCGAAGAAGGTCTACGCCTGCGCGTCCCACGGCGTTCTCTCCGGCCCCGCGCTCGAGCGCCTGGCCGCGAGCAGCATCGAAGAGCTGGCCCTGCTCGACACCATCCCCGCCCCTGCCGGCGAAGAGGAGCTCGCCAAGTCCCGCATCAAGTACCTGACCGTCGCGCCGATGTTCGCCGAAGCGATCGAGCGCACATATCAGGAAATTTCTATCGCGAAACTTTTTAACTAAAACTCCTTTAGGAATTAGTTAAATAACTTTGCTGGTATGACCCGCTGCGTGGGGGCGTAAGTCCTTTGCGCCGCGCAAAGAAGCGAGTAAAGGGGGCCATTCTCTCGCGTGAGAGAATGGCCCCCTTTGACCCCCAAGAGAACGCGAGGGGCCCTGCCCCTCGACCCCGCACATTGGCAGTCTGTAGCTTGAAGAACTGCACGCGCTGCGCAGTGTGGGTGCGGTGTACATGGCTTCGCCATGAATCCCTGCGATTCGGCACCGATTGCAACCGCGCCTTACTATCGTGAGGCGCGAGTGACGTTTGCTCGGCGGCAGACTGCGTGCGAAATAGCGGCATTGCTGCGCTCGCCGCGTTGATGGGTGCACCGGTAGACGGTGATTAGGCCGCACTGCCACAAGACTGGCAGAGCGGCACCCGCAAGGGGTGTGCCGCATCCGTAAGGCGGCAAAGCCGCCAACGGCTGCGCAACAGCGGATAGTAGGAGCAAATCAAATCGTATAGCAACACCCAACGCGGCAGCGCCGCGCACGAGGCACTTTCACTTCGGAGACATCAGAGTTGTTCAAGCCAGAGACTGCCAATCTAAGCCTTTCTCTTGGGGTTCCAAAGGGGATATTCTCTTTTGCGAAAGAGAATATCCCCTTTGCCCCTGCCGCCCGCAGGCGGCATATCCTTCGCACCTGTGCGAAACCGATAGCTTCCTTTATATATAATAAAAGGTAACTATCCTGTTTTAGCACTTGCTGCCGACGAGTGCTAAAAATTAAGAGTTTGGTAACAAATATCAGGAATTTCCTGCTATACTTAGGTTCAAATACAATTCAGAGAGGGATGCTTTTATGGCTAAAAAACAGTTTAAAGCAGAATCGAAGCGTTTGCTCGATCTGATGATCAACTCGATTTACACGCACAAGGAGATCTTCCTGCGCGAGATCATTTCCAACGCCAGCGACGCCATCGACAAGCTCTGTTACGTCGCGCTGACGGACGACAAGGTCGGCATGAACCGCAGCGATTTTGCCATCACGGTGTCGGTCGACAAGGAGAACCGCACGCTGACGGTCTCGGATAACGGCATCGGCATGAGCCGCGAAGAGCTTGAAAACAACCTCGGTGTCATCGCGTCGTCGGGTTCCTACAAGTTCCACCAGGAGACCGAGGAAAAGGACAAGAAGGACGCCGATATCGACATCATCGGCCAGTTCGGCGTGGGCTTCTACTCCGCGTTCATGGTCGCCGACAGCATCACCGTCCGCACGAAGAAATACGGTTCGGAGCAGGCCTATGAGTGGCAGTCCTCCGGCGCGGACGGCTACACGATCACCGAATGCGACAAGGAGACCGTCGGCACCGACGTCATCATGCACATCAAGCCCGACACGGACGAGGAGAAGTACAGCGAGTACTTGGAATCCTACCGCCTGCACGCGCTCGTGAAGAAGTACTCCGACTACATCCGCTACCCCATCCGCATGCTGCTGCCCGAGCAGAAGGTCAAAGAGGGCAGCGACCCGGAGAAGCCCGAGTACGAGACCGTCGAGGAGATGAAGACCGTCAACTCCATGGTGCCGCTCTGGCAGCGCAAGAAGAGCGACGTCACGGAAGAGGAGTACAACAAGTTCTACTCCGAGCTGACGCATGAATTCGACAAGCCCCAGCGCACGATCACCGTCTCGGCCGAGGGCAGCGTGACCTATAAGGCACTGCTGTTCGTGCCGTCTTCGCGCCCGTTCAACTTCTACACGGAAGGCTATGAAAAGGGATTGCAGCTCTACTCTGCGGGCGTTCTCATCATGGACAAGTGCGACTCGCTGCTGCCCGACTATCTGCGCTTTGTGCGCGGCGTGGTCGACTCGCCGGACCTGAGCCTGAACATCTCCCGCGAGCTTTTACAGCACGACCGCCAGCTCAAGGTCATCGGCCAGAACCTCGAAAAGAAGGTCCGCGCCGACCTTGAAAAATTCCTCAAGGATGACCGCGAGGGCTACGAGAAATTCTACGAAAACTTCGGCCGTCAGATCGGTTACGGCATCGTGAGCGACGGCGGCGAGAGCCGCAAGGATTCGCTCAAGGACCTGATGATGTTCTATTCCTCCACGCAGAAGAAGCTCACGACGCTCAAGGAGTACGTCGAGCGCATGAAGGAAGGCCAGAAGTGCATCTACTACGCCGCGGGCGAGAGCATCGCCGCCGTGGACAAGCTGCCGCAGACCGAGCTTTTGAAGGACAAGGACTACGAGGTTCTGTACCTGACCGGCGAGACGGACGAGTTCGTTTTGCAGGCGCTGATGAATTACGACGAAAAGCCGTTCCGCTCCATCGTGGACGGCGACCTCGAGCTTGGCGGCGAGGAAGAGCACAAGGACGACAGCGAGAGCGCGGAGCTCATGCAGTTCGTCAAGGAGACGCTCGGCGACAAGATCAAGGAGGCCAAGGTCTCGCACCGCTTGAAGACCCATCCCGTCTGCCTGACGGCGGGCGAGGGCTTCAGCTTCGAGATGGAGAAGTACTTCAAGAACTTCCAGATGCCCGAGCCCATCAAGGCCGAGCGCATCCTCGAGCTGAATGTCGATCATCCGGCGGTCAAGGCGATGGCCGCCGCGCTGGCAACGGACCGCGACAAGGCGGCGCTGTATGCCAAGATCCTCTACGATCAGGCAAACCTCATCGCGGGCCTGCCGCTCGAAGATCCCAGCGCGTACACCGACATGGTCGCGCAGCTGATGCAGTAAGTCAATATGAGCCTAAAGGGCGCGGAGAATTCTCCGCGCCCTTTTTCACGTTTTTCATTCCTGCCGCCTATACTGGCATACAGGCGCTTTTCCGCCTGACAAACCGTAAAGGCGATGAACGGATATGCTTCGACCACTGATGCTGGCTCTGCTCGGCACGTCTTTCACGTTTCTGATGACGGCGCTGGGCGCCGCGACGGTGTTCTTTTTTGCGCGCAAGGTGTGCGAGCGCGCGCAGGGCGCGCTGCTGGGCTTTGCCGCGGGCGTGATGATGGCGGCGAGCGTGTGGAGCCTCATCCTGCCCGCCATCGAACAGACAGAGGCAGAGGGGCGTCTGCCTCCGTTTCTGCCCGCCGCGGCGGGCATCGTGCTCGGCGCGCTGACGCTCTTCCTGCTCGACGAGCTCGTGCGGCGGCGCGGCGGAGGAGAGGTACATAGCGATTTTTTGCTCCTCTCGGCCATCACGCTGCACAACATCCCCGAGGGCATGGCCGTCGGCGTGGTGTATGCGGGCTATCTCTCTGGCAGCGCACAGATCACGGCGGCGGGCGCGCTGGCGCTCTCACTCGGCATCGCGATCCAGAATTTTCCCGAGGGGGCGATCATTTCGCTCCCGCTGCGCGCCGAGGGCATGGGCAAAGCAAGAGCTTTCTGGGGCGGCGTGCTCTCGGGTATCGTCGAGCCCATCGGCGCGGTGCTGACGATACTCGCCGCGTCGCTCATCGTTCCGGCGCTGCCGTATCTTCTGAGCTTTGCCGCGGGCGCGATGCTCTATGTCGTCGTCGAAGAGCTGATCCCCGAAATGTCGCAGGGCGCGCACTCCAACATCGGCACGGTGTTCTTCGCCGTGGGCTTCAGCCTGATGATGGTGCTCGACGTGGCGCTGGGATGAAATACGGCAGGAATGCAAGCAGGAGGCGATACCGAGCGGTACGCCTCCTGCTTTTTATGCTGACGCCAGCCTTGCGCCTATTTTTCCACCCGAATAAGATTGCTCTCATACGGCCGCTTGCCGGAGAGCACTTCGTCGTAAAAATTCTGCTTTCAGTCGATGTAGGCGACGCTGTCCTGCAATTCCCGAATGCCTGCGCGCAGTGCCTCCTGCTTCTGCGCCAGCAGGATCTTTCGCTGCGGGATGGTGCGCTCGCCTTGCAGGCAGAGGGCGAGGTAGTCCTTCATCTCCTGAATGCTCATGCCGCATTTTTTCAGGCGCGTCAGGCTGCTGATCCACGCGACGTCCCGCTCGTCAAACACGCGGCGGTTGTTTTTGTCGCGCTTGACGTTGGGGACAAGCCCCTCGTTGCAGTAAAATTTTAAGGCCTGATAGGTCATGCCCGTTTCCTTGCAGACCTGCATCATGGTGTAGCGCATGGTAATCCCTCTCTGCTGCGTAAAAATTGTGTTTTTTCCTCAAAAACTCTTGACCGGTTGTTACAACCGGTATTTATAATCGGCAGTATCAACCGGAAGTTGCCATCGGCAATGATAGCACACAGCGGCGAATACCGCAAGAAAAACGGTCAGAGAGGATGCGTTATGATGAATAACTTTATTTTTGAAAACAAGACCAAGGTATCTTTCGGCAAAGGCGGCGTGAAGGAGTACCTCGGCGGCCTGCTCGCAAACTTTGGCGAAACCGTCATGCTGGCCTATGGCGGCGGCTCGATCAAGCGCAACGGCGTGTACGATGGGATCATGGGTATCCTGAACGCGCAGGGTAAGTGCGTTGTGGAGTTCTCCGGCATCATGTCCAACCCCACCTATGCCAAGGTGCAGGATGGCGCAAAGCTGGCGTGGGCGTCCGCCATGGCAGAGAACGGCGTGCTGAAGATCGGCAAGGTCACGGATTTTCAGGCGCATCAGATTGAACATCAGCTCGGCGCTTATACCAACTGCAACCACGGCGTGGGTCTGGCGGTGATTCACCCTGTCCTGTACCGCCACATCTACAAATCCGGCACGGCGCGGTTCACCCGCTGGGCGCAGAACGTCTGGGGCATTGCGCCCAAGGGCAGCGACGAGGAGACCGCGGCTGCCGGTATCGACGCGCTGGCCGCGTTTATTAAGGAAATCGGTCTGCCGACCAGCTTTGCAGAGCTTGGCATCCCCGATGACACCGACTTCCGCGCCGTGGCGGATTCTACCAACGTCACTGCTGGCTGCTGCAAGAAGCTGACCCGTGATGAAATTTGCGAAATTTTGCAGGAATGCCTGTGAGTATCCGCGCTTTTCGCAGCAAAACAAAGCATTCTTTGCGCTGTGCTCCACTTTTGGCCTTTCTGCCTCTTGCATTTGGCCCAAAGCGTGATATCATAGGCCAGACAAATTGCGGAAAGGGGCGGTAGAGTTGAAAGCTGCATCGCAGAAAAAATCATTGGATATGCTCCACGGGACGCTCTGGGATAAGATCCCGCGCTTTGCCATTCCGGTGGCGGCCACGGCGATTTTGAGCCAGCTGTTCAACGCCGCGGACATCGCCGTCATCGGCAACTTTACCGGCGAGCTCCGCACTGTGGCGGTCGCGGCCGTCGGCACAAACAGCTCGATCATCAGCCTGATCGTCAACCTGTTCATCGGCATCGCGCTGGGCGCGAACGTGACGATCGCCCACGCCATCGGCGAAAAGAACGACACGATGGTGCACCACGCGGTGCACACCTCCATCGTTGTGGCGGTGCTGGGCGGTTTGATCGCGGCGGTCATCGGTGAGCTGTTCGCCGTTCCGCTGCTGAATCAGCTGAATGTGCCGGACGATGTGTTCCCGCTGGCGCTGCTATACCTGCGCATCTATCTTGCGGGCCTGCCGGTGATCCTGCTCTACAACTTTGAGGCGGCGGTCTTCCGCAGCGTGGGCGAGACGAAAATTCCGCTGATCGCGCTGACGGCCTCCGGCGTTCTGAACGTGATCCTGAATCTCTTTTTCGTGGCCGCACTCCACATGAGCGTGGACGGCGTCGCGATCGCAACGGTGCTGTCGAACGCGGTCAGCGCGGCGATCTTGTGGGTCTTCCTGCTCAAAACGGACAAGGTCATCCGCCTTGAGCCGAAAAAGCTGCGCATCGACGGGCTGTGCCTCAAGCAAATTCTGCGCATCGGCGTTCCTGCGGGTGTGCAGAGCGCGATGTTCTCCATCGCGAATATCGTCATTCAGGGCGCGATCAACAGCCTCGGCACGGTCGTCATGGCGGCGTCGAGCGCAGCCTACAACATTGAGGTCATCACCTACGATATCCTCAACTCCTTCTCGCAGGCCTGCACGACATTCGTCGGACAGAACTTTGGCGCGGGCGAGATCAAGCGCTGCAAGAAAACGCTGCTGCTGTGTCTTCTCGAGGGCATCATCAGCCTCGGCGTCGCCATCGCTCTGATCCTCTTTTTCGGAAAGTCGCTGCTCACCATCTTCAACGGCGACCCGCAGGTGGTAGAGACGGGCTATATTCGCCTCATGCTGATCATGCCGTCGCACCTGTTCAGCCTTTGCTACGAGGTGCTTTCCGGCTACCTGCGCGGCTTTGAAATTTCACTGCCGCCTGCCGTTTTGACGATGCTGGGCGTCTGCGGCGTCCGCCTGAGCTGGCTGCGCTGGGTCTTCCCGCAGTACAAGACGTTTATGAACATCATGCTGGTCTTCCCCATCAGCCTTGCGACCACGGCGCTTCTAATGCTGGCAGCGGTGCTGTACTTCCGCCCCTCGCGCCGCTATGCGCATCTGCAAAAGAGTGATGGCGCGGCTTCGGCAAAAATCGAAGGATAAGACCATTCCCAAAATCGACAAAGCAGGGCGCTTGCCTTTTGGCAAGCGCCCTGCTTTACTTTTTTGATGGGGCAGCCGTTTCTAAATCGCGGATGGGAAATTTTCACATCAGCTCGCGCGTGAAATCAAGCACGCACTCGCGCAGACGCAGAATTTCCTCTGGCGTGTTCTTGCTCAGGTGCATACCGATGCCGAGCTCCCGTCCCGTTTTCGGGCTGACCGGCAGCGTCTTTACGCCGTGCGTCCGCCCGCGCATCATGATCTCCGTCATCATTGTGATGCCAAGGCCCTTGCTGACCATGCGGATGACCGTTTCATCGTCCACATGGCAGGGGTGGATATTCGGCTTCACCTTTTTGGGACTCAGCGCAGCGTTCACGTCGATGTCGAAGCGCCCGTAGGGCATCAGGAATTCTTTTCCGTCGAATTCCTCGATGGGGAAGGTCTCTTCGCTGCCGGTGGGATAGTCCTCCGGCAGGATGGCGTACATCGCGTCGTAGTAGAGCGGTGTCCAGTCGCAGTTGATGTGGCTCTGCCGCGCGGCAAAGATGACGTCCGTGCGCCCCTCCTCGAGCAGCTCAAAGGGTTCGAGCTCGTGGTCCACCATGCGAAGATCCACGTCGGTCTCCGGACACACGCGGCGGAAGCGGTACAGAATTTCCGGCATCCAGTGCATGGCAAGGCTCGCATAAGCGGCGATTCGGATCGTCGCCGTCCGCTTTTGCGTGATGGTCTCGATCTGGTTTTCGAGCTTCGCCGTCGCGCTGAGGTATTCGCGGATCGCGGGCAGCAGCGCCTCCCCGTCCTCTGTCAGCGAAATACCGCTGTGGTCGCGCCGGATGAGCTTCATGCCGATCTCGCGCTCCAGACCGTTGATGAGGTGCGTCAGCCCCGACTGTGTGTAGCCCACGACCTCAGACGCTTTGGAAAAGCTGCCGAGGTTGACGGCGGTCATCAGAATTTCAAATTTTTTGCTGTCCATATCCCCACTCCTATAAAGGGTATTTTGATTTGTAATATACCTATTATAACCGAGCGTTTCTCTTTTTCAAGTGCAGGGTGTAATATTTTCAACACAAAGGAGTTGATTATCCCATGACTACTAAAAAATTGACCTTCCGGCAGAAGATTCTCGTCGCCGGAACGCTGTTTGGAATGTTCTTCGGCGCGGGCAACCTGATCTTCCCCGTACATCTCGGCCAGATGGCCGGCCGCAACGCGGTCGTCGCCATGATCGGCTTTATCATCACGGCGGTTGGTATCCCTATCTTCGGCGTCGCCGCCATCGGCATCACGCATTCCGACGGCCTGCAGACGCTCTCGAGCAAGGTCGGCAAGGGCTACGGCATTTTCTTTACCTGCCTTCTGTACCTGACCATCGGCCCGCTCTTCGCCATCCCGAGATGCGCGACCGTTTCGTTCACAACCGGCATCACGCCCTTGCTGGGCGCGGATTCGCCGGAGTGGCTGTATCTGCTTGTCTTTTCGGCGGCGTTCTTCGCCTTCGTGCTGTTCTTCTCGCTGCGCCCCGGTAAGATCACCCTCTGGATCGGCAAGATCATCAATCCGCTCTTCCTGTTCTTCTTCGCAGTGCTGATCATCGCGGCGCTGCTCTCCCCCGGCGCAGCAATCTCCTCAGTCGAGCCGACGGAGGCCTATCAGAACAGTTCCTTCTTTCCCGCGCTCATTGAGGGCTACGGCACGATGGACGCCATCGCCGGTCTCGCCTTCGGCATCGTGGTCATCGACGTCATTCGCCGCATGGGTGTCGACAACGACGACATCATCGCCGAGGACGTGCTCTCCTCCGGTCTTCTTGCCGGTGCGCTGATGGCGCTGATCTACGTGCTGTCCATTCTGGTCGGCGCGCAGTCGAGAGGCATTTTCGAGCTGTCCGAAAATGGCGGCATCGCCCTCACGCAGATCGCGGGTCATTACCTTGGCGGCGTGGGCCAGTTTATCCTCGCCTTCACCATCACCTTTGCCTGCCTCAAGACCTCCATCGGCCTTGTCACGGCCTGCTCGGAAACGTTTGTCAAGATGACGAACGGCAAAATTTCCTACCGCACCTGGGCGATCCTCTTCACGGTGTTTTCGTTTGCCGTTTCCAACATTGGACTGAGTGCCATCATCGAATATTCCGTCCCGATGCTCATGCTCATCTATCCCCCGGCCATTGCGCTTATCCTGCTGGCCTTTATCGGCAAGTTCTTCGCTCATAACCGTGCCGTGTATGTCGCAACGATGATCGGTACATGGGCAGCCGCTATTTTCGACTGCATGAAGACGCTGCCCGCGTCGGTGCAGACTTCGCTCCGCCTCGATGTGCCTATCGCCTTTGCGGAAAAATATCTGCCGTTGTTCGACAAGAACCTCGGCTGGCTGCTGCCTGCACTCGTCGGCTTTGTGATCGGCATGGTCATCCACTCGAGCCGGAAGGGCGCGCTCGTCCCCCATGCCTGACGAACCAAATTAAAGTAAAAACGCACCGCACGGCAGAGTTATTTCTGCCGTGCGGTGTCATTTTTTCAGCGGCTCCGAAAACGGAGAATCAGCAAGCTGAACCGCAACCCGTCAAGAGGACAGTGAAAAAATATAAAGTTTTCCCGGCCAGCAGCTAAGCGCTGCTGGCTGCTTTTTTATGCGGCGAGATAAAGTGCGTGCTTTTCCATCGGCGTCAGGATGCCCAGATTGCGCTGGACACGTCTCGTGTTGTAATAGCGAATATACTGCTGGATCATCTGGACAAGCTCGTGCTTGCTGGTAAACCGTCTGCCGTAATAGCGTTCCCGCTTCAGAATGCCCCAGAAGCCCTCCATCGGACCGTTGTCAATACAATGCGCCACACGGGACATACTCTGCGTCATGCCTGCCTGTACGAGCTTGTGGTGGAAGGCACGGTTGGTGTACTGGAACCCTCTGTCGCTGTGGAACAGAGGCTGTGCGTCCGGATTGGCCTGCACCGCTTTGTCGAAGGTTTTGAAAACCAACGGATTATCGTTGCGTTCGCTGAGTACATAGGACACAATACGCCGGTCACAGAGATCCAGAATGGCGCTCAGGTAGAGCTTGTGGATCTCGCATCCCTCATACCACTTGAATTCTGTCACATCAGTGAGCCACTTCTCATTGGGCTTTGCGGCATAAAACTGCCTGTCCAAAAGATTCTCAGCAAGATACTGCGGGTTCTTCGCCTGTCTGGTGCAGCCACGGTTGTTATATTTCACGGTAGAGCGTATATCTCTGGCCCGGCAGATGCGGAGCACCCGCTTGTCGTTGACATGGATACCGCAGTCATGGCGCAGATCGTCGTTGAGCCGCCGGTATCCCTTATCCGGGCTTTCCTCGTGAAGCTGTTCGAGCTTCTTCGCAAGCTGCTCATTCTCCGCAGTCCGTTGGCTCACTATACCCAAGTTTTCCTTTCAGCATTGTTTCTACCACCAGCTTCTTGAATTCTGGTGTGTATTTCTTGTTTGGCACTCTTTTTGGCATAACAAAACACCCCACTTGTTAGGTAGTATATCATACTGTCTAACATGTGGGGTGCAGTTTAGAAGCAGCGGCTCTTTTTCAAATCTTCAAATCTCTTACAGCGTGCGTACACGGTTATCAAATTTCGGCACGCGAATGCGGATGGTCACGTTATCATCCACGACCTCGCTGATCTGCGCGTCGCAGGTGGCACTCATCAGGCGATAAGCGTCCGGGAAGTTCAAATCAAACTTCTTCATCAGGAAGTTGACCGCATCCTCGGTGCCGACCTTGATGCTCTCGTCCAGCGTGGGCCGGGAGGCAAGAAAGTACAAGCTGTCTGCCGTCTCGATGACAGGGCGCTCAATGGGACGGTCGTGGTAGACCGTAACGCGCAGGCACATACGCCCCGCGATCTCGATGCCCGTGCCGGAGAGCTCGCCGTCGCCCATGCAGGCATGCATATCGCCCACAGCAAGCCCGGCGCCCTCGGCATTAACAGGAAAATACACGCGCGAACCGACGCGGACCAGCTTGGTGTCCATGTTGGCGCCGTGGTCCTCAGGCACCGCGCAGTGGATCTCGCCGCTTTTCGTGGCGACACCCATCACGCCGATCATCGGCGTCAGGGGCAGCTTGATATCATCCGAGAAATGTGCAAAGCCATCGTGCACGGGAATGATCTTGGTGTTCGGCTCCGTGATATGATCACCCAGCACGCCGAGTCCGACCGATGTGACCATCACGCCCTGCGGCGCAAGGTCGATCGCCATAACTTCCACGCAAAGGGTATCGCCGGGGTGCGCACCGCTGATCGCGATCGGGCCTACGGCGCAGTCCATGATGCCGATGTCAATATCCGGGCGCTTGACGCTTTCGTCGGTGATCTGACCGCTATAGCAGTCGTCGCACTCGACCCAGAAGGTCTCTCCGTCCTCGACGGTATAGTTTGCGGGATTTGTCGGGTTGAAGTGGAAGATCACTTTATCTTTCGGGATCACACGCATGACATCTGTCCTCCCTTTCCCTTACCAACCTGCCGGCAGGATGCCGATCATGGAGCAGATGAAGTAGATGGCCGCAAGGCTGAAGATCACGATGATCATGCCCTGCACTGCGGGATGCGCGTACCAACCGCACTTCCACTCCGGCTCGATATCGCCCTTCTTGCGGGCGTTGTTGAGCATCAGAACGGGAACGATCGACATAATCACGCCGCCGAAGGTACCGGCCCAGCCAATGGCGTCAACAAAGCTGACAAGACCGGCGTAGGCAAGGATGAACGGGGGAAGCACCGTGCAGGCGATGGCGATGAGACGGGTCTTGGTGTCCTTCTCATCCTTGAGCTTGAACATATCGACGATGTTCGTGAGCATGGAACCGCCGACCGCCCAATAAGAGGTCATCATGGCGCAGAGGGCAAAAATGTTGGCGGTATAGAGCGCCCAGGTACCGAGTGCCTGACCCCAAGCGAGCGTAGCGACCTGTGTGACCTCCTCCGCGCCGGTCAGAGAGAGAACGGCAAGGGGAACAACGGCCAGCAGCACGCCGGTGATGAACATACCGAGAATGATGGCAACCGGGAGCTTCTTGGGCGTGTGGCGCATACCGCGCGCCAGCTCAGGCACGGCATACTGCGCGATGTAGCAGAAAATAGCGCTGCTGAGAAGGGGAACGGCATAGGTCCAGTTTGCGTATACGGCGCGGGAGACATCCGCCTTGCCGGAGAGGAAGGATGCGATCACAATGATGCCGAGCAGCACGACCATGCCCGTGGACATGAATTTCTCCCAAAGGCCGGTGGCTTTGAGGCCGAACCAGACGACCAGCACACAGGGAACGGTGAACAGCAGGCTGCCCGCCCAGTTGGGGAGACCGAGCAGTGTGCAGAGGATGTTGCCGGAACCTGTCGTGTAGGCGACCATGCAGCCGATGGAGTTCGCGCAGACAGAGATGAAGATCAGGACCGAGCCGACCTTACCGACATATTTTTCCGCAAGGCCGGGCAGCTGCAGGGGCTTTTTTGTACGCAGTGCGGACTCCGCCACATAGAGCATGGAGAACGTGGTGAACAGACCGGCCACCGCCAGCCAGAGCACCAGGATCGGCCATCCCGCAAGGCGGGAAGAATATGCAAGGCCGAGTATACCGGAACCGACATTGGCACCCACGATGATCGCTACCGCCTCATAAAGTGTGAGCTTTGTTACCTTGAGCGCGCCTTCTTCGACGTGCAGGTTTTTTTCTTCCATTGAGCTTTCCTCCTAAAACGTTGGGAGATAGGTTTTGCAGCCTTGCTCCTCTTATGATTCATTTTACCGGATCAAGGACAACAAAAAGACAACATAAATGCAGAGCATTTCGATCGCCTCTGCATTTTCGTCGTTTTTGATAGTTTTTAGCGAATGATTTCAGTCATCTTGCCCTGTAGCGATGCCGTCGTGATCTCCGCCCAGCTATACTGCGTCATAAACTCTCCGACAAAAGCATTGATCGCCGAAGATTCGCCGTTGAGAAACTGATAATAATCACAGGAAAACTTTTCTGTATCCACGCTGAGTTGATTCCGCCCCTTGATGAGCGCATCTTCGCAATCCACCTTTCGCAAGGTGCGCATCATATCAGACTTAAAGGTTTCGATCTGATTTTTCAGCGCGCTGCCGTATTCCCGGTCCTCATAGAGAATGGCCGCACATTCCCGGATGCTGCAGGCCGAACCGCGGCGAAATACCAGATACGCAAACAGCTCCTTGCTCTTTGCGCGGGCAAATTCGAGCGGTTTTCCCTCATAAAACACTTCAAAATTGCCGAAGCACTGGACACGCAGGGAAAGCTCCTTCCTCACAGGCACTGTGGTCAGGCCGATATTACGAAGTTCCTCCTCGATTGCCTCGGCCGTAACAGGCTTCATCAGGTAGCCGCGCGCATGGAGGGAATAGGATTCCAGCGCATACTGCGAATAAGCCGTAACAAAAATGATCTCGAGCGCCGGGATCGTCTTTTTCAATTCCAGTGCAAGGTCCAGTCCCGTCCAACCGCGCATCTGAATGTCCAGGAAGGCGATATCCGGAAGGATCTCCCCTGTTCTCACCGCCTCAAGCGCTTTCGTCGGATCGGTATAGGCGTGAACCGCTGCTGCCGGCTCGGCAGCTTGCAGCGCCGCTGTCAGATCGCTCAGCGCCAAAGATTCATCGTCAACAGCCAACAAGCAAAGTCCCATCATTCGCTCTCCTCTCGATATTTGGGGATGCACATCGTCACATTTGTCCCCTTGTCGATCCCGCTTTCGATCTCCATGTGCCCACCGCACACCGCGGCAAGGCGCTCACGGACGTTCCACAAGCCGATATGCTTGCCGCCCGCCGCAAGCTGCTCTGCATCAAACCCGATGCCGTCATCCGAAACAGTCACGACGAAATCCGACTCGGTCTCGCTTGTAGAGATGATCACCGTCCCGCCCTGAAGCCGCTGCATCACGCCGTGGCGCACCGCGTTTTCGACGATCGGCTCCAATGTGAGCGGCGGCAGGGAGAATTGCGTGACCGGCGTGTTGAAAAGGACGGTCAGATCCCGGCCAAAGCGCATTTTTTCCAGATCAACATAGTGTTTGGTATGCTGTAGTTCCTGCAAAAAAGGAATGCAGCCGGTATTGCTCAACGAATCGAGATTCCCTCGCAGGTAGAGGGTAAAATCCGTCAGCGCGCTCTCAGCCTCGCGCGCGTCAATGCGGCAGAGCGCGCGAATGCTGGTGAGCACATTGTAAAGAAAGTGCGGCTGTATCTGGCTGATCATAATGGAGATACGCTGCTGCAAGAGCTGCTCTTCCTGCTGCTTTTCGTATTCGATCTGCACAGTGATATATATCTGGATGAGACAAAACGCCACAACGACATGAGCCAGTGTGATCTCCCCGATGACCGTGTCAACCACTACCGCGGCAGCCACCAGCAGCTCGTAGAAAAGGAAAGAGATCGCCTTGCGGTTGGTCAGCATCCTCCTGAAGTTTAGAATGATGCCGATGTTGACCACCATCGGCATGGCCAAAAAGAAGAAGTAAAGCCACGGGTGATCCGACAGATGCCACGGGGCATTCTGAGAGTGCGACGTGATGACAGAGATCATCACGAGCAGAAATCCATCCGCGCTGAGGCCGGTCATCAAAACGGTATATCGCTGCAATTCCTTCGAGTCTTCATTGATGTAACTGATGAGATAGGTGCTGTAAAAAATGAGCAGTGGAAATGCCGAGGCGTAGCAGACAAAATAGCAGGTCTCGCGAAGCCGCGGAAGGGCAGGAAGAAAATCAAGCCCGATCCCCCAATAGATCACATCGCTCAAAAGCCCAATGGTGTTGATCGCCAGCATCCAGAGGAAATAGGAGCGAAAGCGCCTGCGCGAATGACTGCCAAAGACCACGCTTGCATAGGTCGAGGTCGTCAGGATGGCGCAGACGAGTTCCAGTACCACGCCGACCGGCGTGAGCGGATTTTCCGGAACATCACCGCGCGCAATGGCGTGAAAGGTCACGATCATCAACGCGAGCACAATACCGATCGTCACAAGACAGCCAATGCCCGTAGCTGTTCTCTTGTCTATCCGCACAGCCGTGTCCCTCCCCACTCGTTTGACCATAAGGGTATTTATTTTATCTTATTTTGACGGCCAATGCAAGCCGCTGACAGATGTTATAGAAAAGGCCGATTTAGTATTTTATTTCGCGTTTGTAGGTTTGTATGTTGTAAGAAATAAACCTAAAATGTAGTAATGCCATACAGATAAATCTTACGCAAAAAAGAAAAATTATGAAACCAAATGACCGTGTTCCACAATATTAAAGATGACGGGTCGTTAAATGGATATCCGAAAGAGGGCGAAGCTGTGGATGAACAGGAATCCTTAAAGAAGTGAAGCGCGAAAACGAAAGTGCGTTAGAATGGGTTATTAATCGACATACAGCTTACGTCAACACAATTATTTAAGGATTTTTCCCAAAGATGCTGACAATAAAGGCTCATCCGTTCAGGAAGGACATGGCAGCCAAAAGAATCGTTAAAAAGGCAAAGCTGATCCCAGAAAAAAGAAAAAGGAACTGTTTTCCACCATTAG
>OICB01000446.1_pt1 | contig 23349 bp, 16 predicted proteins | sample 1581121 | NCBI WGS metagenome assembly OICB01 (sample SAMEA3882544, study PRJEB24775) | human gut metagenome | biome: human-associated habitat; feature: intestine environment; material: feces | place: Netherlands | collected 2009/2010 | reverse complement strand
GATGCAGTGGAAGAAGAACCACCGCAGGCGGTCAGGGCAGCGGCAGCAGCGGCCACGCCGGAAACTTTCAGAAAATTACGACGAGTGATCTTAGACATTTTGTTTTCCCTCTCTACTTTTACAAAAATGTTTTTGTGCGGTGCGGCACAATCCGCACCCTTTGCACCGGAAGCAAAATAAAAAACGCTTCCGTCCTCAGCGGGCATACACCCACAAGGACGAAAGCGTAAAACTTCCGTGGTACCACCTTGGTTTACTGTCCCCTCACAGAGACAGCCTCACTGCTGCGGCGTTTTGCAACGCGACAACCGGACGCTGTAACGGGCGCTCCCGTCGCAGGCTTAGCACTCTTGCACTTCGCCCCCGCGGCTCCGAGACCATTTTCAGTTCCCTGTTTCCTGCCCTTTTCCACCGCCCGGGCTCTCTGGAAGGATCAATGCGAAAACCTACTCTTCTCTTCACAGCCATTTTTGTGATATTGCATACATAATACCCCACTCTTCCGGGTTTGTCAACCCTTTCAACGAAGTTTTTCAGTAGGGAATTGCCCGCTTACTGCTGGCCGGCATCCTGCTCCGTGCTGTACAGCACCATCAGGTGGTTGGCACTGGCTTCCAGCTGGGATTTTGCCTGACGGAGGTTCGCTTCCTCGGTCTCGTTCATCTTTTCGGGCTTATCCTTGCGCAGGCAGCGGCGCAGGCTGGCAAGGTCGTTCTTGACTCGGTTCTTCTCGTCCTTGTCCAGCTCTTTTTTGCACTTGGAGAGGGCCTCATCCACCTTGTAAGCCAGCATCTCGGCCTGGTTGTGGAGCTCCAGCCGCTCCCTGCGGCGGGTATCCTCCTCCTCGTAGGCGGCAGCATCGGCCATGGCGCGCTGGATCTCGTTCTCAGAAAGATTGGTGCTGCCGGTGATGGTGATGTTCTGCTCCCGGCCGGTGCCAAGATCCTTGGCCGATACCTTCACCACGCCGTTCACGTCGATATCAAAGGTAACTTCGATCTGCGGCTTGGAAGAAAAGCTTGCCCGGATGCCGGTGAGCTTGAATTTGCCCAGACTCTTGTTGTCGCGGGCAAAGTGGCGCTCGCCCTGCAGCACGTTGATCTCCACGCTGGTCTGCATGGGGCGGGCCGTGGTAAAAATCTGGCTCTTGCGGGTGGGAATCATACTGTTGCGGGTGATGAGGGGGGTGGCCACGCCGCCCAGCGTCTCAATGGACAGCGTCAGCGGGGTGACATCCATCAGTACAAGGCCCTGCGCGGCCGCGCCGGTGGCACCGGCCAGCTTTCCGCCGCCCTGCAGCAGACCGCCCTGCACGGCGGCACCCATGGCCACGCATTCATCGGGATTCAGGGTGTGGCTGGGCTCACAGCCCAGCAGCTCCCGGACCTGCCGCTCCACAGCGGGCATCCGGGTGCTGCCGCCCACCAGCAGGACTTTGCCCAGCTGGCTGGCGGAAATCCCGGCATCCCGCAGGGCGTTCTGCACCGGCTGAACGGTGCGGGCCAGCAGGTCACCGGTCATCATCTCAAACTGGGGGCGGCCCAGGCTCAGATCCAGATGGTGAGGGCCATCCTTGCCCACCGCGATAAACGGCAGGTTCAGCTGGGCGGAAAGCGCGCTGGAAAGCTCCTTCTTGGCCTTTTCCGCTTCCTCCTTCAGGCGGCCCATGGCGGCGGGGTCCTTGGTCAGATCGATGCGGTCAGACCTGCGGAATTCCGCCACCGCCCACTCAACGATGCGCTCGTCAAAGTCATCGCCGCCCAGATGGGTATCGCCGCCGGTGGCCAGCACCGTAAAGGTGCCGTCCTCGATCTCAATGATCGAAACATCAAAGGTGCCGCCGCCCAGATCATAGACCAGGATCTTCTGGGGGGCTTCGTTGTCCAGGCCGTAGGCCACCGCGGCGGCGGTGGGCTCGTTGATGATGCGCAGAACATTCAGGCCCGCAATGCGGCCCGCGTCCTGAGTGGCCTTACGCTGGCTGTCGTCAAAATAGGCAGGCACCGTGATGACGGCCTCGGTCACCGGTTCGCCCAGATAGCTCTCGGCATCGCGGCGGATCTTGGTCAGGATCATGGCGCTGATCTCCTGCGGGGTCAGATCCCTGCCATCGATATGCACCCGGTGATCAGAACCCATGTACCGCTTGATGCTGGACACCGTGCGGCCGGAGTTTGTGGCGATCTGGCGCTTTGCCGCGCCGCCCACCAGACGCTCGCCGTCCTTGGTAAAGGCCACCACGCTGGGGGTGGTGCGCTCACCTTCGGCGTTGGTGATGACCACAGGCTTGCCGCCCTCCACCACCGCCACGCAGGAGTTGGTGGTGCCAAGGTCGATTCCGATCACTTTGCTCATAGTGCTTGTCCTCTTTTCTTCGGCGCAGAATATTTCCTTGAATATCTTACCGGTTTCCTATGACGATTTCTTAGAACAAATGTAAAGAAACTGTGTTTCAGGCGTTTTTATCGTCGGCCAGCAGCTGATCGGTCAGCAGTTCAGCCTCCCGCAGCCAGTCGGCAGCATCCGTTTCGCCCTCGGCCTGCAGGATCCGAAAGCCCTGCACGGCTTCGGCCACCTGCAGCAGCGCCTTTTTGCGGGAGAGGTACTGGGTCTCGTACTGGGCAAGGCGCAGGCAGACCTGCGGGGTGTAGGCGATGTCCGGCACCTCCCGGGCAGCGCTCTGGGCGCGGCGGTAGTATTGCAAAGTCTCCGCCATCTCCCTGCCCGATGCGGCACAGTCATCCCCCAGGGCGATCATGGCCTGCACCTCCCCGGCCTGTGCGGCTTTTTTCCACATCCGCCGGGCCTGGGTCTTATTCTTCCGGGCACCCCGGCCATAGTACAGGCAGTCTCCCAGGGCAGAAAGCGCCTCGGCGCTGCCCGCCTCGGCGGCGGCAGTGTAGCGGGCCGCTGCCTCCGGCCAATTCCCGGCCCGGGCGGCGGCGTGCCCGGCTTCCAGCTCCTGAGCGCCGGGGTTGTCGCTCCCCCGCTCCGATTTCAGCAGCCCGCTGAGCAGGGAGACATCCAGCGTGGCAGAGCTTGTCCACGGGTCCAGCACCACACCATCGATGCCGTCCGTTTCCAGCGCATACTCCATGGCGCTGCGCAGGCTGCGCTCCACCATGGGGCGGGTGGCGCTGGCCTTTTCCGCCTCGGCGTTCTTTACCGAGGTGAACAGCGGCAGATAGTTCCGCTCTTTCCGGGTGTGGAGCAGCCAGGGCTGCAGGCCCTCGGCCCGCTCCTCCGGGATGGGCAGGTGTGCCCAGGGGGCGGCCCCGCTCTGGGGGTCCACCGCCGCATCCAGCGGAACCAGCACCTTGGTCTGCAATTCCAGCGCATAGTTCAGGGCGTTCATCAGGCTCCAGAAATGTTCCTCGTTCTGCTCCCGGTACAGCCGCGCCACGGCCTCCTCCACAAACGGGCAGCCTGTGCCCACCGGCCCGTACTGCGGCGCAGTCCGCTTTTTTCCGCTGCCCACCGGCCGGAAGCGCCGACCGCCCATGTTGTATGCCATTTATCTCACCCTTCTTTTTCATCAATAGGATAAGTATAGCAGGAATCCGCAAATTTCACAATATTTTCCCGCAGGCAGCCGAACGCAAAAACAGCAGGCGGCTGCACATGGCCGTCTGCTGTTCGGTTCACCCTTCTGCCGGTTTCTCCGCATCGTCCAGATAGTTCTCGATGCTGCCGATGCTGTACCGGTTCTCGTTGGCTTTCACGCTCCGTGCACTGGCATCGTAGCAGGCTTCCAGAATGGGCATCACTGGCTGCTGGCCCTCCGGGTCGGTCAGATGTCCGATGGCCCGGGCCTCATAGTAGTTGTCGATGATCTGGTTCACGATCCGTTTGCGGTCACGGAGCGGAGTCTGCAGGTTGGCCAGCAGCTCCTGCCGGATGCCGCAGCTGTTGCTGCCGTGGTCGCCGAACAGGATGTAATACTCCTGCTCGATCTCCAGCGGTGCAGCCTGATGCAGATAATAATCCGCCAGTGTCCTCCGCTTCTTTTCGGTGCTGAAGCCCTTGATATCCTCCATGCCGCGCGGAAAGAGTTCCGGATGCAGGATCCACATTTCATAGGGCCCCACCGGCAGGTGCAGAGTATCGAATACATCCAGAAAATCCTCCAGCGCAATGCGGATCTCGCCCCGCTCCCATTTCTGAATGGTGCGCTTGTCCCGCCCCAGCATATCCGCAAGCTCCTGCTGGGATCTGCCCGCCACGTTCCGGGCAAAGGCAATGGCTTCCCCGATTCGGTTCCGGTAGTTGGTCATATTCTTTCCCTCCTGACACACACTTGTACACCAGGCATTCCAACGTCTGGCGACATAAAATACTTTCCTCTGATAAAAGGATAATGGTTTGTCCCGCCTTCTGTCAAGAGTTGCAAATTCAATCACTTCACGTCAAATTTTTGTTAAATGTGTCATTCAAGCCGGACAGCCGCCTTTTTTGCAGAGATTTTGCCGCTCCGCGGGGCATCCGCCCCCTGTCTTAACCAACGTTCGGGCCATTTTGTCCTTTTTCACCTGCCGGAGGCGGCCGGATGTGTCAGGTGCACCGCAACACGCAACGCAAAATATTTTTTGCAAAAAATTCCTCTTCGGCAGGTTTTTCCCAGCGCATCCGTTTCCATACACGCAAAAACCGCCCATAGCCGTCAAAAACAGCCATGGGCGGGTGCTTTTTCTTTATGCCAGTTTATTCAGCCTTACGGCAACGTAGGGATCAGGGAGCTTGAGCTCGTCAGCAAGGTCGGCTTCAGATTCGTACTTCTCCGCCGCCATGCCCACCACAACGCTGCACACGTCAAAGCGTCCGGCGGGCGAAAGGGCCGTAACCTTGGCTTCTCCATCGGCAATGGCGGTCACCACGCCATCCGCATCCACGGTAACGACACCGGGGTTGCTGCTGACCCATGTAATGGGCACACTGCCGCCGCCTTCCACCGCAACGGTGGCCGTCAGACGTTCCTGGGTGCCCACGGTGCGGAGCAGCAGGTCACTCTTGTTCAAGGTCACCTTGCCGATATCCGAAGTCACCGTGACGCTACACCGCAAAGCCTGGCCGTTGGAGACCATTGCCGTGATGGTGGTGGTGCCCGCCGCTTGAGCCGTGACAAGGCCCTTGTCGCTGACTGTGGCAACCTCGGGGTTGCTGCTCATCCACTGGTAGACATAGAGGAAGGAGTGGTCGCTGTTGGTCAGCTGGAGCTGGTGGGCGGGGTGCAGGTCATTGTACTGCAGCACAAGGCTCAGGCTGGTGGTATCCAGCGTGGGCTTTTTTCTGGCTGCTTCTTCATTTTTGCGGGTCACGGTCACCTTGCAGGCGGCACGTTCGCCGTGGTCGGAGATGGCTGTGATGATGGCAGTGCCCGCATTGCGGCCCGTCACCTTGCCGTCGCCATCCACCGTGGCAACATTGGAGTTGCTGCTCATCCAGACGATGAAGTAATAATCGCTCTGTCCGCTGGTGTACAGGTAGCCCTTGGGGCGGGGGTCATCATCGGTGATCTCCAGCTCCATCTCGGTCAGCTCCAGTTCCAGCTTGGAGCCGGTTCCGGTCAGGCTTGTCAGCACACCGGGCGCGGCCTGCGCGGGCAGAGGGGCAGCCAGCAGGGCCCCGCTCAGAGCCAGCAGGGCCAGAAGCCGCCCCGCGGTTTGGAATTTCCATTTCATTGGGTCGAACTTCCCTCCTTGTTTCATCCCATGGGATCAAAGGAATGCCGCACACATGGAAAAATTTCGCGTCCATGATTTTTCTCACTATTGATTTATTTTACACGTCCGGCCAATGTGGGTCAAGTTTTTCGCCCAAAGTGCTGTGCTTTCGCACCCGATTTCGTGGACTATACCAGTTTTTCCGGAAAATTTTGTGCAAAAAGAACGCCGCAGCCCCGGCGTGGGAGCTGCGGCGTTCCGGACAGGATCAATAATTATGCTTCTTCAACTCAAAGTAGCTCTGGGGATGTGCGCAGACGGGGCACTTGAGGGGTGCGGACTTGCCGATGTAGGTATAGCCGCAGTTCCGGCACTGCCAGACCTGCTGTTCCTCACGGGCAAAGACCTTGTTGTTCTTCAGGTTCTCAGCCAGCTCACGGTAGCGCTCCTCGTGCTCCTTCTCGATCTGTGCCACCATGGTGAACAGGGCGGCCAGCTGGGGGAAGCCCTCTTCCTTGGCTTCCTTGGCCATGCGGGGATACATCTCGGTCCACTCGTCGTGCTCACCGCCGGCGGCCATTTCCAGGCAGGTCATGGTGTCGGGGATGGAGCCGCCGTTCAGGGCCTTGAACCACATCTTGGCGTGCTCCTTCTCGTTGGCGGCAGTCTCCTCAAAGATGGCAGCCAGCTGCTCATAGCCTTCCTTCTTGGCCACACTGGCGAAGAAGGTGTACTTGTTGCGGGCCTGGCTCTCGCCTGCAAATGCTTCCCACAGGTTCTGTTCGGTCTTGGTACCCTTGAGTTCCATATTCATGCTCTCCTTTTATGATGCGTAGTGTGCGTATCATCTCGCCGCCGGTGACCGCCGGGGCATTCCTTCTGAGAGTATTATACCAGAGTTCGCCAAATAAATCAAGAATAATTCCTATTTATTTGAGAATCATTCTCAGTTATGCTGTTTCAGGGCGCAGACCGCAATGCTCAAAGCACTCCAAGCTGCCTGATACATCAGGACAGCGGCCACCGACAGGGTTCCGATGCTGCCCGCGTAGGTCAGCAGAACACCGATGACCACCGAGAACCAGACCGAGACCATCTGCACCGTGGTGGCGCTCGTCTCGGCGTTCTGGGCCTTTTCCGCCGCGCGCAGGCCGCCGATCAGGCTGGCAAAGCCCTTATCATGCAGCATACAGCAGCGGGCCGTCTCGTCCGGCTGGGCAGGGGTCAGCGCGCTGCACTGCTCCTGATCCAGCAGGGTGATCATCCCCTCGGGCAGATGATAAGCCTCGGTGATGTGGCGGGCCGTCAGGCTGGGGTCCTCACAGGTGACCAGCAGGCGGATGTTCTCCCGCTGCAGCACCTCCAGACCGCGGGCGGCGTTGCGGCCGCCCACATAGTGGAGCACGAACATGGCGTGCAGGCTGCCGGAAACAGCCAGATACAGGATCTGCAGCGCGCCGTTCTGGGAGTGCTCATCCTCATACTCCTGCTCGGGCAGGGGCACCCCCTCCCGCTCCATGTACAGCCGGTTGCCGATGAGCACCCGGTTGTTATCGCACCAGGCGGCAAAGCCAAGGCCGTGGTGGACCTCCAAGTCCTTCACAGGGTACAGGATCTCGGTGCGGTCCTCGATGATCTGGCGGAACAGGCCCCGCAGGGTCTCACAGCTGTGGTTGAGGACACTGGCCGCATAGAGGATGGCACGGTCGATGCGGCCGCCCTTGAAGATGCGGATATCCTCCAGATTCACGCTGTCGGCGGTAAAGAGCTCGTCGGCATCCACCTGCACGGTGTCCACACCGCCCAGCTCCTCAATGGCAGCCCAGCCGGGCACCACGGCACCGGCGGCGGCTGCGGTCTTTTGCAGGCGCAGAGACGCGATGCCCGCAACCAGGGTGGAGGACAGCGGTGCACCCATGCAGAGCATGGAGGTCAGGGCTGCGGCCATGCCGTTGGGCCCGCCGCCAAACAGCAGGAACACCAGCCCGCTGAGCACGGCGGCACCCAGCAGGATCAGGGCTGTCTTGCGGGCGCGGCGCTCACTGGCGCGCTCCCCGAAGCTCTGCTCCACCAGCGCCTCGTCCCACTGGACAGGGCGGCTGAGCAGCACCCAGGGGTCTTTCTGATCCAGGCTCCGGGCCAGCACCCGGATCAGGTCCTTATCCCGGACACGGAACGCGCCCTGCAGCCCCTCGGGGGATCGGGCGGCAAGGGCATAGCCGTTTCTGACGGCAGTCAGCAGGACACGGCTGCCCAGCAGGGCCAGGAACAGGCCCAGTGCGGCCACGCCGGAAAGCAGCGTCCAGCTGGAGTTCTGATAGCTCTGGGCGTTGAGCAGGGCGACCGCGGCCTGCACCAGCGCACCACAGGCGGCCAGCGCCGGCATGGTGTCTGCACTGGGGCGGCCCTTGAGGCCCTGCAGGCCATCCCGCAGGACAGGCCAGCCCACAGCCAGCGCACCGGCCAGAAAGAGCAGGTTGGCGGCATAGAACGCCGCCGGGGCGATCACGGGGTCAAGGGAGGCCACAGGGGCCAGCAGCCCCTCGGCAACAAGGCCAAAGTGGAGCAGTACCACGGCAAGGATGCCCTCCAGCACACACCGCAGCGTCAGCTCCGCGCCCATCCGGCGGAGCTTCTCCCCCACCTGCTCGGGCGTTTCCGGCTCGGCTTCCTCTTCAGGCTTCTCCTCAGCCTCCGGCGCGGCAGGGGCCACTTCCTCAGCAGGCTGGGCCGGGGCCTCCTCTGCCGGTGCGGCAGGCCGGGCGGGTGCTTCGTCCTCTTCCAGTCCCATCAGCGGCAGGCTCATGCTGTCGTCCTTGCTGGGGGCCTCGGTGCGGGTAGGGGCTTGCGGCTCGTTCTCGTCCGCGCCCTTGCCAAAGAACTGGAAAGCCTTTTCCGGTTCCGGCTCAACCTCTGGCGCGGCTTCCGGGGCAGACTTTGCCTGCTTTACCGACTGATCCTCGGCAAACACCATGGGGATGGCCGGGCCCTCAGGCGCTGCGGGAGCTTCCGGCTCCACGGCCAGCACCTCTTCGGGGGCATCCTGCACCTCCTCCACCGGGGCGGGCTTGGCAGGCTTGGGGGTGCCATAGAGCATGGCCTTGAGTTCGGCCATCTCTGCATCCTCCTGCTGCTCCTGCGGGGTCAGGGGTTCCTGGCGGTGGGGCGGCTCCGGCTTTTTCTCGGGCTGGGGTGCGGGCCGGGGTTCCGGCTTCGGCGCTGCGGGGGCTTCCGGCGCGGTGGGCAGAGCCACAGGCTCTGCTTCCTCCAGCTCTCCGGGCTCCAATGCCAGCTCCAGGCCGGCCTCGGCTTCTTCCTCATGGCCCAGCACGATCTCACCCGTGGGCGGCAGCTCATTCTGCACGGCCGGGGCGGCGGCAGGCTCCTCTTTGTCCTTTTCGCGGTGAAAGAGTTTGCCCAGCAGGCTGCCGGTATTCTCCTTTTCCTCATCGCGGCGCTTCATCTCTTCGGGCACCTGTGCCACGCTGGTGCTGAAAAACGTGCGGAACTTCTCGTTCTGCGCATCGATTTCTTCCTGTGTCAGCTCTTTGCGCTTATCATCTTTTGGCATCCTAGTCCCTCCCTGTTCTGGTCACGGCGGTCTGGCCGCTGTTTCTTACTCTGCGGCGCGCTGGCTCTGGATCTCGTACAGGATGATGCCAGCCGCCACCGAAACATTGAAGCTGTCCACACCGGTGCCCTGAGCGGCCATATCCAGCCGCACCACACCATCGCAGAGCTTTTTCACCAGCTGGGATACACCGCTGCCCTCGCTGCCCAGCACCAGTGCGATGGGGCCGGTCAGGTTGTTCTTGCGCAGGGGCACACCGTCCATATCAGCACAGTAGACGAACACCCCCTGATCCTTCAGGCGGCGGATGGTCTCGCCGATGTTGGCCACGCGGGCCACAGGCAGGCGCTCGGCCGCACCGGCACTGGACTTGATAACGGTGGGGGTCACGGACGCGCCGCCCCGCTTGGGGATGACGATGCCGTGGGCTCCGCACAGCAGAGCAGAGCGCATCACCGCGCCCAGATTATGGGGGTCCTCGATGCCGTCACTCAGCACCAGGAAAGGAGGCTCCCCCTTCTCTCTGGCAACGTTCAGCAGGTCCTCCACGGTCACATATTCGATCTCGCTGGCAAAGGCAGCCACGCCCTGGTGGCTCTCGGTGCCGGTCATCAGGCGCAGCTTATTGGGGTGCACCCGCTTGACCGTGGCCCCGGCCTCCTTGGCCATGGCGGTATAGTAAGCTGCCACGGCGGGGGCCATGCCCTCCGCGATCAGCACGGTATCCACGCCGGAACCGCTCTTGAGCAGCTCGGTCACGGGGTTTTTGCCGTAGACCAGGCTCTCATTCTTGGGCTGCTCCTCCGTGCTGCTGCGGCGGGGGCGGCGCGGCATTTTCTGTTCGTCCATTGATGTGTTCTCCTTCCATTCTATGGCAAGGCGGGCCGTTTGAGCCGCGCCATGGTTTCGTTCTGTTTCAGTTTTACTATATTTTGACACTGATACATTCTAAAGTATAGCATACCCCGGCATTCTTCGCAATGTTTACCGAAGGCAAAAGTTTTCCACATTCAGCAGGCTATACAATCGGTAATTCGGCTCAATTTTTTCCACATGTTGAAAACCCGGTGGAAAATGTTCAAAAATCAAGTTTGTACGCCCACTTTCCGGGTGGAATTCCACAGTTTCCACCGAGTTTTCAACCTCCCAGGTTCGACACGCAAACTTTTCGCCGTACTTTTTGTAAAATTCAAGTCGGAATTATGACAATTTTTTGAACCGGGAATTGTCTGTTTTTGCAATTTTCTCCAACATCATTTTGACGAATGTTAAAATACGTTGAAAACCCACTTCATCCAAGCACAAGGCAGATGTTGCGGCGTATATGGATTTTTGTCTCTAAACATGATAAGTTTCTGATGCAGCCGCTGGAGCTGCTTTGTGCCGTGCCCGTTCCACAGCAGCTCTATGCAAGAAAAAGCGCCTGTTCGTATTGATTTTAGGCGCAGTTTGGGGTATACTAACCATGTGGGCTCGTTAAACCATGCACAATGCGGTGTGTGGCAGAGCCGGAACCCCGATAATTTTTGGAGGTAATGAATAATGTTGGTAAATGCAACCGAAATGCTGATCAAGGCACGCGATGGCCACTACGGTGTGCCCCAGTTCAACATCAACAATCTGGAGTGGACCAAGGCAGTCCTGACCGCCTGCGAGGAAATGAAGAGCCCCGTTATCCTGGGTGTCTCTGAGGGCGCAGGCAAATACATGACCGGTTTCAAGACCGTTGCCGCCATGGTCAGCTCCATGGTGGAGACCATGGGCATCACCGTTCCCGTTGCCCTGCACCTGGACCACGGCACCTACGAAGGCTGCAAGGCCTGCGTTGAGGCTGGCTTCTCCTCCATCATGTTCGACGGCAGCCACTACTCCATCGAGGAGAACGTGGAAAAGACCAAGGAGCTGGTCGCTCTGGCACACTCCAAGGGCCTGAGCATCGAGGCCGAGGTCGGCTCCATCGGCGGCGTTGAGGACGGCGTTGTGGGCGCTGGCGAGATCGCAGACCCCGCCGAGTGCGCAAAGATCACCGATCTGGGCATCGACTTCCTGGCTGCCGGCATCGGCAACATCCACGGCGTTTACCCCGCCAACTGGAAGGGCCTGGACTTTGAGGCTCTGGACCGCATCCACAAGGCTACCAACAACATTCCTCTGGTCCTGCACGGCGGCACCGGCATCCCCGACGAGATGATCCAGAAGGCCATCAGCCTGGGCGTTTCCAAGATCAACATCAACACCGAGTGCCAGCTGGTCTTTGCTGAGGCCACCCGCAAGTACATCGAGGCTGGCAAGGATCAGCAGGGCAAGGGCTTCGACCCCCGCAAGCTGCTGGCTCCCGGCGCTCAGGCCATCGTTGACAAGTGCAAGGAAAAGATCGAGCTGTTCGGCTGCGCAGGCAAGGCCTGAGTCGAAGCGCATCTCCTGAGCACATTCCCGCCCCATAAATGATACTGCCCCGCTGTTCTGTGCATCACAAAACAGCGGGGCATTTTTTTGTAAGCCAGTCCGCAAAAAGGGGGCTGCTGCACCGGTTTTTCCGTGTGCCGCAGCCCCTCTTCTTTACTGGTTCAATTTTGCAAACGCTTCCCGCACATCGCCGGAGAAGTAGAGCGTGCCCAGCGCGCACACGGGGCCGGTGCCCCCAAGGGCGACCGCCCGGGCCACACCGGCTTCAATGGTGGGAGCAGGCTCGGCCCTGCCGCCCCGGGCGCGGATCTGTTCGGCCAGCGTCTCAGCGGGCATGGCGCGGGGGGTATGGGCCGCCACGGTGACGAACTGCCCGGCCAGCGGCAGGAGCAGTGCCAGCATCTCGTCCACATCCTTGTCCGCCATGATGCTGAGCAGGAACACGAACTTCTGCCCCGGAAAGCGGTCCCGCAGGCTCTGCACGGTGGCCCGCATTCCGTGGGCGTTGTGGCTGCCATCCAGCAAAAAGACGGGCGAATGCCGCAGCAGCTCGAACCGGCCCGGCCAGCGCACCTGTTCCAGACCGGCACGGATGGCGCTGTCCGGGATGTTCCAGCCCCGGCTGCGCAGCACCCGCAGGGCCGTAATGGCCGTGGCGGCGTTCCGGGGCTGATAGCTACCGATCAGGGGCAGGCGGATGCCGTTCAGGCCGTCAAAATCAAAGGTGACAGCATCCAGATCCCCGTCCTCGATGGTCAGCCTGCTGAGGTCCACCACGGTCAGCGGCGCGTGCCGCTCTGCCGCCGTACGTGCGATGACGGCATCGGCCTCGGGCACACCGCCATAGCTCACCACCGGACTGCCCGGCTTGATGATGCCCGCCTTGGCCGACGCGATATCGGCCAGGGTGGGGCCCAGCTCCTTCACATGATCCATGCCCAGCGCCGTGATGACCGCGCACTCCGGCGGGTCGATGACGTTGGTGGAATCCAGCGTGCCGCCCAGGCCCACCTCCAGCACCACGATGTCGCATTTCGTCTCAGCGAACCAGAGCATCCCCAACGCCGTGATGATCTCGAACTCGGTGGGGATATCGGTCATGGCATCGGCAGCGGGCTTCACACGCTCCACCAGCCGCACCAGCGCCTCGTCCGGGATCTGTTGGCCGTTTACCTGAATGCGCTCGTTGAACCGGTTGATAAAGGGCGAGGTATACAGGCCCACCCGGTAACCCGCCGCCTGCAGGCAGGAGGCCAGCATGGCCGCCGTGCTGCCCTTGCCGTTGGTGCCCGCCACATGGATGAATTTCAGCTGCTTGTGCGGATCTCCCAGTGCGGCCAGCAGGGTCCGGGTGCGGGTCAGGCCCGGCTTGTGCCCCGCCCACTGGACGGCGTGGATATAGTTCAGTGCTTCCTCGTAGTTCATTGTGCAATGCCTCGGATCGTTTTGTTTTCCAGCAGCAGGCGCACCAGCACAGTGTTCACCGCTGCCAGGACCAGCGCGTTGGGAATTCGGGTCACCAGCACGCTCCACGGATAATTATAGAAGAGGTGGAGTGCCAGCGAGTTGATGACAATGGAGCCCACCGCATGGCCGGCAAACACGCTGATCTGGGTGCGCAGGCCCAGCCGCAGGTTGGGCAGAGCGCGCCAGAGAAGGCCCGCCGTCAGGCCGATGGAGCCCGCTCCCAGCGTGATCAGCGGGTTGATGGCGTAGCCGGAAAGGGTGCCGCCGATCATATCGGCCACTGCACCCACGGCAAAGCCCTCCACCGGCCCGAACAGCACAGCGGCCAGCAGGGTAGGCAGGCTGCCCAGGTTGAACCGTACAAAGCCGGTGGAAATGCTCAGCACCCGGGCAAACACGATGCTCATGGCAGTGAGCAGGGCCAGCATGGTGAGCTTGCGGACGGAATTTCTGGAATGGTTCATATCAATTGTCCTCCCCTGTTTCGGGAACCGCGGGGCGGGCAATGCAAAACGCCCTCCCCTGTGACAAACCGCACAAAGGAGGGCGTGATTCAACGGTTCACATCCAGACGAGGCCGCAGACGGCCCCGTCTGCACCCAAGTCCATGCAGCAGCGGGATGCAGACCATGCACCGCGGGTCTTACCTTCGTCCGCAGCACAACTCCCCGTTGATGCGGCACTTAACGCGCATGGCCTTACTCTGTTGATGGTCTTATTATATGCCTTTTTCCGGCCCATTGCAACCACAACTCCCATCATCTTTCCCAATTCGCGGGGCAGATTTTTGGCGGGGGTGCACAATTCCGACCTACACAAAAAGCCCTCCGGTGCGTCTCGTCCCGGAGGGCTTTGGGGTACAAAAGGTCTGGTCAATTACTGCACATCGGTCAGCTCAGCCAGCTTGTGGAAGATCTCGGTGTTGTCATACACGCCGCGGAACTTGTCTGCACCCTGACCACGGGCGTAGAGGTTCACCATGGCACCGGTGTGGGCGTAGGTGGTGTGGTCCACACCGGACTTGTGGTTGATGGTGTGGCAGATGGCCATGCTGAAGGGGATGTAGGTGCCATACAGCTCGTAATCCTGCTGGCTCATCTTGCTCTGGCTGGAGGAGCCCACCTGCAGGGTGCGCTCGTAGGCCTTGCGCAGGTTCTCCACCTCGTAGTCGGTCAGCAGCAGCTTGCCTGCGCTGGCGGCATCGGGGTCGGTGGGCAGGGTCAGGCCGAAGTTTGCCTTCACGTCCTGCATAGCGGTCTCAAAGGGAGTCTGATTCTTCACGTAGTTGTTCACATAGGTGGAATCAAACTTTGCGTAGGACATCTTCTGGTGGGCCAGGTTGGTCAGGAAGGTATCGTAGTTGGTGGTCTTGTAGCCAATGCCCAGGCCGCCGGTCTCGTGGTCAGCAGTCACCAGGATCAGGGTATCATCGGGATGCTGGGCGTAGAACTCCACAGCGGCCTGCACCGCGTTGTGCATCTCGATCACATCATGGATGGAGGCAGCGGCATCGTTGGCGTGGCAGGCCCAGTCGATCTTGCCGGACTCCACCATCATAAAGAAGCCGTTGCTGTTGTCCAGCAGCTCAATGCCCTTGCGGACATAGTCGGTCAGCTGCCACTCTCCCGGAGCGGCATCCATGGCGTAGTTCATGGCCTTGCCGTCGGCCAGATTCTCGGCAATGATCAGGGTCTTGCCAGCCCCGGCCTTCAGGGCAGCAGCACCGGCCTGGGTGGTGACAACGTTGTAACCAGCCTGTGCAGCCACCTCGTGGTTGTTGGGGCCGGTGCCATCGCCGTTCACCTTCTGGAACTCGCCGCCTGCGAAATACTCAAAGCCGGAGTTTGCCAGCTCCACGCCGATCTGATAGTAATTCTTGCGGGTCTTCTGGTGTGCATAGAAAGCAGCAGGGGTGGCATGGTCAATGTTCACCGTGGAAACGATGCCAACCTTGTAGCCCTTCTGCTTATGGAGCTTCTCCGCAATGGTCTCATAGGGCACATCACGGGTCCAGGGGCACATATTAATGACACCGCTCTCGGTCTTTTTGCCGGAAGCGATGGAGGTGGCGGTGGAAGCGGAGTCCGGGCAGAAGGAGGTGCTGTCGTAGGTGGTCACGCTGCCCACCTCCGGGAACTGGGTAAAGCTCAGCTCTGCCTCGGTGATGGCACCGTTGTTGGTAACAGTGCCCTGATAGAAGCGGGCAGACTGGATCTGGGCAGTGCCCATGCCATCGCCGATGAACAGGAAGATGTACTTGGGCTTCTTCTGGAACAGGCCAAAGCAGTTCTCCTCGTCAGCTGCGGTGGAAGCAGCCGGAGCGGCAGCGTTTGCAGCCACGGGGGCAGCTGTCATCAGACCGGCGGCAGATGCCACAGCACCCACTTTCAGGAAGTTGCGGCGGGACATTTTATGTTCTTTCATACGATAATTCCTCTCTTATCCTGAGCCCTCCCGGGCCCTGTTGCAATGTTTCTTGGGAACGGTTCTATTGTACCCGTTTGGAGAAAGAGGGGAAACCATGGTAAGGCAAATCTTAGGTAAACCTTGGGCAATGAAAAACAGGCATTGGTAAAAAACAGGTGGTCTTTGTAAAATCGGATTGTTCCTGCCCGAGGGCACTTTTATTCCGTCAGGATTCGCCCCGGATCGGTTGCATCCGGTGGGCAAATCGTGTATACTGTAACCCGATTTTTATTTGCGGAGGGAGGGGTGCACATGTCCGTTTTGTGTCTGGGCGAAGTCTGGCTGGAGCTGAACGCCGCCACGGCTCCGGAGCTGACGGAGACATTCCGGGCGCAGACCGGCGGCTTGGGCGCAGGCTTCTGCCGCCAGTACGCCGCATTGGGCGGGCAGGCGGCTCTGCTGGCCCAGCTGGGAGCCGACCCCTTTGGCCGTAAGATGGCGGCCCGGCTTGCCCGGGATGGTGTGGATTGCTCCCTGCTCTGCTTCACGGATGCCTTCCCCACACCGGTGGTGTTCACCGGAGAGGACACCGCTCTGCCCTACCGTGCCCACACCGCCGGGCTGGCCCTTGGGCCGGAACAGCTGGAGGCCGCCCCGTTCCGGGGAGCCTCTGCCTTCTGCTTTTCCTCCGCCGGGCTGGTGGACAGCCCCCTGCGGCTGGCCCACCTCAAGGCCCTTGCCGCCGCCCGGGATGCCGGGGCACTCTGCTGCTATCTTCCCCGGCTGGCGCAGACCGCGCCCTACTGGCCGCAGCGGGAGGCCCTGTGCCAGACCGCCCTGCAGTTTCTTGACCGGGCAGACGTTCTCTTTTTAGAGGAGAGCGACCTGCTCCTCCTCTTCGGCTCCCGGGAGCTGCGCACAGCCCTGTTTGCCCTGTTCACCGGCCATGTGCAGCTGATCTTTTTCTGCAAAAAGGACAGGATTCTTGCCTTTACACGCAGTGTTATGGCTTCTGCCGCAAAAAAAGACCAGAGCCCCGCTCTGGTCTTGTATCGGATGGAAAAGATGGGGATTCATGTAATCGATTTGCCACAGTTAAGGGAGCATGTATTAGAACAGTTACTGAGTAACGATGCAAACACAACGGAATGCCAAGGGCTCCCCTACTAGGGGAGCTGGCGAGCGAAGCGAGACTGAGAGGTTTAACCCGGACGCTGGCGAGCGAAGCGAGACTGAGAGGTTTAATCTGTAGACAAACAAAAACAGCCAGCGCCGTGGAAAGGAGGAGAAAGCGGCGCTGGCTGTGTATGAGAACTCCCAAACATTTGCGGCTGTCAGGAGATGGTTGGTAGTCTGTCCGCTGCCTTGGCTATTGCCTCGCATCAGCAGGGGACAGTGTTTTTTTAAAGGGGCCGCGCCGCCCGGTTCCTGCCGGAGATGCGCGGTTTTCATTGCCTGCATGGCATCTTGGGAGGATGTTTTTCTGTTCCTCCCTGACTGCACCCTTATTGTACAGGATAAAAATGGAGTTTCTTTGTGAGGAATTTGAACAAATTGAAAATAAACGGAGCCGCTGCACATCATTTTGTACAGCGGCTCCGTTTTTTACGCTTTTTCCTTAATTTTCGGCCAGATTACCGGTGTAGAGCTGGTAATACTTGCCCTTCTTGGCGATCAGCTCGTCGTGGCTGCCGCGCTCGATGATGCGGCCCTGCTCCAGAACCACGATGCAGTCTGCATTGCGGACGGTAGACAGACGGTGGGCAATGACAAAGCTGGTGCGGCCATACATCAGGCCGTCCATGCCCCGCTGGACCAGCGCCTCGGTGCGGGTATCAATGGAGGAGGTCGCCTCGTCCAGGATCAGCACCGGGGGATCGGCAACCGCGGCGCGGGCAATGGCCAGCAGCTGGCGCTGCCCCTGCGACAGGTTTGCGCCGTCGTTGGTCAGCATGGTGTTGTAGCCATCGGGCAGACGCTTGACAAAGCCATCGGCATTGGCCAGCTTTGCGGCGGCAATGCACTCCTCATCGGTGGCATCCAGGCGGCCATAGCGGATGTTCTCCATGACCGTGCCGGTGAACAGGTGGGTATCCTGCAGAACGATGCCCAGAGAGCGGCGCAGGTCGTCCTTTTTGATCTTGCGGATGTTGATGCCATCATACCGGATCTTGCCGTCTGCGATATCGTAGAAGCGGTTGATCAGGTTGGTGATGGTGGTCTTGCCGGCACCGGTGGAGCCGACAAAGGCGATCTTCTGGCCCGGGCGGCCATAGAGGTTGATCCCGTGCAGAACGGTCTTTTCAGGCACATAGCCAAAATCGACATCGGTAAAGGTGATGTCACCCGCCAGCTTGTGGTAGGTGGTGGTGCCGTCGTGGTGGGGATGCTTCCAGGCCCAGATGCCGGTGCGCTCGGTGGTCTCCATCAGCTCGTCATCCTTGCCATACTTGACGTTGACCAGGGTGACATAGCCCTCGTCGGTCTCGCTGGTCTCGTCCATCATCTTGAAGATACGCTCTGCACCGGCCAGTGCCATGATCACGCTGTTGGCCTGCATGGACACCTGACTGATGGGCATATTGAAGCCCTTGTTCAGGCTCAGGAAGGCCATCACGGTACCCAGGGTCATGCCGCCGACATTGCCAACGGCCATGGCTGCGCCTGCCAGAGCACAGACTGCATAGCTGATATTGCCCAGCTGTGCGGTAACGGGCATGATGATGTTGGCGTAGTTGTTGGCCTGCTTGGCGCTTTCCTTCAGCTTATCGTTCAGCTGCCGGAAGCCATCCAGAGCCTTCTGCTCGTGGGTGAACACCTTGACGACCTTCTGGCCCTCCATCATCTCTTCGATGTAGCCGTTCACCTTGCCCAGATCCTTCTGCTGGGCCACAAAGTACTTACCGCTCATGGAAGTGATCTTCTTGGAGCAGAACAGCATCAGGGTCACCATCAGCATGGTGACAACGGTGAGCTGCCAGCTCATCAGGCACATGCTGGTGAACACGGACACGATGGTGATGGCGCTGGACACCAGCTGGGGAATGCTCTGGCTGATCATCTGGCGCAGGGTGTCCACATCGTTGGTGTACACCGACATGATGTCGCCGTGGGGGTGGGAGTCAAAATACCGGATGGGCAGGCTTTCCATGTGGGTGAAAAGCTGGACGCGCAGGTTGCGCAGGGTGCCCTGGGTCACGTTGACCATGATACGGGCGTTGAGCCATGCGGCCAGCACGCCGATGGCGTAGATGCAGCCAATGCGCACCAGTGCGCCTGCCAGCGGGCCGAAGTCCGGCGTGGCCTGCTTGGTCATGGGGACGATGTAATCATCGATCAGGGTCTTGAGGAAGAGGCTTGCCTGCACGTTAGCCAGCGCGCTGACGATGATGCAGACCAGCACAAGGATGCAGTGGGGCAGATAGTGCTTGAACACCTCATCCATGATCCGCTTGAGCAGCTTGCCCGGGTTCTCGACCTTCGGCTTGGGGCCGCCCATCCTACGGGGGCCGGGGCCCTTTACTTCTTTCACCTGTGCCATTACTGCTCACCTCCCTGCTTGTCAAAATCGCCGCCGCCCTGGGTCTGGCTGTTGTAAACTTCCTGATAGATCTTGTTTGTCTTGAGCAGCTCCTCGTGGGTGCCCAGGCCGTTGATCTGGCCGTTGTCCAGCACCAGGATGCGGTCTGCATCCTGCACGGAGGAGATGCGCTGTGCAATGATGATCTTGGTGGTGCCGGGGATCTCCTCCCGGAAGGCTTTGCGGATCTTGGCATCGGTGGCGGTATCCACGGCGCTGGTGCTGTCGTCCAGGATCAGCACCTTGGGCTTGCGCAGCAGCGCGCGGGCAATGGTCAGGCGCTGCTTCTGGCCGCCGGACACGTTGGAGCCGCCCTGCTCGATCCAGGTATTGTACTTGTCGGGGAAGCGCTCGATGAACTCATCGGCGCAGGCCAGCTTGGCCACCCGGATGCACTCTTCCTCGCTGGCGTTCTCATCGCCCCAGCGCAGGTTGTCGAGGATGGTGCCGCTGAACAGAACGTTCTTCTGCAGCACCATGGAGACCTCCCGGCGGAGGACATCCAGGCTGTAATCCTTAACGTCCACGCCGCCCACCTTGACAGAGCCGGTCTCGGCATCATACAGGCGGGGGATCAGCTGCACCAGGCTGGATTTTGCACTGCCGGTGCCGCCGATGATGCCCAGCGTCTCGCCCGGCCGGATGCTGAAGGTGACATCGTTCAGGACAGGCTGGCCGGAGCCGTGCTTATACTTAAAGGTAACGTGCTCGAACTCGATGCCGCCATCCCTGACCTGCTGCACCGGTGCCTTGGGGGCGGGCAGGTCGGTGGTCTCGTCCAGCACTTCCACGATACGGCGGGCAGAAGCGGCGGACATGGCGATCATCACAAAGGCCATGCTCAGCATCATCAGGGCCATCAGGATGTTCATAATATAACCGAACAGGGCGTTCAGCTGGCCGGTGGTGATCGCACCGTTCAGGACATAATGTGCGCCGAACCAGCTCAGGGCGATGTTGCAGCCATACACAGAGACCAGCATGGCGGGATTGTTGAAGCTCAGGCGGCTCTCGGCGTGGACGAACTGCTTGTACAGGCTCTCGCAGGCCTTGGTGTACTTCTCGTTCTCAAAGTGCTCCCGGACAAAGCTCTTGACCACGCGGATGGCCGAGACATTCTCCTGCACGGAAGCGTTCAGGTTATCGTAGTTCTTGAACACCTTATCAAAGATGCCGAAGGTGGGGACCATAATGCCTGCCAGCACTGCCACCAGGAACACGATCGCCACCAGGAACACCATGGCCAGCGAGCGGCTGATCATGGAGGCCATGATGAGCGCGAAAACCAGATGGACGGGGGCACGCACGCACATGCGCTCGATCATCTGGAACGCATTCTGCAGGTTGGTCACGTCGGTGGTCATACGGGTGACCAGACCGGCCGTGGAGTACTTGTCGATGTTGGAGAACGAGAAATGCTGGATGTTCTCATACATCGCATCGCGCAGGTTGCCTGCAAAGCCGGTGGATGCCGTGGCAGCAAACCTGCCGGCCAGCACGCCCAGCAGCAGGGCAATGGCCGCCACCAGGAAGGTGAGCAGGCCGTACTTGATAACGGCGTTCATATCGCCCTTTTCAATGCCCTGGTCAATGATAAAGGCCATGATGGTGGGCAGCAGCACATCCATGATGGCTTCCAGAGCAGAGAAGATCGGTGTCAGGATCGCGGCGCGCTTGTACTCGCCCAGATGTGACACAAGTTTTTTGATCATCTGTTGTAATCCTCCTGAAGTTTATTTGCAGGGGTCATTCCAGCCCCTTGCGCAGCTTGTTCAATAACCGCAGAAGCTCTGCGTTTTCCTCTTCCGTCAGCAATCCGGCCACAAACTCATCGGTCTGGTGCAGGGAGAGCATCGTCTTTTCGTGGACGCGGCCTCCCTCTTCCGTCAGGATCAGCCGCTTGAGTCGGGCATCCTGCGGCACGCTCTGGCGCTCGATGTAGCCCTTGCGCTCCATCAGCTGCAGGATGTTCGTCACGGTCGAGCGTGTGATGGAGAACTCCCGCTCGATATCGCGCTGGTACACGGGCTCGTTCTTGTGCCAGTAGAGGTAGCTCATGATCCAGTCGTGCATGGGGGTCACGTTGTCCACATTGTTCTCCCGATGGAACTGGTTGATCTTGCGGAAGATCAGGTTGTTCACCCGGCGCACCTGTGCCGGGATGACCTGCGGCGGCTCCCATGGGGGGTTGCAGCAGGGTTGCTTGGTGCTTTCATCGTGCATAATTGTTTCCCTTTTGAATTGTTTGTGACAGGATTGTTTTCTTTAGAACTGTTTGATGCCGTACAATATCATAACGCACGATTCGATCATTGTCAATAGGCGACGCAAAATAAAATACAGAAGCGCCCCACCGAACGAACGGCAGGGCGCTTCCACTGGGCGCTGATTTTGCTTCTGCTGGCTCAACAGCCCTTGCTTTCTGACCAGAATATGCTTTAATAAAAGCAACTACGGGCGCTGCGCCCCCGAATACTGCAAGGAGAACCCTATGGAACAACGGAACACCCGCCTGCGGAACGCGGGCTTCGTCACCTTCTTTTTCAGCGGCATCTGCACCATTTCCAGTGGTGTGGTGGTCAGCCTGCTGCAGGAGGAATACGGCTTTGCCTACGGCATGACCGGCACCCTGCTCAGCCTGCTGAGCATCGGCAACCTGCTGGCGGGCCTGCTGGCCGGTGCGCTGGTGGGAAAAATGGGCATGAAGCCAAGCGTCCTGCTGCTGACCATCGGCTATGCGGTGGGCTACGGCCTGATGGGCCTGACCGGCCTGCCCATTCTGCTGGCGCTGGCCTTCTTCATTGTAGGCATTGCCAAGGGCAGTGTCCTGAACACCTGCACCATCCTTGTCAGCGGCAACTCTGCAGACCGCACCCGGGGCATGAACACCATGCACGCCTGCTACGCCTGCGGTGCCCTGCTCTGCCCCTTTCTGATCTCTGCCGCGGCCAGGGTCAGCACCACGCTGGCCGTGCTGGCACTGGCGGCGCTGGGACTGGTGCTCTGGCTGGTATACCTGTTCACCCCCATGGCAGGCCGCGCCAAGGCCAAAGAAGCTGTCACCGATTGGAGCTTTTTGCGCTCCTCCCGCTTCTGGCTGCTCACCGGCCTGCTGTTCTGCCAGAACGCCGCCGAGCAGAGCGTTGTGGGCTGGATGGTCACCTACTTCAAGGACAGCGGCATCATTGCAGGCACGCTGGCGGCCTATACCGTCACCGTGATGTGGGGTGCCACCCTGATCGGCCGCCTGCTCATCGCCTTTGTGTTCCCGCTCCGGCAGCCCCGCAAGGCCATGGTGTTTATGGCGGTTTTCTGCACTGCCTTCTACTTTGCCATGATGCAGACCCACAGCCAGCTGCCTGCTATCCTGCTGCTGTTCGCCTTCGCCTTCTCCATGGCCGGTATGAACCCCACCGCCGTGGCCAGCGCCGGTAAAATGACCACCGTGACCAGCATGGGCATCATGCTGCCCGTGGCATCCAGCGGCGCGATCCTGATGCCCTGGGTCATCGGCAAGGTGGCTGAAAGCGCCGGTCTTGCTGTTGGTATGGCAACCAACATCGTGCCCTGCGTGGGGCTGATCGTTTTTGCGATTCTGGTGTCCAGAATGCGGGAGGAGTAAACCTCTCCGTCATTGCATCGCAATGCCACCTCTCCTGGCAGGAGAGGCAAGCAGCAGGCGGCTGAGCGGTTCACCCCCTCGCCTTTGCGCTGAACTCACACCCACAGTAATCCTGACGGTAAAGCCCGTACTCCTCCGAAAGCTGGAGGGAGCGCAGGTAGCCGTTCTGCTTTTTGAAATCCGAGGGCAGGTGCCTGATGCCGAATTCGGCTTCAAGCTCCTGCCCGATTTGATTGATGCGGGCAGCATCCTTGTGGGGGCTGATGGAGAGCGTGGTGGTGAACCAATCAAAGCCGTGCTCCTTTGCGTACTGTGCCGCCCGGCGCATCCGCAAACGGTAGCAAACGGTGCACCGCCCGCCCCGCTCCGGCTCGTTTTCAAGGCCGGTGACAGCAGAGTAGAACTCCTGCGGGTCGTACCGGTCTTCCACCACCGTCACGCCCAGCGGGTGGGCGGCGGCGACGAAGCGTTCCAGCTCTTCGCCCCGGCGGTGGTATTCTTCGGAGGGCCATGTATTGGGGTTGTAGTAGAGCACGGTGATGTCGAAATACCGGCACAGCCGCTCCAGTACGGCGCTGGAACAGGGGCCGCAGCAGGCATGGAGCAGCAGCCGGGGGCGGGTGTCGCCCAGAGTTTT
>OICB01000440.1_pt1 | contig 23466 bp, 20 predicted proteins | sample 1581121 | NCBI WGS metagenome assembly OICB01 (sample SAMEA3882544, study PRJEB24775) | human gut metagenome | biome: human-associated habitat; feature: intestine environment; material: feces | place: Netherlands | collected 2009/2010 | reverse complement strand
CTATTTAATTTCTTGAGTATTTCAGAAGATAGTTTCTGAGCCGTAACATAATCGCTTCCATGGAATAAGATCCGTTGAGCATTAACTTCAGTAATTTGTATTGAAGGCGGAAAAAATATAGTGCATTCTGAACCAATAACCGCATTTATATTCACAGAAAAACCATTTTTTATATAAGGAGAAACAATAAAAAGCTCCTTATAATTATTTCTTATGTCTTCGATCATATGATTTGTTTTGGAAATTATAAAAGTTCCAAAACCACCAGAACTCTTATTTTTCTGAGCAATATATTGCTCAGAGACCATAAAGTTAGTTTCGAGCTCATCTAACAATAAATTAGGAGAATCCACGATAGTAGATGGCAAAACAGGAACATAGCGGTTAAGCCAATACCGTGTATATATTTTATCACTTAACATATCGAGCAAATTTTTATCATTAAGACACAATATATGCTGTTGCAAAGAATGGTTTATGCTATAGGCTATTTTAGGATTATAAAATATAAACTGAGCACACGGGTGAATGGATAAAATTTCAGTCATTTTATTAGATATAAATTTGTTAAATGTATCTCCATATATATTCTCTTTACGAATTTCCTGAGGATTTGAGTCAGAATAATAACATATTTTTTCTGAAAAAAGCGTATCAGAAAAGCAATCCACATCTCTTGGGCCTACCCAAACATAATAACTCATGATCAATCTCCTTTTAACCGTTTGCGATCGATAATTAAGAATTATCCTTCATTGAAATATGTTTCAAATTTGAAATTCATCTCACACATCTAATTCTCTAATATATTCCTTCATATATTACATGACGATTTACGACAAAATCTTACAATCTTTTTTCAAAAAATTTTTACCAGTTTTACCCACCGGATTTAATCAGCTTTTCTCTGAACTAATCTAATAGAAGCATGTTCTGTCCAAAAGCCTAATTATAATTTAGCACATGAACATCCACGATTTCAAGCTGCATCCGCATCTTTCACAACTTATCCAGGTAAGCATACAATACCACATATTGCAAAAGACATCGATCTTGCCACCGATGTCTTTTCTACAATACGACCGTATCATCTAGCTTATCAATTTTCTCACTCCGCTTACAAGAGCCTGAAAACTTTCAGATGTATTTCTGTTTATATCTATGTACTGTGCTATTCTTTTTGCACCACTGATTTGTTGATGCTCCGGAAGATATTTCTTCAATTCTCTTTTGGGTGAAATAATATCATCCGGTACCCTGTATTGCTTCTTTTTCGCCAAAACTGTAATGTTTTTCCCATAAGCTTTAGATACCGCCTCCAGATCTCCGAAATACCATGCCTCCAATTCATGACAAACTATACGAATCAATACCTCTTGCGTTGTATCTCCGCACAATTCTACAAGCTTGCGTTTAAGTTCACGGCAGTCACCGGTATCCTGGTCCTGTACAATTACAAATTTCACTTCCGGTTCCTTCCATGCTCGCAGTTTAATAGGCACAGATTTCTGTAAATCTGATTTTCCTTCATGTGGGACGGTAATGAAACCAACATCCGGAGGTAATATCTTTGGTAATATACCATCCAAAAAGTGTTTCATAGATTCTTCTTCCAGTAAAAAGACTAACTTCATTCTATCCCTCCACCAATAACCCCTGTTTCCATAATGCCCCGGGCAGATCACCCGCTTCACACAGTTTTCTGGCTATCGGATTATCCGAGGCTTTTTTTATTGTGGTAAATCCATCTTTTTTCTGCAGATAATAAATTTCTTCCAGTTCTACCGCATTTAAAAAATCCGGAGAATGCGTAGACACAAACACCTGTCCGCCTGCATTTGCATAATTGCGGAATTCCTCCGCCAGCCCCCCTAACAATTCCGGGTAAAGCTGGTTTTCCGGTTCTTCTATGCATAAGAGTGCATGCTGTAAAGGATCATTCAGCAAGACAAGATACGTGAACATTTTTATTGTGCCGTCAGAAACATATTTTGCTGAAAAAGGATTTTGGAATTTTCCGTCCTGAAATCTTAACACAATATAACCGTCCTGTGTTTCCTGTGCCTCCACCTTTTCGACACCGGGTACCCGGAGTTTCATATTCTCTATGATCTTGTTAAATATATCCGGATGATTGTCATATAAGTATTTTGTTACAACTGATAAATTATCTCCGGTTCTCGAAAGCTGTTCTCCGTATTCTGCTTCCTGACGTTCTCTGGCAGCATCAATTCTAAAATCAGCAACGTACCAATCCTCAATCAAACGGCGAAATGTGGACACAGCTTCAAACTCTTTGAACTGTCCCAACCCTTTAATCGCCAGAATGTCAGGCGAATCCAGTTTTTGTTTTCGACGTTTTGCCAGATTTACATCTTCATAAGAGTTGAGTTTCCCCTCTGCTGCGATTCCTTCCCCACAAGAGAAGTCCAGTACTTTCCAAGGAGACCCTTTCTGTCCTCTTCTAAATCTCAATACTTCTTTTTTTACAACTGCTCTAGCATGCTCATCCAATCCTATGGATATCTCATAGGTAATCAATGGTTCCTCCTCAGAAGCTCTGAACTTAATGGTAAATTCTATATTGCCCTTTTGTTCCCTTGATACCACTTCCTTAAATCCGCCTCTTTTAGCTAATGCTGATCTGACATTACTGTTCAGGCAATCATGTAAAAAGCCGAATACGTCAAAAAAGGTAGTTTTACCAACGCCGTTTTTTCCAAGGAATACAGCCATGTTGGAAATGTCCTTTACTTCGACATCTTTAAAAACCTTATAGTTATGGATTTTTATCGATTCTATCTTCATGTTCTGCTTTTCCTCCCATAGTCAGTCATTAAAAATTCTAAGTCTCTCATGCATTGTTACCGTTATTTCATGCCACATACATGCTATGCCATGATTTTATCACATTTCCGGTATAATTCCAATGAAAGTCTTTTTTGGGATTTATCTTTCACCACATAAAACCGGTCATAGAAGGAAGTGATCTCATACTTCTCCGGATCGAACAGATCTCTCTGTCCGGAGTCCACGATATACACTACCCGCTCTCCGGACGCCTCATTGGCTGCTATGGTCTCTGCCGTGACGTTTTCATAGTGGTAGCGTTCTTTATATGGGCGGAGTTCCACGCCGTCCTGTACGTTGCTGATGCCCTGATAGTAATGTGCATCGATCTGGTGGGTGTACATAGTCAGGATCTCGCCTAAGGTAGCGCCGGCATCGATTCCCTGGGGATCCGGATAGATGTAATAGGCATCGCAATCGATGGTATGTGCGTAGTCCAGCGCCTGTATGTAGGGATCGTAGTAATACGTCCGGCTGAGTTCTCCCCAGCTGCCAAAATACATCTGTGCCATCATCAGTGCCATCACACCGTAGGCCGCTGCAATAGGCACGGACAGGAGGTGCACCTTCCGGATGCAGCGTGCGATACCGATGCCCCCGATGATCAGGACCGGATAGAATATGATATTGATACGGTTCACTGTCACATTTTTGGTAAGGATGCCTACCCACAGTCCCATGCCCAGCCATGCTAACAGTGCGACATAGGGGTAACGTTCCTTTTTTTCCATTCCCCGGAGTCTGCGGAGGATGCTGACCAGTCCGATGACAAAGAACAGATCCGTGATATAGTACACAGGGCCGAATCTCACCATGGTGTTGGTCACGCTCTTGTCCCCGGAGCCCCAGGTGGTGGTAACGGTCCAGACGATATTCTCCCACAGCTGTTTCCAGGAGAAGTTAGCGAACAGAATATCATCACCGCGGTTACTGGACAGGAACGACGGGATCGTAAAAAGCGGTGTCTCGATTCCGGGCTTTCCCAGCAGGGTAAGCAGCATGGATAAAAATTCCGGCAGCACGATCACCAGGTACAGCACAAAGCAGGCTGCCAGTTCCTTCCAATTCACTGCCTGCTGCCGCAGGAGATAAATAGCAACCACCAGTAAAAACAGCGGTACCGAATAGTCCGCAATTCCGTAGGCATAGGAGCACAGTCCGAACATCACCATGGAAAGGTACAATAGTGGTTTCTTTTTTAGTCCGGCGATCAGCAGTACTACCGCGATCAGGAACACATGGGGGAACAGGTTGCAGTCGAAGGACCACCGGCTCTGCATATAATGCCAGGGGCTGATGGTCCCCAGGATCAGCACGATCATGCCGGTCCATTTGCCGGCCAGCTGTCTGCCGAAGCGGTACAGTGCCAGCAGTCCCAGGCAGCTGATCACCAGCATTGGCAGTCTCGTGGATACCGTGGAGAATCCCAGGAGCTTAATAAACGGGATCATACAGTAGGACAGTAATACGCTCATCTGGCTGGTACGCCACGCCGTAAAATGCACCGGATACCGCATTCCATAACGGTCTGTACCGTAGTCCGCCAGTGCTTTGGCATCCACGGCAGCCATGGCTTCGTCCTGATGTACGCCGATGGGCGGCGCTCCGAAATGGTATGCCCGGATGACGATAGCCGCCAATAGGAGCAATGCCACCAGCAGCAGCTCTATTTTTTTCGATTCCAATATCTTCTGTTTCCATGGATATTTCAATGAATATTTCAATGAATGAATCCTCCTCATTCCAAATGTTTCACTTTTCTGTGCAGCACCCTTCAATATGTATCTTTTTATCCACTATTTTCCGGGCTGCCTCTGAACAGTCCAATGTGATCTATCGCATGCGCTGGACTACAACAGATCCGGTGTCCACTCCATATCCACGTCACTTCCGCCGCTGCTGCCGCTGTCTCCTCCGGTGCTTCCACTGTCACTGCTGCCGCCGGAGCTGCTGTTGTCATTGCTCTGCGCCGGTGCTGGGGTTGCTGCCGGTACCGGAGTTGCAGTGGGTGCCGGAGTTGCAGAAGGTTTGGTGGTACCGGGTTTTGGGGTGGACGGCTTTGTCATAGGCTTCGGGGTTGCCGCGGGCTTCTGAATCGTTCCGGAATTTTTGTTGCCGCCAGCTGTTCCGGTGGTATTGCCTCCGGTAATGCTCTGCCCGGCATTTCCGTCTGTTGTATCGCCTCCGGTAGTTCCCGCTGTGTCTCCGGGTGCTGCCGTATCATGGTTCTCTTCGTATGCTGCAAAAGGATCCTGTTTTGCCATCTCTTTCACATTACCTGCGCTGACCCAGTATTTTCCGTCGAACCACTGGATTTCTCCGTCAAAGATGCGGATCTGGGGTTTTTCAGTGCCTGTCTCTCCTGTGCTTCCTGTTCCGTCGTCATCCGTTGCCATAGTCTCCGGCACCTCATAGGAGGTATATTCCGGCCGGGTCTCCAATCCGATCAGCTCCCCGCCAAATCGATAATCCGCCACGGAAGTCTCCGCACCGGTTCCCTGCCAAAGGCAGTTCTCGCCGGTCGCATCATAAGCGTAGAGAATCAGATCCGTATCATCTGTTCCTTCCAGCAGTTTTTTCCGGATTTCCTCGGAGGGCTGTTCTACCAACGCCTTTCCCTCGGAATCAAAACTGCCGGTATAAGTAATATATTCCATGCCTTCCCGGTTGTTCCAGAGAGAAAATGCATCCAGTCCGCCCTCTCCGGCATGTACGTCACAGGTGTAGTCACCGGTGAGCACACCCTTCTGCATGGTACCCTGTTCATGGGTAATGCTGCCGGTAGCGCAGTCCACGCTCCAGGACTCAAAAGTACCGTTCCAGGCACCCATGTCTGCCGGGGTGGCAGCCCGAGGGGTGGCGGTGTCCTGAATGTCCGCCGTCTCAGCTGTTGTATCGGTTCACGCAGTCGAAGTCGGATCCTCTGCCCCTGCCACCGTGGAAGTCACGGTCACCAGGCGGATGATGGTTCCTTCCTGACTCAGGAAGCGTTTTGTCTCACTTCCGGTATACCACACTTTGGAAAAACGCTGTCCCTCGCCGGTATATCCCACCTGCGCATAGAATAGCGGCTGTGCATCCCGCTCCAGATAGTAGCTGCGCTGTCCTTCCTTCAGTTTGGGCATCATGGTGGAGAACCAGTCGCCGCTGTCGATGAGATTCACGCTTTCGTCCAGATATTCCGGCAGTTCCAGATCATTTAACATTTCCTGTGCACGGTTGCGGATCTCTTCCGTCTCTTCCTCCAGATTTACACTGAGGCCCTGCAATGTGGAAAATGCATCCGCATCTTCGTAAAGCCGGTAATCCTGTTCCAGCATATCCCGCTGCTTGCGGATATCGCCTGCTCTGCTGTAGGCATCTGCCAGTGCGAGGTAATCTGCTCCGGCGAATTCTCCTTTATTATATTTGGTTTCCAGATTAAGGATCTCCAGCTCCAGTTCGGACAGCATCGGCTGTGCTTCCACCGGGGTCACCACATCCTCTACTTCCCCACCGTTGCCGTCTCCGCAAGCCGTCAGGGGAATGACAAGTGCTATGCTTATGGCCAGTGCCAGAGATTTTGTTGCTTTTCTTTTCATCTTTTTGTCCCGTCTGTTTTTATCAAAATCTATGATCGTTCTACGATGGCTGACAGCCGACAGGCTGTTACTGTGCATCACTGATCAGCTTCCGCAGAAAAGTATCTGCGGCGGATCCCGGCTGGTAAGTTCCCATGTTCAGAACCATTTCCGCCAGTGCATAAATGCTGCGGGCCTGTACCGGTCCGTAGATTGTAATGTCTCTGCCGTCCTTGTTCAGTATTATGTATCCGCGGAACGCATATTCCACCTTGTACTGGCTGGAGGGAAGTCCCACCAGCACGGAAGTATAACGGTATCTTCCGCTCACAGTCTCATAAATGCTGTCCTGATGGGAACCGTCAGCGTTCGTGCCATAGGCCAGTCCGCTGATGACTTTTTCACCACCCTTGATCATGGGATAGGAGGCACGGTTGGCATTGTTCATGACCAGCGTTCCATATTCCTTCAGGGAATAGCCATTTACACCCCCGTTCAGTAATCTGGCTCTGAGGTCGGTACTGATACCGGTCTTAAAACGAATTCCCGCTTTCCCGGTGATACGGATGGAAAATCCGTGGTAGGTCAGCAGATCTGTCAGCTCCGGCTGTTCCGTCGCCACATAGGCATTGTTACGGTATTCCATGGTCCAGACATACATGCCGATAGGCGCACCGTTGGCATTATAACGATAGACCACTGCTGCCTGTGCATTTCCGTCCGGAAGGGTAACGATGCGGCGGTTATTCCGCACCTGCGGAGTATAGGCGACACCGTCCACATAGATCGCGGCAGCATCATATCCCGACGGCACCTGCAATACCACGTTGGTAGACGAAGTCGGCATCGGGCAGGGGCTTGCCGGTATATTTTCATAGACCGGGATCTTGAATACAAAGGTATTCTCCAGTGCTCCGGCACTCTCATACAGTTTTTTGATGCTCAGGGCTTCCGTGGTGGGCGCTGAGATGTTCTGCATATACTGGTGGGTATATATCGGGTTGCTGGCTGTGGGGGATACGTTGAATTTCTGTAAATATAAGGTATCCTGGCCCTTCCGTATGTAATTCGCGGAGATCACTTCCGCTCCTCCCAAAATGGAATAGTAGGTTCCCTTCCAGTTATTATTTTTGGCATAATTCAATCCATTGATGATCACCTGTTCGTTGGTGCTTCCGGAGGCCCCCACATTGAAATAATTATAATACCCTTCATAGCCGGGATAAGTACCGGAAATCAGTGGTGACGTGCCCTGTCCCTGTTCCTGCAGCACTCTGGCTGCCAGATGGAACGGACTGACCTGACGGTTCTCCTCCGCACCGATGGTCCAGAAAATGTGATAGAACTTCATATCCGTTCCGGGCGCGTTCTGACTGCTGTTCATAAAAGTTCCCTCAAGGAAATTTTTAACAGCTTCCTCTGTGTGGTAGCTTTCATTGTACGTCAGCTGTTCAAACTGGAAAATAGCATTTTCCTGTAACGCATTTCTCGGATCCATATACAGCTTCAGTACATCCTCCGATGCAAAATACCAGTTGGGACTATGCTGTCCTTCCTTGCAATAGTCCCCGTAGCTCTTATAGACCAGGCTTTTTCCGCCCTGTAATTCATTATTTACCGCCGTCTGAAAATCCAGTCCTGTATTCTGCCGCACAAAAGTCCAGTTGGGATGCTGCTGTTTCAACGCCTGCAATGCCGGGCGGTAGCTCTCCGGGAACTCTTCGATGTCCGCATAGACGCCCGTGGCATTTTCCTCTGCCAGCATCATTTCCGCTCCGGGATTCATGCCATACAGTTCTTCCCATTCCAGAAAACGTTCGTCGGAGCATGCCAGATGATCTCTGGGGATGTATCCTACATAGGTCTTACCGCTGATCTCCGCGGACACTTTTTCCCAGACCTGATAGTCCTCATCCACGGCCACATCCAGGATCTCCACCATCTGTCCGCTGGCTGCGGTGCCTGCGATCGCACTGCTGTTATCCGCTTCCGAGCGGATCGGCAGCTCATCACACAGATAGACCAGTGCCATGATTTCCCGTTCTTCCACGATCTTCTGCAATGCTTCCCCGGCCTCGTCGATCCATGCCTGATCTTCCTCGTCCAGTGCATGGGTCCGGTAAGTATTGCCCTCGTAGGTAAATATGAATGCCACCAGGAGAATGGCTCCCAGAAATGCTAATTTTCTTTTCATGAAACTCAATTCTTTCTTTGAATATGTGTTCTTCATATGTGCTTCAGTTTCTTGTGCAGCACCCGGATCCCCTTCGGTGCTATGGCGAACAGTGTATGATAACACTTATTCTTTTTCGTAAGGTAAGGGTTTCTCATGGCGCGCCACCATCCCTTCCGCAGGCTCTTCACGACGCTGCGGTAGAACGCATTGCCCCCGGTCATCTGTGCTATGGGAATATGCAGCATATAGTCCAGTCTCTGGAAGACGCCGAAACGGAAGGCGATCTCCGTCAGCTCCGGGTATCTCGCCTCCACCAGCCGCAGTACCATATCCGCGTTATCGATGTTGTCCGCGAACACTCGGGAGAAGCGGTTTTTATCTCTGGTGTTGCTGTCCGGGCGGTAAAATACGTGATAAGTCTGACCCGGAATGCACGCGATCCCGGGAACGATGTTCTCCTCGTCCGTCAGCAGCTTCACCAGCAGGTGGAAATCCTCGTTCAGCGCTCCCACCGGGAATTTTCCCTTTGTGAACAGATCCTTTTGCAACAGCTTGGTACAGAAAGAGCAGTCTCCCCGGTGCATTAGCAGCTCTTTTAAGAAATCCTCTGCCGGGATCACCTGTTCTTCGGATACCGGCTCACAGATGTTCGGCAGGATGTTGCCGTCCTGATCGATCTCATCCCTGCCCACCTGAGCAATGGGCATATGAGTAGTCGCGATCGCCCGGTACAGGCGCTCGTACATATCGGCATCCACATAGTCATCGCTGTCCACAAATCCCACGTATGCTCCGGCGACCTGCGTCAGTCCGAAGTTCCTCGCAGAAGAGGGACCTCCGTTCTCCTTGTGGAAGACGCGGATACGCGGGTCATTTTCCGCCAGCCGGTCGCACAGCGCCGGAGTGTCATCGGTGGAGCCGTCGTCGATCAGCAGGATCTCCAGCTCCGGATAGGTCTGCTTCTGCAGGCTTTCCACGCAGCGGGGCAGATAAGGTATGATATTGTACACCGGCACGATCACACTGATCAGCGGCTGGTTGGTCTCATTACTGTTCACGTTCTGTCCTCTTCATTTCTTTCCGTTAAATATCGATACATCCGTCGCTCCGGGATCACCGGGGCAGGGGAACAGGGGCCGTCTGTCCACAGCGGCGGGACAGATGGTGCCGGAAGGCACTGGTCGCCTGCGCACAGGGCTGGCTCTGCTGGTCCTGTGTCGGGATCACCGCCTAGGAATCCCATCTCACGACACAGTCTGACCAGTCTCTCCGCGGCGGTCCGTGCATTCCATTCCGTCCGGACGGTCTGCTGCGCCGCTTCTCCCAGTCTGCGGCACTCTGCCGGATCCTGCAGCAGCTCTGCAACGTATTCCTGCAGCTGCTGTTCACAGCCGTCGTGATAGAGGATCCCGTTTTCCCTCTGTCGGATCATCCAGGGAGCCGCTCCGATCATATGATCCGCCACGACGGCGCAGCCGCTGTTCATGGCTTCGTTTACTACCGCTCCCCAGCCTTCCTTCCGGTCACTGGTGACGAGGTAGATCTCCGATTCCTCCATGGCTGCCCGGACCTCCTCCGGGCTCCGGAAGCCTGCGAAGGTGATCTTATCCGTCACGCCAAGCTCTTCTGCCAGTCTGTGTACTTCTTCCTCCAGTTCTCCTCCGCCGATCATCGTAATGTGAAAAGGAAGCTCTTTCAGATAAGCGGCTATCTTCACTACCAGCTCCGGATGTTTCCAGTCAATCATCCGCGCCGCCCACAGGATGCTTCCTTTTTTCTTGCGTGAAAACGGTTCCCCCGGCGCATACTCTCTGGTCTCGGGGAAATACCCGAACCGCAGCATTTTCTCCGGATAGGCATGAATGATCCCCAGGTCGCAGGGCACATAGGCTCCGGCACACAGGAAGTACACCGGTGCCTTGCGGTATCTGGTATGGTCTTTATACTTTTGCAGCAGTCCTCTGGGAGAGATGGCTTTCCATTGTCCTTCTTTATACAGCCGCTCATTGTAGCGGAAGATAGGTTTTCCCGCCGCCAGGCGTTCCCGGATGTAGCTCTCATCATCGCATCCACCGAAGATCACTACGTCAGCTGTCAGCAGCAGATGCCGCCATTCATGCCCAGCAGTCTCTTCGTCAGGATTCCTGCCCATGAGTGCTTCCGGGCCGCCCGTAGTCGTACCGCCCGGCTGTACATAGCGCACATACGGTCTCTCCTCGGCCTGCCACCCCATCTTCACCCGTTCTTCTTCCATGGGCTGGGTCTGCAGAAAGCAAAAGCTTCCTTCCAGGAGTTCATACAATGCGTCGCAGAAGGACAGCTGATGGTGATTAAAATAATTAGAAACGAATACCACCTGCATTCTCAGTCCTGCCTTTCCGCTATCTTTGCATAGATTTCCTGCAATTTTGCAAAATTTTTCTCTTTATCGTGGGTTTTTCTTGCATGTTCTCTTGCATTTTTGGAGTATTCCAGCATTTTCTCCGGGGAACTCCACATTTCGATAATGGATTTTTCCATGGATATTACAATATTTTCCAATTCTGTTGTTTTTAATTCTTTTGAATTGCACGTGTTATTTTTGTTTTTAACCGTATCTGACGTATTTCTGTTGGTTTCAGCCGTTTCTGTCAGCCGGTGTCCTTCACACCACAGGCCGTCCCTTCCGCCGTCGAAGAGACTGGGGATCCCGCCCACCTCGGTGCTGACACAGGGCACTCCCAACAGCATGGCTTCGCCCAGGGAGTTCGGCGAATTTTCCAGGGAAGAACAGCACAGGAACAGATGACTTCGGAGGAATCGTTCCCGCATCTGTTGTTCTGTCAGTTTCCCTGTGAAATGCACGCAGTCTTCCAGCTGCCCCTCCCGGATCAGATCCCGGAGATACTGTCCGTAGGCGGAGATCTTCAGCTTCTGCTTCAGCGTGTGGTATGCCGTCAGATCATTTCCCGCCACATACACCTGCACATCGGGGAATTTCCTGCGGATCCCGGGCAATGCTTTTAGGAGATAATGCAGGCCCTTCAGCGGATAATCTCCCTGACTGACGAAGATGCTGTGGGGTTCACAGTGCTCCGGGTTCCAGCTGCCTTCATAGAAGGAAGCGCGCAGGGTCTCATTCATAGGATAATACTGTGCTCCGGGATTCCACCCGGTGGTCACCTCCCGGTCCCATGCCGTCCTGCCGGTGATATTTCCCGCCAGACCGATGGCTTCTCTCTCCATCACACCTCTGCGGGCGAATTTCTCCTGCTGGCTGCGCAGGCTGTCCCGTTTCACCAGATCCCGGAAGGTCACTTTGCGCGTCACACGCTCCGGGAGATCGGCGAAATAGGCTTCCGCACAGAGGCTGCAGATGCCCTGGATCCCCAAAAGGATCCTCTCCGGATGCGGATAGGCACGGCAGACCGCCAGCGTATGGGGATATTCCGTACCAAAGCAGTGGATCACATCCGGATCATAATCTTCCGTGATCTTACGCAGTTCTTCTTCCAGCTCCGGCTGGTAACGGTCCGGATGCACGGTATCCTCATGGAAGCCGTAGCATCTGACGAGATATCCACCGCCCCCCTCCGGAGCAGAAGCAGCTTCCGTAGCAGAAGTGGCTTCCGCGACACAGGCAGGGTGTTCCCCTTGCACCCGGACTACAAAACTCTGTGGGATCTCTTCCCCCGCGGGAACCGGGAATGCCACTGCCAGCGTCATGTCGGTGTCTTCCCGGTCCACGATCTGCGACAGCAGTCCGGACAGCCAGCCTTCCTTATTGGAAGCTTCTCTATGCAATGCCTCGGCAATCACCGGGAGCATGATATTGCAGACCCACAGTACTCTCATAAATCAAATCCTCTTTTAATTAAATATCCAATTCAGGTAAGGTAACAATCTGATCTCCACATCGTACATGCCACGTAACAGCATTACGAAATACAGCAGATATGCCGCGATGACTCCGACAATGCACAGGTTGCGGAACCATCCCTTTTTCGCATTCCTTAGCACGCCCGGGATCAGGAAGATCTGGGACTGGATCAGGTAATAGGCCACCCGGGACACCTCCGGGATGAAGGAGCCGCAGGTATAGAGCACCAGTCCCGCCAGGTTCAGGTAGAAATAGTAACGGTTCCTGCGATCATCCCGGATACTGTCCTTCCAGTAAATCAGGCACAGGATCAGCACCGCCAGGCATTTTCCGATATTCACGTAGGACAACTGGCCGTTGTCGAACATGGAATCCTTATAATAGGGATAAAACTTAAAAATAAGATTCCGATAAAAGCTCTGTCCGAAGATCAGGGATAAGATCAGCAGGATTCCGACTGCGTAGTGCCATTTTTTCAGTCGTACCCGTGACAACAGATCTGCTGCGATATAGGCCGGAATGATCAGCAGCACTGATTTATGGATCGTACATCCCAGTAGCACCCAGAGGATGAACTTGCCGTACTCTCCCCGCAGTACATATTTCTGCGCATACATGGCCAATGCCAGTGCAAAATAGTACCGCACGGAATTCATGCTGTTAAAATAGAAGCCCTGGGTCAGCAGTAAAAACAGGGACACTACGTACCAGTCCGCCTGATCATGCAGCGCTTTCAGGAAAAAGAACACCGTGACCAGCGAAAAAAATCCGAAGATCGGCAGATAGGAGCCCTCGCCGAAGATCCAGTGGAACAGCTTCACCAGCCCGACAAAGCCTTTTTCATAGGAGACATGGCGTCCCTGATCGATCAGCTGGAATTTCAGCCAATAAACCCAGTAGTCACCACCCACTGCAATACGGCAGGCCGAGACTCCCGCCAGGAGGCAGAATACGGCGGTCTCCGCCACCAGGTTCCTCGCCTGTTGCCGATCGTACCCCACCGGTGCTCCAGACATCCGCCTGCCCGACAGGTATCCTGCCGTATAGGCGCTGTTGCGCACGCAGAAGCCGAATCCCACCGTTACGAGTGTTAATACAATATATACCAGTGCACTTTTTTCCATGTGGGACCCCCTTCCTGCCTACGATGTCTGTCTCAATTTCCGGCGTATTCTCCTGCGATGTCCGCCGCGGTTCGCGCGTATTCTCCTGCGATGTCTGCCGCAGTTCAGGCTCAGCTGCGCTTTCCTGCTTCGCGAATGCCGTCCCGCATCCACTGCTTCGCCTGTTTTATCGTTACCTCACTGCACAATGTCCCCTTATGGGCATATAGGAACCGCAGTGCTAGCGGTCCTGCCAGCCTTCCATACAGATAATGATACAGTACACCACGGTCATGGAAAAATTTCTCATTGTAGCCATGGAACCAGGTGGAGTCTCCCGCTTCCTCTCTGCCGATGGTCACAGGCGCGGTATAGACCTTATAGCCTTTCCGGAGGAACTCCGCCAGGAACAGGCTGTCCTCACCGTTGCTGTATTTCGCTCCGCCGCCGAACAGTAGGGAGAAGGTGCTCCCGGATGCCAGCAGGCTGTCCCTATGGACTGCAAAGCTCACCGCTCCGTACCGGCCGCAATTGTACCAGTGCACTCGTTTCCGCTCCGTGATGTGGTAGGTGCGCCGGGATTCCTCAACTTCGATATTGAAAATGATCATGTCTGCCTGCGGATTTTTCTCAAATTCTGCCAGGATCGCCGTTTCATATCCGTCCTCATATACGATATCCGCATCCGAAAAAAGGCAGATATCCCCTCTCGCCCGAAGGATGGCTTCATTCCGGCTTCTGCCGATGCCCCGGTCCGGGAAACTATAGAAACGGATGGTTCGTGCCTCTCCGTTTTCCTGGGATATCTGCATTTCCTCCTGTCCGAGTCTGTCGCATTGGTTGATGATCACCGCATCGGACTGCAGGTTCATATGTTGTACGGTTTCACGAAGAGAAGCGTTCATTACCGATGCCAGTACTTCTACCTTCATGCCTGCTCTCCTTCTGCCTGGGTAGTCGTTGTATGTTCCATTTCTGTATTTCTCGTATTCATATCGTTATCTGCTGTATCGGAACCAATCATAGGGAGAAAATAATAGCTTCGGATCAGGGTCTCATCCGCATTCCATAAAAAGGCTCCGTCCACCTTACAGTCCTGCGCGGTCAGATACTCCAGCACAGCCTCCAGCCGCTTACCCACCGTCGCTCCGGCCGGCACTGCCAACAGGACCACATCCGCCGCCCGCAGAGTCTCTGCGCTCTCAGGGCATAGCAGCGGGCTGGGAACTGCGATCCATTCTCTGTCGATGGGCTGCAGCTCGCGCAGTCTGTCCACGGCCTCCTGCGGATCTGCCTCCGGCAGGGCACCGCAGACGGCTATTTTATGAGCATTTGTTTTCTCTAGCAGATATTTCACATTTTCCGCAAATCCCGTACTTTCCACTGTACCCAGACTGTGTAATCCATACCGTCTGCGGAGAGTGGCCGGGAGCCAGACGCTGTCCCGGGACAGCTCCCATAACAGGAAGATCACCACTACGAAAAACAAGGACAGCACCGCCGCCAGGATCACGGCCCGTACCGGACGCACATCCGGCACCACTGCCTCTGCGAGGTCTCCATGATCCAGCACTTTGATCCGCGTGATCTCCGGCATACTCTCTGCGAACTCCCCGCACATGGTCTCTTCCGCGGCATGGGCCAGCGCAATGCTCTCCCCGGGATCCTGTGTCGTAGCCTTTGTCACCGGAATACTGAAATCGGAAGGCAGGGCAGCCGACAAAGCTTCGATCCAGCGGTCTCTGCCCTGTTCCAGCACTGCCGCAGCACCGGTCTCTCCGCGCTCTGCCGCTTCCTGCAGATGGGTCTCCACACCGTCCAGGAATTCTCCCGTGTGGAGCAGGCTGTTCCAGGTGGCTTCGTTGATATAGTAAGCACCGGCCGCATTAGGGTTCTCGACATATTCTACCTTATAAGTGGAAGAAGCCGCATACCCGGGATCGGGCTGCAGCAACACATTTTTGACATAATAACCGCCGCCGAACAGTACTGTACCCAGTATCGTCAGCGCCAGTATTTTCCATAGATTACGGCCCAGCCGCAATAGCAACAGCCGCAGATCGAAGGGTTCCTTAGCATAGCTTGCTTCCATGAGGCTTCCTCCCATATTGTCATATTGTCATGTTCTCACACGTTCAGATCAGTTATCGTCTTTTTCCGCACGGCCGTCATACTCTGCCTTGAAGGCCGTCACCTGTTCGCTCTCGACACCCTCGGTGCTGTCCGGCCAGAACAGTACTTTCAGTGTCAGAAGCATCAGCTTCAGATCGAGCCATACAGAATAATTTTCGATATATGTTAAATCCAGCTTTAACTTATCATACGGAGAGGTGTTGTATTTTCCATATACCTGGGCGAATCCAGCCAGTCCCGCCTTCACCTTCATACGGAAGGCGAACTCCGGCATGACTTCGGTATACTGGGCAATGATCTCCGGACGTTCCGGTCTGGGACCGATGAAGGACATATCTCCCCGCAGGATATTGATCAGCTGGGGCAACTCGTCCAGACGGCATTTGCGGATCACTTTTCCGATCGGAGTGATGCGGTCGTCATTTTTCTGTGCCAGGCGGGCTACGCCGTCCTTCTCCGCATCGGTACGCATGCTGCGGAACTTCATGATATAGAACTCTCTCTGGCCGATGGTACAGCGCACCTGCTTGTACAATACCGGGCCGCCGTCATACAGCTTGATCGCCAGTGACGTCAGGAGCATCAGCGGAGAGGTGATCACCAGCAGGATCAGGGAGCAGACCACGTCGATGGAGCGCTTGATGAACCGCTGCTCCATGCTGAGGGAATACTCTCTGGTCAGCAGGATCGGCGTATCAAATACATGTAATTCCTCGGATCCCACCAAAATAACATCTGATATTTTAGGCATTACATACACACGGATGGACTGCGAATAGCAGAATTTCAATATAGTGTTGCGGTCCTTCTCATTAATATCCCAGATCACGACGGCGTTGATCTCACCGTTCTGATACTCACTCAGGATCTCTTTGCAGAGTTCTGCCGCGCCTTTTTTGATATGCTCATATTTCGTGATCTTGTATTTATCCTTACGGCTTTCGAACTTTTTACAGATATCCGCGATGGGACGATCCCCATGGATCAGCAGGAGTTCTCTGGGCGGGAACGCCGTACGATAGATTTTATTCGCAATATTGGCATAGATGATCACTGCCACGATCTGCAGCACTACCATGAGCAGGAACATATCCGGCGGGAACACACTACGCGCCATCATACACAGCTCGGCATAGATCAGTACATCCGCCATCAGTGTTGCAAACACCTGGGAAAATATGATCTCCGTATTTTTCATATAACCCAGACGCATTCCACCGTAGGTCACGGAGAAAAAGATCAGGATCACGCTGTAGATGCCGTTCTCCAGCAGGAAGCCGCGGTACCAGATCTTCTGCAGCGGATCTACCAGCTGGAACTGGAAGTGGAACTGCCACATGTAGGCAAACAGGGCAATTTCCAGGAACAGGCAGATCGCCGACAGTCCTATATTGATCAAGCGCTTGAAGGATTCCCTCCTGCGCAATCTGTTCACATAATAATTACCGTTTGTATTCAACACAAACTCCTCCTATATCCTGCGCTTCACCGCACGTACTGCCCAGAAGCAGAAATGCCAGGCGCTACTTGGCACAGACATTCCCTCTGCCTTACGATACAGATTCCAGATCCTGCGCAGAGCTTCTATCTTGTTGGAAGACAGGGATTTCCCCGCTCTCCGATATTTTACCAAATTTTCATCCAAACCACAAGCTACAGTACCCCCGCGCAGTATTCTCCACCATAACGCGGTATCCTCACTCTTGATCTGCGGCATCTGCAGCTCTTCTTTTGACAGCTGTTCCATGTCGAACATTACTGTGCTGGTGAAGATCGTGGTATTTTTCAAGGCTTCCTTATAATTTATGGTCATCGGTACATGGACTATTTTCCCCGTTCCTATGCCGTTCTCGTCGGCGAATTCATATCCTGTGAACACAAAAGCAGCCTTCTGCTCCTTCATAAAAGCAAGCTCCCGCTCCAGCTTCTCCGGTACCCACAGATCGTCCGCATCCAGATAAGCCAGGTAACGCCCCTTTGCCTCATTCACTCCCAGGTTCCGCGCCCTGGCGGCTCCCAGATTCGTGGGATGGGTCAGCAGCCGGATCCGCCGGTCTCCGGTCCGCCGGATATATTCTTCGATGAGCTGTCTGCTGCGGTCCGGCCCGCAGTCTTCTATTAACAGCAGCTCCCAGTTCGTATAGGTCTGGGTCCGCACACAGTCAAGTGTCTCTTCGATATAGTTTTCCGCCCGGTATACCGGTACCACTATACTGATCAAATCCTGTTCCATATTGTAATCCTTCTGTTTATCCGAATTCTGAGCCGGTTTTTATCCGGTTTCTATCCGGTTTCTATCTGATTTCTATCAGGTAATATCCTGCTGTGGTCTTCCGCTCTGTGTCTGTCCCCAGGGTCTCCTGCAATTTTTCCACGGTATCCTCCGGCAGATCCCCCGGCAGTAAAATGTAGTCTACTCCTGCGGCTGCCGCACTGTCAAGGCAGGTTCTGAAATCAATGGTCCGCTCCCCGGTATTTTCCTCCGTGCGGACATACTCCGGCTCACCGGTCTCCTCCAGATGGTTCATCCACAGATACAGGTCCTCCTGCCATGTCTCGTAGGTGTCGTACGAATAGCTTCCCAGCGCGGCATCCCAGATGCTTCTCCCATACACGGGATGGATATCGGCACTGTATGCCCTGGCCGCCGCCAGGATCTCCTTCGGAGCCCATAGGCTATATTCCGTCTCTCCGCTCTCTTCCAGGTGATATTCCGACAGCTGCCTCAACACCTCTCGGGGCTGTTCCACCTGTGTCAGCTGTGAACCGGTCCGGTCCGATACCGGATTCCCGCTCAGGATCACAATTCCCGCCAGGAGCAATGTAGCTGCCACATTCCGGATACTTTTTTCTCTCCACAGGGTATACAGGAACTCCGTACATGCCCAGGCGATCAGTGCTGTCTGGGGCACTGCGGTCCAGATCCATACATAGGAATAAAACGCGGTCTGGTATTTCATCAGGATTACCACTGTCACCGGGCAGATGCAGGCCAGCGTGATCAGCACCGCATATAAATAGAACAGCGGCTGCTTCCCACCGTTCCTTGCTGCTTTGCTTTTCCACAGGCAATACCCCAGATAGAGGATAGCTACCAGCAGCAATGCTGCATATTTTCCTTGCTGCGTATAATCGAGCCAGCCGTTCGTGGCGGACTTCAGAAGTGTCATCATTCTGCGTCCTCCTCTCCCGGTGCTGTCTTCACAGCCTGTGTTTTCTTATGATCGCTGCGGCTGCACATTGTCCACAGCCACCGTAATGCCACCCATGCCACCGTCACGAGCAGGCACACTCCCGCGCCGTACAGTGTCCAGACCATACAGGCTTCCGCCAGGATACAGAGCACCGCACCGAGATATTTTCTCTCGAACAGGCATGAAAACAGATAGGGAAGCAGCACCGCCGCACGGATCGTCACTCCCCGGAAACCTCCGTAGAAAATATCAAATCCGTCCACGCCGGGCATATAAGTCCCCGCACAGAACAGTATTCCCACTATGATCAGGAAGATATTGCATTTTTCTCTATTATGATCAAAAAGCACGGCACCCAGCCTGCCGTAAGCCAGGTATCCCATACATAAAGTCAGGCAGGGGATCAGCCGGTATACTACCGTTTCAGGGGCCATACCGCTCCAGTGGCTGATGGTTCCGTACAGAGTAGGCAGGCACAGCAGCTTCAGACGGAAAGACATGCCCTGTGTATACGGTTCCCCCGTGAGGGGATCCACCGTATAGATGCTGTTCTCCTTCAGGAAGGTATTGACGGTCTCCAGCGTCATATCGCCGTCCGTCCACACACGTCCTCCCGTGAGGATCCATAGCACCTGCAGCAGAATGAAAAATGCAAGTACTACTGTCAAAATCTGTTGTCTTCCGCTCGTTTTGCTGTTCTCCGGTGCCGGTTTTACGGCAATGGCACTGACCGCTATTGCCTTTTTATGTGCGATCAGGCCGGACAAGATCAATACAAGCACCGCTGCGGCGATCTCCGCCAGCAGCAGCTCCGTTACAGCCAAAAAAGACCACCCCAGCAGGCAGCCCGCCAAATGGGCGACTTCCGTCAGCCCGATGATGATCAGAAAGCCTCTGATCAGTAAATCCGATATCCGAAAAGTCATGTTTTCTCCCGGTGCCCGCTCCGTGGATCCGGGCAGGCTCTCTATTGCTCTGAATCGTTATCATCTTACCATATTTATCGGGACTTGACAAATATTACGTGGCACGCATGAAAAAGCATAAAAAAGCCGCATACCGTAAATCTCTTCCGGCATGCGGCCCTGTCAGTGTGTAAGAAAGAATACTGCATCGAAACGTTAACTTTCCTAATTTAAAAAGAATAAATTCAATATGTTACATAGCCTTATAATCCAGTCGGATGTTGTCCGCGATACGTGCGATATACTCGCTGTTCGTCGGTCTGTTCCTTCCGCTGGCTGCTGAATATCCGAATATTTTCTCAAATGTCTCCACATTTCCCCGAGTCCAGGATACCTCAATGGCATTCCGGATGGCGCGTTCCACTTTCTGGTCTGTGGTCTTGAAATGTTTTGCGATCGTAGGATACAGAAGTTTGGTAACGCTGCTTACCACTTCCATATCTTTTCCTGACAAAATAATTGCATCACGTAAATAGTGATAACCCTTCAGATGCGCCGGCACCCCTATCTCCAGCATGATTTTGGTTACATATCTCTCCAGTTCAGAATCTTTTACTGCTACAATATCCAAAACAAGTCCCCCTTTATACTTGTCGAGTATTGCTCTCCTACCGTGACTGACAGAGAAATAATATCATAACTGTCGTTTTTTGAAAAGACATTTTCCCGTTAAAATATAGTTAAGAAAGCAAAAATGTTACATTTACCCCCTGTTTTGTAACAGTAAAATGCCTAGATTTCTTCCTTTACCAGATAGATCGGTCTGCGTTTTACTTCCATATAGGCTTTTGCCAGATACTGTCCGAGAATACCGGTACAGAAGAACTGGATGCCGCTGGTCATCAGGATAATGCACACCAGGGAAGGCCAGCCGGAGACCGGATCACCGAAGATCAGCTTCCTCACAATGATAAATACGATCATCAGAAAAGCGATCACGCAGAACAGGATCCCGACAAAAGAGGCGATCAGCAGCGGTGCTGTGGAAAAAGCAGTGATCCCGTCTATGGAATATACCAGCAGTTTCCAGAAATTCCACTTGGTCTCTCCCTTGGCACGTTCCACGTTTTCATATTCCAGCCATTTGGTACGGAAACCGACCCAGCCGAAGATTCCCTTGGTAAAACGGTTATACTCCCGCATGGAAAGGATCGCGTCCACCATCTGTCTGGTCATCAGGCGGTAATCTCTGGCACCGTCCATCATCTCGGTCTGGGATATCTTCTTCATCAGATGATAAAATCTTCTGGCGAAAAAGCTGCGGATCGGCGGCTCCCCTTTTCTCGTAACGCGGCGGGTAGCCACGGAGTCATATCCCTGCCAGATATATTCGAACATTTCCGGCAACAGGGAAGGCGGATCCTGCAGATCCACATCCATCATGACCACATAGTCTCCCCGAGACTTTTCCAGTCCGGCGAACATGGCGGCTTCTTTTCCGAAATTCCTGGAGAAGGAAATAATATGCACGCGCGGATCCTGCTCGATCAGCTTTTTCACTTCCCGCACAGTACCGTCTTTGGAACCGTCATCGATATACAACAGCTCCAGTTCTATTTCTTTTTCCTTGAAAAAAGGATCATTCTTCGTCAGTTCCCGGTAAAACAGGGCTACACTTTCCTCTTCATTATAACAGGGCACTATCACACTCAACAGGCTCATTACTGGTCTCCTTAGGCTTTGGTTATAAGATTCCGCATGACACTATTATACGTTTCTTCCCACATCATTTCAAGCCATTCTTCCCACATCATTTCAAGCCAGGCACTGTACTTTTTCCTTCTTTTGGATTATACTGAATTTATATATGCCTGTCCTTCCAAATGGGGCGTGGCAGAAACGAGGTTATTTATGACTTTTTTTGAAGAATTTTTCAGTAATCATATTTTTCTGACTGCAGCCTGCGGCTGGTTCGTGGCACAGATCCTGAAGACTCTGATCCATCTGATCATTTCCAAAAAATTCGTGGCGGAGCGTCTGGTGGGCAGCGGCGGAATGCCCAGTTCGCATTCTGCTACCGTATGTGCACTGGTCACTGCGACATGCTACGAATACGGTGCCGGCAGTTTCGAGTTCGCCATCTCTCTGATCCTGGCGATCATCGTGATGTACGATGCCATGGGAGTCCGCCGCGAGACCGGTATTCAGGCGCAGGTGCTGAATGATATGATGAAGATCTTCGAGGATATGGGCCGCAGCGAGATTTCCCCTCATGACAAGCTGAAGGAGTTCGTGGGACATACACCTCTGCAGGTGCTCATGGGTGCGCTGTTAGGTATTTTCTGCGGCGTGATCATTTATACTTTTGTGATCTGATCAGGGATAAGGTTTGATGGATTTTTTGATCGGTAACGCTTTTGATAAATACCGTATTATGGTCGAGGTGACTTTTACATGATTTCTCATAATAATAAAAAACGGACCTGGCACAGAGCCGCCGCGCTTCTGCTGTCCGCTTCTCTGCTGCTGACCGCCTGCGGCGCACAGAACAATAATGATAATATTTTCAGTCCGATCCTGCCGGACAACAGTCCTGCTTCTTCGACGGATCCCGATGACAAGCTTCCGGATCCTGTGACGATCGTGGTGGAAGATGATTCGGTGGCACCCGCTGAGGGAATGGTGCGCAGTCGTCTCACCAATGAATGGGTGGATGCCGATGTTGCTGCCACGCGCCCTATTGCTGTCATGATCCCCAATGAGGCTGCCGCGATCCCTCAATATAGTCTGTCCGAGGCTTCCATTCTCTATGAAGCAAATGTTGAGAACCGCATGACGCGTATGATGGCAGTCTATGAAGGCTGGGAGGATCTGGACAAGATCGGCAACATCCGGAGTCTGCGTGATTATTATGCCTACTGGGCATTTGAATGGGATGCGTTCCTGGTGCATTTCGGAGGGCCTTTTTTCATCAATGAATTGCTGGAACAGCCGGACACGCAGGATATCGACGGTACCTCCGGCACGGATGAAGGAGCCTTTTTCCGCACCACGGATCGCAACAAGCCTCACAATGCTTATGCTTCCGGGGCTGGTCTGCTGCGGGTGATCGGCCAAAAAGGCTACAGTCTGGAATATCGTGGGCTGTCCGACGAAGAGCATTTCCGTTTTGCCACGAAGGCTGAACCCAATACGCTCGGGCAGTACGGTTCCAAGGCCAAGGATGCCACTTATATCGATATGTCGGGGTGTTACCCTCTGACCAGATGTTATTTTGAATTCAATGAAGATGACGGTCTCTATTATCGTTCCCAGCATCTGTCCGGCAGTACGGACGGACCGCATATCGATGCATTGACCGGCAAGCAGCTGACTTTCAAGAATATTCTGGTGCAGAATACCTTTTATGAAGAGTTGGGCGAGGGGTACCTGGCATTCCAATGCCACGACACCACGAGAGACGGCTGGTTCTTTACGAACGGCCGGGGGATTCACGTGAATTGGGAGAAGACCTCCGATTACGGTGCCACGAGGTACTACGACGACAATGGTGATGAGATCGTCCTCAATGCCGGCAAGACTATGATCTGCATCGTGGAGGACGGCGATTCCTTCACGTTCCATTAGAGATGTAAATTGAAAGTTAGTGAAATAATCCCGTAGCCCTTGGCAGGGTATAAGAAACG